>Ga0075520_1000524_pt1 | contig 17017 bp, 12 predicted proteins | sample NGEPerB_FD_75100 | JGI IMG/M metagenome (GOLD analysis project Ga0075520, IMG submission 75100) | Arctic peat soil microbial communities from the Barrow Environmental Observatory site, Barrow, Alaska, USA - NGEE PermafrostAB12-B | ecosystem: Environmental > Terrestrial > Soil > Wetlands > Peat ... | reverse complement strand
TTAATGCATTATGTCGATTATTAATAGAATTTTATTCAGAAATAAATCTGCCTGTTTTTTGCCGTTCAACTTTCGAATAATCATAATAAGTTCAATTATTTACATTTAAAAGCTTGTTTTTATTATTGAAATTCACTTTCCTCGTATTTTCAACAATCGTGCCATAATTAAGTCACCTTAAAAAACGAACTTTATACAACTTTATTTCAGGAGCTTAAACGTTAACAAATCAGTTTTGTTCGATGAATTCTGCACTTTCGTAAATTTTGGACGATTGCTCTTATTCTGTTCAGTTAATAATCAAATTAATTTAAATTGCAGAGACAGATTTGAGACATGTCTCTGTAAGTATTTTCCTGAATTCTATTCTATTGACTCCCCCGAGTCTTTTCGCATTTTTTTAATTATTCCCCTGCTGCGCTTACCTTCGAGCCTCTTGATTTTTGATAACAACGTAGGTCGGGTTGATGTGCGCTTTTTTGGTATGGTCAGCGCTTTTGCAACAAGATCATAGAACTTTTCGGTTGCTTTCTGCTTATTCATTAATTGTGTCCTTTCAGACTGTGACACAACTATGATTTCACTTTCTTTATTTATTTTGTTTTTTAACTTGTTAAAAATCAGTTCTTTTTCTTTTTCAGTAAAACAGGAAGTCAAAAGAAGGTTAAATCTTAACTCTACTTTTGTATTGACCTTGTTTACATTCTGGCCGCCGGGTCCGCTACTCCGGGATGTCAGGAATATAAACCCATTTTCAAAATTCCTCTTTTTTAATTCTTCAGTATCCATATATTTCGAAATTGAACTACAGAAAAAAGAGGGCAACACCTCCGACACTCACAATGGCTCCTAATATTTCCGGAAGTGTCACTTTCTGTTTGTAGATAACAACTGCAGGAATAATGATAAATACCGGCACAAGTGCCATAATTGTTGATGCAATACCGGCTTCGGTATATTTTATTGCTATCAGTGAGAATGACACACCAAGAAAAGGACCGAAAAAAGCACCCAACCCCGTCAGCATCATACCTGATCTGTTATGAGTGGCATTTCTTACAGTACCCCACCTTGCAAGTATAGTTACCAGGAATACGTATCCGAAAATGCCGGCTATTATCCTTATCTGTGTAGCCGCAAAAGGATCATAGGTCTTCATCCCCAGTTTGCTCAAAACAAGACCCAGTGCTTGCCCGACAGCGCCACCGAAAGCATAAATAATTCCTTTTGGCGCCAGTTTAAGGGATAGTTTTTCATCTTTTGCAGAACGGCTGAATATTGCCATAGCTATTCCTGAAAATGTCAGGATCATTCCCAGAAAATGAAACAAACCCAGGCGTTCGCCAAGTATGAAAAAGCTGAAAAAGGCAGTAATGGGAGGTACCAGAGTCATTATAAGCATAGAAAACCTCGAGCCGATCATTGTATAAGATTTGAACAGGAAGAGATCTCCAAATACAAATCCGACAAGCCCTGACAAAGATAACCAGATCCAGTTCTCCAGACTGGCATCAACCGGTAATACCAAACCTCTTCTTATAAGATTGAATACACTCAGGAATGCGAACCCTATAATAAGCCTTATAATATTAACTGCAACAGATCCTATTTTGTGACTGGCATGTTCGAATGAAAGAGAAGTGACTGTCCAGAACAATGCTGTCAGAAGGGCCGCAAACTCGCCAAGATGATTATGGTAAAAAGTCATTTTATTATCTGATAGTAGTAATTATCTTTAAAGGCCGTTAAAATTAAAAAACTAAATCAATTAACCAAAGAGGTCACAATCCCAAGTACTCGGGATTACACAAAAACCACAAAGAAGTCAGCTCTTTTAAATATGGCCTGTGAGATGTTTAAGGTAAACCAATAGACCGTAGAAACAAATATTTCTTTGTGCACTTTGTGTCTTTTTTGTGTACTTCGTGGTTAATTTGATTTCACTAAAAAGTCAAACGTTGCAAAGAATTTAAATATTAGAAATATGAACCTTGAAATCAGAGATCATTTTATCAGGCAATGGAAGAAGTATTTCAATAATGCTGATCTTCCTATTACATTTTATTATACAGATTCTCCCGAAGAGGCTGAAATTGTATCATCTATAGGGAAATGGAACTGTATTATCTGCCAGCTTCAAAAGGTAAGGGCAGGAGAGTCTTTGGCCTTCAGCGCTGAATCGGTGAAATGCGGTGGAGCAAAGCGTTATCTTGGATTTGCCGAAACTATCCGTCCTGATTTTGAGTATTTTCTTTCATGCGGTATAGAAAACCAAATGGAAGGAGAACGGTACATCCAAACTCCTCAGTTGGTGTTGGATCGCATGAACAAACAGAAGAGACTGAACATTAACGGGAAATACATAGTTTTCAAAAGATGGGATAAGCTTACTGTAAACGATAATCCCGATGTAGCTATTTTCTTTGCCACAGCAGATATTCTTTCAGGACTCTTTACACTTGCAAACTTTGATCAGTCTGAGCCTGACAGCACAATAACTCCTTTTGGTCCCGGATGCGGGTCGTTGGTATATTTCCCCTATGCTGAGAAAGATAGCCAGCGGCCAAGGGCCGTCATTGGTATGTTTGATGTTTCTGCAAGGCCCTGTGTGCAGGAGGGAGTCCTTACCTTTTCCGTGCCAATGATAAAGTTCACAAAGATGATCAGCTATATGGATGAAAGTTTTCTCATAACTGATTCATGGAAAAAAGTTCAGAAGAGAATTAAATAGTATTTTTAATTATTAATCTCAAAAATGTACTCTCCTGAACCTGCCTGCATAGAAAGTTTCTTATCGGCAGCTTTTATATCTTTCAGAAAAGTGTTCTGCGACAAAGGTTTTCCGCTTTCAGTAACTTTCTCCGGAATTGCGGAAGGAAGAATTATTGTGGCAGTTGTATTTACAGGTATGCTGACCTTTACTATAACTTTTCCGTCTTTCTTTTCCCAACCAGAAGAAATGGTGCCATACGAGCTTTCAAATGAGGCTTTTGAATATTCCAGTTTTTGAGTCGGATGTGGCTGAATGACAATCTGTTTATAACCTGGTCCCATTGTTTCTATTCCTGCTGATACTCTGTACATCCAATCACCGATAGCCCCATAGGCATAGTGGTTGAATGAGTTCATTCCCGGATCCTGGAAAGTGCTGTCGGTCTTTTCACCGTCCCACCGTTCCCATATTGTAGTGGCTCCCATTTTTACAGGATACAACCATGAAGGATAAGATTCCTGAAGCAATAAATCATAAGCGGTTTCGGTATAACCATTGTCGGATAAAACATGACACAGATAAGGTGTTCCCAGAAATCCGGTAGAAAGGTGATTATTCCTGCTCCTTATATCACTGGCTAAAAACTCTACGGCTTTACTGCGAAGGTCATCGGGCAGCAGTTTAAATTTGAGAGCAAGCACATAAGATGTCTGTGAATTGGTTCCGACTCTGCCGGCTTTAGTAACATATTCATTAATAAATACTTCTTTGATTCTGTTGAATAGATCTGAATAAATTTTTGCATCATCTGTATTGCCAAGAGCTTTTGCAGCCTCCGCAAGAATGCTGGTGGAATATGCATAAAATGCGGTAGCAATAAAGTCGTGTTCGGTATAACCATCAGGTTCAGTATGATTATCTAAAGGCGGATGATAGAACAACCAGTCTCCATATTTGCTTCCGCCTTTCCAGATATAGCTTTCTCCTGCTTTTTTTCTAATATATTCTACCCATGCTTTCATGCTTGCATACTGATTTTCAAGGAGTTTTTTGTCGCCATATACCGTATACATGGTCCATGGAGCAATTACTGCAACATCACCCCAGCCTGCAGAAGGCTGCGCCGATGTAGCACCCTGTTTATTCAGAATATCAGGTATTACATCAGGCACTTCACCGCCTTGCTTCTGATCGGCAGCAATGTCTTTTAACCACTTTGTAAAAAAAGATGAAACATTGAGATTAAACGCGGCCGTTCTGCAAAATGCCTGGGCATCTCCGGTCCATCCGAGACGTTCGTCTCTCTGAGGACAATCAGTTGGTACATCAACAAAGTTTCCTTTTTGACCCCACTGGATATTGTGCTGTAATTGATTTATAAGATTATTTGAACATTCAAAGCTTCCTGTCACCGGCATGTCAGAATGTACAACCACTCCTGTCAGATTATCAGTGGTTAGTTCACCGGGAAATCCTGTAACTTCTACAAACCTGAATCCCATGAAGGTAAATCTTGGTTCATAAATCTCTTCACCTGTCCCGGCAAGAGTATATGTCAGCTGACATTTGGCAGCACGGAGATTAGTCGTATAAAATTCCCCGAATTTATCCAGCACCTCCGCATGGCGCAGAGTAACAATAGTGCCTTTATTTCCTGATACCTTCAACCTTAACCATCCTACCATATTCTGACCCATATCCACAATCAGCTTACCCTTAGGAGTTCTGAATATTTTAACGGGTTTTATTTCCTGTATCTTTCTTACCGGTGATCCTTCAGAAGCTATCAGGTTGTCATTATTATAATTACCGATAATTACACTTTGCCAGTTTTTGTCATTATATCCGGGTTTGTTCCAGCCTGTCAGATCCTTTGTAGCATCAAATGTTTCCCCGTTATAAATATCGTCCATCCTTATGGCGCCGTTATTGGATGCTTTCCAGGTTTCGTCGCTTGTTATCATTGATTCGGAACCGTCTGTATAAATGATTTTTAATTGCAAAAGAAGTCCCAGTTTTTTGCCATAGACCGCCCAGTTATTTCCCCAGGCGAGTGTTCCCCTGTACCAGCCGTCACCAAGAAGACAACCGATAGCGTTATTACCTTTTAGCAGCATATCCGTAACATCATAAACCTGGTATTGAAGTCTTTTGCCATAAGAAGTCCAGCCCGGTGTAAGCACCTGGTCACCTACTTTTTTCCCATTTAGATGCACTTCATAGAAACCATGTGAAGTCACATAAATCCTGGCGCTGGCTATTGTTTTTATTAATTCGAATTCTTTTCTGAAAAGTGGTGATGGAGAATATCTTATGGTGTCGCCTCCCAATTCAATCCATCTGGCTTTCCATTCAGATGGTGACAGTAGTCCCATCTCGAAAAAGGCTGGTGTACTCCATTTTGATTCTTTTCCTTTATTATCCCATATTTTGACCTGCCAGAAATATCTTTGTCCCGATTTAAGTTCGACACCTTTGTATAACTGAAGGATCGATTCATCAGATTCGACTTTACCTGATTGCCAGACTAATTTGAACGGTGAAAATTTTTCATCTGAAGCAACTCTTATAGAATAAGCTGTCTGCATAACATTATTCCCTTTTTCTATTATCTTCCATGAAAATGCAGGTTGTTTATTACCGATACCCACCGGATTTATTTTATGATCCACAGTCAGTTCCTTTAAAGAAAGATCCTGTGAAGAAGCCACTGTGAAAATTGAAAGAAAAGCCAGTATAAGTTTGAATGATTTCATAATAGAGGAATATTTGGTAATTCAGATCAAGGTTATGAAAAATTGTCTGAATAAAAAACACCGTAATTGTCTTTTTCATGATTGAAAGTTTATAAATTGCAGATCACTCTTATTTAAAGAATTATCATGAATCCATTGGCAGGTATCCTCCTGATAGCGTTGGGAAGCATTGGCGCGGCAAGCTTTTATGTTCCGTTTAAGAAAGTCAAAATCTGGGCATGGGAATCATATTGGATAACCCAGGGTATAGCTGCATGGATCATAGCGCCACTTGTATTTGCCTTAATTTTTGTTCCAAAAGGAGAATTGATGCCGATAATTCATGAGGCCCCGTCTTCTGCAAAATTGATGGCAGTATTTTTTGGCGCTCTATGGGGTTTTGGAGGTCTCACATTTGGTTTAAGCATCCGATATCTGGGTGTCGCTCTGGGCCAAAGTATTGCGTTAGGTCTCTGCGCTGCTTTCGGGACCCTAATTCCTCCGGTGATAGCAGGTGATAACCTCTTTTCTTCCACAGCCGGAATCCTTACTGTCGTCGGGGTATCAATTACAATCGTCGGCATTGCTGTTATTGGCTATGCAGGGTCGTTAAAGAGCAAAGAGATGACAGAGGAGGAAAAAAGGACAGCAGTTAAAGAGTTTGCGCTGAAAAAAGGTATTTTTATTGCTGTCTTCGCAGGCATTATGAGCGCATGTTTTAATTTTGGATTTGAGTCAGCTAAACCAATAGAAACTGTTGCCCTTGCTCATGGTACAAATCCTCTTTTCCAAAAAAACCCCTCTCTGATATTTATCCTTTTTGGCGGGTTTATTACAAATCTTGTTTATTGCGGTTACCTGAATATTAAGAATAAATCGTATAGGGATTATTTTTCAGTCTCAGGCAAAGTTCTGCTTAATAATCTGCTATTTACATTTCTGGCCGGTTTTCTATGGTTCCTGCAGTTCCATTTTTTTGGAATGGGTTCAAGCAAACTTCCTCACGGAATGGCGGTTTTTGGCTGGAGCATCCTCATGGCACTCAACATCGCTATAAGTAATATATGGGGTATCCTGCTTAATGAATGGAAGGGAGCCAGGAAAAAAACGATGATTGTACTATCTGTTGGAATTATCATTCTTATACTGTCAACGTTTGTTGTTAAATTAGGTTAGAAAAATGGAAACAAAAAGATTTGGCTTTAAAATGAAAATGCTTCCTGGTTTCAGGAAAGAATACAAAAGACGGCATAGTGAAATATGGCCTGAACTTAAGCGTTTATTAAAAGATGAAGGCATTGGGAACTATTCAATTTTCCTCGATGAAGAAACAAATACGCTTTTTGCCTATCAGGAACAATCGGGAATAAGCTCATCACAGGATCTCGGAGATACGGAAATTGTTAAGAAGTGGTGGAAATTTATGGCAGATATTATGGAGACAAACCCAGATAATTCTCCGGTAACTATTCCTCTGGATCAGGTGTTTTATTTGGAATAAGCGGTTAACATAAAGATTACAACGTTAAATGAAAATGTCCCCGATGGCTCAAAAATCAATAAAAGAAGTATTTAAAAACTATAACTTATGAAAAAGGAAATTATCGAGAAATCATATCAGCTGGCTAAGGAACAATATGCTGAACTGGGAGTTGACACCGACAAGGTAATCTCTGAAATGGATAAGATAGTTATAAGTTTGCATTGCTGGCAAACGGATGATGTAGGAGGTTTTGAAAAGCCCGGATCTGTTCTTGGCGGTGGCGGTATTCAGGCAACCGGGAACTTTCCCGGGAAAGCAAAAACAATTGAACAGATGAGATCAGATCTTGATAAGGTGATGTCTCTTCTTCCCGGCAAACAAAGATTAAATCTGCATGCAATATACGGCGAGTTCGGAGGGAAGCTGATTGATCGCGACCAGATAGAGCCAAAACATTTTCAGGGCTGGATAGACTGGGCAAAAAAAAGAGGTATTGGACTTGATTTCAACTGCACCTGCTTTTCTCATCCTCTGGCCGATGACGGCTTCACTCTTTCAAGCAAAAATGAAAAGATAAGGAAATTCTGGGTTGAACATACCAAACGCTGCAGGGCCATCGCTGCTGAAATGGGCAAACAGCTTGGCACGCCTTCTGTACATAATATCTGGATACCTGATGGAATGAAAGATATCCCTGTTGACAGGAATACCCTTCGAAAACAGCTTAAAAAATCGCTGGATGAGATATTTGCAGTAAAATATCCAAAAGAACAACTGAAAGATTCTGTTGAAAGCAAACTTTTTGGAATCGGTTCTGAAGCGATGGTCGTGGGGTCTCATGACTTCTATCTCGGTTACGCAATAAAAAACAACATTCTCATAACCCTGGATAACGGTCATTTTCATCCAACAGAACAGGTAGGGGATAAAATTTCCGCTATTTTGCACTTTGTTGATGAGCTTCTCCTTCACCTGACCCGTGGTGTACGATGGGACAGCGATCATGTACTCACCTTTAATGACGAACTGTTGTTGATTACCCAGGAAATTGTCAGATCCAAAGCTTTAAACAGGGTAAATGTCGGTCTTGATTTCTTTGATGCAAGCCTCAACCGGATAGGGGCCTACGTAATAGGAACACGTTCTGCACAACTGGCTTTTATGTATGCTTTTCTTGAACCTTTCAATACTCTGGTAAAGTATGAAGAAGAAGGCAGAAACTTCGAAAGGCTTTCATTGCTTGAGCTTCTCAAAACAATGCCGTTTGGAGCAGTCTATGATTACTATTGCATGAAAAATGAAGTGCTTACCGGGCAGGAATATATTAAAGAGATAGTGAAGTACGAAAATGAGGTGCTTCGAAAAAGATAGTAATTGAAGCTCTTCGCAGCAAGCTACGAATCCCGACAATATCGGGCAAAATATATTAAAAATGAAAGAGACAGTTCTTGCGATTTATGACATTGGAAAAACGAATAAGAAGATAATTCTTTTTAATGAAGACTTTAAAATAGTCTCGGAAATTGAAGAAAAATTTGTTGAAGTTCAGGACGATGAAGGTTTTGAATGCGATGATATTGAGCATATTGAGCGATGGATTAAGGAGTCAGTTAAAAACCTGGCACATTCAGATAAATATGATCTTAAGGCAGTGAATTTTACTACCTACGGGGCAACGCTTGTTTATCTTGATGAAAGTGGGAAGAGATTGACCCCTGTTTATAATTATCTCAAACCAATGGATGAAAAGATCCCGGAAAGCCTGTATAAGAGGTATGGAGGCAGAGATGAGTTTTGTAGAAGAACAGCTTCTCCTGCTCTGGGAATGCTGAATTCTGGTCTTCAGCCACTTTGGCTGAAGGCAACTAAGCCTGATATATTTGCCAAAATAAAGTATATTCTTCACTTCCCTCAGTACCTTTCTTATATAATTACAGGTAAAATTTATTCCGAACATACTTCCATTGGATGCCATACTGCCCTATGGGATTTTGATAATATGAATTACCACCCCTGGGTAAAAAAACAGGGACTTAGCCTGCCTGAACCTGTTCCTGTCGAAACATTTAATGAAGCGGACATAGACGGCAAAAAGGTACTTATCGGAATCGGCATACACGATAGCTCCTCCTCACTAGCTCCTTATTTCTCGAGCAGTGAAGGGAAGTTCCTACTGATTTCTACAGGTACCTGGTGTATCAATATGAATCCCTATAATACTGAAAAACTGACGGCAGACCAGCTCGATAAGGATTGTCTGTGTTATATGAGCATTAACAGGCAACCTGTTAAATCTTCAAGACTATTTCTTGGTCATTTGCATGAGACAGCACTAAAACAGATCAGCGATCACTTCAGAAAACCGGAAGATTATTATAAAAAAAGCAAGGCTGATGATAAATTATCGTATCTGTTAAAGTCAAGATACAGTGGGAAAAAAGTATTTTTCCAAACTGGCCCTTATTCCCGGGAACTGAAAGAGTATATTGATATGTATGAATTCAGCACTTTTGAGGAGGCTTACCATCAATTAATGAATGAATTGGGCGATCTCACTATTGAGGCTATAAATCTTGTTCTTTCTCAGGATGATTATACTGAAAATATATATATAACCGGAGGCTTTTCAAAAAATGAACTGTTCCAGAGACAAATTTCAAAAGCATTTCCAGCCAAATCTGTATACACTTCTGAAATTGCCAATGGCTCTGCACTCGGAGCTGCCGTGGTTATATCAGGTTCAAAATCTTCATTGAATCTTGGCCTCACCAGATGTAAGAACTGATCAGTAAATCATCAGTTTACTTATTCAGTAGATTCTTTCTCCCAGGGCTGCTTTAAGCTTATAGACGCTTGTAACGTAATCAATCCTTGCCTTGAGCAACATTAAGCTGGTTTCTGAAACTGAAGTATTGGCATCGAGTAAATCAAGATTTGTTATGACCCCTGAATTAAAACTTGTTTCAGCAAGCGAGTATGCCTTTAAGGCTTGTTTAAGCTGGAGTTCGAACTGACCGACTTTCTTCTTTGCAGCATACATTAATGCCTCTGCTTCATAAACCTCATTGGAAATATTGCGTTTCGTAAAATCAGATTCATATGACAAAGAATTAATGGCTGACTGTGCCTGGGCAAGGTTATACTTGTTTTTCATTCCGTCGAATATCGGAACCTTGAGTCCAACACCAATCACATAATTTGGTGTAATAGTGTTAAGATCGGGTATATAACCGTTTTTTAAACCTCCTGATGCCTCAATATTCAACATAGGTTTATTCTGCAATTTCGTCATTCCAAACCGCAACTCGGCCAGTGATGTTTTCTTTTCATTAATAAGAACTTCATCCCTGTTTCTGAAGGCATAAGATAAGACAGAATCTGAGGGTATTACCGGAGGCTCAACCGATAGTTCGCTTTTATAAACGTCATTGGAACCCTGACTATTCCCGATAAGCGAATTCATCGATGACTGCTGTGAAGTCAGTGCAGCAACAATATCTACTTTCTGGCTTTCGACTGTCGAGATTCTGACTTTCGTTGAAAGGAGCTGATATTCCGTTGCCGATCCTGTAGCCATCATTTTTTCGATATACTGCAAATGCTCATTTAACGTGCTAAGCTGCTCATCTTTTATTTTTATGGCAGACTGCAGATAAACCAGCGCATAAAAATTATTTACTGTTAAAAGTGACAGTTTCTGTTTTGTTTGTGCCAGCGACTGCTCTCCTATGACCTTATTTTCATTTTCTATTTCGACATTCTGATGTGTTCTGCCAAAATCATAAAGAAGCTCTTCATAATTAACAGAAGCTGAATAATTGTTGGCGGGATAAAGCTGAAAAGTTCCAAGACCCGGGAAACTAAGCTTGGTAACAGGAGAGAGGTTGGCAAAGCTGGCTGTAAAATCAACGACAGGATTATATCCGGTTTTTGCCAGTGCTATCTTCGAATCAGCGTTCCTGATTGCTTCTTCAGCAATCTTGACGGAAGGATAATTAGAAATAACCTTTTGAATGACATTTCTAAGTGACAAAGAATCCGTTGAAGTCTTCTCTTTTTCAATCACACCCTGGCAGTAAACAATGCTGTTGAAAAATATGATCAGCATCATCCCGGGGACAATTGCTTTCTTATTTATTATATTATTCATGAGCCACAAGATTATTATTTTTTAATTTTTTTGTATGCAGAAAAATTATTGGTATTCCTCCGATAAGAGTTATAATACCTGCAAGCAGGAAATCATCATCGATACCCTGTATATAAGACTGTTTACTAAGATTAGAAAGAAGTAAGACCTGGCTTTGCCTTGCTGCATTAGTAGGAGAACTTCCGGCATCATTTTGAAGATAATATTTTATTTTAGTTGAAGTCTGCTGGAAAATCTCTGAACCGGGCTTGATAGCATTCCCGAAAGCCTGCGAATGAAAGTTGACTCTTGTAGTCAGCAATGTTGCAAGTAATGCGACACCCAGGCTTCCTCCCAATTGCCTTATTGAATTGGTAATTGCTGATGCCTGAGCCATTTTTTCACGCGGTATTTCCGAAAGTGAGACAGTTGTCAGTGCAGTAAACATCAGTCCCATTGCAAAACCTCTCAGATACAATGACAGCATGATGAAGTGGAGTTCAGTAAGCCACGAGAGATTAGAGTTGAGGTAGAAGCTGAAAGCAAACAATACAACTCCAATAAAAAGCGGTAGTTTTGGACTCACCTTATCTGAAATTCTGCCTGAAATAGGGGCAACTATACCTTGTATAATACCTACCGGAAGGAAAACTGAACCTGCCTGAAGTGCAGTGTAACCCAGAGAATTCTGAAGATAGATAGGCAATAAAAAAGTGCTTCCAAACATCCCAAGACTAAATATAACCAGAATGATATTAGCTATACCAAAATTGTGATTTTTGAGTAGCCTTAAATCCAGGAGTGGCTCCTTGACTGTCATCTCAGCGGTTATGAAAACCGCAAGGGCAATTAAAGCGATTGCGCTATATGCAAGTATATAAGGAGCGTGCCAGCCGGATGAGTTTGTAGCTGCACTTCCCTGCGATAGAATATAAAGTGTCAAAGGAAGAAAAATCGTCACGGAAATGAAGCCCACAATATCGAATTTTCGTGTTTTCCTGTTTATATATTCGCTTTGGATGATTATTGTGAATATCATTGCTAATATTCCAACCGGTATATTCACGTCGAATATAAGTGGCCAACTGAAACGATCGATCAAAAAACCGCCAATCAGTGGTCCGAAAGAGACAGAAGCGGCAGCTGAAATACCCCAGAATCCAAGAGCAATACCCCGCTGGTGAGGTGGAAACTCGCGAGTTATAATTGCCATACCGAGCGGCTGGATCGTACCGGCTCCCAAACCCTGTATTACCCTGGAGAAGATCAGCATATTCTCATCAGAAGACCTTCCACATAACATTGATCCCAGTGTAAACAAAAATAACCCAATGAAATACAATCTCTTATAACCGAATTTGTCTGCAAGCCATCCCGATGTAGGAAGCGCAACAGCCATAGCGAGCATATACGCCGTTACAACCCACTCAATTTTATCAAGCCCAACTCCAAAAGATGCCATGATTTTGGGTAAACCTACGTTTACTATAGTAGCATCAAGCACTGCCATGAAGGTTCCAAGCATAATATTTGCCAGCAGGAACCATTTGTATGACAAATGTTTAGGATGAAAGGCAGAATTACTGTTCCTTACAAAGTATCTGATTCGGTGAGATGGCGTTCTTCGTCTTTCCATCTTGTTATTTTATAATCTTTACCACAGCAGACATACCGGATAAAATGTTCAACGATGAAAGCTCCTTATGATTCATCGTTCCATCTATCGAAATCCGTACAGGGATTCTCTGGGTAACCTTTGTAAAGTTGCCGGCTGCGTTGTTGGCCGGTATAAGTGAAAAAACCGATGCAGTACTTGAGCCTACCAAAAAAACTTTCCCGGTGAATTTTAAATCAGGAAATGCATCAATTGTAAACCTTACATTTTGCCCGGTATGAATAACTGAAATTTTTGTCTCTTCAAGGAAGGCAACTATCCAGAGGTTTTTGCTGATGGTAATCGTAAACACCGACTGACTGGGCTGAACTACATCGCCGGCAAGTAACCATCGTCTGGCAACAATACCATCTGCCGGAGCATATAGCCTGGTATTTTTAAGCTGTGAATCAAGTACCTTTATCTGAGAATTGGCTGTCTCAACCGAAGCCGATGCACTTGCAATCATCGATTTTGAAACAAAAAGCTGGGCTTTTGCTGCATCAAGCTGAGCAGAGGCTGTTTCAAATGCTTTCTTAATATGATCGAATTGTTCCGTTGTGATAACGCCGCCCTCGGACTGTTTTTTTGCCCTGGTCATATCTTCATTCGCCCGGTCAAGGCTTATTTCCAATACTTTAATACCCATTTGATCAGAACTATACTTAGCTTCCGCCTGGGCCAGGTTGGCTTGAGACTGGACCCTGAGTGCTAGTGTCTGGTTTCTTTGGGCAACCAGATCAGTACTGTCGATGTCGGCCAAAAGGGTACCTTTTTTTACAACAGAGCCTTCATCAGCATATACAGAAGCTAATCTACCCATTATCTTTGATCCTACACTTACATTGTCAGCATCCACATGGGCATCATCGGTAGTTATGTACATTGAATAATCCCTGTACCAGTACCATGCACCTGCTATGACAATAATAAAAACTATTGCGAGCGGAATGTAGACTCTGAACCTGTTGTTTTTTGTTTCTTCTTTCATAAAATTGTTCTGAATTTATTTAAATGTTAACTGTCCTGTTTCTAATGTTTGAATTTTAAGCCGTTAATGAATATTTTTGTAAAAGCATGTGTGTTTTCAAGTAGCTTTGCAAACTCTTCCTGTTCAATAAATAAGGTTTTTTTATCATTAACCACAGAAATCCTGAGCCCCTTAAGCAAGTCGAGAAAAAGCGATGAGGTTGAATCAGGATCATTTATAAAGAATATTCCTTTACTCATGCCTTTCTCAAATATTTTTATAATAATCTCTTTTTCCTTTTCTTTAAAAAGCTGTATTGTCTCCCTGAAAGCAGGTTTAAGATCAGAATAGTCTTCGAATCTTAACCGGCTCAGGTTCAGTAGTGTTCTGAAGTATGAAAGGCGGGCATTCGCATATTCCAGAAGCAATTGTTCAGGTTCGTTAAAACTTAAAATTCTCTCTGAAATCTTATCAAGGAACTCAGCTTGTTCTTTCTTTACTACAGCACTATAAAGGCTCTCTTTATCAGGAAAATAGTAATAGAGTGACGCTTTTGATAATTTAAGATCATCGGCAATTTCACGCATCGAAGTTTTCTCAATCCCATATAATCCAAAGCGTCTCTGTGAAGCTTCGATTATCAGCTTGACTTTATCACTTTTATCGGAACCGGGTTTTGTGCTGTTCATTTAAAAATTAAAAGTTGCAAATATAACAATCTCTCTGACTAAATTGTTCAAATGGTCAGATTATGATTAATTTATTTTTCAACAGTGGCGTTTAGCGATCGTAAAATTCAGACAATCATCAGTTTGTGAAGAATAACAACATTAGTGAAGTTACACCTGCAAGAAAAAGACTAACGGGTAAAATAAGTAACAGTGTATTTTTAGGATCCAATTCACTGACAATAGCCGATCTTCTGATGTTTCTTAAACTCAGGTATAACCCGGTCAGGACAGCCAGTGCCTGAAGCCATGGAATATATTGAGGTATAAACTGATGCCACGGAGTATTAGCGGTTCCGAAGAAATCCCATCCCCATCCGAAAGGATCGGATAATGATTGTTTTATAAATGTAACATTTACGAATAGCATTGGAATTACAAATGCTATCCAGTTCATTAGAGCAAAAGGAAGGAGGGACCCTGCATTCTCAAGAAATACCTGCTTCACAGATCTGTTGTTTTTTGAAAGCCGGATACCCGCATAAGAAAGAAAATATATAATCCCGGGTACTATTACCAGCACTAATGTCCACATTAGCAGAGAATATATCCCGAATAAACCCCAGTTATGTTTATCCATAATGTTCACATAATCGCGAACTACAGGCCATGGTCCAAGGTAAAGTATACTATATATTATTGAAATTGTAAAACTTGCCATTGTCATCCATCCTTCACTTAAATTCCGGGATCCTTTTTCCGATGCAAACGGCCTTGTATAGAGCGATACATTATTATAAGAACAGCTTCTTAGACATTCCAGACAGAGTCCGCAATCTGAGTTTTCTTTAATTTTTCCAACATTCAGTCCATACGGGCATGCCCATCCGCTGGTATTCCCTTTCTCACAATAATGCGGCTTGCACTGGTCGCAGGCCTCCTGTGATATATTTCTCAGCGATAATGTACTCATCCTTGAAAACGGTCCGACAAAGACACTTACAGGACAAATATAACGGCAGAATGCTCTCAGTTCCCATATCCCTGACATCAGTGTTGGAACAACCATTAGCATAATAACGGTAACCCCTGAAACAAAAGGAGTCGCAACCAGAGTTGTAGAAAAAGTAGCGAGAATTAAAAAGACAAATAATCTTGGCCAGTCATTTTTCAGCCACTCCGGCCACTTCAGAAAGAGACCCGAAAATTTATTGTTATAAATTTTTGTTTTGCCTTTAACAGGATTAAAAAACGATTTTCTCTGTATAAGATCACCGAAAAAAGGCAATGGACAGATAGTGCACCAGAATCTTCCGAAAAACGGAGTAATCACTGCAACCAGGGCAAATAACCATATGGCCCACATCAGCAATACTCCAATATTCCTACCTGAAACTTTGGTGCCAAAAACAGAAGTAAGTATGACAATATAAATCATTACCATAGTAATAATTGTCAGTGTTGCCTGTGTGTACCTGGAGGTTATTAATTTCCTGAGAAAACTACGTCCTTTTAATAAATCTTTATATCCTTCTTTCTCTTCAAAGCTTATATTTTTCTGTTTGACATTTTTGAAAATTGCAATCAGCCATATAAAAAATATTCCGATAAGGCTTCCAAGACTGAAGATCAGCAGCGTATTAGGCAACAGAATAAGCTTTCCTTGTTCAAATGCATGCATTGGCCCGCACCATACGTGACAACGGTAGTTACTCTTTGATATGATATAATTATATATCCCTGAATGTTTTGCTATCAGAGTTACTTCTTTCGTAATAACCGGTTTACTTGTCGGATCGCTCGTTCTAAAAACTGTGACCTCATCGCTTGAGGGACTGATTTTTACATCCATATCAAATTCCTGTAGAAAAAACGAATGACCGGTATCGTCTGTCGAAAAAGTCAAAAGAAGAGTGTCGCCCCTGTTACATCTGATTACATAAGGATCCTTCCCGTACCTGAAACTCCTGATATGAATATGCCGGCTGGTTGGTTTTTCAGTGAAAAACTGACATATTACAGCAGGAACCAATCCAAAACAAACGACTATTAAAAGGTTAATAAAATGACTGATTTTAAATTTCATTTTAAGAAAATATCAAATGTTAGCTGATTTCCACAAATCCCGAATGCGGGTTTAATAATTTTCAATGATAATTATTTTTTTTTAAACCAATGCATTCATAAAGCACATTTAGATTATTTTTACATAATTGATTCCACTACTGTTTATATTATAAAATCTACTTATGACAAAAGAAAGTCGTTCGCATTCCAAACAAAAAAAGGGCTTCAAAAACCTCATACTTCTGGTTGTTATTCTGTTCATTATCGTTGGTATTCCTTATTTATTGATCGGTTACCAGGCTAATCAAAAAGGAATGACAAGAAGCGCCGTTTTGAAACGTATTGTGAACCGGACAGGTGCGAAAGATGAAGTTGCTTCTACAGAAAATAATAACCAGCTCGGAGCCAAAATCGATTTTCTTAAACCAATGCCTGTTGGACAGTCATTTACAGAACCTCCTCTAATCTCAAATGTAGAAGCCGTAGATCTTGATAAGGACGGATTAATGGATATAGTTGTTTGTGACTGTAGAAGCAATTCTATCAATTGGGTAAGACAGTATCCGGCAGGTGTTTATACAGAAACTGTTCTGGCAGA
>Ga0075520_1000523_pt1 | contig 17025 bp, 15 predicted proteins | sample NGEPerB_FD_75100 | JGI IMG/M metagenome (GOLD analysis project Ga0075520, IMG submission 75100) | Arctic peat soil microbial communities from the Barrow Environmental Observatory site, Barrow, Alaska, USA - NGEE PermafrostAB12-B | ecosystem: Environmental > Terrestrial > Soil > Wetlands > Peat ... | reverse complement strand
TTCAATGAAGCATGATTTTCCATATGCTATAAGCCTTGCTTCTCTAACACCGACGCTATAGTCCAAATACGCAACGATCAAAAGTCCCTTCAAAACCTGGCAAGCTAGATCCTTCGGCATCGTTGCTGACTATATTACACGGTTACCGTGAATATGAAAAGAAAAAGAAAAGTGGAGTCCAGAAAAGACTGGCCTACCACGTATGTGATTTAAGTGTTACTTCCGACGTAACATCACGAAGAACGCAACAATCAACAGCCCAGCTACCGCGTACAACGCCTCAAAGCCAGGCAAGCCTAGGAATCCTCCAGCAGCTGATGCAGTGGCTGATACAACTACTCCCTTAGTCACATTTTTAGTCGCATTCGCTGTCGCATTCGCTGTCGCATTCGCAGTCATATTTTTAGTTGCGTTCGCAGTCACTGTATTTCCTGTTTGCGCTAAAGCAACGGTCGGTCCGATTATAGAGAGAATCACTAATGCCGCCAAAACAGCAGAAAAGAGCTTTTTATTGACCATTTTTCACCTCCAATATATACTTAGCCTCTTATACGTAATTGGCTTATGTAAGTCTTGTGTTTTAATGAATACGCCTCTTCTAGACGTAGACTCCTAAAGGTACAACTAACGGTATTAGCGGTGATTTAGAGTCTAAAAATCTTTTGAGCGAGACGTCATTTCATAAGGAAACTAAAGCAATAAACTCTTTTTGGTTCCTTGTTAAGCGGGAAAAAAGGTCTTCTCTACGTCTTTCCTACAGACAATGGAAATCACCCTTTTTTATTTACCTTATCCCTGCAAGACCTTCTCCCACTTAAAATTTTTCAGATGAAAGCAGACAACGACAAATAGCATATTGTTTTATATCTGCACCGAGAAAAGAAGTGCGGAGAAGTTGACATGTCTTGGAAGGAAATAAGCCCGCTGAGCAATATCCGCAGTAAGATGGATGGGTTGTTAGATGATGTTGACACCGACGACGACTATGCTGGGCAAATCACCGCAACGCCGCCCGTCGACCTTATAGAGCTCCCCGAAGAAATTGTGGTTCTAGTAGATCTTCCAGGTGTTAGTAAGGACGACGTGAAGCTTGAGGGCAGCAGCGACATGGTAGAGATCTCAGCGGAACGGACTTCAAAATACGACAATGACGAACATCTCATAAGAGAACGCGCGCCACGCGAGTATTACCGTTCTATCAAACTCCCAACGACTATCGATGATGCTGGCGCCCGCGCAAGCTTCTTTAACGGGGTGCTCGAAGTGCACCTGCCGAAGATTGGCATAGCTGACAAGAAGTTAATCACTATTGAGTAATCTGGCTTGTCGCTGAAGTAGATTGACGGCATCAGACAGGTTCGCTCCTCATCTTGTGCTCAGTGGGGGTAACTCTCATCATCGCCGTCAAAGTGAGATATTGACCATTTAGACGATAAATATTCCTTCTAGACTCTAAACGTGCTCACGCAAGCCACTTGTGATTCGCTTGAAAACTGAAGCATATACAGTGAAGAATGTCCCTTTCGTGAAACAGGGAGACGACCTAACAGATTTTTTGCGGAATGAAGACCTTCACGAAGGAGATATCGTTGTCATTGCTTCGACGGTAGTCTCAAAGGCTGAAGGATTGGCCCGGCGTCTGGATAGTTTTATCCCAAGCGACCGAGCCCATAAGATCGCCGCAGGACTTAACGAAGATCCGCGTTTCATTGAAGCGGTGCTTGGCCAATCCGCCGAGATCCTGATTGAAAAACCATTCTTGCTAGTTGAAAGTAAGTTTGGTCAGGTGTGTGTCAACGCAGGGTTAGATCGGTCAAACGTCGAAGAAGGGTTCGTCTTACTCCTTCCGGATGATCCCTCCAAGAGCGCACAGCAGATACGCGCACGAATAAGCGAGCGCTATTGCAAGAACGTATCGGTAGTAATCACTGATACCTGCGGTCGGTCGTTTCGAGAGGGACAAACTGGCGTCGGGATAGGGTTTGCTGGAATTTCCCCGATGAAGGATTGGCGCGGGATGAAGGACCTCGAAGGGAAAGCGTTAGAGATCACCAATGAGGGTGTGGGCGATGAGATAGCTGGGCTCGCCAACCTAATGATGGGAGAGGGGGCAGGCGGCACCCCAATTGTCATCGTTCGGGGCATCACCTATGAGGACCGCGTGTGTCAGGTGTTTCGTTCAAAGGAAACTGACGTGATAAGAAAATATATCAGAGAAGCAAATACGCAACAGTGAAACGTAGGCTTTTTAAGACTTCCACAAATCTCTTTTTGTATTTTTCGAGACAAGCGCTATCAATGGCAATCGCACGCGCTGCATGCTTCTTTTGCGATTTTCATACAACATTTTAGTGGGAGGATACAGATTTGGAACCAAGTAATGAGTCACAGCTAGATACTCTGGTAATACGAGAAGCAGTAATAAATGATTTGCCAAGCATTCTAGATCTCTATGCCCAGCTCTTCGCAAATACAGACCAAGCTTCGCAGAATAGAAAAGAGTTACTGCCTGAACACTCTAACGCATTTTGGAAATTGAACAAAGCCCGATTTGTGCTCTATTTGTAGCAGAACGTGCCGGAGCTGTCATCGGGACGTTTGCGATCACAATAATTCCGAACGTGTCGCATTGTGGCAGACGTTGGGCAGTGATCGAAAACGTCGTAGTAGATGAACGAGGTCGCGAATCGAGCGTAGGGACCGTAATGATGCAGCACGCAATTGCTCGTGCTCAAGCGCAAGGGTGTTTCCGCGTGGTTCTCTCAAGTAGCATGCACAGAGGGGGCAGTCACAAGTTTTACCGCGGCCTCGGATTAGAGCCATTTGGCTACAGCTTCAGCTTGTTTTTGACACAGGATAAGGAGAAACAAGCCTAGCTTGAAACCTATACACCGACTGTTTCAGCCGTTCTGCAGCTGGCTAAACTCTCGCGGTCGTTTTGCGTATAGGCCTTTAAGGTCTAGCAAGAAATGGAGCGTCCCGGCCGGGATTCGAACCCGAGTCTTGAGCTCCGCAGGCTCATAGGATATCCACTACCCCACCAGGACTCGCTTATCTTTATACGTTTAACGGTATAAATCGGTTATTCAATCTGACTTACTTAGTAAGACTGCTTGATGTATCTCGTTATGTCGGCACCGACTTCGGATGTGGTCGAGTTCCCTCCGAGATCAAATGTTCTGACTTTGCGTGCCCGCAGATTGCCCTCGATCGCGCGCATTACGCCGCTCGCAGCTTGAGCCTCCCCTAGACTCTCGAGGAGCATCGCTCCAGCCCAAATTGTCGCAATCGGGTTGCTCTTGTTTAAGCCTTTATATTTTGGAGCAGAACCGTGAATCGGTTCAAACATTGAAGTTCCTTCTGGATTTATATTACCACCTGGGGCAAGCCCAAGCCCACCTTGCACCATAGCCCCAAGATCCGTAATAATATCTCCGAACAAGTTCGGAGTGACAACTACGTCAAACCATTCCGGGTTTTTCACAATCCACATCGTCATAGCATCGACGAGATTAAACTCCGTTTTTACATCTGGATAGCCTGCGGCGATTTTAGTGAAGATCTCACGCCAGAAGCCGTAAATGTCCGTCATGGCATTCATCTTGTCGACGCTAGATACGTGTCTCTCCCTTCTTGTAGCCAAGTTAAACGCGTACTGCATCACGCGTTTTGTCCCCTCAGCTGAGATAAGTCCGACTTGATATGCAATTTCGTCACTGTCAGAGTCAATATCGAGACCAAACTTGACGCTATAAAGGTTGCGGATAACTTCATCATCATGATGTACTCTACCTCTCTTAGTGCGACCGCCAACACCGATATAGAGATCTTCTGAGTTTTCGCGAACCACAACGAAATCAATATCTTCAGGACCTTTGTCTCGAACTGGCGTTTCTACACCCTCCAGCAACCGGATAGGGCGGAGGTTTATGTATTGATCGAGATAAAATCTCAGCGCGAATAGGACGCCGCGCTCGAGCACCCCCGATGGGACACGCGCGTCGCCGACTGAACCAAGGTATATTGCATCGTAGTTGCTCAGTTCTTTGAGCGCATTTTCTGTAATAAGCTCGCCAGTAGAGAGATAATGCTCTGCTCCAAATGGGTACTCCTTCCATTCAATGTTGAATCCGTAGTTTTCGCCAGCGGCTTCGAGAACCTTTTTTCCTTCTGCAATAACCTCAGGGCCGATGCCGTCTCCAGCGATTACCGGGATTTTATACGTCTTCATTTTCGCTTCACCATGCAGTATTTAGCAAATCGATGTTACAGCAACACGATTAGTTCCTAGTCTGTCTCGAGTTCGCGCAGCTCTTGGCTTTCAAGCTGCGCATTGTTTTTTACGTACTGAACGAGGCCTCCAGCATCTATGATGTTCTTAATAAACTGAGGAAAAGGAGTCATGGGAATCTCCTTATTCTGTGTTTTGTTGAAGATTTTGCCCCTCTTTAAATCAACGTGGATGATGTCCCCATCCTCAATTTCCGTCGTGTCGCATTCAACAACGGGCAGTCCGCTATCAATGGCATTTCGAAAAAAGATCCGCGCAAACGAACGCGCAAGCACGGCGCCAACATTATCCTTTAGAGCCAGAGGAGCGTGCTCTCTTGAGGAGCCGCAACCGAAATTCTCTCCGCCGACGACGATATCTCCTTTGACGACTTGACTCGAAAAGTTCGGTCGAACGTTTTCGAACGCATGCTTTGCGAGGTCTGTTGATGAATTAAGCACGAGATACTTGCCTGGGATAATTGCATCTGTATCCACGTTATCTCCAAACTTCCATACTCTGCCTGTAATGTCTTTTGATCTCGCCACGTTCCACTCCTAATGCGTTCTTGGATCAGCGATTACCCCATAGATAGCAGACGCCGCCGCGGTCGCAGGGGAACACAGATATACAGCGGCCATTGGACTTCCTTGTCTTCCAACAAAGTTACGGTTTGACGTGCTGAGACCAATCTCACCAGGACCGAGTATACCAAACGATCCACCCATACACGGACCGCAACAAGGGGCTTCTACAAGAGCCCCGCTGTCAGTAAAGATATCTATAAGACCTGTTTTTAACGCCCTCTGAAACACGGTTCTCGAAGCGGGAATCACAATCATTCGCACCCCTTGCGCAACGGTCTCCCCCTTTAGTAGCTCGGCTGCTGCCTTTAGATCCTCGTACCGGCCGTTTGTACACGAACCGATGAATACCTGGTCTATGTGATAGCCTTCAACGTCCGTGACTGGCACCACGTTATCGACTTGATGGGGTTTTGCAATCACAGGGACCATATCGCTCGCGTTGTAGCGACGTAACACTTTCGTTGCATCTTCGTCTGAACGCAGGGTGAAGTCTCCGTCAACGGAGCGTTCTTCTAGAAAGGAGGCGGTCACTTTGTCGGGTGCTACAATCCCCGTTTTCCCCCCCATTTCGATTGCCATATTGCAGAGGGTCATCCGGCTGGCGATGTCCATGTGAGCGACGGCTTCCCCACCGAATTCACACGCCTTGTAAGTTGCGCCGTTTACGCTGACGTCGCCTATTATTGTGAGTATCACATCCTTGGCATAAACGCGTCGTGAGAGTTTTCCTTCAATATCGAATGCGATCGTATCTGGAACTTTAAACCAAAGCCGTCCAGAGGCGAGGGCTACCCCCATATCTGTCGAGCCAACGCCGGTTGCGAATGCCCCAACAGCCCCATATGTGCACGTGTGCGAATCGGCGCCTATAACAAGCTCTCCCGGGAGCACGTGCCCCTTTTCGATCATGACTTGATGGCACACACCTTCTTGAACATCGTAGTTTAGGATTCCCTCTCGTTTAGCAAATTTGCGCAGTTCAATATGATTAACCGCAGCGTCGATCGAGTCAGCAGGTACCTGGTGGTCAAAAAGCATGATTACTTTGGTACGATCCCACACATGATCTGTTATCTCATGGAGCGTCTTGACGGCCAGAGGTCCTGTAATATCGTGAATCATGGCGACGTCTATCGCAGCTTCGACAAATTCGCCGGCCGTGACGACTCTTCCAGCTGAATTTGAGAATATTTTCTCGGCAATAGTTTGTCCCATCTTCGAAGTGTCCCTTAGCTAAAAACAGCGTATAGGTTGCTGTCATAACACGCTACAGAAGTATAAAAAATATTTCATTACGAACAAAAGAATCGTTTGCGACAAATGTGGATGCAGCAAGCCTTTGACTCTCAGGGTTTATAGGGATCTCGCTGGATTTCGCACGGTTTCATACTCGCTGCACCTTTTTGATAAAGTTATTAAGATAAGGGGTTATTCTACTCAAGGTGCAAGGAAATTTAGACCACCTTTCTGATGATGTTGCGAACATTTACGAACGCTTAGCCAACACGATTTCAAGGGACGAGTTCGTTAAAAGAGTCAACCAAAAAGTGGAGGACATGTCTGGTTTGTGTGATGATAAGACTGCAGCCATGCTCGTAGCTCACGAGCTTGGCATCGATACGATTGTGCAAATCGGACAAATCGATGGACAAACGAGGGCCGTCGCATTTGTTGGGAAGCTCTCGCACATCTCGCCAACGAGAGAATTCTCCCGCAATGGCGATGTTGGACATGTTGCGAATCTTGTTGTTTCAGATGAAACTGGGTCAATTCGCGTAGTTTTATGGAACGATCTTGCAAAACATGTTGAAGAGCTTCAGATTGGACAGACCCTTAAGATTGGGGGCGTCGTCAAGGAAGGGCCTTATGGCTTAGAAGTGAACGCGAGAGAAATTGAAGTAGATGAATCAGTACCAAACACTGAAGTAGCCCCCTCTAGGGATAAAGAGACGATCGCTGACCTTTTGCCAGGGCTCAATGCGGTCGAAATGAGTGGGGTCGTTCTCGAGGTCGGATCTGTACGCACTTTTACAAAGCGCGACGGCTCTGTTGGAAAAGTTTCGAACATCACGATAGGCGATGAAACGGGAAGGATGCGAGTAACGCTTTGGGATGATATGGCAGAAAACGTCATTGATTTTGTTTCTGGCGATGTCGTTGACATAAAAAACGGGTATACTCGAGAGCGTTATGAACGGCTCGAATTGCATGTGGGCAGCCGCGGATCGCTCCAAAAAGGAACAAAAAGTGTTGAATTTGTTGAGCAAATCACACCTATTCGTGAGGTCAAAGCGGGCGCCTCGTGCACGGTTGAAGGAGTTATTGAGAACGTCGGTTCTCTCCGCGAATTCACTAGAAACAATGGCAGTGCAGGACAAGTTAGAAACATCGTGCTAAAGGACGATACTGGTGAGATAAGAGCCGCTCTCTGGGGCGAAAAGGCGATCGCTATAACTGAAGAGGATACCCACGGTAGTGTCATATTGCGCGACTGCACTCCGAAAAACGGCTTTGAAAATCAACTCGAACTGAGTGTTGATTGGAGAAGCGGTCTTAGTTTAGCAGGTAAGGCGGACCGGGCGCCTAGCCAAAATACCGCGCCGGAAGAAAGTACTGATGGGGGCATTACCGGTACGGTGATCTCATCGGGGGCGTCTGTGTGCGTCGACAACGGGATCGATTACGAGACTTTTGACAAGGCATTTAGTAACGTAACGCTGGACGTTGGGGATGAGGTTACGGTTGTTGGTGTCAGAACGAATGACAAGTTTGCGGCTAAAAGCGTATCAAAAACGCCGCAGGACGTGGCCGCACGAAAACTCACGGTGATCAAGAGGAGACTCGAAGAGCTTTAGTCCGCGATCCCGAAGGCGAAGGCGCTATAAACACTTTCGCTCTACACTCATAATCCTTTATAGGGTACAAGTGATTAGCGTGTACGACTCTCCTAGGGTTGCGACGGAAAAAGAGAGGGTGGGTAGATGGAAGAATTAGAAGAAATCGATGGTTTTAGTATCGAAGACCTGCCAGGTGTAGGCCCTGCTACCGCAGAGAAGTTGAGGGAGGCCGGTTTTAGCTCAGTGGAAGCAGTTGCCGTAGCTTCCCCTTCGGAGTTATCTAACGCGGCAGATCTCGGTGAGGCAACTGCATCCAAGATCATTATAGCGGCGCGCCAAGCCGCAGACATTGGCGGTTTTGAGACTGGCGACGTGATTCTTGAAAGAAGGCGGCACGTCGGCAAACTTAAAACCGGAAGCGGGGCTTTTGATGAGCTGCTTGGGGGGGGTATGGAATCCCAATCAATAACTGAGCTCTACGGGGAATTTGGCTCTGGAAAGACCCAAGTTGCACATCAGCTTGCGGTCAACGTTCAGCTCGGCAACGAACGCGGTGGCCTTGATGGATCGTGTATATTGATTGACACCGAGAACACTTTTAGGCCGGAACGCATCAGCCAGATCGCAGGAGGTCTCGGTCTCGATCCCGAAGACGTGTTAAGAAATATTCACGTCGCACGGGCACATAATTCCAATCACCAAATATTGTTAGTCGAATCGGCGAGTGAGTTATCGGAACAGCTCAAGGCGACTGAGCTCCCTGTAAAACTCCTTATCGTAGACTCTCTTACAGCCCATTTTAGGGCTGAGTATGTCGGTAGGGGTACGCTTGCAGATAGACAACAAAAACTAAACAAGCATCTGCACGACCTTATGCGCTTTGGAACGTTAAACAATGCAGTCGTGCTCGTCACGAATCAAGTTCAATCAAAACCTGATGCCTTCTTTGGCGATCCAACGCGACCAATCGGTGGCCATATATTGGGCCATACCGCGACTTTCAGGTTGTATTTGAGAAAATCGAAAGGTGGCAAACGTATAGCACGCCTTGTAGACTCTCCCAACCTTGCTGAAGGTGAAGCGATATTTTCGGTGGAGTCAGAAGGAATACGTGACTAAACGAGAGAAAACTCAAGCATTCCTGAGTTGTCCTGCGCCACCATGAAAGGGGTACTTTGATTAAAGCTGTAGCGTTTGATATAGATGGCACTTTAACCTTCCCTGACCGGTCCTTGGATCTTACAGTTGTTCGAGCCATTCGACAATTGTCGGTTCCTGTTGTTTTAGCGACAGGCAACGTTTTGTGTTTTGCAGATGCGTTAGCGGTCATAATCGGAAACAGCTCAGGTGTGATCGCCGAAAACGGGGGAGTCGTGGCTGTCGGTAAATCTAAGCTTGTTACCGGGAATATTGCTGCGTGTAGTCGAGCGGCCCAAGAAATCGAGGGCAGCAGTGAGTTCAATCTTCTGCGTATCGACGTCAAAGAGCGCGTTACTGAGATTGCTTATAGTAAAGATAACTTAACGACGTCCGACGTCGTATCGCTTCGCAAGATTGTGGATCAGTGCTGTGAAGGCGTTACCGTCGTCGATTCGGGATTTGCTCTCCACATAAAAGATGCAAACGTTAACAAAGGTATAGGTCTCATTGGAGTTGCGCAACTCCTTGATATCGCCGTCGACGAATTTGCAGCATTTGGTGACGCCGAAAATGATGTTGAAATGTTAGAGATAGCGGGGAACGGGATCGCAGTCGGTAACGCGGACCCTAAAGCGCGAGCCGCTGCAAATTACATCGCAGAAGAGCAGTACGGCCTTGGCGTTGTCGAAGGCCTCAACTATCTGGGGCTATTGTGATTGCTTGCCCAATTAGACAATAAATCTAACGACATGTAAAGAGTGTACCTTGCTGTGTGGTTCAGAATTGCGCGCACACGCTGAATTACCCCCCACGCACTCGCAAACTCCAAATCCCACACAACGGGCTGTAACATTAAACTACGCACGGCACGCTATAGCCGGCTTATCATAATTCGAAGTATTCCTTGACGATTTTGTAGGCGCAGAACTCGCCACACATAGTACAAGTATTTGTATCTGAAGGCATTCGTTCCTTACGAATATTCATTGCAGTTTGCGGGTCTATTGCGACTTTAAATTGTTTCGCCCAATCTACTTCGTTGCGCGCGTGCGCCATCTTTAAGTCGTCGTTCCTGTCGCCAAGCTTTACCATGTCCCCGACATGAGCAGCAATCCGCGCAGACATGACTCCTACGCGCACGTCTTCTGCATGTGGCAATGCAAGGTGTTCTGCTGGCGTAACATAGCAGATAAAATCAGCGCCATAAGAAGATGATAGAGCTGCTCCGATCGCGGCTACTATATTGTCATAACCTGGTGCTATGTCAGTTACGAGTGGACCGAGCATATAAAAGGGTTTATCTCTGGTCAACCGCTTTTGTAGCACCACATTAGCCTGAATCTCATCAATAGGTATATGTCCTGGGCCTTCAACGATCGTTTGAACACCAAATTCGTGTGCTTTGTCAGAGAGCTCGGCATTTATTACTAGCTCTTGAATCTGGGCCCTATCCGTAGAATCATGCACTGCGCCTGCCCGCATGCCGTTCCCCATGCTGAGGGTCACTTCGTGTCGCTTGAGGATCTCAAGAAGGTACTCAAACTCGCTGAACAGTGGGTTCTCTTTCTCATTGTGAGCCATCCACGCTGACATTAGAGCTCCGCCTCTCGAGCAGAGGCCAGCGTGCCGTCCCTGAGCCCTCAGCCTGTCGAGTGTTATCCAATTTATTCCGGTATGAATCGCCATGAAGTTCGTGCCGAGTTTTGCTTGTTCTTCGGTTACTTTAAAGAGATCATCCTCTCGCATATCAACTATAGAGCCTGAATCCCGTGCAGCTTCAATAAACGCCTGATAGAGTGGAACGCTGCCAACGGATAGGGAAGTAGCTTCGATCACCCTCCTTCTAATTTCGTAGAAGTCGCCGGCGGTGGAAAGTTCCATTAAAGAGTCAGCTCCCGAAGCCTCGGCAACCTTTGTTTTTTCGACTTCGAGCGCAATATCATCAATGTCTGAAGAGGTACCTACTGAAGCGTTCACCTTAGTTTTAAGCCCTTTTCCTATCCCAATCGGTTTAGTCTTTCGATACGGGCTTATCGGAATTACGATCTGTCCGTTCGCAATCCCGCGACAGATAAATTCGGGCGTAACTCCCTCATCAGAGGCGACGGTCATCATTTCGTCAGTGATAATTCCTTGCTTTGCGCGATCAATTAGGGTCATGATTCACTCCGGGTTCTAGCAATCCAATAATTGTGTTATAACGAGGGAAATGTGTCAACTGGCGTTTACAGCTTCATTCAGCTTAAAAGCAACTGGTCCCTGTACCTCGATTTTAGTTAATCGATAATAAATGTATGTACTATATGACTTTTTTTTAATTTAGTTGACATATTTTTTTTTAAATAATAATAATATATCGTTTAGCAACAGGATAGCTATTTAGCTAAACAAAAATTGAACTTTTTCAATTTTTAATGATTTCGCTCGACGCGAATCGTTAGTGACAAACGTCCTGAGACAGTCAAGTGGATTTAGGAGCGTTTGCGAGTGGGCATCTGCCGTCGGTTTCTCCCCAGAACCCACTTGAGCCGAAATCTGTCTTGTTTGTTCAACTAGTCGCTACCAAAGCGCTATTTCTTATACTTTTCAAGGAGGTTTTGAGCCTCATCCCAGTTGTAATCATAGATATGCATCGAGTTGCCAACTGTGCATAACGTCCCCATCTTCAGTCCGGTAGGTTCCAAAAGCTCTTTTTTAACTAGGGAAATAAATGCATTAATGTTGGCTTCATACGCTTGAAAGATGTCCCAACTTCGGTACATGATGTGGACGTCAAGCCTCTCATTGCTGTGTAGGTACACCCATATTCTCTGAAAGCACGGTTGGTCTTCGTCCTTTTGACAGTCAATTTGTGGAATCCACGTAATTGCCTGAATACGCTTCGATCCGACGCGTTTTTTTAATAACTGGTTTTTCATCCAATCTAACTGATCGATTCCGTGCCCCTCTACGAGTCGCTCCAAATACGTGTATTCGAAGTGGTGTTGATGTAAGTAAGCGCGATCGAACTGTTTTTTATATTCCTCTACCCGAGCCTTCGAACAAAAAGTATCACCTTTATGCCAACCTAGCGTAGGCCTGTCGATTTGGATCATTCCCATCAGGATCTGGCGCGCTTTAACTTCGTACTCGGTATCCACCACGTTGCCAAATTCCATGATGTGTCTGACTGCTTTATACCACGCCTCTGGAACTGTCAGCGTTGTTATGGACATCATTTTAGCATAACCAGAACGTTCGGCATAACCACGTGATCGTTGTATTCATCCAAAGCATTCACACAGGCCAGCGCTGAGGTGTCTTACTTCTGCGCTTGCTGCGTGAAAGAAAAAGCCTCGGGAGGGATTTGAACCCCCGACCTATTGATACCTTGCTCCGCAATCTTTAGCACCTGACGCATTCCGACGCAACTTTTGCGAATACAGTTACAAGTCAATCGCTCTTCCAGGCTGAGCCACCGAGGCGCTTTGAGCGATTTTACTTAGGCCCGCCGATACTTATACGTTTTTGATGTATAGCTATAAGGCGTTGGATTTACGAATGGGGCGGCTAACATACTCATTCGAACGCACTCGCCTCAACAAGCGCTTGAATCCCGGGCAAGGTCTCTCCAGCTAAGAAATTTATGCACGCTCCGCCCCCGGTTGAAATGTGAGTGATATGCTTATCAATACCAATGTTTCGTGCTGCGGCTGCGATGTGGCCCCCGCCTAGTATAGAGAATTTGGATTGAGCTGCTGCTTTTAAAGTTTCATCGGTTCCTAGGGCAAACGCCTTTTGTTCGAACACTCCGGCAGGGCCGTTAATCACAACGGTACCTGCCGCTTTGAGTTCTGTTGAATATGCTACAATTGTTTCTATGCCGATATCGTATATTGGATAGGCTTTTGGCAATGCTGAAATTGATGTCTCTAAACGTTTTCCATTGTCATTTAAAGCCACATCAAGGGGCGTTACTATTTTACCGTCGTAGTTATCTAGCAATCTCTTACAAATTTCGATATAATTGCCGTATCCAGAAGATCTAATGTATTCGAGGTTTGGAGGTCCAAGGTCAATTCCCCCTGCAGCCAAAAAGATATTCGCTACGAGGCCCGAAACAAGCACTTTGTCAGCGCTTCCTTTAGCGAGAACGTGCTCAATGACTTTGATACTATCATCTGCTTTCGTCCCCCCGAGCATGAAAAGTCGCGGCCGCTGAGAGGTTGTCAGCGCTTTTGTGAGCATTTCGACCTCTCGCTCTAACAACTTTCCCGCTCCTGAAGTCAAGGCTTGCGGAAAAGCGACAACAGAAGTCTGTGCGCGGTGTGCTGTTGCAAACGCGTCATTTAGAAAGACATCACAAAGTAGGGATAGCTGTCTAACAAGATGCGTTTTAGCAAGATCTTCTACGGGAGCCTTGAGCATCTCTTCCGAACTAAAACGAACGTTTTCGAGGAGAGTAATATCCCCTATTTCCATCTCTCGTATTGATTGCCGGACGTTATGTCCATAAATGTCGTCGACATAGGCAACATCTTTTCCGAGAAGCGACGAGAGCTTCTCGCTGTGTTGCTTCATCGTCGTGAAATCTCGCTTCCCGGGCCGGGACTGGTGGGCGAGGAGCACCGTCTTAGCATCTTTCAAGGCTTCAATGGTAGGAATATGGCCGCGAAAACGAATGTCATCGAGAATTTCTCCATTGGGCCCAATAGGTGAATTCAAGTCGACGCGAACTAGGACCACTCGTCCGTGTGTGTCGAGGTCATCCATCGTGAGAAATGGCGGCATAGTCAAAGTGTATGTCAAAACGTAACATATAAGCGTATCTAATTGGCCTAAAATGGCGTTGAAGCGAGTTTTGAAGCCGCTAAAAAGCCTCCACAGCCTCTCAACGCGTTCAAACTGGAAAGAGCGAAGCCGTCGCTCAGGCTGGAAATCGAGAAACTCTTGTATTCTTGGGATATCGTAATTAATGGGCTGATAACGGTATCAAGAGCGAGCCGCAAATTTCCGATCCACGGTATAGCAGGTTGTTGTGCAACACCGATTATCCACTCTGGCTTAACTGGTTCGATGAATGGCGATCCGCCATAGAGCAACGGCTGATCATAGTCTTGGTTATGGTCTCCCTTAGTGATGAATCCGGCGTGAGCAGCCGTTTGATTGTTTGGCAGACGGTCGCCAGCGTTTACCCAATACATCGCTCGGTGTATGATTGGCGTCACCTGTTCGCCATTCGGCCGATAGATGATGACGTCACCGTAGTCGCCGAACCTCTGGTAATCAGTGGCTTTCCCGTCGTTGTAGGTGACTACTGACACTCTGTTTAGCCCTCGATTATACACAACGTCGCCGATGTTTATGTGGGGCACCATGCTTCCCGATTGTACAGCCACCAGCGGGCTCTCAGACCCTGAGTACCAATACACAATCGACAAGATCACGGCAACAACAAGAAATGCAACTATTATATCACGCAGAAGCGCTAACCAATAATTATCAGTCTCCCACAATTTCTTCGTTCGTTCTCTGGATTGATCTTGCATGTATTTCAGTTGAAAAGTGAAAAACGGAACTAAGCTGGTAGATATGTGACGATAGTTGTAATTGCCGCTTTATATAACCTGCCGACATGGGGTCGCGGGTCTGCGGCAGTCCTACAAAGCGCTTCGATGCATAAGCGCACAGGTTCTAGCTAATGAGTACGGGAAATGGAGGATTTCGCCGGGCAAGTTTTGGCTCATATCTTTTCGAGAGTGCCCCCAGTCATGACCTATTATGATTCGAACAGACATAATTGAGAGATTTTCCGACAGCGGCTTTCTAATTAACCAAGAAGCAGTGGTGATGATTCAGGAAAGCGAGCTGCCATTGGCAGTAGTTGACGAGGTTTTGAGGAACGTTGACGAATCTGTGCTAGTTGTTGCCCCCTCTAACGTCAACACGGCTAAAGAATTGCTGAACTCACGGAAAAAAAATGTGAAGCCGATGCTTCTGTTCGAACATAACGAAGGGGACATTTCGGATGTCATAGTTCAGAACCAATTCAGTGAAACGCAAATTGCTGGAACGCGCCTACGTCAACACCAGCCACCGTCTATAAAAATTCTGGCAGACATTACCGAGAGTTCCAATTGCGTAGGAACGTACGAAGAATTCGTACAATACTTTAGAAATCGGTACGACCGGCTCAGCGAAATTGTAAAGAGGCGGCTTGCTACTCGACCAATCGAGAGCTTGACGTTTTTAAACCGCAGACGCGAGGCCTTGTTCGACGATGAGTTTACTAAAGCCGGAAAGATCTCTATCGCAGGCATGGTAAACGAGATGCGCGACACACCAAATGGCCACAGGATAATCGAGTTAGAGGACCCTACAGGCTACTTCAGTGGAATTGCGTTGAAAGATAAAAGCGCATACAACGCAGCACTTCAAGTGGTGCACGACGAAGTGATCGGTATAACGGGGTCGCTCTCATCTGATGGAAAAGTGATCTTTATTGACAACATTACATGGCCTGAAATCCCCCCGCAAAACCAACCCACACACTCAGCGACGGACGTGTACGTGGCCCTCACCTCTGACGTTCACGTTGGTAGCAACACGTTCTTACTAAACGCTTGGAAGGATTTTGCCGACTGGATATCGTCGAGCGATGATGAAAGAGCGCGCAAAACTGCTTATGTTATCGTGGCCGGCGATTTGGTGGATGGCATTGGGGTTTTTCCGAATCAAGAAGAGGAATTAGCCATCGACGACATCGACGATCAATATGCAGAAGCAGCCACCCTTCTCGAAATGTTACCATCAGACCTCTCTATCATTGTTTCTCCGGGAAATCACGATGCAGTTCGACAAGCAGAACCGCAGCCTGCCCTCTCAAGCGACTTTGCAAAAAGTTTCAGTAACAACGTAAGGTGCGTGGGCAATCCTTCGCTGATTGAACTGTGCGGCGTCAAAATACTCATCTATCACGGCAGGGCGCTGGATGATATAATCGCGGCAGTTCCTGGTTCCTCATATAGCAACCCCGACGGTGCGATGAAGGAAATGCTAAAAAGACGGCATCTTTCGCCGGTATATGGAAATAGGGTCTCTATCGCGCCAGAGAGCACAGATCACTTCATCATCGAAACGATACCTGACATCCTCCATAGCGGTCACGTTCACACCATAGGTGCATCGCAATATCGAGGCGTCACTGTCGTTAACTCAGGGACTTGGCAAGGCCAAACGAAGTATCAAAAGTCACTAAACATTAATCCGAGACCGGGCGTTATGCCAATCTGCAATCTCGCGTCGTTGGAGACAACATTCATTGATTTCTTAAAAAATAACGGTCACGCATCCTCTTAGAAAAAACAGTTTCCTCTATTCTACCTGTAGTTTTTTTAAACCCTCGATTATTCATCTTCGCAACGAAAGTCTACGAACTTTCTCGCATCTTAGTTGAGGGGGACCACAACATTTTTTTAAACGCCTAGCTCTGTGTGGTGAATACCATTCCAACCGCTGAATTTGAAACTTTTGCGGACGATGCTCTACATGGGCCTCAAATCGAAGCCATTAGATCATCCATTGAATACAATCCCGGCGGCTGCTTTACGATAAATCTTGTCGCTAACATCGCGCCGCTGACAAATGCCTGTCTGCTCTGGGCCTGATGGCTAATTTCAAGCCGTTCGCCATCTCCGATGAACAACACTGAATGATCGCCTACGATATCCCCTGCGCGTATAGAATAGGATCCTATCGACCGTGCTCGATCGACCTCTTTGATGATATCGATTGCTTTCACTGCCGTCCCGCTTGGAGCATCAATTTTGTGCTTATGGTGTGCCTCAATGAGCTCAGCGGCGTAAGCGGCGCTTGGAAGGCTCTCTGACGCTTTCTTCACCAACTGAAAAAACACGTTAACGCCGATCGAAAAATTCGGAGAGATTATCGCGGCTGTTTGGCCTTCGATCGCTTTCTTCGCTTCTGCACGTTGTTCGGGAGTGAATCCCGTTGTTCCGACAACGAGTCGTACTCCAGCGTCTGCGGCTTTTTTGATAATTTCGACCGATGAAGCAGCGACGGTGAAATCGACCAAGACGTCGGGTCTGACGCTTTTAAGCGTCTCAGCTAGGTTTGACGCATTTATTACATCAGAGTTACAGCTTTGCTTGTCAAAAGCTGCCACGAGTGTCATATCAGGCGCTTGCGTCAC
>Ga0075520_1000522_pt1 | contig 17028 bp, 5 predicted proteins | sample NGEPerB_FD_75100 | JGI IMG/M metagenome (GOLD analysis project Ga0075520, IMG submission 75100) | Arctic peat soil microbial communities from the Barrow Environmental Observatory site, Barrow, Alaska, USA - NGEE PermafrostAB12-B | ecosystem: Environmental > Terrestrial > Soil > Wetlands > Peat ... | reverse complement strand
GCCTTGCCGGCAACGTGCTCGGCGCCTACACGCTCGAGTCGATCGTCGGGCAGGGCGGCATGGGGAGCGTCTGGCGAGCCCGCCGCAGCGACGGCCGCTACAGCGGCAGCGTCGCGATCAAGCTGCTCAACATGTCGCTCGTCGACGGTCGCAGCGGGGCCCGCTTCCGGCGAGAGGGCCGCATCCTCGGCCGGCTCACGCATCCGCACATCGCCAGGCTGATCGACGCCGGCGTGGCTCCAGGCGGCCAGCCTTATCTCGCGCTCGAGTTCATCGAAGGCAGCCCCATCGACCGCCATTGCGACGACTGCCGGCTCGACTGCGCGGCACGCATCCGATTGTTCTTCGACGTGCTCGGCGCCGTGGCGCACTCCCACGCCAACCTCATCGTGCATCGTGACATCAAGCCGCTGAACGTGTTCGTCGATGGCGATGGCAACGTCAAGCTGCTCGATTTCGGCATCGCCAAGCTTCTCGAAGACGACGCCTCGGCCGACACCGCTTCGCTGACCCATGCCGACGCGCGCTTGCTGACGCCCGACTACGCCGCGCCCGAGCAGATTCTCGGCCAGCCGATCACGACGGCGACCGACATCTATTCGCTCGGCGTGCTGCTCTACGTCATTCTGAGCGGCCGGCATCCTGCCGCTGGCGCGGCCGCGTCGAAGAGCGAGCTGATCCGCGCCGTCACCGAGCAGGATGCGCCGCGCATGTCGTCGACCTTGAGCCGCGACGCAACGTCCGGCCAGGCCGGCAAGGTGGCCGACGCGTCCGCCACGACCCATACGAATCGCGACCGCGCCAGCCACCGTTCGACGACGTCCGAGCGATTGCGGCGAACTCTGGCAGGCGACCTCGACAACATCGTCGCCAAGGCCATGCGGAAGAATCCGCGCGAACGCTACGCCACGGTGCCGGCGTTCGCCGACGACCTGCGCCGGTTCCTCGATCGCCAGCCCGTCAGCGCGCGCGCCGACACGCTGACGTACCGGCTCGGCAAGTTCGCCTCGCGTCACCGGGGCACCGTCGCGGCCGGCGTGCTGACGACCGCGGCGATCGTCGCTGGCGTCGTCGGCACCGCGTGGCAGGCGCACCGCGCGAGCCGCGAGGCCGAACGCGCCGAAATCGCGGCCCGCCAGGCGCAGGACGAACGCGACCGCGCGCTGCAGCAGCTTTCGTACAGCGAGGCGAGCGACGAGTTCCTGGCCTTCCTGTTGCAGGAAGGCGGCGACAAGCCGCAGACGATGTCGCAGCTCCTGGCGCGAGGAGAAGAGGCCGTCGAGCGCCAGTTCGCCGACGACGCCGGCTTGCGCACCCGGATGCTGCTGACGCTCGCCGACCTCTACGGCCAGGACCAGGAGGAGCGCCGAGCCAACGTCCTCCTGCAACGCGCGCAGGCGGCAGCCAGCGGTGTCGCCGACATATCGCTGCAGTCGCAGCTCGACTGCGCGATGGCTGAGCAGCTCGGCGACCAGAACGACTACGACCGCGCGATGGCGCTGTTCGATCGCGGCGTCGCCCGCATGCAGAGCTCGGCCGCCCCGGATCGCGCCGTGCTGGCCGTCTGCCTGCAGGATCGGGCGCAGGTCGAGTCGATTCGCGGCAACGCGGCTGCGGCGTTTGCCGACGCACAGGCCTCGCTCGCGGCCTACGGCGTGCCGCGGCCGGGCCAACGCATCGGCGCCCTCCTGGCACGGGCAGCGTTGGCCGAAGCGAACGGCCAGCTCGGGCACGAGGCACTCGCCGTCGACGGCTACCGGCAAGTCATCGACGGCATGACCAGGCTGGGGCGCGGCCACAACACGATCGAGCTGGCGATGCTCGGCGAGCTCGCACGACACCTGTCGCGTGCCGGCCAGCGGTTGCGTGCCAACGAGGTTTTTCGGCGCGGCATGGCGCTCGCCGCAGAGCTCGACACCAGCGGCAACGCCGATCCCATCCTGCAAGGCAACTACGCGTTGAACCTGATCGAGATCGGCGATGCGCCGGCTGCGCAGAAGAACGCCGAGAGCGCTCTGGCCGCCGCCACGGCTCGCGGGCACACGCGCGCGATCGCCTCGTTGACCTTGGGCACGGCGACGGCCGCGTGCGCGAACGGCGACCTCGCGCGCTGTCGGTCGCTGATCGGCATCGCGCGCCAGGCTTTGGTCCAGGCCAAGCTCGCGCCGGGAAATTTCAGGTTCGGCAATCTCGAGCTTCAGGAAGGCCGGCTGGCGCTGGCGGAGCACCAGGCGGCGTCGGCAGCCGATCATTTCCGACGCGCCGAGGCGATCTTCGACAACGCCAAGGACGTGAACCCGAATCGCTTGCGCGCGGCGAGCGGGCTGGCGCGCGCACAGGCAGCGGGGGGCGATCTGGCGGCCGCCCGCATCCAGGCGGAGCGCACGGTTGCAGCCGCGCGCGGGCTCCTCGGCGGCTTCGAGAACAGCCTCTATCTCGGCGAAGCGTTGCTGGTATCGGGCGAGGTCGCGTTGGCACAGGATGACCGAGCCGCGGCCCGAAGCGCGTTGACCGAGGCAGTGCATCAGTTGCAAGAGGCCGTCGGCGAGCGGGCGCCGCTCGCCGTCGAGGCGTCGCGCGCTCTGGCATCGATGGCCTGACGAAGAACGCAGGGAGCGTCTCCGAACCATTCGGTACTCTGCGCTCAGAACGGTCGGATGATCGAGCTCATCAACGTGAAATTGCCGTTGCCGTTGCCGAAGGTGAGCCAGGTCAGCTGCGGCGCTGGTCCGGAGTTGGCGGTCAAAGGCCCCGACGCGGATGAGCCTCGATCGCTGATTTGAATTTCGTAGCCAGCGCCACTTGTCGTCACGCCTGCGGGAGTCAAGCGGGCTCCTTTGACCCCGGTCGCCCCCTGCCAGGCAACGAGGTATTCCACTCCGTTGAACGCGACGACCGGGCCGAGCAGATTGGTCTGAGCGCCGGCTGAAAGCTGCAGGGCTCCGGTTCCGGGCGGACCCTCGAGCAGGGCTCCCGATGTGGAAACCCGACGTCCGTAGATCGCCATGTTTCCGCTCGTGCTGGACGCAGTGTCTCCCCAGACGACAAGAAAGTTCGTGCCGTCAAAGGCGACTGCCGGCCCGGTCGTGAATATGCCGCTGGACAACAAGACCGGCGCCGGATCTAGCACCGCTCCGTTGGCAGTGACGCGCGTGAGATAGATCCCTCCCGCGGCTTTCCAAACGACGAGGAAGTTCGTGCCATCGAAGACCACGACGGCCGATGCAGGGTTGCCAGTGGCCTGAATCGGGAAGCCTTGTGTGCTCGACGGATTGCCGTTGCCGTTGCCGTCGACGAGCATGCCGAACAGGTGCTGCTGCGAGTTGAAGGCCTGCGGCTCGTCCTTCGTGAACACGATGAGCGATCGGTTGTTCCCGCCACCAATGCCGATGGGCGTTGCCGACTGGATGTTCGCGAACGAGGAGATGAAGAGCCCGGGACTCGGGTCCAGTAGCGTGCCGTTCGGGCTCAGCCGCTGCAAGGTCAGGTCGAAGTTGCCGCTGTCTGCCGGATTCTGTGCGTAGGACGCGGCCACGTAGTTCGATCCGTCGAAGGCGAGCAGCGGAGGAACAAAGCCGGCTAAGCCGACGGTGGCCGCGAGCGTTCCGTCGTTGCCGATGAGGTAAGCCGTGGCGGCGTTATTGACGGAGGACAGTACGAGGATGTTGCTTCCACTCGAAGCGGATTGCCCTACGGAACCTGACGGAGCGACACCCGAGGCAATGACGGTGGGATTGCCGAGCCCGTGCGCGATGCCGCCGATCTTGTATCCCCGGGCCGAGATCGTCCGTGAAAGCACGGTGGCATCGACGCCGCCAGTGCTCGTCTCTTGAGCGAGCCCGACTCCTGGCGCAAACCAGGACGTGTCCACTGCGTTGATCGCAACGGTTTGATGCGTTACAGCATCGCTGACCGTTCCGGTCGTTGTTGTGGACACTTTCACTGCGTTGGGAAACACACCCGCGCCAACGGTGACCGACTCAGTGCCGACCACACTGACCTGTTGCGTGAAGTTGGCGCTCAGCGCGTCACCGCCCGAAGTACCTACCGAGACACCGGTGGCCAGGACTGTGGAAATCGTTCCCGTCGAGACCGGGAAGAGAAGTTGCGGCGTCGGCGTGATCAGATTGGTGACAAGATCGCCGGGGTCGTCGCTTCCGTAGAACGTGACGCCACCGTTGGACGCCGTGTAGAACTGATCGAAGCCACCAACATCCGAAACGTTGCTCGAGGTGGCGAACTTCGTCGCCGACACTCCGGCGACGCTCGTCGTTCCCGTCACGGCGATCCTGGCCAGCCCGAAGACATCGAATGTCGCCGTCTGAGTCTCTTGAACGTCATAGTCCCAGCTCGAGCCGAGCGCCATAGGGAACAGCACGCTCGTGTCGCCGGGGCCGGCCGCCGGAGCGGGAGCCGTGCCGCTGATCGTTGTAGTCGGCGTCGAACCGGCTCCGGACGAGCCGCCTCCACCGCCGCAAGCGGCAAGGAGCAAGCCGCCGCACACGAGCAAGACTGCGCGGAGACGACCTGGCAAGGCGCCTTGCTTTACCGGCGTCAATCGATGCCGGAAGCGGTGGCATGTCGAGCCCATGCCGGACACTGTCTGCGCAAACGTCTGATTCATCGCACCGCCCCTTAACGTTCGCCTTGTCTCTACCGGATGGGGAAACGAACCCATATCGAATCCTGCCGCTGCACGCCCCAGGTAGATTGAAGAAAAACAACTCCCAAAGCCGCCGCTCACCAACGGCGGCAGCTAGCCGAAGCAGTCATGCGTCAGGCGCTGACTCATCCTCCGGCGCCAGCACCTTCCTGAACACGACCCGACATCCCAGCAACAACACCCCCGCGCTCGCCACCAACGCCGCGTGCAAGCCCCAGAACTCCCGCCCCGGCATCGTCTCCAGAAACCCCGCCAGCCAGCCCACGAACGTGTTGCCGACGAACAGGTGCAGGTAGTACACGCCGATCATCAGCCCCTCGAGCCGCCTCGGCGCGGCGCGTGAATACAGCGCCAGGCCCACGGGCAGGATGTTGGCGAAGCCGATGTCGTTGACGATCGTGTAGCCGAGCGTCCAGATGAAGCTCACCTTCTCGTGCGTGGAGTCGATGATCATGGAGGCGATGACGAGCAGCGCCGGGCCGCCGGCGGCGAGCAACGCGCCGAAGCCCATCTTCGTGAGCTCGTCGGGCTCGCGCCGCCGCTGCGCCCACCAGCGCCAGAAGGCGATCGAGCCGGCCATCGTCACGGTGCTCACCACGGCGTCGACGGACTGCAGCCAGGTCACGGGTACCTGCCAGCCGAACAGCACGAGGTCCATGTTCTTCTGCGACCACAACGGGAAGGCGTTCGAGAACTGCTGGTTGCCGACGATCGAAAGCATCAGCACCGGGATCAGCGCGATGAGCACTGCGAGGCGCGCCTTCTCGGCACGCGTCATCCCGGTGCGGGCCTCGGCAGCCCGCGCCTTGGCGCCGCGCGCCGGCTCGGGCGGCAGCCAGCGTCGGCCGGTGAGGTAGACCACCAGGCCGATCAGCATGCCCACGCCGGCGGCGCCGAAGCCCCAGTGCCACGCCACCTTCTCGCCGAGCGTGCCGCACACGATGGGCGCGAGGATCACCGCGATCTGCACGGCGAGCAGGAAGATCTGGAACGCGCTCGCGCGCCGCTTGTCCTCCGGCGCGTAGAGATCGCCGACCTGCGCGGCGATGTTGCCCTTGAAGCAGCCCACGCCCACCAGCAGGCAGGCGATCGCGATCAGGAAGCTGAATTCGAAGGCCATCAGGAAGTGGCCGAGCGCCATCAGGCTCGCGCCGATCACCACCGTCTTCGTGCGGCCGAGCACGCGGTCGGCCAGCAGGCCGCCGAACAGCGGCGTGAGGTAGACGAGGCCGGCGTACAGCCCGAACACGGCCGAGGCCAGTTGCTGCGGCGAGCGCGGGCCGGTGGCGTGCTCGATGAGGCCGCGCAGCGCGTCGATGCCGGCGACCTGGCCGATGTTCTGCGGCAGGAACAGGTAGTTGGTGAGGTAGAGCACCAGCAGCGCCTGCATGCCGTAAAACGAGAATCGCTCCCACAGCTCGCAGAACGAGAGCCAGCCGAGGCCGGCGGGGTGGCCGAAGAAAGCGCGGTCGGCGGGGATGCGAGGGTGTGCCGGACCCGCGGACGGGCCCTCGGCGGTGAGCGTCGCTGCGGCCAAGTGCGGCTCCTCTCGATGCGGTGGCGGGCAGTCTAGCGTTCCACTCGGCGGCACATGCTGCACGGCCCTGTTCCGGCGTCGATGCGCGAAGGCGTTCAAACTCCCGGCTTGCCCGCCGGATCTTCGCTCATGGCTGCTGCCTCCTTGACCCTCGACAACTCCTACGCCCGCGAGCTCGAAGGCTTCTCCGTTCCGTGGCGGCCGCAGGCCGCGCCAACGCCGAAGTCGCTGTTCTTCAACGCGGCGTTGGCCGAGGAGCTCGGCTTCGATGTCGAGGCGCTCTCGGGCGAAGCCGGCACCGCTCTCTTCGCCGGCAACACGATCCCCGAAGGCGCCCAGCCCATCGCGCAGGCTTACGCCGGCCACCAGTTCGGCGGCTTCTCGCCGCAGCTCGGCGATGGCCGCGCGGTGCTGCTCGGCGAGGTGATCGACCGCACCGGCCATCGTCGCGACATCGCCTTGAAGGGCTCGGGCCGCACGCCCTTCTCGCGCGGCGGCGACGGCAAGGCGGCGGTCGGGCCGATGCTGCGCGAGGCGCTGATCGGCGAGGCCATGCACGCGCTCGGCATCCCGACCACGCGCGCGCTCGCTGTCGTGGCCACGGGCGAGCAGGTGCTGCGCGAGGTGCCGCTGCCCGGCGCGGTGCTCACGCGCGTGGCGGCCAGCCACATCCGTGTCGGCACGTTCCAGTTCTTCGCCGCCCGCGGCGACGTGGCCCGCGTGCGCCAGCTCGCCGAGTACGCGATCGCGCGCCACGACCCCGATCTCGTCGGCGCACCCGGGCGCTTCCTCGGCCTGCTCGAGCACGTGGCCGAGCGCCAGGCCGCGCTGATCGCGCAGTGGATGAACGTGGGCTTCATCCACGGCGTCATGAACACCGACAACATGACGATCTCGGGCGAGACGATCGACTACGGTCCGTGCGCCTTCGTCGAGGCCTACGACCCGAAGGCGGTGTTCAGCTCGATCGATGCGCAGGGCCGCTATGCCTTCGGCAACCAGCCGAGCATCGCCCGCTGGAACCTGGCGCGCCTGGCCGAGACGCTGCTGCCGATGCTCGCCGACGATGAGGAGCAGGCCATGGCCGAGGCGCGTCGCGTCATCGACGCCTTCCCCGCCCTTTATCGCGGCCACCTCCTGAGCGGCCAGCGCGCGAAGCTCGGGCTGCAGCGCGTGGACGGCGCCGATGCAGCCGCCGACGAAGCGCTCGCCGACGACTGGCTCGCCGTGCTGCAGGCGGGGCACGTCGACTTCACGCTCGCCTGGCGCCGCCTGGCCGACGCCGCGGCCGGCGACGATGCGCCCTTGCGTGCGCCGTTCGCCGATGCCAGTGCGCCCGATGCATGGCTCGCGCGTTGGCGCGAGCGCTGTGCGGGCGAAGACGAGGGCGCATCACCGAGCGGCGCCGCCAGAGGCACCGCGCGCGCCGAGCGCATGCGACGTGTCAACCCGTGGGTGATTCCGCGCAACCATCGTGTCGAGGAAGCGCTCGCCGCCGCGTCCGGCGACGCAGACCTCGACCCCTTCGATCGACTGCTCGGCGCGCTGCGGCACCCGTACGACGAGACCGCCGACAACGCCCGCTACGCCGAGCCGGCCTCGGCCGAGACCACGGCCTGCTACCGCACCTACTGCGGCACCTGACGCAGCCCGCGTCAATCTCTACGCCGGGCGAATGGCGGCCCGCTACCTCTCGGGTTTGGGATCGGCGTCTTCGGCTTTCATAACGCTTCAGGTCGATTTCAGTCTGCCAAAGGACTGAAGCGGGTGGCCCCGGCGACAGTACAGACATCGACACCGCACCGCCACCCACCTCAAGAAGCCAACGATGAACACCCCCCTGAACTTCCGCCTCGCCGCCGCAGTCGCTTCGATGGCGATCACCTTCTCTCTGCTCTCGGCCGTCGCCACCCTGGCCAAGCCGCCGGTCGCCGATCTGCTGATGGCCCAGGCCGCCACCGCGACGGTCCGCTGATTCCGGCAGGGCGCCGACATGTCGGCACCCGCGGCTGTTACCGAATAATCAGGCCACACGGCTGGCCCGCAAGGCGATCGATGAGCAACGGCAGATGACCGCTCGACAGCGTTCCCCCACCCCGGCTGCGGGCCACGGCGGCAGCCCTGCCCGGCGCAACAGCCCGCTGGGTGACTCTGCGCGCGAGCCCGGGCTGGTGCGCGCCGCGTTGCGTCTGGGCGGGCTCAAGGGCGAGGCCGCGATCTGCGAATACCTCATCGCCGAAGCGGCCGGGCTCTGCAGTGCGCGGCGCGTGATGCTGGTGCTCGATTCCACCGAAGGCCCACGCGTCGCCGGCTCCCAGATGCCACGGCGCGAGACGGCCGCTGCCTTGCTGCAGGCCATCGCGCCGTGGCTGGACGTAGCGCGCCGCACCGGCAACGCGAGACTGCGACACGGACCGCGGGGAGCCGACCCACGCGACCAACGCAGTTGCATCGTTGCTCCGTTGACGACCGGCCGCAAACGGCTGGGCTGGCTCTACGCCGACGTCGAAGGCCGCCATGGCCGGTTCAGCGCCGCTGACCGGAACGTGCTGGCCGTGCTCGCCGGCCACGCCGCCGTGGCCTTGTCCAACGCGCGCATCGCCGAGGGGCTGGCGCGTCAGGTCGAGCAGCGCCATGCCGAGCTCGCGGTGATCAACAGCATCCAGCAGGCGGTGGGCGCAGAGCTCGACTTCCAGGCGATCATCGACGGCGTCGGCGACAAGCTGCGCGAGGTGTTCGCCACCGGCGACATGAGCATTCGCTGGTGGGACAACGCCGCCGGTAAGGTGCATCACCTGTATGTCTACGAGCACGGCGTGCGCCTGCCGAACTCGGTCCACAAGCCCGAGCCAGGGTCGGTGCAGTACGGCTTCTACCGCGAGCACCACACGCCCGCGATCCTTGGCTCAGTCGCAGAACAGATCGCCCGTGGCGTCCCGGTCCGTCCGGGCACCGACCGCGCGCGCAGCCTTCTCATCGTGCCCATGCTGGCAGGCGATCGGATGCTGGGCTCGGTCGCCCTCGAAAACCACGATCGGGATCATGCGTTCGGCCCCGCCGATCTGCGAATGTTGTTGGCGGTCGCCAGCAGCATGGGCGTGGCCTTGCTCAACGCCCGCAGCTTCGAGGCCGAGCGTCAGCGTGCGGCGGAGCTGGCCGTGGTCAATGCCGTTCAGCAGGCGCTGGCGGGTGAGTTGAGCATGCAGGCCATTTACGAAGCGGTCGGCGACAAGATCGGCGAGATCTTCAGGGAGGCCGACGTCGGCATCCGCGTCTACGACTCTCGGACGGCCACGCTCCATTTCCCGTACTTCTACGAAGACAAGCGGCGGATGGCGGTCGCGCCCATCCCGTTGACGGACTCGCCGATTTCCACTCACGTCGTGCGCACACGCGAGACGGTTGTATTCAACACGGCCTCCGAAAGCGTGACCAGATGGGGTGGATTCGTCCTCCCTGGCACGCGGGCAGAGAAGTCGGGCGTGTTCGTCGCCCTGATTGCAGGCAACCACGTCATCGGCCTCATCCACCTGCTCGACATGAAGCGCGAGCACGCCTTCAGCAATTCCGACGTGCGCCTCCTGGAGACCCTCGCGGGCAGCATGGGCGCGGCCCTCGAAAACGCGCGCCTGTTCGACGAGACGCAGCGCCTCTTGAAGGAAACCGAGCAGCGCAATGCCGAGCTGGCGGTGATCAACAGCATTCAGGAAGGCATGTCCGGGTCGCTCGACTTCCAGGGCATTGCCGACCTGGTCGGCGACAAGCTCTGCGAGGTTCTCGGGACCGACAATCTGCTCGTTCGCTGGCTCGACCATGCGACCCGCGAGGTGCAATTTCTGTACGCCGTCGAGCACGGGCGTCGGCTGACCGTCCCGAAGGGGCCGCCGGTGACGCCGTGGGACGAGCTCGTGACACGTCGTCACGTCCTCTACGACCGGACCGCGGCCGAGGCTGAGGTCGGTGGCGTGATCGACGGGACGGACGTGGCGCTGTCGACGATTCGCGTGCCGATCATCGGCAGCGATCGCGTCCTTGGATTCATCGCCGTCGAAAGCCACGAGCGCGAGAACGCCTTCAGCGATGGCGATATCCGCATGCTGCAGACGATCGCGTCGAGCATGGGCGTGGCGCTCGAGAACGCGCGCCTCTTCGACGAAACGCAGCGCCTCTTGAAGGAAACCGAGCAGCGCAACGCCGAGCTGGCGGTCATCAACAGCATCCAGCAGGGGTTGGCGAGCAAGCTCGAGCTGCAGGCCGTGATCGACCTGGTGGGCGAGAAGCTGCGCGAAGTGTTCGAGGCCGACGTGGCCGTCATCGCGCTGCTCGATGTGGCGCGCGACGTGGTCTCGTATCCCTACCTGATGGACCACGGCGAGCGCTTCACGCCGGCCGCGAAGCCGCAGGGCAGCCGGCAGGGCCTCGGCGGCCTGGCCATGCGCACGCGGCAGACGCTGGTGTTTGGCACCTTCGCCGAGCTGACCGCATTCCAGCGTGAACACGACATCCCGAACGTCCTCATCGGCGGCCCGATCTGCGACAACTCTTTCGTCTACGCGCCCCTGCTCAGCGGCAACCAGGCGATGGGCCTGATCTGCATCGGCAAGCAGGCCGAGCAGGCGTTCGCCCCGAGCGACGTCAGCCTCGTCACCACCGTCGCAGCCAGCCTCAGCGTGGCGCTGCAGAACGCGCTGAGCTTCGACGCCGAGCGCCAGCGCGCGGCGGAGCTGGCGGTCATCAACAGCATCCAGCAGGGCATCTCGGGCTCGCTCGACTTCCAGGGGATCGTCGATCTGGTCGGCGACAAACTGCGCGAGGTTCTGGCCGTGAAGGACATCGGCATCACCTGGTTCGACGTGCCGAACGATGCCATGCACTTCCTCTACAACTACGAGCATGGCGAGCGGCTGACGCTCGAGCCCATTGCGCTGTCGCCCGCGCTCAGGCGTTTCATCGAGAGCCGCCAGCCGGAGCTCTACCGGACGGCGGCCGAGCAGGTGGAAGCGGGGATGGGCGCGTGCGAAGGAACCGACCAGAGCCTGTCGTGCATCGCCGTCCCCATCATCGGCAGCGATCGCGTGCTCGGGGTGCTGTCGATGGAGAACTACGAGCGCGAGAACGCCTACGGGGCGGCCGAGTTGCGACTGCTTCAGACAGTGGCAGCCAGCGTCGGCGTGGCGCTGGAGAACGCACGCCTGTTCGACGAGACCCAGCGCCTGCTGAAGGAAACCGAGCAGCGCAACGCCGAGCTCGCCGTCATCAACAGCATCCAGCAGGGCGTGAGCGCGGAGCTGAACTTTCAGGCCATCGTCGACCTCGTCGGCGACAAGCTGCGCCAGGTGTTCGACACCGGCGACATCATGATCACCTGGCGGGACGAGGCGGCGGCCATGCGCCGCATCCTCTATTCCTACGAGCACGGCGAGCGGATGGATCTGGCGTCGATGCCCGACACGCTGAACCGTCCCATCGACAAGGCGATGCTCGAGCACCAGCCGGTGGTCATCGACAACCTTGCGGCTTCCGACGCCATGGGGCTTTTCCATTTCGAGGGCACCGACATGAGCGTGTCGTCGGTCTTCGTGCCGATGTTCGCCGGCGATCGCTTCCTCGGCACGATCATCCTCGAGAACTACGAGCGGGAAGCCGCCTTCGGCGATGCTGAAGTACGGTTGCTGTCGACCGTGGCTGCGTCGATGGGCGTGGCTCTGGAGAACGCCCGCCTCTTCGACGAGACCCAGCGGCTGCTCAAGGAAACGGAATCGCGCAACGCCGAGCTGGCGGTGATCAACAGCATCCAGCAGGCGGTCGGTGCGGAGCTCGACTTCCTGAGCATCGTCGACGTCGTGGGCGACAAGCTGCGCGACGTCTTCGCCACCGGCGACCTGTCGATCTGGTGGCAGGACGAGCCGGGCGGCCCGGCGCGGTCGCTGTATTCGTACGAGCACGGCGTGCGCGATGGACCCCGGTCATTCACGCCGAAGCCCGGCGGCTCCGCCGATCGCCTGCTCCGCGAGCGACAGACGATGCTGGTGCGGTCGCACGCGGAGCAGCTGGCCATCGGCTTTCCGGTGATGGAGGGGACCGACCGGGCGCGCAGCATTGTCGGCGTGCCCATGACAGCGGGCGAGCGCACCTGGGGTGCGGTGTTCGTCGAGGACCACGAGCGCGACGATGCGTTCGATGCCGCGCAGGTGCGGCTGATCGAGACCGTCACCGCCAGCATGACGGTGGCCCTGCTCAACGCGAAGAGCTACGAGGCCGAGCGCCGGCGCGCTGCCGAGCTGGCCGTCATCAACAGCGTCCAGCAGGGCCTGGTCGCGCAGCTCGATCTGCTCGCGATCGTCGACCTGGTCGGCGACAAGCTGCGCGAGGTGTTCGCCACCGGCGACCTGTCGATCTGCTGGTTCGACGACGAGCGCTTCGTCGCCACGCCGGCCTACTTCTACGAGCACGGCAAGCGCCTCACCGACGTGGCGCCGTTCGACGCACGGCGCAATCCGCTGAACCTGCGCATCGCGAAAGAGCGTGTCGCCCTGACCGTGAGCACGCGCGCCGAGATGACGGGCAAGGTGGTGCCGGGCACCGCGATGCCGATGTCGTACATGCGGGCGCCGGTCGTCGCGGCGGGCCGCGTCATCGCCATCGTCAACGTCGACAACTTCGAGCGCGAGCACGCCTTCGGCGAATCCGAGCTTCGCCTGCTCGAGACGGTGACCGCGAGCATGGGCGTGGCGCTCGAGAACGCCCGCCTGTTCGACGAGACGCAGCGGCTGCTGAAGGAGACCGAACAGCGCAACGCCGAGCTGGCGGTGATCAACAGCATCCAGCAAGGCATGGCCGGCTCGCTCGACTTCCGCGGCATCGTTGATCTCGTCGGCGACAAGCTGCGCGAGGTCTTTCGAAGCGACGATCTGACGATCGCGTGGTACCACCCCGAGACCCGGACGATCGAGGACCTGTACTGCCGCGAGCACGGCGAGCCGCTGCCGCTTCTGCATTCACCGATACGACCCGGTGGCCCGATGGACCGCATCGTCAACAGCCGCCAACCGCTCGTCGCCGGCACCCGCGAGGAGATGGAGGCCGCGGGCTTCGTCCTGACGCCCGGCACCGATCTTTCGTTGGCGGTGATGAAGGTGCCGATCGTGACGGCCGACCGGGTCGTCGGCACCATCACGATCGAGAGCTTCGAGCGGCAGCACGCCTTCGCCGAATCCGACGTCCGCCTGCTGCAGACGGTGGCCTCGGCCATGGGCGTGGCCTTGCAGAGCGCGCGCCTGTTCGCCGAGACGCAGCAGCGCGCCGCCGAGCTCGACACCGTCAACCGCGTCTCGCAACGCCTCTCTGGCAAGCTCGACCTCGATTCGCTGATCGAGCTGGTGGGCGAGCAGGTGCGCATGGTGTTCAAGGCCGACATGGCCTACGTGGCCCTGCTCGACCGCGGCACCGGCATGATCGATTTCCCCTACCGCCACGGCGAGGAAAACGCATCGATCATGTATGGCGAGGGGCTCACGAGCAAGATCATCGAGACCGGTCGCGCGCTGATCCTCAACTCCGACATCGACCGGCGCAGCCAGGAGCTCGGAGCCTCGATCGTTGGCCGCCAGGCGCGCTCGTACCTGGGTGTGCCGATCGTCGTCGAAGGCACCAGCCAGGGCGTGATCAGCGTGCAGAACGCCGAGCGCGAAGGTGCCTACGACAAAGGCGACCAGCGCCTGCTCGAGACCATCGCTGCCAACGTCGGCGTGGCGCTGCAGAACGCGCGGCTCTTCAACGAGACGCAGGAAGCGCTGCAGCGCCAGACCGCAACGAGCGAGGTGCTGCGCGTCATCAGCGAGTCGCCGACCGATGTGCAGCCGGTGCTCGAAGCGGTGGCCCAGCGTGCCGGCGTACTGTGCCGGGCCGACGGTGCGCGCATCTGGCTGCTGCGCGACGGCCGTCTGCACGCGATGACGGACTATGGTCCGCGCTACGCCCGCTCGCAGACCGACGTGCTGAGCGTGCGGCGCAGCTCGATCGCCGGCCGCGCGATGCTCGACAAGCGCACCATTCACGTCGCCGATGTGCTGCCGCTACTCGACACCGACTACCCGGACGTGCGCGAGATCCAGGCGGCCATCGGCTTTCGCACCGCGCTGAACGTGCCGCTGCTGCGCGAAGGCGAGGCGATCGGCGTGATTTCGCTGCTCCGCGACGAGGTGCGCGAGTTCGCGCCGGCCGAGATCGCCCTGGTGCAAACCTTCGCCGACCAGGCCGTGATCGCGATCGAGAACGTGCGCCTGTTCAACGAAACCAAGGCCGCGCTCGAACGGCAGACGGCCACTGCCGAGGTGCTCCAGGTGGTCAGCGGTTCGATGGCGGACGCGCAGCCGGTGTTCGAGAAGATCGTCGAATGCTGCGAGCGGCTGTTCGAGGCGCAGGCGTTCGCGTTGGGGATCGTCGAGGACGGTCAGCGCGTCAGCCTTCCCGTCTATCGCCTCACCGCAACGGCGCGGGCCGAGCTGGGCGCGAGCGAAGCCGCCAGGCTCGAGGCCGACATGAAGGCCGCGTTTCCGCGGCCCCTGGCCGGCACGCTCACCGAGCGGGCCATCGCCGGCGGCCGGCTGGTGGAGATCCGGCAAGAGCACATCGGCGCCGACACCGCGCAGCCCGGAGTGCAGGCTGCCTCGAGGCTCGGCAGCTCGATGGTGGTCGCGCCGCTCATGTGGGAGGGCCGCGGCATCGGCTCGCTCTCGATGATGCGCAAGGAAGGAGGCAGCCTGCGCGAGCGCGACAACGCCTTACTCATGACCTTTGCCGACCAGGCCGTGATCGCGATCCAGAACGCGCGCCTGTTCAACGAAGCGCAGGCGGCGCGGGCCGCCGCCGAGGCCGCCAACGAGGCCAAGAGCGCCTTCCTCGCGACCATGAGCCACGAGATCCGCACGCCGATGAACGCGGTCATCGGCATGAGCGGCCTGCTGCTCGATACCGCGCTCAACGAGGAGCAACGCGACTATGCCGGCACCATCCGCGACAGCGGCGACGCACTGCTGACCATCATCAACGACATCCTCGACTTCTCGAAGATCGAGGCTGACCGCATGGACATCGAGGCGCAGCCGTTCGACCTGCGCGAGTGCGTGGAATCGGCGATGGATCTGGTCGGCGCGCGGGCGGCCGAAAAGCATCTCGACACCGCCTACCTGTTCGAAGGCGACGTGCCGGTCGCGCTCGCGGGCGACGTGACGCGGCTGCGCCAGGTGCTGCTGAACCTGCTGGCGAACGCCGTCAAGTTCACCGAGCGCGGCGAGGTCGTTCTCACCGTGGCCGCGCGCGCAGCCGACGGCGGCGCCGAGCTGACTTTCGCGGTGCGCGACACCGGCATCGGTCTCGAGGCGCAGGGCATGAGCCGGTTGTTCGAGTCGTTCTCGCAGGCCGACTCGTCGACCACGCGCCGCTACGGCGGCACTGGCCTCGGCCTGGCGATCAGCAAGAAGCTCGCCGAGCTGATGGGCGGCACGATGTGGGTCGAGAGCGCCGGGCCGGGCCAGGGCTCGACCTTCTTCTTCACGATCGTGGCCGCGCTGGCCGAATCGCCGCAGACCAACCGGCGCGAGCTGCGCGGCCAGCAGCCGGCGCTGGCCGGCAAACACGTGCTGGTCGTCGACGACAACGCCACCAACCGAAAGGTACTCACCTTGCAGACCGGCAAGTGGGGCATGCTGCCGCGCGACACGGCGTCGCCAGCCGAGGCCCTGCGCTGGCTGCGTGGTGGCGAGGTCTTCGACCTGGCGATCCTCGACATGCACATGCCGGAGATGGACGGGCTCGCGCTGGCCGGGCAGGTGCATGCCCTTCTTCCAGACCTGCCGCTGGTGCTGTTCAGCTCGCTCGGCCGGCGCGAGGCCGGCGACACCGAAGGCCTGTTCAACGCCTACCTGAGCAAGCCGCTGCGCCAGTCGCAGTTGTTCGACACGCTGGTCGGCCTGCTGGGGCACGACCACGCGCCGCAGCCGGCGCAGACCAGGGGCAGAACGGCGATCGACGTCGACATGGCGGCGCGCCACCCGCTGCGCATCCTGCTCGCCGAAGACAACGTCGTGAACCAGAAGCTGGCGCTGCGCCTGCTGCTGCAGATGGGCTACCGCGCCGACCTGGCGAGCAACGGCATCGAGACGATCGAATCGATCGAGCGCCAGACTTACGACGTGGTGCTGATGGACGTGCAGATGCCCGAGATGGACGGCCTCGAGGCGACGCGCCGCATCGTCGCGCGCTGGGCCGCCGGCGAGCGGCCGCGCATCGTCGCGATGACCGCCAACGCCATGCAGGGTGATCGCGAGGCGTGCCTGGCGGCCGGCATGGACGACTACATCACCAAGCCGATCCGCGTCGAGCAGCTGATCGAAGCCTTGCAGGTCGCCGCGACGCGTGAGGCCGTTCGATGAGGACGTCGCGCGCGCTCGCATCCTTCCGGCGCCTGCGGGTCTGGCTGCTCGTGCTGCCGGTCCTGTGCTTGCATGCGCTGGCCGCGAGCGCCGATCCGCTGCCGTTCGACTATCGCTGCGGCAGCGAGATTTCTCTCGCCGCCGGCGCGCCCGCGCAAGGCTGGACGCCGGCCGCGAACGGCCGCCTGCCGGGCAAGGTCGGCAATCCGTGCTGGCTGCGCATCGACGTCTCGCAGCTCGCGCCGCGCATGCTGAAGATGTCCGGTGCCGACGGCTACAAGGCGGTCACGCTGTTCGACGCCGCCGGAAAGCCGCTGGCCGTGGCGCACGACTTCGGTACCCGCGATCAGGTGATCGCCGGTTCGGGCGGCGATCGCGACCAAGGCGCATTGCTG
>Ga0075520_1000520_pt1 | contig 17049 bp, 22 predicted proteins | sample NGEPerB_FD_75100 | JGI IMG/M metagenome (GOLD analysis project Ga0075520, IMG submission 75100) | Arctic peat soil microbial communities from the Barrow Environmental Observatory site, Barrow, Alaska, USA - NGEE PermafrostAB12-B | ecosystem: Environmental > Terrestrial > Soil > Wetlands > Peat ... | reverse complement strand
GGCCATTTGCCGCCACCGATACCGCCGAGGAACCCATCTCGCCGGAAACCCCCTGGCGATTCATCGTGTAGGCAAGCATTCCGACAATCACTCCGAGCGTCAGGAAAGGCATTGTCGGCAGCCCGGGCACAATCGCCAGGACCACCATCATCCCCGACAAAATCGTCAGCGCTCTCGGATAAAACAACAACTGACGCCCCAATTCGCGCCCCAGATCGTTGCGCGAGGTGGCGCGAGTGATGAGCACGCCCGCCGCCGTAGAAGTGATCAGCGCCGGAATTTGCGAAACCAGCCCGTCACCGATCGAGAGGATGGTAAATCGCTGGAGCGCTTCCCCCATCGTCATCCCTTTCTGCAGGACGCCGATGGCGAAGCCGCCGACGATATTGATGAGCGTGATCAGGATGGCGGCGATGGCGTCGCCGCGGACGAATTTGCTGGCGCCGTCCATTGCCCCGTAGAAATCGGATTCCTCTTCGAGGGATCGGCGGCGGTTGCGGGCTTCTGTTTCAGTGATGAGTCCGGCGTTGAGTTCGGCGTCGATGGCCATTTGTTTGCCGGGCAGGGCATCGAGTGTGAACCGGGCGGCGACTTCGGCGATGCGTCCGGCGCCTTTGGTGATGACGATGAAGTTGATCAGCACGAGGATCAGGAAGACGACCATACCGACCACGTAATTGCCGCGGACGACGAAGCTGCCGAAGGCCTGGATGATATGCCCGGCGTAGCCGTCGAGAAGGATCAGGCGTGTGGACGCCACGTTGAGCGAAAGCCGGTACAAGGTGATAAAGAGCAGCAGTGTCGGGAACCCGGTAAATTCCGCCGGTTTGCGGAGGTAAAGAATGACCAGCAGGGTGAGCAGAGAAAGGGCGATGCTCAGTGTCAGCAGAAGGTCGAGTATTACGGGCGCGACCGGCAGGATCAGCAGCAAAATCGTGCCGAACAATCCCACGACGAGCCATAAATCGCCGTAACGAAAGAGCTTTCGCAATCTATCGCTTAGTTCACCCATGAGAAGCAGTCACAATCTGGTTTTGTTCGGTGTAATAGCGGTAACGGTTGACGCGGTAAACCCATGCCAGGACTTCGGCGACCGCCGCGTAGAGCGAAGCAGGAATCTCGCCACCAACTTTCGAGTGCTTGAAGAGCATCCGTGCCAGCGGCTTGTTTTCAATGATCGGGACATTGTGCGAACGGGCGATTTCCCGGATCCTCTCCGCTGTCAGCCGAATCCCCTTCGCAACCACGCGGGGAGCGCGCATTGCTTTCCTGTCATACCGAAGCGCCACCGCGATATGCGTCGGGTTGGTCACCACCACATCGGCCGTCGTCACGTCGGCCATCATTTTCTTCTGGCTGATATTCCGTCGGCGGCGGCGCATATTCTTCATTTTCGGATTGCCCTCGCTGTTCTTCATATCGTCCTTCACCTCCTGCTTGGTCATCATCATCTCGCGCTGATTGCGATACCATTGGTAGGCGTAATCGGCGGCGGCAATCACCAGAAGCGCGACACTGACCCGGATGAAAATGTGCATGCTGGTCTCGGCCAGAAACGACGCCACGCGCGCAATGCCGACGGACGTGGTGAAGATCGGGTCGTTGAGAATGCCGAGGACTTCCGAATAGGTGAGCAGGAGAATGGCCACCAACTTCGCCATCGATACCGCCGTTGGGGCGATCATTTTGACTGAAAAAATCTTTTTGAAACCTTCCACCGGGTTGAGCCGGTTCCAATCCGGGGTCAGCGCTTCGGAAGCGGTGTTGAACCGGTTTTGAACGGCGCCGGCCAGCAGGCCGCCCAGGACGGCGGCGATCAGAACCGGGAACACGCATTGGAGCAAAACCCAGGAGCCCGTTACCGCGTAAGCCTGGAGGCAGTCGGGGGTGATCGGGGTATCATGAAGATGGCTCAGGGAGAAGACCATGGCCCCGACGAGCTGTTTCCAGATATCATGTCCTGCAAAGGACAGTGCGGCGACTCCGGCCAGCAGCACGGCGGCGGTCTGCACTTCAGGGCTTCGCGCAATCTGACCCTTGCTGAGGGCTTCCTCCAGCTTGCGCGGTGTCGGTTGCTCTGTTTTTTCGCCAAGTTGTTCGCTCATGGGTTCATCCTCCCATCAACTGCGCGAGCGTCAGCAAATCGTCCGGGAGCCGGTGCAGGTAATTGAGCACGTGCTGGGCGGTCAATTGGAGCGTGAACCCAAACACCGCCAGGCCGCCGATGATCCGGAAGGAAAAGCTCAGGATGAAAACGTTCATCTGGGGAACGGCCCGGCTTAACACGGCGAAGACCAGCGTCACGACGAACGACACGGCCAGCACGGGGGCGGCAATTTGCATGGCGACGACGAATATTTTGGCGGTATGCCCCACGACCATGGAGAACAAGGCTCCATTCAGGTGAGCGCCACCCATGGGAAGCACAAGGTAAGTGCGTTCAAATCCGACGAGCACCCAATGATGCAGGTCCAGCGTCAACATGACCACGGCGGCCAGAAAGAACAGGATGGTCCCGGGCACTGGCGAGTTCTGCCCGGAAGCAGGATCGAGAATACTCGCCATGTTCAGCCCCAATTCGCTGGCGATGATGTTGCCGGCCATATCGGCGGCATAAAACACCATGCGGGCCATGAACCCGAGGAGCAGCCCGATGCTGACTTCCTGGATCATGACGCCCAAAAGGCCTGGAAAATCCAGGTGGCCGAGCGGAAAGGGCGCGAGGATTGGAGCCAGCAAGAGCGATGTCAGGGCCGCGAGGGCGACCCGCATCGTCACGGGAAAATTCGTCGCGGAAAAGAATGGCAGGACCAGCAGGAACGCTCCGATGCGCAGGAACACCAACAGCCAGTTGTAATAATTTGGTTCCATGTCATTTCAAGCATGCGCCGGAACCCCTCACTGGACCATTTGCGGAATCTTTTCGATAATCGCCGTGGTGAACTCCGCCAGGGACCGCACCAGCCACGGCAGGCACAAGAGCAGGATTCCAAGGACCGCAAGCGCTTTGGGAACAAACGCCAGTGTTTGCTCGTGGATGCTCGTCACCGCCTGAAACAGGCTGACGGCCAGGCCAACAACCATCGCGGTCACCAGGAATGGCGCCGACAACGCCAGCGCCTCAATCATGAGGTTTTTCAACAGTTCAGTGGCAAATTCCGGATTCATACATCAGTTTCTCTCTACATTCCAAAGCTGCGGACCAGGGAACGAACGACCAGCTCCCAGCCATCCACCAGCACGAACAAGAGCAGTTTTAAAGGAAGGGAAAATGTTGTCGGCGGCATCATCATCATTCCCATGCTCATCAGCACCGTGGCCACGACCAGATCGATCAGGATGAATGGCACAAATATGAGGAAACCCATCTGGAAGGCGGTTCGCAGCTCGCTGATGATGAAACCGGGAATGACGATGCGCAGGGGCAAATCATCGGGGGCAGTAGGCTGGAGCTTCGCCATGGCCGCGAAAAGTTCCACATCCTTGGGCCGCGCCTGCTTCAGCATGAACGTCCGAATATGGCCGGAGGCGCGGTTGAGGGCTTCGGGCCCGGCAATCTGGTGGGCCTGATAGGGCGCCAGGGCGTCGCGGCTGATATTTTCATAAACCGGCGCCATGACGAAGTAAGTGATGAACAGGGACAGCCCGATGATGATTTGGTTGGCGGGAGCGCCCTGCAACTGCAGCGCCGTGCGGACAAACGACAGGACGATCACCACCCGCGTGAAGCAGGTCATCAGGAGCAAAATGGCCGGCGCGAGCGAAAGAAGCGTCAGGATGAAAAGAACTTTAACGGCCGAATCGACGTCCTGCGTGCCGTTGTTGCCGCCGAGCGTGATTTGAACGGGGCCGAAGCCGGTGACGGAATTTGTCTGGGCCGAGGCGTGAGAGCACAGCAGCAGGCTCAGGATGAGCAGAAGTCCGGGAAGGGCCCGGCGCAGGCCTCCTTTTGGCGCGCTACCGCAGCTTCGCGACGGCGCCGTTGCGGAGAACAAAAGGTGCGCCCGGTTCATTTGCCTTTCAACACGCGGCTCAGCGTTTGGCCAAAGGAGGATTCCGCGACACTGTTGGTTTGCGCGGGGAGCTGGACGCCATTTTCAAGCTGGCTGACGAGATGGACGCCCGCGGGAGAGGAAGCGATCAGAAATCGTTCCTCCTCATAACCGACGACATAGAGAGCGTGGCGTCCTCCCAGTGAGCGCACTTCGAGAACATTCAATTTGGGAGCCCGTCCACGCTGAATCACCAGCCGCTGCCAATTGCGGAACAGCCAGACGCCGCCCAGGAAAATGGCCAGCACGACCGCGAGGGCTCCCATCACACGCAGGAGCGAGAGCCCGGCGTCGGGAAGAGGCGTGGAGGACAAAGCGTTCATGTTGCCGGCGCGCCGCTGCCGATCACATCGGTGATTTTGACGCCAAACCGGTCCTCGACGACGACGACTTCGCCGCGGGCGATCAGCTTGCCGTTGACGCTCAATTCCACCGGGGCGTCGGCGGGCTTGTCCAACTGCACGACCGACCCGATATTGAGATGGAGGACTTCTCTCATCGGCAACTGGCAACTGCCCAGTTCGATCGTGAGGCTGACGGGCACGTCCAGGACGAGGTTGAGATTGGGATTTTCAGCGGTGGCGTTCATGAGGGTATTTTAACTGGGAGCGGGGCCGGTCAGTTCAACGGCCCATTTGCCGGACCGCATGCCCGGACGGCCGAGAAATTTGGGAAGGTGGCTGAATCGCAATTGGACTTGCGCGGCGCACCTCGGATCAAGCATCAGAACGTCGCCGGCCTGCAGCCGTGCAACCTCACCGGCTGATAATTTCAATCCCTGCCACTCGGCGACGACGGGAACGGTGACATCGTTGAATTCGGAATTCCACCTGGGCTTGGAGCTTTTGGCCGCAGCGGCCTCGGCCTCCGGCAGTCCCGCCGGGCAAAGCAGGCGCACGAGCGGTTCCACTGTCGCATAGGGAAAAACGAGCTGGATGGGTTCGGATTGTTCGCTGAACCCGGCATTCAGCGTCAGCACGAGCATGGCTGTCTCGGGACTCGCCGTCTGCAGGTAGCGGCTGTTGTTTTCATGCCCGAGCAACGAAGGCCGCAGGTCCCGCATTTCGGGCCAGTGATTGCACCATTCGCTCGTGAGCAGCAAAGCCACCTGGTCGATCAACGCGATCTCGATTTCGCTCAGGTCGCGGCTGATTTCGGACATCTGGCCCGGACCGCCCAGCAGCCGGTCCACCAGGCTCAAACCCAGCCGCGGGGGAATCACCAGCAGCCCGGTGCCTTTGAGCGGATCGGTTTTAAAAAGGGTGATGTGCGTCGGGCTGGGGAGGTTTTCGATGAAATTTTGATAACCGACAATCTGGAGTTTGCCGAGTTGGACGGCGAATTCCACCCGCAGGAATATGGCCAGGCGGGCGGCCAGCGAGCGCACGAACTGTTCGTGCCGCATGCGAATGCGGCGCAGTTCGCTGGCTGCAAGAAAACCCGATTGGCGGAAATCGTAGCTGCGGATCGATGCGGCCGGCAGGAGGGCCCGCGCGCCGCGCGATGTGAGCACCGGCACGTCCGGGGCCGGAGCAGCCGGCGGGGTTTCGGACGGGGATTCGGGGCTTGTGGGCGCGTTCATTGGAGCCGCGTTACTGGATGGCGAACTCCGTCAGATAAATCTCCTGGACGGCGGGCCCGCCGAGGATGTTATTAAAGCCGGAAATCAGTTCGCTGCGGATCAGGTTGCGGGCCCCGGGCTTTTCAAGATCAGCGAGCGTTTTCGAGGCAAGCGCGCCGCAAGCCATATCGCGCAACTGCGATTCCGCGTCGGCCAGTTTTGTTTTAAACTCCGGATCGGTGCCGACCAGGGAAAGGCTGACGAGCAGGTATCGGGCGCCCATTGTCCCGGAGACATTGACGAGCAGCTTGTTCATCGTCACGGAATCTTTCTTGGCGCTGGCGGCCCCTTTCTTTTTTTCCGTCTCGGCGCCGGCGGCGGGGCTGTTTAATCCCAGGCCCTTCTGGACGTGGGGGACGAGGACAAAGGCGGTCATGGCGTAAGCCAGCACCGGCATCACCAGGACAGTGATAACCAATGGGAGCCACGGTTTGAGTCCGCCGCCAGGAGCTGGCGGCGCGGCGGGCGCCGGCGTCGCGGCAGCACCGGGGGCGGCGGCGCCTGCCTCGGGGGCAGAAGCGGTTTCAGTTTTGGTTGCAGCCATGGCTTTATCGTTTCAGGTTCACCAGGTCCTGAAGGACCTCGTCAGTGGTGGTGACAATTTTTGCGTTAGCCTCGAAAGCGCGTTGAGCCGTGATCATCGATGTCATCTCGACGCTGAGATCCACGTTGGAGCCTTCGAGGGCGCCGGCATAAATCTGTCCGAGCCCGCCGGTGGTCGGGGCGGCGGCAACGGCGAGCGGGCCGGCGGAAGGCGAAAAGGCATACACGTTGTTCCCCTGCTTGATGAGGCTCTGGGGATTGGTAAAGTTTTGCAGCACAAACTGGGCGATCACTCCGCTCGTGCCATCACTCATTCGCGCATTGACCTGGCCCTGCGAATCAATGCTGTAGGACACAAGGCTTGGAGCGGGACTGGTGGTGTTGTTCAGGGCTGCAATGGCAGCCGCATCATTGATTTGGATATCGCCAATCGGGCTGGCCGATGTGTAGGGGCCCGGCCCGGTGTATCCCTGCACCCGCATGCCTGAATTGGTCACCACGAATCCTGCGCCATCCAGCCCAAGCTGGCCGTCGCGCGTGACGTAATTCGCATTGCTCGAAACATCCTTCAGCAGGAAAAAACCGGCGCCGCTGATCGCCAGGTCGTTCGTGTTGCCGGTGGGATTGATTGGGCCGCCGGTGTAGGAGGTATTGATCGCCGCTGTGGAAACGCCAGTGCCGACCTGCATCGGATTGGATCCCGTGACAAGGCTTGCGCTGAGAGCGTCCTGAAACTCCATGTGCGAGCTCTTGTAACCCACCGTATTCACGTTGGCGATGTTGTTGCCGATCACCTCCAGGTCCTTTTGGAATACCTGGAGCCCGCTGACACCGGTTTGAAACGAACCAATCATAATATGAGTTTGAGATGAATGAACTTTAAGGAATTGATGCCGCCGTGGCCGTGAGCACCTGCTCCATGCCGTAGCGCTGACCATTGACAATAATCTTGGGAGTCCCGGCCGTGAGGAGAATACCCGTCACGACTCCATGGGCGACAGTGTGCCTCTCGTCCAACAGATCCACCGTACACCCCACCATGGCTCTGGCGAGTTTCTTTCGAATGCCACCGATTTTGTTTTCATACAGAGGCATGTGCATACGATTGGAATTGATCAAGCCATGCATATGGATCTTTGTTTTGAGGGTTACGGAGTTGATGTTTGGGTTGAGTTTGAAATCGAAAGCACCTTGTCCAGACCGTACGAAACGCCATCGACCACAATCATCGGGGTGCCGGAGCCCACGTCGATGCTGCTGACCACCCCTTGAGCGGTGGTTGTCGCGCTCGCTTGCACCGTCACATTGTGGCCCAACAAGGCATCTGCCTGGTTGAGTCCCTGGCTGCTCTGCAATTGTGTCATGATCGATTGCAGGCTCGTGTTGGATTGCAGGGTGCTCAGTTGGACGGTTTGCGAAAGCAGATCCTGGTTGCTCGTCGGATTCAATGGGTCCTGGGATGTCATTTGGGCCACCAGCAATTTTAAAAAGTCGGCCTGCGACAGAGTTTTGTCGGTCGAACTGGAGCTATCGGCGGCGGTCGAACCGGCAGTGACGTTGGATGTGGCGTTGACTTGCATAAATTAAATTTCAGGCCCAGGACTCCCAGCCTCGAGAGGTCTTCAGGGACCTCACAGGCCCCGGCCTGGTTGACGAGTTCATGGCAAATTCGGCAGGCTCGCCCGCTTTCAACATCTCCGGCTGTTCCTTCTGGCGGCGGGGCGCTTGAAACGAATTCGGGCCGCCCCCGGTCGATGGATTCGATGCATTATTGCTGACGAGTTGGGACATCCGGACACCGCGCGATTCCAACTGCTGCTGCAGCTCGCCCCAATGCCGGTTTAAAAGTTCAAAATCTCCCTGATGGAGCGTCGCCCGCACATCGACCATGCCGTCGCGCATTTGCAAATTCAGCGACATCTGCATCCCCGGACCTGGCTTGATCACCACGTCCAAGGAATCCGCGCCGGAATCGCGCAGCTTTGAGGCGTTCACCGAAACCAGGTCCTGCATTCGCTCGACCGAACGCAGCGGTGACTCCGCTGCCAATTGCGCCACCGAGGTCGCCGAGGTGGCCGGTTCGGACGCGCTGGCGGCGGGTGCGCTCATGGAATCGATCGCTGTGCCGGACGCGGAAGAATCATGCCGCGCAAAGGAACTCGCCGAATGCAAAATCTTCGCCGTCAATTCCTCACTGGTAAAACCTGCAGGAGGAACAGGCAAATTCTGCTCTGTTGCCCCGGAGGGTTGGTTCATTTTTTCCGCTTTTTGCATGGCCAGAACCTGCTGAGCACTGGATATGCCACTAACCTGTTCACCCGGATCCGGGTTGATTCCAGGCATGGCAAGTTTTCCCGCTCCGGCGTCGGCATCGGAAGATTTGACCCGCTGTGTCTGGCCGGGAAATGTGATGGAAATGACCGGAGTGCCCGCGATCGGCTGATCCGCATCAGCCGCCAATTCAGGCGAACTCTCCTCCAGCGCTTTGTTCGGATCCGGCGGAACAGCCGGACCTGCCGGTTTCTCTGAAGGCGCAAGCTGGGGCGGCAGCGTCGGAAGCACTCCCGAACTTTCCGTCTCACCGGAACCGGTTGTGGGCAACTTTTCGGTCTCGCCTGCGCCCGCGGCCGAGGGCGCGGCAGAAACACTTTCAACACCCGCATCGGGCCGGGCCGGCGCGGCCAGTGGCTTCGGCACCACCGCTTGCAGCGGTGAATCGATTACTTGCGGAGCTTGCGGCGACGCGGTTTTTGATCTGCTGCGCGTCTTGTGCCTTTGCGCGGGCAGCTTGTCGGAGGCACCGGCATCGTCCGGATGATCCCGGCGTGAGTCCAGCGTCCGGCCCATGACGGATTCGAATTGTTCGGAGAGACCCTTCTCGCGCCCGGGTTCATTCCACAATTCTGACGCGGGTGAAAGGCTCGGGTCGTTCCCTTGTGGTGCCAGTTCGATCTTTTGCATCAGGATGGATTTCGTGCACGCGTTGCGGATTCGGGCGGCAGCGCGCGGCGCATTTTTTCGGTGAATTTCGCGGCGCGGCGGGCTTCCGCTTTGCCGGTTTTGCTGAATGCTTCCAGGATGACACTTGCTTCGTCCGCTTTCATGGTGACAAGGATGCGCACGGCTTCATCGTCGGCCATTTCCCTGAGAACAACGGCCGCGCCGTCAGGGCTCATCCCTGAAAGCACCTTGGCCTGTCGCTTGAGGTTATCGACTTCCTGGTCTTTGATCCGGACCACGTTCCTGTCGAAATCGGCCTGGAGCCGCGCGACGGTTTGCGTGGCGTTGTTGAGCTCCTGTCGTTCGGCCTGGAGCCGGGTTTGCAATTCCTGCAATTGCTGTTCGCGGAGCGCGAGCGATTCCCGTTGCCGCGTCAATTCCTCCAGCCAATGATCAAATTCCGGGTTGCGATATTTCCAGGAAGGCCCTTCCGGGAGCGCCGCGGTCTTGGCCTGTTCGAGGACTGCGCGCAGCCCTTGAAACTTTCCAGGCCCCATCAACGCAGCGGTGACGGCGAGGTAAACGACGCAGCCGAACAGCGCCGTTGCCCAGGAGGATTGCAGCAAGCGCGTCATAACCGGCCCTTCGCAAGTCGCGGCGCCGTCGGGAACATGCCGGGAGCGGCTGCGCGCCGAATCCCGAGTTCATCCAGCCTTTTCTGCTCCTCCCGCTGGGCGTCGCGGTTGTAAGAGCGCCGGCATTTGTCGTGATAGGAGTCCAGCACCTGGCGATCGCGGGTGGCGGCCATCATTTCGCGCCAGGCGGCGTTCATGCAGCGTCGCGCCGCGTCCAGCGCGGCCGAACCTTCCTTTTGGCGGGACTCCAGCACATCGCACCAGCAGCGAGTCCGGGACAGGCGGGTCGCGGTCACGCCCGCACTGAGCTCTTCGCAAAGTGATGACCAGCCTGATGCCAGCTCGTCGCTGGCCTTCTGCAGGTGGAACGCGGCTTCCTCGCAGGCGCGCATGGCGTCGGCAAAACGTTGCTGGGCCGTGCGCTCTTTCTGCTCGCGCAGAATGCGAATGGATTGCAGGGAGAATTTAAAGGGTTTCATGTCAAATGGATTTTTTCAGGGGAGCCGCGCGCCGGTGCGCGGCGGCGATGGCCGAAGCTGTCCGCGCCAGCAACGGAAGGCTGTCCGGGTTGGCGCTCGCTTCGTTGTCGTTCTTCTTGAGAAGACGGCTGAACAGCTCGCGGGCCCGGGCGCTCAGCATCAAATCTTCCCAGACCATGTCCACGCCGTGACGCGCCTGTTCCAGGGCTTGCGCCTGTTCTTTCAACCGGAGTTCCAGCACATTGCACCAGGCGCGCTTGCGCAGGATTTCGGTCGAGGACACGCCGGTGGAAATCTCATGGCAGAGGGCGGTCCAGGATGTAGCCAGCTCATTGCCGGCCTCCTGGACTTTGGCCGCCGCGGATTCGCAGGCCCGCAAAGCGCTTTGGCAGGTCTGGTTGATTCCCGGCTTCTGTTCGCGAAACGCGCGGGTGGCTTGGGAAGGGCGCATTGTTTTCATAGACGGTGATTGGGTGATTGAGTGGATGGACTCGGAAGCGTCGGCGTCAATGCGGCGGTTTCGGCAAGCAAGGACCAGCTCTGGGCTGTAGTGAAACCCTCGCGAATCGCCTGTCGTTGAAAACGGTTTAACGGCTCATGCAAGGCAATGGCACGGTCAATCAGCGGATTGCTCCCCGCCGGGTAGGCGCCAATATTGATAAGATCCTGGTTCCTGCGGTAAACAGCCATGTGCTCCCGCGCAGCCGACGCCAGCTCCAGTTGCTGAGGTGTCAGCAGATCCCGATTCAGCCGGCTGACACTCTCCAGAACATCGATTGCCGGATAATGATTTTGCGTCGCCAGCTCCCGCGTCAGGACGATGTGACCGTCGAGAATCGAGCGCACTGCGTCAGCAATGGGATCGTTCATGTCGTCGGCTTCCACCAGGACCGTAAACAGCCCCGTAATGGATCCCTGCTCCCCGGTCCCGGCCCGCTCGAGCAATTGCGGCAGGAGCGAAAAAACCGAGGGCGTATAGCCCCGGGTCGTGGGCGGCTCGCCCACAGCCAAACCAATTTCCCTCTGCGCCATTGCCAGCCGCGTCACCGAATCCATCATCAGCAATACATTCTGGCCCGAGTCGCGGAAAAATTCGGCGATGGCCATCGCCAGAAATGCGCCTTTGACGCGATGCAGCGCCGGTTCATTGGACGTGGCGACAATGACAACCGATTTCCGGCGGCCCACTTCGTCGAGATCGCGTTCGAGAAATTCCCGGACTTCACGCCCGCGCTCGCCGATCAACGCGATGACGTTGACATCAGCCTCGGCTTGCGAGGCCATCATGCCCAGCAGGGTGGATTTTCCGACGCCGCTTCCGGCGAAGATGCCCAGGCGCTGGCCGCGGCCGCACGGAATAAAAGTGTCAATGGTCTTGATCCCGGTTTGAAATCCGTGGTCGATCCGCTGCCGTCGCAAGGGGTGCGGGGGGCGAAGATTCAGATCGACGGCATGGTCGCAGGCGATGCGGCCTTTGCTGTCAATAGGCCGGCCGAGGCCGTCGAGGACCCGGCCCTGGAGGGCATTGCCGACGGGCATATGCAGGGGCGCCCCGGTGGCGATCACCTGGCTGCCCGGGTGTATGCCTCGCAATTCGCCCAGGGGCATCAGGAGCAAATGATGATTTCGGAACCCGACCACCTCGGCCAGGGTCTCGCCGTCGTGGCGCGCGGATTCGATCCGGCAGACTTCTCCGACGCAGGCAATGGGGCCTTCGGATTCGATCACGAGTCCGATGACTTGCGCGACCCGCCCGTAGGTTTCGGTGACACGCGCCTGCCGCACCTCGCGAATGAAGGAGGCGATGAGCGAAGAGCCGGGGCCAGCGGGGACACCAGACGGCACCACTGCGGGACCGGCCGCCGCGGGATGAGCGCTGGAGTGTTGATCTTCAGGGTTCATGACGGAAGCGTTTGGCGAAGTTGTTCGATTTTGGTTTCCCGACGGGCGTCCAACATTCCGAACCGGGTATGAAGGATGCAGCCGCCGCGAGTCACTTCGGAAGAATGGGTGAACCGCAGAGGGCCGCTTCCGGGAACGCCTTCCAGGATGGGAGAGTCATGCTTGCGCAGCAGCGCGAGATCTTCGGGATGAAGTTGAACGGTGATCTCGGCATTGTCTTCGATCTGGCCCAGGGCTTCCCGCAGGACCGCTTCGATCATGGCCGGCTCGATGGGCAGACCGGCGACGACCTTTCGAGCCGCTTCAATCGCCAATTCAATGAGCGCCCGCTCGCTTTCGAGCGCCAGCTTTGGGAGCACTGCGCCCAGGGATTCCACGACTCCGCGATGCAATTCCAGGAGCTCGGAGCGCTGTTGCATGAGCTGCTGGCCGAGGGCCTTCTCGCCGTCCTGCAAACCGCGGGCGTAGGCATCCTTTTCGCCGTGCAGCCGGCGCTGCTCCGGATCCAGCGGCGTCACCACCGACCCCAGGCGGATGTCGCGCACCCCGTGAACCAGCGCAATCGTTTTATACGATTTCATTTTCGCCCCCGCGGGATTGATCCAGTTCAATTTCCCCTTCCGATTCCAGCTTGCGGACCGCATCGATGATCCGGAACTGGGCGGCTTCCACATCGCGCAATTTGACCGAGCCGAGCATGGACATTTCCTCCTGCACCGCTTCGGCGCCCCGGCGTGAAATGTTGGACAGCAGAAGTTTCTTGAGGCCGTCGCTGGCTTTTTTGAGCGAGAGCGCCAGGTCGCGCATATCCGTTTCGCGCATGATCCGCTGAATGGCCTGCGAATTGAGCTGCAGCAGGTCCTCGAAGGTGAACATTTTCTTTCGGATGGACTGGCACAACTCGGGATTGCGCTCCTCGATGCTGGTGAGCAGGGCGCGGCTGATGGTTTTGTCCATCGCGTTGAGAATGTCCGCCGCCGGGGTGACGCCGCCGGTCTGCGAAAGCGCCCGGGTCTGCTTGATGCCCAGCTTGGCATTCAACACGTCCACCACCCGTTCGGCCACTTCAACCGGAGTCGGGGCCAGCGTGGCCAGGCGTTCAATGATTTTGTCGCGCTGCTCGGGGCGAAGCAGCAGGAATAACTGCGCCGCTTTCTCCGGAGAAAGATAGCTGACGATAAACGCAATGGTTTGGGGTTGCTCGTCGCGGATCAGGTTGAAAATATGCCGCGGGTCCATGTCGGCGATGCTTTGCATCGCGCCCACCGGCGCCCGGGAAGGAGTGACCCGGCCGAGAATGTCGCTTGCCTTGAAGCTGCCGACGGCTTTTTCCAGCGTGTTGCGGGTTACATCAATGCCGGCCGTCAGGGCGGTGCTGGCTTCAATGGCGACTTCGGAAAATTCGATCAGGATTTCCTCCTGCTGATTCTGGGTGATCAGGTTGAAGCGGGCCATCTCGCGCGAGATGGCCTCGATTTCGCGGGGTTGAAATTGTTTGAGCAGTTGCGAGGCGCTTTCGGGCCCCAGCATGACCAGCAGCGCGGCCAGTTTCTGCGTTTTGTTCAGCGCGCTTCCCTCGCCGGAAGCCGTATCGGAAGGTATTTCAGTGACAGCAGGCATAGGCGTCAGGATTGGGACCGGCTTTTGTTGAGCCACTCACGCAAGGCCTGGGTCATGTTGGTTGGATTCTCCTTTACCAGGCGGTTGAGCACTTCGACGCTGACAACCCCGGGCTGAGCGCCGCGCGACCAATCGCCGTTGCCCGCCGCGGATCCTTTGTTCCCAACCAGCCGGCCGACGGGCACGCCCAGCGGAATTTCCTGGATCGGCGTTCGTTTGAAGATCACCACGAGAACGATCAGCGCGCCCAGGGCGAGGACAGGGTAAACCGCGTTGCGGGCCATGTCCCACCATGCCTGGTGTTTCTGCTGCTGGTCCAATTCCTGGGTGACGCCGGCGGCGAACTGGTCGTTGAAAGGCAATTCCTCAAGAGTGATCTGATCGCCGCGCGTGCTTTGGGGAGTGCTGTCGATCCCAATGGCGCTTTCCACCACGTGGCGCAGTTTTACCAGTTCCTCAGCCGATCGGGGCGTCACTTTCCGGTCGGCGCCCTGCCCTTCCATGCGGGCGGCCACCGTGACTGCCGCCGAGAGCTTCTTGATCCCGCCCGCAGCCTGCATGGTGCTGCTGGTGCTCTTGCCCACGTCATACTCAACCGTGGAGACCGTCTTGCGATTTCGCGTGTTGTTGACAGGGCTCGAGGCCGATTGTGTCGAGTTGGTGTCCGTGGCCGTGTTGGCGGAAATACCCGCCGGCCCGCCGCCGGACGATGACATTGTGGAGTCGAGGTTTTCGTCGTTCTTGGTCTGAGTCCGGATGACCTGGCCCTCGGGATCGTATTTTTCTTCCGTGCGGGTGATTGTATCGAAATTGATTTCGGCGGAGACGCGGACGATGGCCTGGCCGGGGCCGAGCACTTTTTCGAGCATGTCCTGGGCTTTCTTGGCCAGGTACTGCTCCAGGTTGCGCCGGGCAGTGAGTTGGGTGCTGGTCAGGCCGGTGAGCGAGTCGTTCTCGGTGTTTTCCGACAGTACGTTTCCGAGGTTATCCACGATGGAAACATTGTTCGGCTTGAGTCCTTCCACGGAGTTTGCCACCAGGAAGCGGATGGAGTTGATGGCCTGGGGCTGCAAAGGAGAGTTGCCGCGGACGCGGACGAACACGGAAGCGGTGGGGTGTTTGTCCTTGTCCAGCAAGAGGCGGTTCTCGGGCAGCACGATCATGACGCGGGCCGATTCCACTTCGTCGAGGTTGCCGATCGTGCGGGCCAGTTCGCCCTGGACGGCCCGGATGTAATTGGCGCGCTGCACGAAATCGGAGATGCCGAAGTTGGGTTTGTCGAAGATTTCAAATCCGACGCCGTCACCGGACCGCGGGATGCCGCGCCCGGCCAGTTGCATGCGCATCAGGTAAACCTTGTCGGTGGGGACCATGATGGAACTGCCGCCGCCGGAAATTTTGTAAGTGACCTTGGCGTCATCGAGCGCAGCGATGACCTTGGCTGATTCGTTGTCGGAAAGCTTTCCGTACAGGAGTCCGTACTCGGTGCGCGAAGACCAGAAAGCCAGTGCGCCCAGGCCGGCGACCAGCACGAACGTCGCGGCGACAATGCTCAGGCGCTGGCTGGCGCCGAGCTGTTTCCAGATGTCAAGCAGTTGGGAGCCAAGTTTGGACAAGTTCCGGTTCATGAAGCAAAGGAGTCAATCTTTGAGGCTTTAAACGGTTCAATCGTTGCTGGTAGGGCTGCGCTGCGCGCAGCCGGACGCACGCAGTGCGCCCCTACCGCCAGGCGGCCTTCCTGATGCCTGGCGCGGTAACGATTTGAAATGGACGGGATATGTTTTTGTGTCATGAGCGATTTTCAACTTCAGACCTGCATGCGCATGATTTCCTGGTACGCGTCGAGCAGTTTGTTGCGGACCTCGACCATCAATTGAAAGGAGACGCTGGCTTCCTCCATGGCGATGACCGCCTGGTGCAGGGAAACGTTGCCGCCGCTCTGCAGGGACTGGACAGCGCCGGTCGCCGCGTTCTGGCTGGCGTTTACTTCGCCCACCATCCGGCTCAGCAGGCTGCCGAAGGTTTCCCCTGCCGGTTGCGTCGGCGTGAGTCCGCCCGGAAAGTCGGCCGGCGACGGCGCATCCACCCCGGGTGTGGGCAGCGTGGACGGAGGAGCAATCTCCGGACGCGGCATGACGCCGTAACCCGGCGTCATGGAAGGGATGGCAGATACCGGATACATGAATCAAATCATCGCTTGCCGATGGACAGGACCGAAAGCGCCATGGATCTGGAATTCTTGACGACTGCCAGGTTCGCTTCAAAGGCCCGCGAAGCAGCGATCAAATCGGCCATTTCCTCGTGAATATTGATGTTCGGGAGAGCGACCATCCCCTGAGCATTCGCGTCCGGATGGCCTGGCTCGTAGACCATCTGGGCGGCGCGGTTATCCTTCTGAATGCGGGCGACCTGAGAACCGGAAGTGGGTGTCTGGCCGTTCAGAGCCTGCTGCATGGCTTTTTCGAAAACAACCACCTGCCGCTGATACGGTTTGCCATCGGGTCCGCGCGTGGTGTACGCGTTGGCGATGTTTTCTGATATCACGTCCAGCCGTGTGCGCTCCGCGTTCAGCGCGGCCGTCGTACTCTGGAGTCCACCAAGAATATCAATCATATGCGTGATCAGGATTTGCCGGAGATGGCCATTTGAAGTCTCATCAAGGCGCTGCTGATGAGCTGGGTTTGCACAGCGTGCGCCAACGTGTTTTGGTTCAAGTTCATCATTTCACTCTCCAGGTCCACCGTGTTCCCGTCCGGGCTGCGGGCCACGGCATTCGGATCCGGCGCAATCGAAGGCGTCAGCCCGGCAATCTGTTGGGGGTCCCCGGCGGCGCACGCCCGCTCAAGCTCCGCCTTGAAGGATGGTGCCAAATCCAGGCGCTTATACCCCGGCGTCTCCAGGTTCGCGATGTTGCTCGCAATGGCTTCATGACGCAGCACGATGGCATCGAGATTTTTTTTTCCAGCCAAGTAGTACGGGTCGTTGAACAATGCGTCGATCATGCAAAAAGTTCCGAGTTGCTGAGCAACGGCAGTGCCACGGCTCAAATGTTCCCGAAAACGGGCCTTTTGTGAGCGCCCGGGCCGGCAATGGGAAAATGTTTCCGTGGAGCAACCCGCCGCTAGGCAGGTTGTGCTTCTCGGCGTGACGCCGCTGAAGATTGAGCGCGCCCAGAGGCGCGCGCGATTGCATTATCGGCGGGATTGTCTATCGCGGAACACGGATGCCGGACCTTGCCGGCTCGTACTTGTATGGAG
>Ga0075520_1000519_pt1 | contig 17059 bp, 19 predicted proteins | sample NGEPerB_FD_75100 | JGI IMG/M metagenome (GOLD analysis project Ga0075520, IMG submission 75100) | Arctic peat soil microbial communities from the Barrow Environmental Observatory site, Barrow, Alaska, USA - NGEE PermafrostAB12-B | ecosystem: Environmental > Terrestrial > Soil > Wetlands > Peat ... | reverse complement strand
GTCTATATGAAAAAAATTTTACTCCTCATGCTTGTCGCCCTGATGGCGCTTCCTATTCTAAATGCACAGATTACAAAGGTCGGAGGCGGGCTGGATTTCAGTTCAGGCTACAACTTCCATAAAATGAATTATCCTAACAACAAGAGCGGAAATCTTGCGCTTACGTTAAAAGGAATTTACAAGATCAACGTTCCGATCGAGGTTTCACCATCCTTTACCTTTTTCTTTCCACATATCTATAAGGATATAAATGAGAAGACAACAGTTACTACAATGATGTTCGATATAAATGGCCATTACATCTTTTATTCACTTGACAAGTTTGAGTTCTATGGACTTGCAGGTCTTGATATCCTGCTTGCCTGGAAAAAAGATGCTTATGGAGGAGCTGATCCCGCGACCTACAAGGAAAGTGATAATGCTCTTGGTCTTAATCTGGGAGCAGGTTCGTATATGAAACTTACCAACCAGTTTGACTTATACGTTGAAGCAAAATATCTTGTCAGTAAATATCATCAGTTCATGCTCAATGCGGGCATTCTCATAAATATCGACTGGCTTAAAAAACACGAGGAGACCGGGATAAATTAATGATCCCATCCTTTGAGGAAGATGGCAGGATTTGTCATCTCTTTTTTTAATTTATCTGTTAAACTCTAATTATGAAGAAAATCTTACCTCTTATTTTTATCGTCATAATGGCATTCCCGTCAGTAAATGCTCAGCCCGAAAAACTGGGCGGAGGTGTGATCTTCAGCAGCGGTTATCACTTTCAGGATATCAATTCTGCAGGAAACCAGAGCGGGAATCTTGCTATTTCATTAAAACATACCCACAAGATCAGCATGCCGATCGAGTTTTCTCCCACTTTTTCTTTTTTCTTTCCTCATGTTTATAAGGACCTCGATATGAAGGAAACGGTGATGTCCCTTATGTTTGAAATAGATTTCCATTACATCTTCAATTCGCTTGACAAGTTTGAATTCTATGGGCTTGCAGGGCCCAATCTTCTTTCTGCATGGAAAACAACCAGATACTCCGGGAACTCGACGGCATCTTCCAGTGAGAGAGACAGGGCGCTGGGGCTTAATCTGGGCGCAGGATCATATATGAAGCTTACAAATCAGTTTGATTTATATTTCGAAGCAAAATATGTGATCAGCAAACACGGTCAGTTTATGGTAAGTACCGGCATTCTCATAAATATCGACTGGCTTAAAAAACACGAGGATACCGGGATAAACTAATGATCGCGGCCTATAAGGGAGATGGCAAGATTTGTCATCTCTTTTTTTCTTGATTCGTCAACCGAAACTTTCTGCAGGTATCCGAAAGCCTTGTTGATATAATCGTAAGCAAGTGTTTCCGTAACTTCCCTTAAATTCAGCTGTTCGTACAGTTCAATTACTTTCCTGACCTTAATGTCGGGATCCGGCTCGCTTCCCGAAAAAAGCTTCTGCAAATGCTTTAGCTGAACGCCGGTTGCCATCTCCATCGCTTTCACGAAAGGGAAGGTTTTTTTGTTGGCTACGATATCGCCGCCATGTGTTTTTCCAAAAACCTTTGTGTCGCCCCAAACATCCAGAAGATCATCCTGAACCTGAAAAGCGAGCCCCAGGTTCCGGCCAAACTCGTAAAGCAGCTCTGAATCCTTATCATCTCCACCGCCAATGACAGCTCCTGTTTTAACAGCAGCAGCAACGAGCACGGCGGTCTTTAGCTCTATCATCCGCAGGTACTCCTCCTGCGATACGAAAGCAGCCTTTTCATAATCCATGTCAAGCTGCTGGCCGATACACACTTCAATAGCCGCTTTATTATAAATCCTGAAGACTTTAAGAAGCTTGTCTGCAGGAGCCTGCATGATACAATCGTTAGCCACGAAAGCCATAACGTCGCCTGAAAGGATAGCCTGGTTTGTATCCCATTTTGCATGAACCGTCGGGAAGTTTCTCCTTACTGGAGCATTGTCCATTATGTCATCATGAACAAGGGTGAAATTGTGGAATATTTCGAGTCCTATTGCCGGAAGAACAGCTTCGTCAATCGTATCGCTGTAAAGGTTACAGGCCATTAGTGCCAATACCGGGCGAAGTCTCTTGCCGCCGATGGAAAGAATATATTTTACGGGGTCAGTGAGCCTTGAAGCTTCCCGGTTATAGGAAAGATTTATCAGAGCTCTGTCAACTACCTCCTTAAGTCCGGAATGATTGTACATGCTGGTTTAGGAACTATACCTTCCTGAATTTGATTATTCGTTTTGTGCATTGGCTCCGCTCACCACCTCAAGGATCTGGTTTGTGATGGCTGCCTGCCTTGCCTTGTTATATTGCAGTGCAAGATCCTTGATCATTTGCGTCGCGTTATCGGTGGCCTTGTGCATTGATGTCATCCTTGCCCCGTGCTCTGCAACAAAGGAATCAAGAATCGCCTTATAGAACTGTATCTTCAGAGATTTAGGAATAAGCTCTTTGACGATATCCTCTTTTGCCGGTTCATAAATATAGTCGGCTGGTGCAGATTTGCCGGCGTTAGAATCGACTGCTTCAACCGGCAGGAACTGTTCAACTGTCAGGTTCTGAACAGCAGCGTTCTTAAACTGGTTATAGACGATCTCAACTTTGTCATAATCGCCTTTTACAAATGCAGCCATTATCTCCTCGGCAATTGCCGTTACATTTTCGAAAGTGAGATTATTGAAAATAGCATTGCGTTCAGGCAGCATCTTCAGGTTCTGTTTCCTGAAGTAATCGAATCCCTTCTTACCAATAGTCAGAAAGGTAATGTTTCCCTTATTGAACTGCTCGGGGTATTTCTCCGAGACAACCCGCCGGGCCTCTTTTATGACATTAGAGTTAAAAGCTCCGCACAGTCCCCGGTTTGATGTCACAACAACAATAAGGATTTTTTCCGGGTCCGAGATGCGGCCATAAACATTTTCAATTTCCGAATCGACAAGGCTTTGCGAGAGGCCTACCAGTATCTCATGCAGTTTATTGGCATAAGGCCTCAGCCTGAGGATCTTGTCCTGCGCTCTTCTTAGCTTGGCAGCAGAAACCATCTTCATGGCAGCAGTGATCTGTTTGGTAGATTTAACAGATGCTATCCGTATCCTTATCGCTTTAAAATTAGGCATCTTCCACCTTAATTATTCATCCCGGGATCTCAATTGCCTGGCTTGTATTTCATTGCCAGATCAATGGCAACTTTTTCAAGCACCGTTGTAATATCATCATTAAGAACGCCGTCGCGGAGCTTATCAAGGACATCGCGGTGCTTAATGTCCAGAAATTCTATATAATCCTTTTCAAAATCCTTAACCTTATTTACCGGTATATCTTTCAGAAGGCCTTTGGTCCCGCAATAAATTATGGCTACCTGTTTTTCTACCTGAACAGGAGCGTATTGTCCCTGCTTAAGTATTTCGACGTTCCTTGCTCCCTTATTAAGAGTAGCCAGGGTGGTTGCATCGAGATCGGATCCAAACTTGGAGAATGCTTCAAGCTCGCGGTACTGTGCCTGGTCGACCTTCAGCGTTCCAGCAATCTTCTTCATCGATTTGATCTGGGCATTACCCCCGACCCTGGATACTGAAATACCTACGTTGATAGCTGGACGGACTCCTGAGTTGAAGAGTGACGACTCGAGAAATATCTGACCGTCAGTGATCGAGATCACGTTAGTCGGAATATATGCCGAAACGTCTCCGGCCTGTGTTTCTATTATAGGAAGAGCAGTAAGCGATCCGCCGCCTTTTACCATGTGCTTAATTGAATCCGGAAGATCGTTCATCTGTTTTGCCACATCGTCGGATTCTATGATTTTAGCAGCTCTTTCAAGAAGTCGTGAATGGAGATAAAAGACATCACCCGGGTATGCCTCACGTCCAGGCGGGCGGCGCAGAAGCAGGGATACTTCCCTGTACGATACGGCCTGTTTTGATAAGTCGTCGTATATTATAAGTGCATCGCGGCCGGTGTCCCTGAAAAATTCCCCTATAGCTGCGCCGGCAAAAGGAGCATAAAACTGCAAAGCGGCAGGATCTGAAGCTGTAGCCAAAACAACTACAGTATACTCGAGCGCTCCATATTCTTCCAGTGTTTTGGCAATGTTTGCAACGGTAGAGCCTTTTTGTCCTATAGCCACATAAATGCAGTAAACAGGTTTCCCTTTTTCAAAATTGCCCTTCTGGTTTATGATCGTATCAATGGCTATTGCTGTTTTCCCTGTCTGCCTGTCACCGATTATAAGCTCTCTCTGTCCGCGGCCAATGGGTATCATTGCATCAATAGCCTTTAAACCTGTCTGGAGCGGTTGTTTTACCGGCTGCCGGAAGATAACCCCCGGAGCTTTCCTTTCAAATGGCAGATTAAACAACTCCCCTTTTATGGGTCCTTTGCCGTCAAGCGGCTGCCCAGTCGGAGAGATAACCCTGCCCAGCAACCCTTCGCCAACGTTTATTGATGCTATTCGGCCAGTTCTCTTGACGATGTCGCCCTCGTTAATTTCTTCCGTAGGGCCGAGAAGAACTGCTCCGATATTATCTTCCTCCAGGTTCAGGACGATAGCTTCCATCCCGTTCTCGAACTCTATCAGCTCATTTGATTCTGCGTTTAAAAGTCCGTAAATATGGGCAATGCCATCACCAACCGTTAGTACAGTTCCAACCTCTTCGAGTTCAACGCCTGTCTGGATTCCTTCGAGTTGCTGCCGGAGAATTCCCGAAACTTCTGCTGGTTTAATATTTGCCATATTGTTTAAACTTAAAATCCTTTAAAATGTCTTTTCTATACCGTCAGGGAGCTACCCTTCAGCTCTTTTTCAATTTTGCGGAGCTTGCTCCTTACGCTTGCATCGATTAAGTCAAACTCGATCCTGAGAACAAATCCGCCAATTATTTTTTCATCTACAACTTCAGTAAGCTCAACTTTTGTTTTAAATATTTCTTCTATCAGGGTTGAAACCTGTTTTCTGATCCCTTCGTCGACTTTCACGGCAGTTGTCAGAACTGATTCTGTGATCCCTTTATATTTTTTTGTCTCGTGCTTAAATGCCCGGGCCATAGCAGGAAGGAAAGCCTCTCTCTCGTTCCGGACTACAAGGTCAAGGAAGGAGAGTGTTATTTTTTCGACATTTTTTTCTGTTATCCGGTGAAGTATCTCCATTTTTTTCGATGGCACAATTATAGGGCTGTACAGAAATTCCTTCATTTCCGGAATATCGCATATTTCGGAAATAAAGATCATGTCGCTATACACTTTATCGAGGATCTTTTTCTCGAGTGCCGATTCAAAGAGAGCGCGTGAGTATCTGACGGATATTTTACTGTCGTTCATTTGTAAAGCAATGTTCTAATTCTTGTTAAGGTTGATATCCTTAATGTACTTATCGATCAGCCTTGACTGTTCGTCGCTCTTTGAAAGTTTCTCTCCCAGTATTTTTGAGGCAATTTCAATAGAGAGGCTTGCCACCTGTTCGTGTATTTCTGAGAGGGCTTTTGCTTTTTCGTGCTCAATCCCGGCTTTAGCTTTTTCTACTATTTTTTCAGCCTCTTGCGTTGCTTTTCCTTTTGCTTCCCCGATAAGCTTGTCGCGGACATCCCTTGCCTCCTTAAGTATCACCTCGCGTTCTTCGCGGGCTTTTTTGAGGATGGCTTCATTATCGCTCTGGAGCTTAAGCATATCTTCGCGCGCCTTTTCAGCTGAAGCCAGGGAGCCTTTAATCATTTCATCCCTTGCCTTTACGGCAGAGAGGATTGGCTTCCATGCAAATTTGGTCAGCAGGAAAAAGAACAGGCCGAAGATCAGAATTGACCAGAAAACCAGTCCTATTGCCGGGGAAGTAAGACTATTTGCCAGTAATATCATATTCGGAAAATTAAATCGTTAATAATTAAAAGAAGCCCTGCAACCAACCGTTGCAGGCTTCATGATTCCTTCTCTTACTTTGCAATAAGAGCAACAACAACTGCGAACAGGGCAACCCCTTCAACGAGAGCTGCAGCAATAATCATAGCCAACTGTATCTTTGAATAAGCTTCCGGCTGCCGTGCTATGGCATCCATAGCCGAACCGCCGATTCTTCCGATACCAAGTCCAGCGCCTATCACTGCAAGACCTGCTCCAACACCTGCCAATGTACCCATAATTCAAATTTTTAGTTAAATAAAAATATTAATGATGTTCTTCCGGCATAGCCATTCCGATGAACAACGATGAAAGAAGAGTGAAAATATATGCCTGCAGGAATGCCACAAGAAGCTCGAGGCAGTCCATGAAAATCACGAAGAAGATAGAAACCGGGGCGATAGAAAGGGAGTCAAAAATAAATATCAGGCAGATCAGGCTCAGCACTACGATATGACCGGCCGTTATATTGGCAAAGAGTCGGATCATTAATGCAAATGGCTTCGATAAAAGGCCGATGATCTCTACCGGGATCATTATAGGGAGAAGCCAGAAAGGAACTCCTGGTGCAGCAAAGATGTGTTTCCAGTAAGTTTTATTGCCGCTGAACTGAGTAATAAAAAACGTGCATGCTGCAAGTACAAATGTCAGAGCTATATTGCCTGTAACGTTTGCCCCGAAAGGCGGCGGAAACGGGATAAGCCCCATCACATTATTTATGAGTATAAAAAAGAATACCGATAAAAGGTAGGGCATGTATTTTTCGTAATGATGTTCGCCGATATTCGGAATGGCAATATCGTCGCGGATAAAAAGAACTGCCGGCTCAAGAAAGCTCTGGATTCCCTTCGGATAGCTTATCCCGGATTTTTTATATGATCTTCCGAGGGAAATGAAAAACCAGAGGCCAATCAATGCCGCGGCTAACATACCGACTACAGTTTTTGTCATTGAAAAATCAAGCGGCTGTTTTTTCTCATCGATCTCACCGGCTTCATTAGCCATAAAGATTTTTCCTTTTAGATCACCTTCTTCCTGAAGCTTATAGCCCTTATATATTTTACCATCTGACAACTTCTTAGATGAAAAAATATCGAGTCCCTTCTCCTTGCTGTAAAGAATTACCGGAAGGTAAATGGCCATTGCTTTCCCGTTCTTTTTTGTCAGAATATGCCATTCGTGCGAATCGGCAAGATGATCAAGAATAAATGTGCTGGCATCAAAGGCAGTTGTATCTTTTTTCGCAACAGGCTCTTCCTGGGCTGATAATGGAATCGAAAATGCCGCAAGCAGAAAAATATAAAAGAGTCGTGTGAGGATCCTGTTTTTCAAAATTTGTGCCTGTTATAAAGATTTGTGTTTCAATGTTTTTAATATAACAAATATCAAAAACAAAGTGAATGTTAAATATAAGACAAAAAATAATATCACAGATGATAATCCGGCTTTTTTAGCAATTAAAAACCAGAAGAAGACGAAGACCAGCTCCAGGAGAAATTTAAGGCTCACAGAGACAAGAGTGTGCATGACTTTTAAATCAGGTTCTTTCGATTGTCCCCTGAAAAAAAGAGCCATGCTTATGAATATGATAGCGGTAAAAACAGACGATGCGATTGCCACCTCGCGGGTTCTGAATCCGGCATTGAACAGATTATTGATAAGAAATGCCGCCGAAATGAGCAGGACACCAAGAAGTACGAGAAGAAGGGAATATTTTAAAAGCGGTTTCAAGCGAAGGTTTATTTTATAAATTCCTTAATTGTAAAATAGATCGCTGCAAATACACCAAGAAGAGAGAGAATTATTGTGAATACAGGAGTTTGCCATCCTGTCAGTTTATCGAGCTTGACCCCGCCCAGGGTAGGCAATAAAATTAATGCGGCCATCTGGAATGCAAGGCCTGAATACTTTCCAAAGTCTTTTAGCCCCTTACTTGACAGCTTTGTCTGGCTCTTTTTCTTTTGGGATTCCTGCTCCTCCATTGGTGACGTTTTCGCTCATTTTACAATTTCCCGAGAATATAGCTCCGGGTTCAATAGAAAGTTTCGATGTTGCAATATCGCCAAGAATTTTTGAAGAAGCTTTAAGAATAAGCAATTGGCTTACGTTGATCTTCCCTTCGATGCTTCCGGATACTTCAGAATTTTTGCAGATTATTTCGCCTTTTACCTTTCCTGTCGGACCGATAACAACTTTCCCCTTTGTCGACAAATTGCCGGAAAGAGTTCCGTCAATCCTGATATCGCCGGTTGATTTTATATCGCCGGTAATATCGGTGCCGTTACTTATAAGGTTTATAGCAGCTGTTTCAGTCTCGTTGTATTTTGCCATAGCGGTTAGAATTTATGAGATAAACTTAATAACTGACAAATATAAAAACTATTGCAATGAAAAGTAATATGTCAGCCCCTAAATCCCCTAAAGGGGACTTTAAAGTTACTTCAACAAAGCCCCCTTCAGAGCTTATCCCGCTTTGGCGGGAGGGTTGGGGGCATCGGATCATAAGCCCACTTGAGGTAGATTGAACCCCATGTAAAGCCGCCGCCGAAAGCAGCAAGTATAAGAATGTCGCCTTTCTTCAGCCTGTTTTCATATTCCCATATGCATAATGGAATAGTTGCATTTGTAGTGTTTCCGTAATTTTGAATATTAATCATCACCTTTTCAGGAGGCAGCCCCATTCTCCGGCCGGTAGCGTCAATAATCCGCAGGTTTGCCTGATGCGGGACCAGCCAGGTTATATCTTCAGATTTAAGATTGTTGCGTTCCATTATCTCTGCGGCCACGTTAGCCATGTTAACCACGGCAAATTTAAATACGCTCTGCCCTTCCTGGTAAAGATAATGTTCCTTCGCCTCGATCGTTTCGTGGGAAGCAGGCTTTACCGAACCCCCTGCTTTAAGATGCAGGTATTTTCTTCCCGATCCGTCGGTATAAAAGATATGATCTATTATACCATAATCTTCTTCAGTTGGCTCAAGCAGGATTGCCCCGGCTGCATCGCCGAAAAGCGGGCATTGTGAACGATCGGTATAATCAGTAATCGAAGACATCTTGTCGGCTCCGACAACTATCACCTTTTTGTATTTGCCGGTCTCCACATATGCGGCTGCAGTCTGAAGGGCGAACAGAAAACCCGAGCAGGCGGCATTAATATCAAAGCTAAAGGCATTTTTTATTCCGGCTTTGTCGGAGATGATATTTGCTGTCGCAGGGAAAAGCATGTCGGGAGTGACTGTCGCACATATAAGCAGGTCTATTTCTTCGGGCGCAGTTCCTGTCTTTTCAAGCAGGCCCTTAACTGCTTCGAATCCCATATCGGAGCTTCCGAGGCCTTCGCCTTTCAATATTCTTCGTTCCTTTATTCCGACACGTTGCATTATCCACTCGTCGGAAGTGTCGACCATTTTTGAAAGCTCATGGTTTGTAAGCCTGTACTCCGGAACCCATGCATGGATTCCGGTGATTGCAGCTCGTAATTTACCCATAACTAAATTGCCTCTTTAATCTTTTGAGCAAGGTTTACATGAACGACCGCCCAGGTCTGAAGAATCATGTTCATAATAGCCTTTCTCCTTGAAATGCCATGACCAATCACGACATTTGCATTTATGCCGACAATCGGCGTTCCCCCAATACTTTCAAAATCAAGCCTGTCAAAATAGGCATCCTGGAGATTTCTTAATTTGTAAACATGGTGGAAAGCTTCAGTCTGCTTTAATATAACATTGCCGACGAAACCATCGCAGACAATGACATCAGCCATTGTTTCCTGGAAGAGTCCGTTAGCTTCGACGTTTCCTTCAAAATTGATCCCCGGGTGATCCTTCATAAGTTCATAGGCTGCCTTCACTGCAGCTGTTCCTTTTGATTCTTCTTCTCCGATATTCAAAAGTCGAACTCTAGGATTTGTTACTTCTAACACATATTTTGCAAATATGCTTCCAAGTATCCCGAACTGAAGAAGTACGTCAGGCTTACAATCTACATTAAGCCCCACATCGAGGATAACCGCATTGCGGTCATCAATGGCAGGCAGCATGGTTGCAAGAGCAGGGCGGAGAACTCCGGGGATGGCGCCTACGGTGTATGTTGCGCCTACCAGCATTGCTCCGGTATTTCCGGCACTGCAGAACCCATCTATCTTTCCTTCTTTCAGCATCCTGTAACCTACAGCAATGCTGGAATCAGGTTTCTGGGCATACGCCTTTGCCGGAATGTCACCCATTCCAATAACCTGGGAAGTATGAACGATTTTGAAACAGGATGGTTTTATCTTCAGCTCCTCCAGTTTCTTAAGAATGGAGGTCTCGTCGCCAATGAGAACAAGCTCATCGGCAGAAGATAAATGCATCAGGGAATCAACAGCGCCTTCCACAACTGCATCGGGCGCATAATCACCACCCATAACATCAAGGCCTATTTTCATTGCCTTACAGGTTGGTCATACCAGGTCAGGCCGTTGCCTTCTTTTCAATAGCAAGCTTGCCCCTGTAAAAACCGCACTCCGGACAAACTCTATGAAACTGAACCGAAGATCCGCAGTTTGAACAAGTAGCTACAGTAGGAGCAGTGGCTTTATAATGAGTTCTGCGCTTGGCTGTTCTTGTTTTCGAGTGTTTACGTTTGGGATTTGGCATTTTTTCTCTGTTTAATTGTTGTCAATTAATTTCTTCAATTCATCCCACCTGGGATCATTTGTAATTTCCTCGTCTGTAATATGCTCCTTCAGCTTCTTCAGCATCTCCGGATCACAGGCGGATTTCCCGTTCTCGTCAACGGGATGAACTCTCTGAATCGGCATTGCGAGAAGAATATACTCATAAAAGTACTGGCGAAGGTCAAGTTCATTCTCATCTGCCGGCAGGGTAATGATGTCAGGGTCGCTGTCATCGCTTACAAGGCCGAATTTAACCAGGAGCCTGTTCTCACAGCTTAACGGTTGCCGGAAAGGTTCCAGGCACCTGTCGCATGAGATATTAACACTCCCTTCAATGCTGACAGAAAGGTCAATGTGAGTAACAAGCTTATCTGCTTTAACCACTGCTGTCAGTCTTCCTTCCTTTATCTCCGATTCTTCAAACTGGTCAAAAAACTCTTTGTTTATCTCAAAATTAAAACTGTGATATCCTTCTTTCAAACCGTTTATTGGAATGGTAAATAATCCGGACATCTCTGCAAATTTTGGTTTGCAAAAATATGAAAGCTTCTCTAATTAAAAAAATTATCAACAAAAAAGTAACACTTTCCGCTATAAACAGCCAAATACCGTTAAAAATCCGTTATTCACCGATTTTCTATAACTAAGCCATTCAGGTTGAATTATTTTTGACACAGATATAAAATCTTAACTATGGGACACAAAGATAAATATTTTGAAAATCACAAGGAGCATCATCCGGGTATTAGTATAGGGCTCTTCTTCATATTACTCGGGGTTGCTCTCCTGGTTGCGACGAATGACATGCTACACCTCGGAAGCATAAAGGAGTATTTCACCTGGGAGACAGCAATGATATTCATCGGCGTTTTGCTTCTTCTTAACCTTCATTTTACCGGAGGGTTGCTGCTCATAGCGGGAGGCGCCTGGTTCCTGATGGAACATTATTACGGCGGAATACCCGCATCGATGAAAACCTTTTACTGGCCGGGGGTAATAGTCCTGCTTGGGCTATCTTTTATAATTTCTTCCTTCTTTAAGAGGAACCATCAGAAAATTAGTTAAAAATTAAATAAATTTACAGCTATGGAAACAAATAACGATTACAGAGATGGGCATCGCTATCATAAGCATGAAAGTCATCATCTTAAAAACAACAGGGCAATCATAGGAGTGGTTCTGGTCCTTGCCGGCGTATTCCTGGTTATCAGAAATACCGGTTTTTTCCCCGAATTTATTGATCATGTGATCTTCAGCTGGCCTATGCTTCTTGTAACTATCGGGCTTATAATGACACTGGGATCATCTGAAAAAACAGGCGGGATAATTGTAATGGCCGTTGGCGGGTTCTTCATGATTCCCCGTCTCTTCGAGGAAACATTTCATATGTACGACATGTTCTGGCCATCAATATTTATAATCATCGGCATAATCTTTATCGTCTCCAAGAGGAAAGGATGGCGTTCGGTGGCCACTGCAGGAACTTCGGGCGATGATTATATCGATTATGTGAACGTATTCAGCGGCGGAGAGCGCCAGGTCGTTTCCGAAAACTTCAGAGGTGGAAGGATTTCGTCAGTGTTCGGCGGAATAGAACTTGACCTTACCAAAGCTAAACTGGCTCCCGGCAGAAATGAAATCGAAATCGCATGCGTTTTCGGTGGTGCTACTATCATTGTACCTGATAACTGGTATGTGACTATAGAAGTTACTCCTGTGCTTGGCGGGTTCAGCGACTCACGCAAAATATCCCCGGGACGTACGGTTGATCCAACAAGCCAGCTCGTGATAAAAGGTGCAGTTGTATTTGGCGGAGGTGAAATAAAAAGTTATTAATCGGTAAAGATGAAACATCCTGTCCTTGGAAACAGGGTACGTCTGATAGTATGGTGGCTGGTCTGGCTCTTTCTTGCGCTGGGCCAGGCACTTTTATTTTATTATGCTTTTGGCAGTTATACAAATATCTGCATCGCAGATTCAGTAGCATCATTGGTTCTCTTTTCCGGTATTGCCCTGTCGCTCTGGTATCCATTTACCTTCTTCAACAAGAGCGGGGCCAGGCCGTCTTCTCTCATTATGAATCTCCTCCTTACCGGAGCGGTCTCAGTATCTCTCTGGGTCTTCATCACAAAGATGATATTGCTCCTCCTGTTCCCTCAGGAAAATAATTACCAGCAGTACTGGGATATCACATTTCCTTACAGGATAGGAATAGGAGTTATTATCTATGCAATGATCATCCTTACGTACTTTCTCTTCGAAAGCCTTACAAACCTGTCGGAAAAGAATGCCCGCGAGGCAAAGCTTGAAAGCCTGGTCAAGGAGACTGAGCTTAAAATGCTGAGATCGCAGATCAATCCCCATTTCCTCTTCAACAGCCTTAACTCGATAAGCTCTCTTACCGTCACCGACCCGGAAAAAGCAAGGAGCATGGTGGTAAAGCTTTCTGATTTTATGAGGTACGCCCTCTCAAGAAAGGACGAGCAGCCGGTCTCTTTCAGGAGCGAGCTCGAGAACCTGAGGCTTTACCTGGATATAGAAAAAGTCAGGTTTGGCGACAGGCTTTCTACTGAAGAGCATATTGAAGGTATGACCCTTGATGCAAAAATCCCTACGATGCTTCTTCAGCCGCTGTATGAAAATGCTGTTAAGCACGGAGTATATGAAAGCACTGGTTGTGTCAGTATTGTGACAACTGCCGGAGTGTCTGAAGGTATTCTTGCAATCACTATCAGCAATAGCTACGAGAACGGTGTATCGCCGGCAAAGGGCACAGGCACAGGGTTGTTGAATGTAATAAGAAGGCTCGAACTCACTTATGGCAACCAGGCATCCCTCAGGACTGAAAAAAAGGATGGCGTGTTTACTGTAAACCTTTATATGCCGGCAGAATTTGCATAATTAAATCTTCTTTTTCATAAAATGAAAAAATTAAAAACTGTAATAATCGATGACGAGGCTCCGGCAAGGGAACTCCTGAAGTTTTATCTTAAAGATTCTCCGGAACTTGATATTATTGCTGAATGTGCAGATGGGTTTTCGGGATTAAAGACAATCTCCGAACTAAAACCGGATCTTGTTTTTCTCGATATACAGATGCCCAGGCTTACCGGTTTCGAATTAATTGAGGTCATGAATGAGAAGCCCGCAATAATCTTTACTACAGCGTATGATCAATTTGCAATTAAGGCATTTGAAATGAATGCCGTGGATTATCTGTTAAAACCCTTCCCAAAGGAGCGCCTTCGTGAAGCTATTAACAAAGTGATTAAAAGATCAGGCCCGGAAAAAACAGAAAGAATTTCCCCCTCCAGGCTTCTCGAAAAAATGCCCGAACAAGCCGGTCCGCTTAACCGGATTGTTGTCAGAAAGGGAAATGCAATAAACCTCATTCCTATCGACCAGGTGCGATACATTGCAGCCGAGGACGATTATGTAATGGTTTACCATTCAGCAGGGAAGGCTCTTAAGCAGCAGACTATGAAGTTTTATGAAGATAACCTTCCAGGAACTGATTTTGTAAGAGTGCACCGTTCATATATCGTACGGATACAGGATATCAACCGTATTGAACCATACGGAAAAGACAATCATGTAGCGATTCTTAAGTCTGGCGAAAAGCTCCCGGTCAGCAGAGCCGGGTATAAACATCTAAAAGAGGAGCTGAACTTCTAATCTCCCCCTTTGAAGGGGGCTGGGGGATGTAAAAATGTATATGCAATCTTGCTATTTGGCATTTAATATTTACTTCTTCAACCGATTTTCTTTTTTGCTTCTCAAAACCGTTATTGAAAACGGCTTGTACCGTCTGAATCTGAATAACGGTACCGGATCGTAGCCATGCGTCCCTCCCGGACGGCATCTCAGTATCCTGTTGAGACCCATTGCAAAGCCTGTAAAGGGGCCGTGGATTTTAAGTGCTTCAAGCATGTACTGAGAGCATGTAGGGATATGCCGGCATGCTGGTCTCAAAAAGGGGGAGATTGAATACCTGTAAAAATGTACAGGCAGAGCAAGAATACACGATAATATCTTTTTTATTGCTTTTGCCACCCCTCAAAGATAGCAAAAACGGGCTCCTGGCTCTGAAGTAATGAAATAGCATTGTGCCAGCTACAAAGGCCCTGGCAGGTTATTATCTCCCTTCCACTTCAAGCCATTTGGTGAACTTGTGGATTGACCTTATTATTGCCCAGATGAGAACTGCAGCTATCAAGAGTATTAACCATATCCGGGTAAAGTATATCCGTTCTGAAAGGTAAAAGTTTCTGAAAACATCGAGCAGGAAAAAAATAACAAAGATGTTCACGAAACTGTTGTATTCCCTCTTGAGCACTTTGCGGATCGAGAAAAAAAGCTTTGACGGGATATATTTAATTGATAATGGTATAAAAGAGCCGACTTTTTCGGACCATTTATCATATGCCTCTCCGAATTTTCTTCTCAGAAACTGCTCCTCGGCAAACATTATTCTCTCGTAATAGAGCCAGTATACAAGGCAGAAAACCACAGTGAACCAGGCAGACCGCAGGAAAAGAACCGGGCCAAGCCACATAAAAAAATTGCCGATATAGAGCGGATGCCTTACAATGGAATAGATACCTGTCACGTTAAGCTCGTCTGCAACCTGGCCGGCTTCAGTGTTGCGTCCCGAGGTATTTTTCGGCGCAAAGCCGACAGTAATAATTCTTATCACCTCTCCCAGCAGGCTTATGCTTAGAAAAATCATTTCGTCCCTCAGGTCGAAAAGTATTGCCTGCCTGTTTCCAATATACATCATCGCCAGGCCGGCGGCAATTAAAATTACCGGGAGCCAGCTTCTCCTTTTAAAAAGCCAGTTGCCGCTGTTTTCAAATTCGTGTACAAGTGCCATAAATACTAATATTGCTGCGGCAAAAGTAGGAAATTTCCAGAAACTCTGTTTTATGCGGATAAATGAGACCTTGCCTTTTATTACCTGTTGCTTTTTTAACACATTTGAATTTCAAAATCAGCCTCATATTTTTCAAAAAACAAATATTTGAGACTGTTTGAACGTTTGTTTTAGAAAGAATTTCTATCTTTATCAGTTGTACTTAAAACATTTATGAAATGGCAAGTCTCAAGTTTCTATTGGGTTTGATCCCGTCAACTGCTAAAATCGAAGAGGCTGAAAAGGTGCTGACAGCTGAATTTGTTAAGCTCAATGCTTTCGCAGGGTCAGATACCCTTAAAAAATTCACGGAACTAAAAGAATTGGTCACCTCATCCTCGTTCCTTCAGAAAAAGAAAGAAATTGAATCCTTAAGCTTTAAGGGTTCTGAGGAGTATGCCAGGGAGAAAGAGTTTCTATCTCTCCAGAAGGCAAAGGATATAGTACTCTATTTCAGAACTGTCGGAGGCCCGGCACTAAAAAAATTCCAGGAGCTTGACGGATCCGAGAAGATTAAAGGTTATGAATCCCTTGAAAAACTTGTCCAGTCCCTCGAATTCAGGGAAAAAGCAAAATCGAAAGAATTCAGGGGTTCAGAAGATGATAAGAAACTCCAGGAATTCAACAGGCTTAAATCAAGTTCAGAAATTAAGGAATATTACACCTTTAAAAAATCGAAAGAGTACGCCAACTTCCTGAATACTGATGGCTCCACCCGTCTTGCCAGGTATAACGAGCTTAAGGAGCTTGTTGCCACCCCGGAATTCAAGGAAAAGAAAAGCTACCTGCTCGATAAGAAAAGATTCGAAAAGAGCGAAATGTTCAAGGAGCTTCAGGAGTTCGACAAGCTTAAAAAAGATGAGGATATCCTCTGGTACTTCAAAGTTAAGGACTCGAATAAATTTGATGCTCTTAAGAACAGGGAGCTTACTTTCAGCGACGAATTTGATGGAGAAACGCTGAATACGAAAACATGGCTCACCAACTACTTCTGGGGAGATAAAATTCTTCATGACAGGTATTCTGTTGAAACTGACATGCAGGCATATACTGAAAAGGATAATTTCGAGATAAGGAACAGCATCCTGAAGATCATTACAAAACCGCAGAAAATACAGGGGAAAGTTTGGTCCAGCGCCGACGGCTTCAAGACAAAGGAATTTGCATTCACCTCCGGACTCATTAATACCGGAAAAAGCTTCAGGCAGAAATACGGAACTTTCTCAGCAAAGATCAAGCTTGGCGATCCTTCTGCCAAATCAGCTTTCTGGATGCTTGCCGATCAGATAACCCCGCATATCGATGTATGCCGGACATTAAACGGCAAGGTTGCCGTTAACTATTTTGCCTCTGTAAATAAAAAGACAAAAGGATCAGTAGGATCAAAATATGCAAATGATTTCTTTATCTTCTCTCTTGAATGGAGTGCCGATAAACTTGTCTGGAAAATCAATAATACCGAAGTTCTTACACTGACATCAGATGTTCCGCAGGAACCGATGTATGTTCTCTTCTCCGGTGGTCTCGACAAACCAGTTAACAGCATGATATCAATGGAGATCGATTGGGTCAGAATATATC
>Ga0075520_1000518_pt1 | contig 17065 bp, 12 predicted proteins | sample NGEPerB_FD_75100 | JGI IMG/M metagenome (GOLD analysis project Ga0075520, IMG submission 75100) | Arctic peat soil microbial communities from the Barrow Environmental Observatory site, Barrow, Alaska, USA - NGEE PermafrostAB12-B | ecosystem: Environmental > Terrestrial > Soil > Wetlands > Peat ... | reverse complement strand
GTTGTGGCGCAAGCCAACGCCTCCGGATTTATTTTTAATTGGCAACCCTTCGTCGTAAATGCTGATTTGGCATTAAAAAGTCCACGCAGGGAAGTTTTAATTAAAAATTTATCTGTAGCTGATATAGACATGCCGATCAGCGGTGATTCCAGATATATATTTTCCTCATCTCCTGATCAAAATAGTGATTCAACACTAAAACCAGAAAAAAAGTCCGCACTGGGCAACATTAAGATCACTTTTTCCCCGGAGAGTACGTTTATGACAACCAGAGATGAAACGTATGCTAAAAGCGATGATGAGCAAGTATCAAAAATTATCAATGCCATGTCATCTTTGATTTACAGTGATTCGAAAATTAAATCATTGGAAACAATTGGCAAAATTATTGAACCGCAGGTAAATTTATATTTCAAATTCTAGATATGTCTTAGTTAAATTATCAGACTCAGATATACAGTCAAAAACTTAATTTTTTATATTTTCTTGACATACAAAACTAAAATCTCTTATACTCTCTCGCGAAAAAGAAATTCTTATCAAAGATGAGTAACATCCCTTTCCCGGGGGGGAAACCGGCAGAGGAAAATAGTTTCTCCAAGCAAATGGCCTAGCTGATCGACATGGGAAATTTTTCGTATGAAATGTGACTGATTTTCTTTCACTATACAGCAATTATCAATGAATCGAGTTAGGTAAAATGCGAAGAAGAATCAAAGATAAGTCAATATCCGGGATACGAATAGGACGGGGATGTTCCGGGCTCACTATCACAGAATTGGCCATAGCTCTGGTCGTTCTGGTAGTTCTTATAACAATCTCCATTCACATCTACACAAATTACATCAGCAAGGCAAGAGTTACTGTCGCCAACAGCGTCCTTGATAACGCTGGAAAGACACTTTTGAGCTACCAGATGGACAAGGGAAGGTATCCTGCCAGTATCGATTTTACCAGTTGTGTCGATGACCAAAGGCTTATGGTGTTTGCTCCAGGGCTTTGCGACCAGATGAAAGAAGAACTCTATTCCATAGAAAGTTACTCCCTCAGCGACACAAGTTATGTTCTGACTGTTCGGGCAAGAGATAACAAACATACGCTCCTGACGTTAACGGAAGGAAAGATTACTATACAAGGAAGATGATCATGAATATTCAAAAGCGCAGAATATATTATATCGAAAAAAAGTTTCAGACAAAGTACATTCTTCTTACCATATTTCTTCTGCTGACATACACTTTTGCCTTTATAATCATTATTTTTTCTCCATACATACTTACGCTTTCTTTAGATTTTTATTCTCTTTCCGAAAAAGCTGAAGCAGCAAGAACATTACTCCTTCTCCACAGCAAGGTCTGGCCAGGGATAGGAGGAATCATTCTATTATTCGGAGCATTAAGCATATTCATTACCCACAAGATCGCAGGTCCATTGTATCGCCTGAAAAAATCTCTTTCTATGATAGTCGAAGGAAATCTGGATGTAAAGGTCAAGCTGAGAAAAGGGGATGATCTAAAAGATCTTGCGGAACATTTTAATATGCTGGCCGAAGAGTTAAGAACTTTTGTAAACACAGTGAGGGTTGATTACGATTTGCTTTCCGAATATATCTTGGAACTGGAACGCGAAATAGACGCGAAGATGCTTACTGAAGAATCGGGAAGGGCGCTCATACACAAAGTTGAGGCAAATAGAAAGAATATTGAGGCCGTCCTCGAAAAATTTAAGATCCAGCGATAAACTGTGGGTCGTCGGACATAGATATTGCATAAGTTTTAAAATGTTGTACCGAGCCCCCATCTCCTAACAGGAGAAGAAGTGACCATTTAACTCTAATCAATATATTTAGTTAAATTGCCAGATTTAGAGATGTAATCCAAAAATTCTTATTACATATATTCCCTTGACATTGGCTTGATAATCATTTATTGGTTGGATCACTGAACCAATAAACATTTAAAATGATGATTCATACCGTTTAGCTTTTAAAGAATAACTATGCTGCAAGAAGGTCGCAATTTACAAGCGAAATAGTATCAGAAGGAGGCTCACCCTGCCAATAAGTTTTGTCTTTGCCCAGCCAATTACCCGTTCACGGCTCCACGAGGAAATCGTGACCATCATCCAGAAACAGATCATGAAAGGTACTATCATACCGGGTACCAAGCTGCCACCTGAACGCGAAATGGCCAAGACCTTCAATGTTAATCGTACAACCCTACGCGAGGCCCTAAGTAAGCTCGAAAACCTTGAACTGATCGAAATCCGCCACGGCGACGGGATCTATGCCAAGAACTTCTTGGACAGCGGCAACATGGATCTGATCAAAGCCGCTGTCAGCATGGACGAAGACAATGCTACCCTTCTCAGTTTACTAGAGACGCGCCGCTTAATGGTGCCCGAAATAGCCTATCTGGCGGCGAAAAGACGTACGCCTGCCGATCTAGATGAATTGAAGCAGGTTATTTTCAAAACGGACATGACCATGCTGGAACGGGACATCAAGGTACACCAGATTATAACCCGTTCCGCTCACAATCTATCGTTCACGATAGGTCTCAATTTCTATACTCAGGTTTTCCGGGATTATGGTTATCTTTATTTTGAGGACGAGCGCAACGTTGACCACTCACACAAATTTCACAAAGAAATCTATGAAGCCATTAAAACCAGGCAGCCTGAAAAAGCCCGCCGAATCATGAAGGATGTGCTTCATTACGCGGAAGAAGCCGTAAAAGACAATCTTATAGGTAATAAGCGACAAAAGGAGTAACAATAATGCAGCGGTTTATAGAGAATTATATCAACGAGCATTTTGATGTCATCGTCATCGGCGGGGGCATTACCGGGGCATCTGTTGCATATGAAGCAGCTACAAGGGGATTGAAGGTAGCACTGCTGGAGAAGAAGGACTTCTCGTGGGCCACATCGGCCGCCACCTCCAAAATGATTCACGGGGGCTTGCGATATTTGGTCAACGGCGAGATTTCACTGGTGCGCGAGTCGCTACGCGAGCGCCGGGTGCTGGAGAATATAGCTCCCAATTTCGTCTACCCTGCGCCTATGATGATGGTCCATTACAAAACGCCGCTCAATAACAATAAATGGATCGTCAAGATTGGTATGTTGATGTATGACGCCTTATCCTATGACAAAAATTTCACCTGGGATGCCAGTAAAAGAATTCCCTTGCACAGAACCATTTCCAAACAAGAGGTTTTGCAGAGTGAGCCGCATGTCCGCGCTAAAGGACTCACCGGAGCCTCGGTTTTCTATGACTGCAACAGCATCTTCCCCGAACGGCTGACGCTGGCCTTTATCAAGTCCGCCGTAGCCTATGGTGCCAAGGTAGCCAACTATTCCCAGGTACAGGGGTTCATCATGGACGGACACAACCATATAACTGGCGTCAAAGTCAAAGACCTCTTGAATAACACAGTTCACACGGTTTCCAGCACAATAACAATCAATTGCGGCGGACCGTGGGCGGATATCGTGCTCGGATTGGCTAAATCGAACGGGAACAGTGTAGCAACACTTCGCCGGTCAGAGGGTATTCATATCATCACCAAAAAACGTCTGCTTTCCGGTAAATATACTGTCGGTTCCATAACCCCAAACGGACGTCACTTCTTCCTTATTCCCTGGCGCAACCAAACTCTGATCGGCACTACGGACAAGCCATACACTGGTAATCCGGATGAATATCGCGTAACCAAAACCAGTATCCTGGAACTGATCGACGATGTCAACAATTCCTTCGGTGAAGGTAATCTCAGCTATGGGGATGTGCAACATACCTACGGCGGTCTGCGCCCCCTAGTGGAAAAGGATACAGGTGAGACTTACACCTCCTCGCGCAAGTATGAGATCTACGACAATAAGGAAGATGGGCTCGACGGCCTGATAACAGTTGAGGGCGGCAAATATACCACCAGTCGCAATCTGGCTGAGAACTGCCTCAAGATCGTGGCCACGAAAATGGGACGCTCTCTGGGTAAGAGCATCACCGATAAACATTATCTGGCCGGGTGTGGAATTAAGGATTTAAAGGCCTTCTTTTATGCAGCCCAGCAGGACAATAAAGATTTCAGCGAATCGACCCTGAATTATCTCAGCCGCAACTATGGAACCGAATACGCCGATATCCTCAATCTAGCCCGTGAGGATAAGACCCTCGCTGAGAAGCTCAATGCCGATGGTGAGATCCTTGCCGAGGTCACATATGCCGTCCGCCATGAAATGGCCCGCACCTTATCCGATATCATCATGCGTCGCAGCGGCATAGGAACGCTGGGCAACCCCGGTAAGAATGTGTTACGTAAGGTAGCGACTGTTGCAGCCAAAGAATTGAACTGGACATCAGAAAAGATGGAGCAGGAAATCAAGGACATACTCCATCTTCTTAAGTTGCCTGAGGATTAGCACAAGCTGTAAACAAGAATTCAGGTGCCATATATTTTCAAGCAAGCTAAAAAAGGAGCACAACATGTCAAAATCTAAACAATTCAGACCGGACTGGACGGAAAAGGCCCCTTCGCCAGGAACTTTCAGATCAATCGCCAAGTACGGCGATCCGCATCATTTCAAGCATCCCAGCAATGCCTGGGTAAGGATGATGAAAGAGGAATTCCGCATGAGCGATGCCGATTTTTCACAAAAGCAGGATGAAGGGAATGCTCCAGTGATATTGAAACGCCCGTCGACGCTCAAGTCCGAACAGATTGCGTCACTCGCGGCTATTGTGGGCAAAGAAAATATCGCGCTGGACGATTACAGCCGTGTCAAATACTCCTCGGCCAAGACCTCCGAGGAGATACTGGAACTAAGAATGGGAATTATTCGTGAGGTGTCCGACGTGGTTGTGCATCCGCGCGACAAGAATGATGTGAAGAAGATCGTGCAATACTGTAATAAAGAGAATATTCCCATTACGGTCTTCAGCGGCGGCTCAGGATGTAACTTCGGTTGCAGACCGTTCAAGGGTGGCATCTCCCTGGTGATGAGCACACACATGAACAAGCTCTTGGAAGTGAACGAACTCAACCAGACCGCCCTTGTGCAGCCAGGCATGTTCGGCCCCGCATACGAGGATTCCCTCAATAAAGCCCCTGAACGTTTTGGTTGTAAACGCCGCTATACCTGCGGCCACTTCCCGCAATCCTTTGAATATTCCACTGTGGGCGGCTGGGTGATAACGTTGGGTTCAGGACAAGCCTCGACCTATTATGGCGACGCCTACGACATCGTCTTCAGCCAGGAATACGTCACACCGGTCGGCACATTCAAGACCTTGGATTACCCGGCCACAGCCACAGGACCCAAGGTTAACGACATCATGAAGGGATCGGAAGGCACCTTCGGCATCCTAGTAGAGGTCACTATGAAGATATTCCGTTATACGCCGGAAAATCGCGCGCGCTTCAGTTTCATGTACCCTACTTGGGAGGCTGCAGTAAATGCCAGCCGCGAAATCATGCAATCCGAGTTCGGCAAGCCCGCCATTTTCCGCATCTCCGATCCGGAGGAAACTGATCGTGGTTTGAAACTATACGGCATGCCTGGTTTTCTGGAGCCGATCCTTGCCCTCCGTGGATTCAAGCCAATGAAGCGCTGTCTGAGTCTGGGCAATGTCGAAGGCGATAAGGACTACACTCGCCTGGTGGCACGCAAGATCAAGCAAATCTCCCGCCGACATGGTGCCATGTACCTTACAGGTTATGCCGCACGCAAATGGGAACACACCCGCTACACCGAACCGTACATGCGCGAGGACCTGAACGATTATGGCATCCTGATCGATACGCTGGAGGCCAGCGTCACTTGGGACAACCTTCACCGCCTGCATGAAGGAGTGCGCACCTTTGTTAAGAGTCGCCCCGGTACCATTTGTATGACGCATGCCTCACACTTCTACCCGCAGGGGACGAATCTCTACTTTATTTTTATCGCCCGCATGGATATGAACGAATATGTTAACTTCCAGAGCGGCATCGTCGATCAGATGGTGAAATTCGGAGGTACGATGAGTCATCACCACGGTGTGGGCCGCTTGCTTGCACCCTGGATGGAAACCCACCTCGGGAAAGAACAGATGGCGGTCTTGCGGGCCATCAAACAGCACTTCGACCCGCACAACATCATGAATCCGGGCGGTCAGCTTGGACTGGACGAGATTCCCCAACGGAGATGAACCGTAGATAAAAAAATCAAGAAGGAGGATTTTAATGGTGAAAAGAAATTCTACTGAAGTTATGCTGGCGGATACACTCTCTGGTATTGCACAGGCAGTGAACGCAATCTTCGAGCATTTCGGCGGAGGCGGAACTCTCCTTCGCTCCAGTAAGGATGTCTACATCAAAGTAAACGCCGTAGGTCTTGAACCCAACGTTTATACCGACCCGGAGGTACTACGCCAGACCATTCTCTACTTTCAAAAATGCGGAGTGCGTAAAATATATGTTATAGAGAACTGCACGCAGGCCAACTTCACGCGCCTGGTATTTAAGGCCATCGGGTATCTCAAGATATGCAGGGAAACAGGTGCCATTCCTGTCTTCCTGGATGAAACACCCTCTGTTCCTATCTTTCTTGAGGGTATCGAGGAGTTCATCGATATTTCGCGCTTCGTGTTCGAAAGGCTCATCGAAAATGGCACTGAAAACCTCTATCTCTCTCTGCCCAAACTCAAGACCCATTCCATGTCCCAGGTGACTTTGTCCATCAAGAATCAGTTTGGTCTCGTGCACCAGCGGAGCCGCATTGCGGACCATAACTATCGCCTCCATCAGAAATTCGCGGACATCTACCGCGTACTGCGGCCGGATTTTGCTCTGATTGATGGCCTGATCGCCACCACCCATGGCCACTATCCTACGACGTATAATGCCGGCAAGTGCGTGTTGCCTATGGATCTCCTCATTGGCGGTACAGACCCGCTCGCCACCGATGTGGTGGCATCGGCCCTGATAGGTTTCGACATTAAGGACGTCAGGCACCTTGAACTTTCAAGTGCTACAGGGATCGGTCAAGGCGACATCGCCCAGATCAATATCATCAACAAGTCCCTTTTCGAGACCCGTAAGAAAAAGCTTACCTGCGAATTGCTAGACGACTACCCACCGGACATTACCATACTCAGGGGAAAGGAACGCTGCTGTAAGGAGGGCTGCCGCCGTAATACCGAGAGCGTGGTCGAAATGCTCTTCCGCGACCATGGCGGCAAAGGCGGCTTTACGATCCTAATGGGCAGGGGCATTGATAAGCAAGTTGTTGACAGAATCACAGGCCGTGTGCATATCGCCGGCAGCTGCGCCATTCAGGATTATGGCGTAACGCTCCAGGCGCACTTGGGCAGGAAAAATGTTACTTTGAGTCCGGGATGCAACGACCTGGCACTGACTGTCTATGGCCTGTGCAAACACATGCGGGTCAACCAGGTCAGTTTATCGGGAGTGAGTTTAATCCAAACCGCGGCACCTTTTATAATCGCCAAGCTCAAGGGATCTCAAGCCAATATCGTACCATTGATTTAATGCCGGAGAAGGTGAGGCATGCCTGAAAATACTTACATCATTGCCATCGATTCAGGAACCCAAAGCATCAGGGCGGTCCTCTTCGATCGTCACGGTAATGAAATTGCCATAGAACAAGCTGAGTATGAACCATTTTTTTCGCCGGAGCCCGGCTGGGCTGAGCAAGAGACAGAGGACTACTGGTCCAAACTCTGTCAGGTATGCCGGAAACTTATGGCAAAGATCAGTATCGATCACCGCAAAATCGGCGGGATCGGTATGACCAGCCAGCGCAATACGGTCATCCCCATGGACAGAGACGGCAACGCCCTGCGGCCGGGAATAATATGGCTTGATCAGCGCACAGTCAGTGATTTGCCACCCCTAGGTAAGGCCGTCAGACTCACTGTCCACCTGATAGGCGAGGCCAAGACTCTGCAGTACGCCCGTAAGAACTCGAAGTTTCTATGGATAAAAAAGTATGAACCCGAGATCTACAGAAAAACTTACAAGTTTGTTCAGGCTACGGGATTCTTTGTCCGCAAGCTAACTGGCGAATTTAGAGATTCCTACGGCATGGTCTCGGGCATCTGCCCCTTCGATTATAAAGCCAAAAGGTATTTCGGCACAGGTTTCCAGTTCATCTACGATGCTCTCGGTATCGGGCGGAATCAATGTGTCGATCTCTATCCTCCCGATAAGGTTCTTGGTTACATTACCACCGAGGCCTCAGAGGTTATGGGTCTGCCGGAAGGTCTGCCGCTCATGGTGGGTGCAGGAGATAAGCAATGCGAACTACTTGGGGCCGGAGCTATCGATCCTGAAACCGCTGTGATCAGTTTTGGCACTGGCACGGCCATGGAGGTAATCACGCGTAAATATATGAAGGATTCTCAACTGCGTTTTTTCACATGGCCGGCGGCCATTCCATGTGCCTGGGTTTTAGAGATATTCATCCTTCGTGGTTTCTGGATGGTAACGTGGTTTAAGCAGGAATTCGGCCACAGGGAGGCCATTGAAGCCGAAAAGCGTGGCGTGGCGCCCGAGGTTGTCCTCGATGAAGTGATTCGCAACATACCTCCGGGTTCCATGGGACTCATGTTACAACCTTACTGGTCACCTACAATAAAAAATAAATACGCCAAGGGTTCTATCGTCGGATTTGGCGATGTCCATACACGAGCACATATTTACCGGGCAATTTTTGAAGGACTCTGTTTCGAATTGCGCCGCGTTCAGGAAATTGTGCAGAAGAAGACCGGTATCGCCATAAGAGAAATTCGCGTCGGCGGCGGTGGTTCTCGTAGCGATATGGTGGTGCAGATCGCTGCTGATATGTTCAATCTGCCAGCCATACGCATGGCGACCTCTGAGATCTCGGCACTGGGGGCTGCCATGGCAGCGGCCATAGGCACGGGAATGCCACCTTTGAGAAAGCAGTGGCAGCCATGGTACGAAGGGGTAAGCCATTTGCGCCCAATCCGCAAAGCCATCGCATCTATTCGCAGTTGTTCAACGAGGTGTACAAAAAATTATTTGACACAATGGAACCCATGTACCGTAAGATGGCCAAAATCACCGAGTACCCACCGGATGATTAAATACTAATATTTGCCTGGAATGCTCTGTGTCTATGAGTTTATGAGAATAATGTTACATTGTGAACCCGGGCATACAGCTCGGATTGTATTGAGGAGGTGACTCAATGGAAAACCAGAAAAAAAACGCGGGAGAAATGATATTGTCGATTGACGCGGGAACCCAGTCGATACGGGCGGCCATGATCGATACATCGGGAAATATCGTGCATATCGTGAAACGCCAGATAGAACCTTATTTTTCGGCACATCCGGGGTGGGCGGAGCAGGACCCCGATTACTACTGGAAGACTCTCTGCGACACATGCAAAGAGCTCCTAGGCGGGATTGGCACGGCGGCTAAAGAGTCAATAGCCGGAGTTACGCTGACCACACAGCGCGCCACAATGATCAATATCGGGGCTGACGGCAGGCCCCTTCGCCCGGCATGTCTCTGGCTTGACCAGAGAAAGGCGGATTCGTCCGGGATCATCCCCTCCATAACCAGGCCCGTGCTGAAAGCGATCAAATTATTGGACAGGATCGAAGGCGCAGTGCAAAATTGCGAAGCAAACTGGATACGCCAGAACCAGCCCGATATCTGGAATAAGACTCACAAGTATCTTCTTCTTTCTGGGTTCTTCACGTACATGCTTACGGGCGAGTTCGCGGACTCGGTCGCCAACAACGTCGGCTATCTGCCAATCGACAATAAGACATATCAATGGGCCGGAAAATTCGACATTAAATGGCGGCTCTTTCCGATAGAGAAAGAAAAGCTCCCGCGGCTCGTCAAGCCATCCGAAGTGCTGGGAAACATAACCGGTCGCGCTGCGGAAGAGACCGGAATACCCGAGGGACTCCCCCTGTTCGCCGCAGGAACCGATAAGGGATGCGAGATGCTCGGCGCAGGTTGTCTCACGCCCGAGACCGGCTGTCTGAGCTTCGGAACGACGGCCACTTTTAATACAACTACAAAAAAATACATAGAACTCTTGTCCATGATTCCGCCATATCCGGCCGCAGTGCCCGACAACTATTACACCGAAGTAATGGTCTATCGAGGCTTCTGGATGGTAAGCTGGTTCAGAGAGGAATTCGGGGTACTGGAAAAGCAGATTGCCGAAAAGGAAAATATTGCTCCCGAAAAACTCTTTGACGCGCTCATAGAAAAGATACCTCCAGGATCAATGGGGCTCGTGCTCCAACCTTACTGGTCGCCGGGAACTAATACGGATCCTTACGCGAAGGGATCGATAATCGGCTTCGGCGACGTACACAACAGGGCATATTTATACCGCGCTATTCTTGAGGGTCTGGTGTACGCCTTGCGGGAGGGTGCAGAGTATACCCAACGGCGGACGAAAACGCCCATCACCAAGCTTCGGGTGTCGGGTGGGGGATCGCAGAGCGATATGGCGATGAGGATAACGGCGGATGTGTTCGGTCTTCCCGCGGAACGCCCTCACACCTATGAAACATCCGCGCTGGGAGCGGCGATAGATGCGGCCGTTGGACTCGGACTGTATCCAGATTTCCCGTCTGCGGTGAAAGCCATGACCAGAGTTAAGGAGGTGTTCGAACCTATTCCAGAAAACCACCGGCTCTACGACCGGCTCTACCGGGAGGTGTATCTGCACATATACCAGCGGCTGAGGCCCCTCTTTGAAAGTATTCGCGATATTACCGGGTATCCTAAGTGACAAGGCACCTGTCGTTCATCCCCGGACTAGTCAGTGCCACCATGGAAGAAGGCATAATTACCAGTGATTTGCTCGCGCTTGCCGAAAAAGTATCTTCCAACAAAAAAGTAATTAGGTGAGACTTTATCGACGCTATCGCCGAAACAATATAAATTATCATCAAAAGCGCTTCTTTTATTTGCCGCGCTTTTTTGCTGGAAGTGTATTATCCTTTTTCGACCTTTGAGGCGGATTATATTTTTTTTCGCGCAGAAGCCGGGAAATGTCCTTTTGCCTTCTGGTTATTTTTTGTCCGGCCATAAACACTGATACCTTTTTCTATTATATACACATTCTTCTGTTAGTGGAAAATAAACTCTCTTTTCAGGATATTCTTCACTCACCCCCACCCAGTGCCATATAGAGCATCACCCGATTGACAAGCCGGGCGAGGTGAAGAACGATCAATCCCTGTTGTGCGCCATAGAGAGAACGTTGTGCATCGAGGACACTCAGATAGCCGTCAATTCCCTTGGTATAGCGCAAGTTAGAGAGGCGGTAGGTTTCCGCAACAGCGTCAACCAGCGATTGTTGCGCCGCTATCTGTTGGTTCACTGTTCCCCGCACGGCAAGGGCATCAGCCACTTCCCGAAAAGACGTCTGAATCACTTTTTCGTATTGGGCCACAAATATTTCCTTCTCTACTTTTGTTACATCGTATGCCGACCACGTGCGGGCGTCAAAAATCGGCATAACTATCTGCGGTGTGAAACCCCAAGTACCCTGACCGGCTTTGAAGAGTCCGGATAGATCGGCGCTGGCGGTTCCGATGAAGGTCGTCAGAGAGATGAGGGGAAAGAAAGCTGCGCGGGCAGCGCCGATATTGGCATGGGCCGCCTTGAGTCTGTGTTCTGCCGCCAGTATATCCGGCCGGCGCAAGAGAAGTTCGGAAGACAGGCCGGGAGAAATATCTTTCGGCGGGTTGATACTGTCCAACTCCATCGGCAGGAGCACTTGCGGGATCGGCGAACCAACCAGAAGATTTAGGGCATTTTCATCTTGCGCTTCCAGTTGCGTATAGCGCGCGATGTCTCCTCTGGCCGTATCCACCTGGCTTTGCGCCCGACGGAGGTCCAGTTCGGACGAGAGCCCTACATCACAACGTTTTCTGATCAATTTGTAGGAGACCTCCTGCGCCTCCAGGGTAGAGGCCACCAGTTTGAGATTTTCCCTGTCCGCGGCTAGGGTCAGATAAGCCTGTGCCACTGCTGATACCAGCATGATCTGTGCGCTACGGCGGGCATCCTCCGTAGCCAGATACTCCTCCAACGCCTGATCTTTCAGACTGCGAATGCGGCCGAAGAAGTCAATCTCCCAAGAAGTGATCCCGAGATTGACGCCGTATTGCTCGGAGGTCACTGCGCTACCTGTGGTCGAAAGATCAGCCGGAACATGCTCTTTATCCCAAATTCCGGCCGCATTGACCGAAGGCAAAAGTTCGGCCCGCGAAATACCATAAAGCGCCCGCGCTCTTTCAACATTCAATGCCGCCAGCCGCAGATCGCGGTTGTTGTTCAGGGCTGTTTCGATGACCTTTTGCAGACGGTCATCAGTAATGAAATCCCGCCAGGACAATGTGGATGCCAGCGGTGTGGATTCATCGGCCGCATTTTCAGTATAAATATAGGCCATACCCATAGGCCAATGAGCCGGCATCGGCGCTTCCGGACGCGTGTATTTCGGAGCCAGCGTGCATCCACCCAGAAGGAAGACTATCATACTCAGGAGAAAAAACAGGTTTCTCTTCATATCATTTATCCTCCCCTGATGGATTTGCGCCGCTTGTTTTGGATGCTTTATCCTTCCTGCGTTTGCCAAAGGTTTTCTCGATCAGCACATAGAAGAGCGGCGCAAACAAGGTAACCAGGAAGGTGGCGGTCACGACTCCACCAATCACACCAGTACCGATGGCCTTTTGCGCGCCCGCACCAGCTCCGCTTGCCAGCATTAGCGGCAAAACCCCGAATCCGAAAGCCAGCGAGGTCATGAGAATAGGACGCAGCCTCAGTTTAGAACCTTCCAGCGTCGCCTCGATCAGTCCCATTCCTTGTTCCACCCGGGCCTTGGCAAACTGGACGATCAGGATGGCGTTTTTTGTGGTCAGACCCAGAATGGTCAAAAGACCGATCTGGAAATAGACGTCGTTGGGCATCCCCCGCATGCTCATTGCAATAGCGCCGCCAATCGCCCCCAGGGGGAGGGTTAGAAGGATCGAAATGGGAACTGTCCAACTCTCATACAGCGCCGCTACGCACAGGAAAATGATCAAAATAGAAAAGGCATAAAGCGGAGCGGCTTGAGCGCCAGCCTGCCTCTCTTGGTAGGAAAGCCCCGTCCAGTCAAAACCGATCTCTTTGGGCAACTTCGAGGTTAAATCTTCCATGGCCTGCATCGCCTCCCCGGAACTCCTGCCCGGCGCCGCCTCTCCCCAGATATCTATGGAAGAAAATCCGTTGTAGCGCTCCAGTTTGGGAGAACCGAATGCCCAGTGTCCGGAGGCAAAAGTGGAATAGGGAACCATCTTGCCCGTGTTATTGCGCACATAGAGTTTTTCGAGGTCACTGGGCAACATGCGGTAGGGAGCGTCGGCCTGAATGTCCACGTGCTTAACCCTTCCGCCTCTAATAAAGTCGTTTACATAGGCGCTGCCAAAAGATATCGCAATGGTATCGTGGATGGCGGTAATAGGAATCCCCAGAGCGCCGGCCTTTTCCCAATCTACATCAATCCGGTATTCGGGGCTATCTTCCAGTCCGTTGGGCCGCACCCGGGTCAATCTCGGATCCTTGGCCGCCATACCGAGGAGTTGGTTGCGGGCCGCCATCAGACCCTCATGACCCAGGCCGCCACGGTCCTGTAGCTGGAAATCAAAACCTTTGGCATTGCCCAGTTCGATGACCGCCGGCGGTGTGAAGGCGAATATTCTGGCGTTGCGGATCTGTGAAAACGCCCGCATGGCCCTGTCGGCCACGACGCCAGCCTTCAGCTCCGGCCGGTTGCGCAGCTTCCAGTCCTTGAGCTTGATAAAAGCCATCCCGATGTTCTGCCCACGGCCGGACTGGTTTTGACCGCTAATCGTCAGAAGGGATTCCACTGCGTCTTTTTCTCTCGCTAGAAAATGATCTTTGACGACTTCCATTACCTTCTTTGTTTGTTCCAGCGTGGAACCCGGCGGAAGCATGGCCTGGACATACATTACCCCCTGGTCTTCATCCGGGAGATAACTCTTCGGAAGATGCAGAAGCAGCAATCCCATCGCCGCCACGATCAGCAGATAGAAAAACACATAGCGCATATTATTGTTTAATGAATGACCGACCATTTTTAAGTACCGGTCACGAAATCGGAAAAAGACGCGATCAAACCATCTGAAAAACGGACGAAGAAAAGATATCCCACCTTCCGCCGGTTGATGCCCTTTAGGCACCGGTTTGAGCAGCGAGGCGCAGAGTACCGGTGTCAGGATCAAGGCTACCAAAAGCGAAAGGAGCATAGATGCTATGACGGTTACGGAAAACTGGCGGTAGATGACGCCAGTGGAGCCGGAGAAAAACGCCATGGGGCCGAACACCGCCGAGAGCACCAACCCGATGCCGATTAGCGCGGGGGTGATTTGTTCCATGGACTTAGCGGTGGCCTCTTTGGGTGAGAGTCCTTCCTCGCTCATAATACGTTCGACGTTTTCCACCACCACGATGGCATCGTCCACCAGCAGTCCTATGGCCAGCACCATGGCGAACATGGTCAGCATGTTGATAGAAAACCCGAACAGTCCCAGCACCGCGAAAGTGCCGAGAAGCACCACCGGCACTGCGATGGTCGGAATGAGGGTGGCTCGCATGTTTCCCATGAAAAGGTACATGACCAGAAAGACCAGCAAGATGGCCTCGAAAAGGGTCTTAAATACCTCCTCAATCGCCACCTTCGTAAAGGGGGTGGTGTCGTAGGGATAAACGGTCTTCATGCCATGGGGAAAGTAACGGCTCAGCTCCTTCATCTTGGTTCGGATCGCATTGGCCGTATCCAGCGCATTGGCGCCTGGTTCCTGCCTGATGGCCAATCCAGCCGCCGGCATGCCATTGTAATAAGTAAAGCTATCAGCAAGATCGGTTCCCAGTTCCGTTCGTCCTATGTTCGAGATCCGGACGACGGAGCCGTCCGGATTGATGCGAACGGGAATATTGGCAAACTCCTCGGGGGTTTTGAGCAGGCTATGGACAACGATGGCTGCATTAAGACGCTGACCCGGCATCGCCGGCGCCCCGCCGAACTGGCCGCCGGAGATTTGCACGTTGTAGGCTTGAAGCGCCGCAATCACATCGTCCATTGTCAGGCCATAATTCGTCAGTTTGTCAGGATTGAGCCATATCCGCATGGCGTACTCGCCACCGAATCCTTCCACTTCTCCAATGCCCGGCACCCGCGACAGCACCGGCTGCACGGTGGTAAGAGCATAGTCTCTTAAGTCAATATCACTCATGCTGCCGTCTTCGGAAACCAGACCCAGGATCATCAAATAGTTCGCGGTTGACTTGCGGACCCCGACGCCCCGAAGCTGCACTACTTGGGGCAATCTCGCCATCGCCAGTTGGAGCTTGTTCTGCACCTTGGCCCAAGCGAGATCCGGATCGGTTCCCGGATTAAAGGTCAGCGTGATGGTAGAGATACCGGACGAATCACTGCTGCTGGACATGTACATCATTTTATCCAGCCCGGTCATCTGCTGCTCGATGATCTGCGTCACGCTGTTTTCCACCGTCTCCGCCGAGGCCCCGGGATAAAGGCAGCCAATCCTGATGGAAGGCGGAGCTATGGGGGGATACTGCGTGATGGGCAGGTTGTAAATCGCCAGGCCGCCCAAAACCATAATGATCATAGCAATGACCCAGGCAAAAACCGGACGATCCAGAAAAAATTTTGATAGCATCGTGCGTCTCCGTTAATTCGATTTTGCCGGCGGTGGTAACGTACCCTTATGTTCACCGCTATTTTTTCCGCCGGTTTCAAAAGGAACAGCCTTTACGGAAGCGCCAGGCTTTACCTTTTGCATACCTTCTATAATCACCCGCTCGCCGGGCGCAAGACCCGATGAAACAAGCCACTGATCGCCGATAGCCCGATCGAGCGTGAGCATCCGCAATTGGACTTTGCTCTCGGCATCCACAATCAACGTGAGCGGGTTACCTTTCGGATCACGGGACACGGCCTGCTGGGGAACGAGGATTGCCTGTTTATCGACACCTTCCTGAACTACAGCCCGGACGAACATGCCCGGCAACAGTATCCCGTTCGGATTGGGGAAAACAATGCGTAAAACGACCGATCCGGTCGTCGGATCAACTGTGACGTCGCGGAATTGAAGGGTTCCCGCCAATGGATACGTTGTACCGTCTTCCATGATGAGTTGAACTTTTTTCTGATCTGCTCCACTTTGATCCAGACGGCCTTCCTTCAAGCCGCGCCGTAATCGCAGCACTTCGGCCGTGGATTGGGGAACATCCACGTACATGGGATCTAATTTCTGGATAGTGGCCAGGGCTGCGGGCTGCTGCGCCGTCACCAGGCTGCCCTCTGTTACGTTGGATTTTCCGATGCGACCGGAGATAGGCGCGATAATGATGGTGTATTTCAGATTAATACGGGCAGTTTCGAGGGTTGCTTTGCCATATTGTATATCTGCCTGCGTTTGTTTCAGCGCGGCGGATGTATCATCGTAGTCCTGCTGGCTGACCGCTTTATCGACCAGTAATTCCCGCATACGATCAGCCTTAAGCCGGATCGCCGATAGATTGGCCTCGGATCTACTGAGCACGGCCTTGGCATTGTCGAGCGCCGCCTGATAAAGGGCAGGATCAATCTGAAAGAGCGCCTGGCCGACCTTGACATCGGAGCCTTCCGTAAACAGGCGCTTCTGGATGATACCGCCCACTTGAGGACGCACTTCAGCTACTAGATTGGCGGACGTCCGGCCGGCCAATTCAGTCGTGATAACCGCTTGTTTTGATTGTATTGTCACAATGGCAACTTCGGGCATCGGCGGCGGGCCGCCCGTTTTTTGCTTTCCACAACCGCCAATAATCAAATAGACAACGAGAATGACAGCAGCAACCATCATCCCTGCTCTGTTATTTCTTTTCATTCGACACCTCTGTTATTTTAATATAAATATCGCGACTATGATCCACATAAAGCAAAACTACGGCCAAATAGTTCCCATAGCCCTTTGCAGCTT
>Ga0075520_1000517_pt1 | contig 17072 bp, 14 predicted proteins | sample NGEPerB_FD_75100 | JGI IMG/M metagenome (GOLD analysis project Ga0075520, IMG submission 75100) | Arctic peat soil microbial communities from the Barrow Environmental Observatory site, Barrow, Alaska, USA - NGEE PermafrostAB12-B | ecosystem: Environmental > Terrestrial > Soil > Wetlands > Peat ... | reverse complement strand
TCCCCGCCGCGGGCAGGCGGATCGGCGTGATCATTTCGGGCGGCAACGTGGACCTCGCCGACCTGCCGTGGGGCCGGGAGTAGGCGGCCATGGCGGGGCGGGTCGCGGCCCGCGTCCCCTGCCGCACCGGTGCGCTGGCCGTCGCGGCAGCCGTGCTCGCGCTGGCTGGCGGGCCGCCCCCGGCGGCCGGGCAGACGATGCGGGTCCGCGAGCACGTCGAGGTCCGGCGCGCGGTCGTGGACGTCCGCGTGGTGGACCGCCGCGGCAACCCGGTCACCGGCCTCGCGCCGGCGGACTTCCGCGCCTTCGTGGACGGGACGCCGGCGGCCGTCGAGTCGGCCGAGTGGGTGTCGGGCACCGCGCCGTTCGCCGAGGGCCTGACGCCCGAGCAGGCCGCCGCGACCGGCGCCCAGGCGGCGCCCCCCGGCCGCCTCGTCGTGCTCTTCTTCCAGTCCGACTTTTCCCAGGTGCGCCTGTCGGGGCTCATGCGGATGACGTTCAAGGCGATCGACGTGGTCGCGAAACTGCAGCCGGCTGACCGCGTCGCGGTCGTATCGTTCGACTCCCGCCTCGAGCTGCGGCTCGACTTCACCAACGACCGCGACAGAATTGCGGCGGCGATCCACCGGGCGATCCTGCCGGGCTCCGAGCCGTCACTCGCGGCCGGACCGTTCCCTTCCCTGGCCGCGTCGTTCGATGCCGCCGCCGCAGCCCGCGCCGCCTCGCCCGAGGCGGGCCTGCTGGTGACGGCTCGGGCGCTCGAGAAGCTGCCCGGCGCAAAATCGCTGGTGTTCTTCGGGTGGGGCCTCGGCACCAAGGCGGGACCGCGCATCTGGTTGGGGCGGAGCTACGACCTCGCCCGCGAGGCGCTGCTGCGGGCGCGCGTGTCGGTGTTCGCCATCGACGTCACCGACGCCGACGCCCACGACCTCGAAGTCGGCCTGCAGCAGATCGCCGCCGACACCGGGGGCTTCTACGCCAAGACCAACCTCTTCCCGGGCCAGGCGATCACGCGTCTCGAGGGCGCGCTCGCGGGGCACTACGTGCTCGTGCTCGTGTGCCCCGAGCAGCCCCGCGGGGTGCCGCCCCGCGGGGTGCACGCGCTGACCATCGAGCTTCCCGGCCGGACGGCCACGGTGCTGGCCAAGCCGACGTTCCAGGACTGACCGGCGCGCCGGCCGGCGGACACGACGAGGGCCGCCGCGCGTGACCTCGCGGCGGCTCTCGCGACAACGAGATCCTGCGCTACTTCACGCCGAGCAGCTCGACGTCGAAGAGCAGCGTCGCGTTCGGCGGGATCACGCCGGGGTAGCCGCGATCCCCGTAGGCCAGTTTTCCGGGGATGATGAGCTTGCGCTTGCCGCCGACCTTCATACCGGCGACGCCCTCGTCCCACCCCTTGATCACGCGGCCGGCCCCGAGCGGGAACTCGAATGGGCTCTTGCCGACGCTCGAGTCGAACACCTTGCCGTCCTCGAACCGGCCGGTGTAGTTGACCGTCACCGTCTGCCCGGTCTTGGCCTCGGCGCCCTCACCCACCTTGACATCGACATACTGCAGCCCCGACGCCGTCGTGATCACCTTTTCGTCCACCGTCCCCGCCTTTGCCGGCTGTTCGCCGCGCACGACCGCCGGAAGCGCCAGCGTGATCCCGGCCGCCAGAACCGCACCCCACAGCACACCGAACCGAACCGCACGCTTCGCCATCGTCACGACTCCTTTCGTGCCCCGAACCGGCCTCCGGCCGGACGGGTATCGCGGGATGATACTTCACGCCCGCGGCCGGGCGCCGGGACGCGCTACGCCCGACCGCCCGTGCCCGACTTGAGCTTGCACGTCGACACGCCGAGCAGCGTGTACAGCGGGCAGAACCCGATCGCCGCCGTCGCCAGCAGGATGACGCCGATCACTCCCCACCAGCTCTTGAATGCGATCCCCGCGCCGATGATGACGAGGCCCGCGACGATCCTGAGGATTCTGTCAAGAGACCCCATATTGATCTTCATGATGCCTCCCCCTCTTCCGGTACCCGCCCGGATGCGCACCTCATGAGACTACCTCCCCCGCGCCCACCGCAGCCGCGGCACTGTCGCTCAGGAGAGCCCGAACACCGGCACCGAGGCGCCGACGACAGCCCGCGCCGCGCCGGATGCCAAGAAGAGAACCACGTCGGCCACGGCTTCCGGCGCGACCCATGTCGAGTGGTCCGCACCGGGGCGTTCCTGCCGGTTCTGCGCCGTGTCGAGCGTGCCCGGCAGCACGCAGTTGACGTTGATGCCCGACCCTTTCAACTCCGCTGCCATGCTCTCGGTGAGCCGCACCACCGCGGCCTTGGCCGCCGAGTACGCCGCCATGTTTGCGGCGCCGGCGCCCGCGGCGCGAGCCGCGACCGTGACGATCTTCCCGTACCGCTGCCGGAGCATCGTTGGGATCACCGCCCGCGCCGCCACCAGGCTCGTGCGCAGGTTGAGGTCGAGGAGCATGTCCCAGGTCTCGAGCGGGGTCTCGTGAACGGGTGTCCCCGCCCGGAACCCCCCGACGGCGTTCACCAGGATGTCCAACCGTCCGAAGAGCTCCACCGCCTGGGTGACGATCCCGTCCAGCGCCCCCGGCGCCGTCAGGTCCACCCCTTCCTCGACGAGCAGGTGATCGCGCGAGCCTTCGAGGTCGGGGAACACCTGCTGCAGCCTGGTGGCGTCGCGGTCGACGAGGACCGTTCGCGCACCGGCGAGGTGGAACGCGACCGCAACTGCCCTCCCCAGGTTGCCGGCGGCCCCGGTGACGAGCGCCACACGACCGGAGAAGTCGAACATCACGCGCACCCCGTCCTGGATTATCGCACCCCGCCGCCCATCACCGCCCGCCGAGCGCCGGGAAACCGGTCAGCACCGAGGCGACGATGGCGAGGGCGCTGGCCGCCAGGCAGGCAAACGCCGCCACCACGTGGTCGACGCGCTCCTCCTTCCACGGGTCGAGCACGCGGGCCATGCCGTAGCCGCCGGCGAAACCGCCGAGGTGCGCCCAGTTGTCGATCCCCGGCATCACGAAACCGAACAGCCCCAGCACGGCCGCCCAGACCAGCGCCTCGCGCCCGACCGCGCTCGAGCCGCGTCGGCGCCCGTAGTGCACGATCGCGCCGAGCAGACCGAAGATCGAGGCCGAGGCACCGATGGTAAAGCGGGCGCCGCCGAGGAAGCTCGGCAGGAAGAAGAGGTAATGCCCCACCAGCGAACTCGCGAGGAACCCGGTCGCCCCGGCCACGGTGTAGATGATTACCATGCGCGCCGGGCCGTACGCCTCGGCCGTCGTGGGCGCCAGTTGCCGCACCCACAGCATGTTGAACAGGATGTGCAGCAGGCTGCCGTGCAGCCACGACGCCGAGAGCACGGTCCACCAGCGCCCCAGTTCGAACACCGGAATAGCGCCGCTGGCACCGAGCACGAACAGACTCCTCGTCGAAGGGGCCAGCATCGACATGATGCCCCCTTCCCGAACCCCGCTCGGGTCCATGAGGAGCGACACGACGTACAGCACGGCGCACCCACCGATCACCGCGGGCGTGAAGCCGAAGTCCTGCCCGAGCCGCCGGAACGCCACCGCGAACCCCCACATCCCGGGGTTGCGCCGCCCGCAGGAGAGGCAGCGCTCGTCGTTGACGCCGACGAGCTTGCCGCACGAGGGGCACACCACCGACCCGGTCCGCTGCCGCTTCAGCATCCCGTCCCCCTTCCCACCACCCGCCTCAGTGCGGGCGCGCCCGCAGGTACTGGTTCGGCCACGCGCCCTCCGCGCCGAGCGCATGCGCCGCGTGCAGCGGCCAGTACGGGTCGCGCAACAGCGCGCGGGCCAGCAGCACCGCGTCGGCCTCGCCGGTCGCGACGATTTGCTCGGCCTGGTAGGGCTCCGTGATCATCCCCACCGCCCCCGAGGCCACCCCGGCCTCGCGCCGGACCCGCGCCGCGAACGGCGTCTGGTATCCCGGCCCGACCGGGACCTGCGCGGTCGGGACGAGGCCGCCGCTGGAGCAGTCCACGAGGTCGACCCCGGCTTCTTTGAGCTTGCCGGCGAACCCGACCGCGTCGTCCGGCCCCCAGCCGCCCTCCGCCCAGTCGGTGGCCGAGATCCGCACGAACAGCGGCCGCTCCTCGGGCCATACCCCGCGGACCGCGGCCGCGACCTCGAGCGGGAAGCGCATGCGCCGTTCGAGGCTGCCGCCGTAACCGTCGTTGCGGCGGTTGGACAGAGGGGAGAGGAACTCGTGCAACAGGTACCCGTGCGCCATGTGCAGCTCGACGACCTGGAAACCGACTGCCGCCGCTCGCCGGGCCGCGGCGACAAACTGCTCGCGCACCGACTCCAGGTCGGCCGCGGTCATCGCGGCAGGCGCCGCGTCGCCGTCGGCGAACGGCACGGCGCTGGGCGCGAGCGGCCGCCAGCCGCCCGCGGCGTCCGTCAGCGTCCCGCCACCCAGCCACGGCACCGCGGTCGAAGCTTTCCGGCCCGCGTGCGCGAGTTGCACGCCGGCCGCCACCCCCTGCGACCGGATGAACGTCACGATGGGGCCAAAGCGGTGCGCCAGCTCGTCCGACCAGATGCCGGCGTCGCCGGGCGAGATCCGCCCCTCGGGCGAGACGGCCGTGGCCTCGGTCAGGACGAGTCCGGCGCCGCCGACGGCGCGGCTGCCGAGGTGGACCAGGTGCCAGTCTGTGACCGCCCCGTCGGGGCTCGAGTACTGGCACATCGGGGACACGAACACCCGGTTGCGGAACGTCACGCCCCGCAGCTTCAGTTGCGAGAAGAGCACGCTCATCGCCTCACCTCATCCCTCCGCCGTCCCGCGCCGTGCCGGGGCCAAGGCCGCTATTCGAGCGTCGGCGCATCGTCGTGCGGCAGGCTGCCACGCGGCGCCCGCAAGTAGGTGAACGGCGTCTCGTACAAAAAATTGCTCACGCGCGAGGTGTAGATGTCGGCGTAGCGCTCGACTTGGCGCGCCAGGTGGCTCTTGTCGTTGCCGGCCCGCATCAGCAGCCCCCACCGGCGGTTGAGGATCTCGCCGCTGGCCCTGGCGATCGGCGCGATGCGCTCGTCGAGGGCGACGAGGCGGGCGCGCAGCTCCGCCATCGTCTCGCGCAATTTCTGGGGCGCCGCCTCGAACTGCGGGCCGTACCCGTTCTGGCGCCGCTGGAGTTGGAGTCTTGCCTGCGAATAGGCGAACTCGAGGCGGACCTTCTCCTCCATCATGCGCGCCAGCTCGACCTGCTGCGGGCGGAACGCTTCGAGCGCCGCCATCTCACCTTCGAGCTCGCGCAGGACGAGCGCGGTGCGCCAGCGCAACACCGCCTTCGACACGTGCACGTCGACGAAGATGTGGTCGCCGACGTACAGGATCTCCTCGCCCACGACCCCGAGGTACTGCTCGACCTGGGCGGCGTCGCCGCCGATGTACACCCCGGGCTTCTTGATGCCGGAGGGACAGGGCCGCAGGAGGCCATCCGCCGTCACCAGCTCGAACGCCGGCATGCGTTGGGTGAAGAACTCCGGCTTTCGCGCCGAGACGATCACCAACTCGAAGAGATCGCGCCAGGCGACGCCCGGCGGGAGGAACGGGCCGAGCGCGTGGCTCATCATGCGGTCGGTGTACGCCCAGTCGGAGTTCGTGATGATCATCAGGCGCTTGCCCGCCTCGCGCTGGTCGAGCAGCGCGAGGACCAACTCCGGGTCGCCCTCGATGTAGGTGTCCGGCGCGGCCGTGATGTCCGCCTTCAGCTCGCCCTCGAGGTGGGCCTCGTCGATCCCCCGCCGCACGAGCCGGTGGAGATCGGCGTACCCGAGCGCGCCGGACACCCCGCGCTCGTCGAGCCGGTCGACGAGCTGCGCGTACATGCACGCTTCCGAGAGCGAGAACAGGGTGTTGAGGAACGCGTAGCGCGCCTCCGACAGGTAGACGAGCGTGCGCCCGTAGATCGCGCGCTGGCGGTCGAACTCGATCGGGACGGTGCCGTGGCACGCCCGGGTCACGTACCCGAAGCGGTTGGCCTTGACGAGGTTCCCGAGCTGCGCGTCGATGATCAGGCCGCGCGTGACGAGCGCCGGGTCGAACTCGAGGTCGGCGGCCGGCAGGCCGAAATCCGCCAGCTTCCCCTTCAGGTGCCGGTACGCCTGCCGCTCCCAGGGCTCGACGTGGTAGTGGACCAGCGTGTAGTCCATGTCGTAGCCGATGGCGCGGATCGCCCGCATGTTCAGCGTGCGGTTGCAATAGATCCGGCGTCCGGGCGGCGGGAGCTGAATCTGGTCGTCTTGCCCTGTCATGCCTTGCCCCCCGGCCGTCGGCGGCCGAACCGGATCCCCCTTCAGCGTAACAGACGCGGCCCCGGGCGCTACCGCTGGGCGAACAGCGAGTGCAGGCGCGCCTGCCCGTCGCCCACGAACGAGACGATCCTGCCGCCGAACCCCTCGACCCTCTCGCGCAGGTGGTCGGTGTGGCGCGCGACCTCCACTTCGCCCAGGATCGGCGGGGCGAGCCCCGGCACCAGCAGCTCGAAGTGGAGGTGGGAGCCGACCGGGAACTCGGTGGCGCCCCGCACCAGCATGCCGGTGGCGGAGAGGTTCTCGGTCACGGTGAGCTGGCGCCGGACACCCTGCGCCAGCCACAGCTCCAGTTGCACGACCGCGCGCAGGCTGCGGCGCGGCGCCGTGCCCAACAGGTCGGCGATGGCGTCGAGCATCTTGTCGCAGGACGCGTCGGCCGCCACGATCCGGTTGACGCCGTGCCGCAGGAGCGGCCCCACCTCATCGACCGCGGTGGCGTCGACCAGGACCAGCACCCCGGAGTCGCGGCAGGGCGAGCCCTCGCTTCGCACTGCGGCGACGAACTCTTCGAGCGCCATCCCCTCGAACGGGTGGTGCGCTACGACGATGTCGAAACGGGTCCCCTGTAACAACTCGACCGCCGCGTCGGCGCGCTCGAGACGGTGAACGTTGCAGCCCGCCTGGCGCAGGACCGGCATCACCTGGCGGAGCGCCGGCGTTCCGGCGCCGACGACGAGAAGCTCGTGGGCCACGCAGCTCCCTTCTGCCCGGCCATCATAGCGCGAGGAGGGAAGGACTCGTGTGCTAGCTTAGATGAGACATGTGCGTGCGTCCCCTTCGGCGGCTGCGGCGGTGGGTGGGCCTCGGGCTCCTCGCCGGTTCGGCTACCGGTGCTGCCGCCGCCGCGGATCCCGCTCCCGGCACCCTCGTCGTCGGGTTCGACCGCGATTTCCCGCCGTACGAGTACCTCGACGACAATGGCAAGCCCGCCGGTTTCGACATCGAGCTGATGCGTGCGGCCGCGGCCGCCGCCGGTTTCGCCGTCGAATTCAAACCCGGCCACGGGCCGGAGCTCGTCGCGGCCCTCGAGGCCGGACGCGCGCAGGCGCTCGCCGGCGTGTTCCGCTTCGCGAGGCTGGAGCGCACCTTCGCCTTCAGCGCGTCCCCCTCCGAGGTCGAGTTCGCCATCTTCACGCGCGCCGGGACGCCCGAGATCCGGTCGCCCGGCGGGATGGCCGGGAAGGACATCCTCGTCGCCCGCGGCGACGCCGTGGACGAATGGCTCCAGGCCCGGGCGCTCCCGTTCCGTGCGATCGAAGTGGACTCGCCCGCCGCGACGCTGCGCCTCCTTGCGGCCGGCGACGGCGACTGCACCATGATGGCGCGCGCGGAAGCGGCGTTCCTGATGGGCAGGCTTAAGATCGCGAACCTGACCGCGTCGCGGTCGCCGATCTTCCTGCGGCCATACGGTCTTGCGGTCAAGGCCGGCGACGCGGCGTTGCTGGCGCGCCTGGACCGCGGCCTCGCCGAGGTCAAGGTCTCCGGAGATTACGACCGCCTGCACCGCAAGTGGTTCGCACTCCTCGAGCCTCACCGTGGCACGTTGACATGGATTTTCCGCCACGGCATGTTCTTGGTCGGACCGCTGCTCGTCCTGCTGCTCGCCGCCCTCGCGTGGTCGCGGACGCTGGTCCGCAGGGTGGACGAACACACCCGCCGGCTGCGCGAGGAACTCGCCGAGCGGACCCGGGTCGAGGAGGCGCTCCGCGAGAGCGAACGGCGGTTCCGTTCGCTTGCGGACATCGTGCCCTTCGGTATCCTGATCGTCCAGGACGACACCATCGTCTACGCCAACCGCGAGGCGGCCCAGATCTTGGGCGCGGCGCCGGAGGAACTCACCGGCAGCGTCCCGTGGCCGTACGTCCATCCCGACTTCGTCGAGCTCGTCAAGGTCAGATCGTCGCGGCGGCTCGCCGGTGAGCAGGGCCTCCCCGACCGCTACGAGGTCAAGATCGTGAGCCGTGCGGGTGCGGAGCGTTGGATCGAGATGGCGGCCACGTTGACGAACCTCGCGGGCCGGCCGGCGACCGTGATGGCGATCACCGATATCGACGACCGCCGCCGCGCCCGGGAGGTCGAGGCTGCCATCTACGAGATTTCCCGTGCCGCTGACACCTCGGAGAACCTGCAGGACTTGTTCGCGTCGCTGCACCGCACCGTCGCGCGGTTGATGCCCGCCGCCAACTTCTACATCGCTCTGTACGACGCCGGCAACGACCTCCTGAGTTTCCCGTACTTCGTCGACGAGGCGGACGATAGGCCCGACCCGCTCAAACCCGGCCGCGGGCTGACCGGCTACGTCCTGCGCACGGGCGAACCGTTGCTCGCGACCGAGGAGGCGATCGCGGCACTCGAGCAGCGCGGCGAGCTGGAGTCGCTGGGTGCGCCATCGGTGGACTGGCTCGGGGTGCCGCTCAAGGTCGGCGGCGCCACGATCGGCGTTCTGGCGGTCCAGAGCTATACCGGCACGGTGCGCTACACCGACGCCGATCGCCAGATCCTGAGCTACGTTTCGGCCCAGGCGGCGCAAGCGATCGACCGCCGGCGCGCCGAGGACGAGCTGTGGGAGAGCCAGCGCCAGCTCTCGACGCTCATGAGCAACCTGCCCGGGATGGCGTACCGCTGCGCCAACGACGACGACTGGACGATGGAGTTCGTCAGCGAGGGGTGTGTCGCCCTCACCGGCTATGAGCCGGGCGACCTCGTGGGCAACCGGATCATGAGCTACGTCGAGCTGATCGTGCCTGCCGACCGCGACCTCGTCCGCAACGCCGTGGACGAGGGTCTGGCCGCCCGCCGGCCGTTCGAGGTCAGCTACCGCGTCCGCACCGCTGCCGGCGGTCAGAGGTGGGTCTGGGAGCGTGGCCGCGGCGTCTGGTCGGACTCGGGCAATCTGGTGGCTCTGGAAGGGTTCATCGCCGACCTCACCGAGCGCAAGAACCTTGAAGACCAACTACGCCAGGCGCAGAAGATCGAGGCGGTCGGTCGTCTGGCCGGCGGGATCGCCCACGACTTCAACAACCTGCTCACGGCCGTTCTGGGCTCGACGGAACTCCTCCAACGCCGCCTCGCGGGCGACGAGGGGGCTCAGAACGAACTTGGGACGATCCACCGAGCGGCGCTGCGGGCCGCCGAGTTCACCAAGGGCATGCTCGCCTTCGCCCGCCGCCAGGTGCTCGAGCCGGTGCGCCTCGACCTCAACGCGTTCGTCTCCGAGGCCGTTCCCATGCTGCGACACCTGATCCCCGAGAACATCCGGATCGCCGTTCACCCCGCGGCCGAAACCGATATGGTGAAGGCCGACCGCGGGCAGCTGACACAGATCCTCATGAACCTGTGCGTCAACGCCCGCGACGCGATGCCGGGCGGGGGCGCCATCATGATCGAGACCGGCAACGCCGTGATGGACGCGGCGTTCGTCGCCGCGCACGTCGGCGCCCGGGAGGGCCGTTACGCGTGCCTGCGCGTCGCGGACACCGGCGTCGGCATCGCGGAGGAGAACCTCACGCGCATCTTCGAGCCGTTCTTCACCACCAAGGAGACGGGCAAAGGCACGGGCCTCGGCCTCTCGACCGTCTACGGCATCGTCAAACAGCACGAGGGCTTCATCCTCGCGGCCAGCGAGCCCGGCCAGGGTTCGGTTTTCACCGTCTACCTGCCCGTCGCGGCCGGCCGTGGCCTGCCTTCAGCCCCGGTCAGCCAGACGGCGGTGCGCGGTGGGAACGAGGTAATCCTCGTCGTCGAGGACGAGCCCGAGGTGCGCCAGGTCCTCGTGGAAGCGCTCACCGGCCTCGGCTACGAGGTGCAGGAGGCGGCCGACGGCGCCGTGGCGTTGGAGATGCTGCGGCGCGGCCTGGCGGCCGACCTCGTGCTCACGGACGTCGTAATGCCGCGCATGGGCGGCATGGAGCTGTGCGAAGCCGCGCGCGCCGCGGCCCCCGACCTCAGGTTCCTGTTCTCCTCGGGCTACGCGGAGGACACGATCCACGTCGGCTTCATCAAAAAGGAAGGGGTTTTCTTCCTGGCAAAGCCGTACGGGATCGACGCCCTCGCACGAAAGGTGCGCGAGGCTCTGGACACCCCCAGCACCGCGCCGTGAGCGGACCGAACAGCACTCCAGCCAGCGGGCGGCAAGACGCAGAGAGGCCGGCCGCCCAGCGGGCGGCCGCTACGGACGCGGGATGGGGGATCCGAATGAGATCACGTACGATGCAACCGGAGGCCGTCATGCGACGAATCCAACGTGCCCTCGTCTCGATTCTGGCCGGCGCGCTCGTCCTTGCCGTCGCGAGCGCCGGGGCGCAGGAGTGGAACGCCGGCGCCGAGGCGCTGCGCGCCGCGGTGGTGAGCGCCGGCGGCGCCGCCGCGCACCCGGGCGCGGACGGGGTCGTGGTGTTCGACCGCAGGGAGGTGGAGGTCGAGTCGTCCGGCCTCTCGCGCACCGTCCAGCACACCCTGAAGCAGGCGCTCACCCGTGCCGGCGCCCGCGATCTCGCGGTCGAGCTGCTCCCGTACGATCCCCTGTCGGCCGACGTCGAGGTGCTGCGCTGCCGGGTCCTGGGTGCTGACGGCTCACTCCGCGACGTGGATCCCAGCACCGTCGTGGACGCCCCCGACCCGCAGAACCTGATTTTCTGGAACACCCGCCACAAGACCGTGCCGGTGGGCCGCCTCGAGCTCGGTGACGCCGTCGAACTGGTGACGCGTCGGGTCGGTTTCACCTACGCGCTCCTCCTCGACGGCGGCCAGGCCTCCGACGAATCGCGCTTCGTCCCGCCGATGAAAGGCCAGTTCTACGACATCGTGCCGTTCTGGTCGCCGTGGCCGATGACCGAGCAGCGGTACCGGGTCACGATCCCGCTCGACAAGCACCTTCAGTACCAGTTCTTCGACGGCGCCGCCGAGGTCTCCGACCGCGTCGCCGAGGGCCGCCGCGTCGTCACCGTCACCGTGCACTCCTTCACGCCGGTCGTGAAGGAGCCGGGGATGGTGGCACTCTCCGACGTCGCCCCCAAGCTCATCCTCACCACGGCCGCGGACTGGAAGGCCAAGTCGGTGTGGTTCCATGACGTGCAGGAGAAGGCGAGCTGCTTCGCGGTGACGCCCGAGCTCAAACAGCTCGCCGACGGGATCACCGCCGGTTTGAAGACGGACGGGGACAAGGTCGCGGCGCTCGACCACTGGGTCGCCGAGAACATCCGCTACGTCGGCCTGCACATGGGCGCCGGCGAGGGATACACGCTCCACCCCGCGGCGATGACGCTACGCGACCGCGGCGGCGTATGCAAGGACAAGGCCGGGATCCTGGTGGCGCTGTTGCGCGCGGCCGGCTTCGAGTCGTACCCCGCGATGACGATGGCCGGCGAGCGCATCGAGGCGATCGCGGCCGACCAGTTCAACCACTGCGTCACGGTGTGGCGCAAGCCCAACGGCGCCATCGCGCTGCTCGACCCGACATGGGTTCCCGGCGTGCGCGAGCTGTGGTCCTCCCGCGAGCAGCAGCAGGAGGTCCTGATGGGGCTGCCGCAGGGCGTCGACCTGCTGACCACGCCGGTCTCGCCGCCGGAGGATCACCCGCTCGAGGTCACCATCCGCTCCGCGCTCGCCGCCGACGGCACCCTCACCGGCACGATGAAGGTGGTCGGCGACGGGCAGTCCGACGCGGCGCTGCGGCGGCTGTACCGCGGCCGGCCGCGCTGCGACTGGACGGCCGTGGACGACGCCATGCTCTCCGGCGTCGACCCGCGGGTCGAGATCCTCAAGGTGGCGCGCCTCGACCCCGACGACCTCACGCGGCCGTTTACGATCGGAATCGCCTTCCGGATCCCGGGTTACGCGGTGCGGCTCGACGACGGCTCCCTGCTGCTGACCCCGCTCGCCGCCCGCCACCCGGTCGGGCAGGCCCTGCACGCCGAGGAGCTCACCCTGGGCCTCGAGCCCGCCCAGCGGCGCTACCCGGTGCGGATCGGGTGTTCGAAGCTGGTCACGCTGCGCGAACACCTGACGTTGCCGCCGGGGGCGACCGTCAAGGGACTCCCCGCCCCCGTCGCGCTCACCGGCAGCGGCCGCCTCACCGCGGCGTGGCGGGTGAGCGGAGGCGAGCTCGAGGTCGAGGAAACGCTGGCCCTGACCCGCCGCATCTTCACCGCCGAGGAGTGGCCGGCGCTGCGCGCCGCCCTCGAGGCGTTCCGCACGCTGGCCGCCACGCCGATCGTCCTCACGGCAGTCGGACGCGGAAAGGAGGGCGCGTGATGTCCCCCCGAACCTTGTCAGTGCGTGCGCTCCTCCTTGCCGGCGTGGCCGCGGTTGCGGCGGCGGGCCACGCCGCTGGCGCAGCCTCGGCGGCCCCCGTCACCACACCGCGCCCAGTGTTTGCGGCCGTGCCCGGGCCTGACGCCGAATACCTTTCGGTCACCGACCGCTACACCGTGCGGGCGGACGGCGCCGTGGTGCACGAGCGCGATTCGCGGCTGCAGGTGAACTCGTTTCTCGCGATCAACCGCACGTACGGCGAGACCAAGGTCGAGTGGGACCCCGCGATCGAGACGTGCGAGGTGCTCGCCGACCGCACGGTGCTCCCGTCCGGTCAGGTCGTCGCGGCGCCCGCCAACGCGGTGGTGGACGACCAGCCGCCGGGCGCCGGGCGCGACCCGCTGTGGAGCGGGCTGCGGCGCAAGGTCATCGTCCACACCGGCCTCGAGCCCGGCGCCGTGATCGAGGAGTCGTGGCGGGTCACCCGCGCCGCGGGAGCGGTCCCCTGGTTCGAGTTCTCCGCGCCGATCGGCTTCGAGCCGCCGGCGCGGGTCCGCATCGTCGAGGTGGAGCTTCCGGCCGCGACGCCGTTCGTGTGGGAAACGATGGGATGGCCGGCCGCCGAGCCCAGCCGCGAGAGCCGGGAGGGCCGCGATGTCTGGCGGTGGCGCTTCGAAAACGTGCCGGCCCGGCCCGCGCAACCGGGAGCGCCAGCGTCGGCGCCGGCGATCGTCGGCAGCTCCTGCCCGAGCGTGCAGGCGGTGCGCACGGAGCTCGACGCGCGGATCGCGAGGGGCGGCGAGGCGCCGGAGGGACTCCTCGCCGCGGCGCGCGCCGCGGACGCCGAGAACCCCGGCGACGAGGCGAGGCTGCTCGCGGTGCTGGAGGCCGTTTCCAGCCGTCTCGCCGTCGCGGCGATCGCCCCGTCCTCGCAGCGCTGGCAGCCGCGCCCGCTCGCCGAGGTCTGGCGCGCGGGCGTCGCCACCCCGCTCGAGCTCGCCGCGCTCGAAGCGGCGGCGCTGCGTGCCGTCGGGTTCGCCGCCACGGCGGCCGTAGCGGGGGGCGAGGGCCGCTCGCTCGAACGCTGCCCGGCGCTGGCCGGCCTCGACCACGCGCTGGTTGCCGTCACCTGGGACGCCGGCGGCGTCCGGATCTATGATCCCGCCACCCCGGCCGAGGGCGGACCGCTCGAGTTCAGCGTCAACCGGCTGGCGCTGTCGGCGCCCGGACCGCTGGCCGCCGCGATGGAGCGCCCGACGACGCTGAAGATCGTCGGCGAGGTCGCGCCCGACGGCACGGTCAAGGCCACGCTCGAGTTCCAGGTCGGCGGGGCCGACACCCCGCACGCGGCGCTCGTCCGCGACCCGGAGAAGGTCGCCGCCGGCCTCGCCCGCGCCGCGGTGCCGGACGCCAGGGTTTCGAACGTCCGCGTGACCAGCCTGGCGCGCGACCGCGCCTCGCTGACCGCTTCCGTCACGGGCGCGCTCCCCGCCGCCGACGCCCTCGGCCTGGTGCGCTGGGCGGTCGCGGGCGTCCCCGCCCCGGTGCCGCCGCTGCCCGTCGCCTCTGGACGAACCTCGCCGGTCGCCGTGCCCGCGCTCGACGCGTCGGTGGAGCTGACGCTGACGCTCGCCCCGGGGTGGACCGTGGCGGCGATGCCGGAATCGGTCAGGGTCAACAACGGGATCGGCGCCGTCGTGGCCGGGGGTAGGCAGCTCGCGGGGGGCCGGATCGAGATCGGCCGGCGCATCAAGCTGCGGCGGTGCGTCGTCCCGGCCGCCGAATCGGCCCGAGTGCGGGCGTTGCTGGCGCCGTGGATCGCCCCCGCCGGGCGCGAACTGGTGCTCCGTCCCCCTGCGGCCGCCCCTATCCAGCCGGTGGCGGCGCGGACGTAGACGGGAGCGCCCCGCGAGTGCGGGGCGCCCCGGGTGTTGCCGCGATGCGCCCGGTCAGCGGCCGAGCTTGCGCTTGACGGCCCTCTGGACCGCGAGGCCAGCGCCGCTGCTCACGCTGCGGAAGTCGCCCGACGCCACCAGGTTCCCGTCCTGGTCCAGCGGGTCCGCGTGCAGCAGCGCGCTGACCGGCAGCAGGGCGTCCGGCAGCGCCGTCTCACCCTCCCCGGGCGCGCTCGAGAACTCCGCGTGGATGCGGCCCGTCTCCGACGCGGTGAGGGTCGCCGCCGCGGTCCCGTCGATCACCAGGCCGTAGTCAGAGCCGGGCGCCAGCCCCCAGACGCCGCCCTCCTGCTGGTCCACCGCTGTCGCGGCGCCGACGTGGACGGTCGTGCCGCCGACCTGCCAGTCGCCGATGAGACCCGCGGGCGGCGGGCTGGTGACGACCCCGCACAGCGCCACGGTCCCCGGTACACCCGGCGGCGGCATCTTGACCTGGATCGCCGTCGCGCTGACCGAGCCGTCGGCCGCAAGTTCGCCGACGACGTGGACCGTCGCCCCGAGCGCCACCGCGGCCCCGTCCCGGCTGATAACCGTGGCGGCGCCGACGGGAACGGTCATCGTGCCGACCGTCCAGTCCCCAACCCAATCGGTGGTGCCCGGCAAACTCTCGATCGCCCCCTCCAGGTTGGCCTGCCCGCTCTGCGGCCGTCCTGCGGCAGCCGCGGGCGGACAGGAGGTTCAGTCTTCCTTGACGAACACCGAGAGGAGCCAGGTGACGATGCTGACGATGAGCGAGCCGAGGAACGCGGGCATGAAGCCATCGACGTGGAACCCGACCCCCATGGCGAACGCGATCTTCGCGGCGAGCAGCAGCATCAGGGCGTTGACCACCAGCAGGAAGAGGCCGAGCGTGAGCAGGATCAACGGGCAGGTGAGGAGCTTGAGCAAGGGCCTGACGAACGCGTTGACGAGGCCCAGGATCAAGGCCATCCCCGCGTACGCGACCCATGCGTTGCCCTCCACCCGGATCCCGGGCACGAGCCACGCCGCCGCCACCAGCGCGAGCGCCGCGATGAACCAGCGCACCAAGAGTTTGGCCATGTGTCCGCCCTCCAGTCCCGGCTCCAAGGATACCGCCTTCGCCGCGGTCCGCGCCCCCGCGGCCCGGGGGTCGGGCTTGCGTTGTTGCGTTGTTGCGTTGCTGCGTCGTCGGCCATCACCGGGCGAGGCAAAGCCTGAAATGGGTCTGCGGGGGCCGGATTCCATCTGGGCGAAGACCTGGATTCCCGCGTGCGCGGGAATGACGACCGGCCGGAGGCTTGCCTTCCGCGCCGGGCGGTGCTACCAGTCCGCATGACGTTCCACGGGAGCGGGGCATGACGGAGCTGAAACGACTCTGGGTCGCGGGGAACCACGGCCGGGGACGGGCGGGAGCGGCCGCGCCGGCCGGTTCGAGCCGCGACGCCGCACCGGGTGCTGGGGTGCGGTAGTGCACATTCCGGACGGCTACCTCGGCCCGCAGACGTATCTGCCCGCGTGGGGCGTGATGGCGCCGGTGTGGTCGTGGGCCTCGGCCCGCCTCAAGCGCACCCTGCGGCGCCGCCAGCTCCCGATGATGGCGCTCGCCGCCGCGTTCACGTTCGTGGTGATGATGTTCAACGTGCCTCTTCCGGGCGGGACGAGCGGGCACGCCGTCGGTTCCGTGTTGGTGGCCGTGCTCCTCGGACCGTGGGTGGCGGTCGTCGCGGTGTCGGTCGCGCTGGCCGCGCAGGCGCTGCTGTTCGGCGACGGCGGGATCACCGCCCTCGCCGCCAACTGCCTGACGATGGCGGTGATCATGCCGTTCGCCGGCTGGTGGACGTATGGCCTCCTGGCGGGGCGCGCCGGCTCCACGCCGCGGCGGCGGGCGCTCGCGGCCGGGATCGGCGGCTACGTCGGGGTCAACGCCGCCGCCCTCGCCACCGGGGTGCTCCTTGGCATCCAGCCGCTCATCGCGCACGACGCCTCTGGCCGGCCACTGTACTGCCCGTTCGGCCTTGCCGTCGCGGTCCCGGCGATGGCGCTCCCCCACCTTCTGGCCATCGGCTTCGTCGAAGCGGCGGTCACCGGCCTGGGCCTGGCCTACCTGATGCGCACCGAACCTGACATCCCGATCGCGGCGACGCCGGGCCCGGGCAATCGGCCGCTGCGCAGGCTCGCCGCGACGGTCGCGGTGCTGGCGCTACTCGCGCCGCTCGGCCTGATCGCCGCCGCCCGCCTCGGCGCCGGCACCGCGTGGGGGGAGTGGAGCGCCGGCGAACTCTCGGCGCTCGCCGGGCGCCTGCCGGCTGGTTTCGGCCGCCTCTCCTCGCTCTGGCGGGCGCCGCTGCCCGACTACGGTCCGCCCGGGGCCGAGGCCTCGCCGATGGCATCGCAGGCCCTCTGGTACGGCGTCTCGGCGGCGCTGGGCATCGCCGCCATCGTTGCCGTCGTGCTCGCCCTGCGACGTCTCCTGGCCGGGAAGGACTCCGATGACGCCGCTCCCTGAGTGGCTGCGCCCCGGCTTCGCGCCCGGCG
>Ga0075520_1000516_pt1 | contig 17077 bp, 11 predicted proteins | sample NGEPerB_FD_75100 | JGI IMG/M metagenome (GOLD analysis project Ga0075520, IMG submission 75100) | Arctic peat soil microbial communities from the Barrow Environmental Observatory site, Barrow, Alaska, USA - NGEE PermafrostAB12-B | ecosystem: Environmental > Terrestrial > Soil > Wetlands > Peat ... | reverse complement strand
CGAACGGATTTTCTGTTACGGGGTGATCTCCTTCGGGCGCGGTTTCTTACCATGATATTCTGCGGGCGGACGAGGTGCAGCCTGCAGCGGACGTTCCGCTCGCCTGGGGTCCTCGGTATAATCCGGGTCGAACATGGCGATGACGGATACGGCGCGACTGGAATGCATCAAGACGTTTTGAGCTACAGCTTGGCGATGGCATCGGCGATGCAGTCGCACAACCTGCGCCGTTGGGTGACCAGGGCCGAAAAATGACCGGCTGAAATCCAGCGCAACGTACTCCCCAGCCAATGTTGGTGCAGCCGTTCGGTCTCGGACCGCAGTACGTAGCCATCTCGCGTGCAACCGGCAATAACGGCAGCATCCGGCCGCAGTGGAGGGGCGTAGTGGGTGAGGTCGGCTGCCGCAAAGAAGCGGCGCAGCCGTTCACTCACCATGGCATCCTGGGTAGGCGCTCTCCCCAAAGCACCCAGGTCAACGCTCCAGGAGAGCAGGCCGCGGGTGTAGATGCTGCTGGCCGACGCTCCGGTCGCCAAGGCGGCACAGGCCATGGGAAACGGCGACACCGCGGCGGTGATCGCAGCCATGTGGCCGCCCATGCTGTATCCCGACGCCGCGATCCTCGGGTAACTCCCGCGCAGGTGTTCCAGCAAAGCGCGCGCCTCCACCACCATACCGAGAGCCATTAAACCGTGGTCGCTGACCGTGATCGCAGCAGGTCCTGCGGCAGTCCGCCGACGGCCATAGAAGGGATTCTCGACGAAGTAGAGGTCGATGTTGCGCTCCAGCAAAGCGCCGAAGACGCGTTCCCGGACCGTGTAGCCTTCGTCACGCGAAGCGCCAAGAATTACGCACGCCGCTCTGTGGCCACGGCGTTTCCATGCGCGCACGTGCACGGTGCCTACCTGTGGTGGAAGACCACTCAGCGGAGACTCAAAGGTCCCGTCTTGCACCACTACACGGCCGCGCTTCTGCGCTTCACGCCACGCCATGCGAATCGGCACGGACGGGTCGTCACAGGACACGCGCCCCCAAAGACCGCCGAGCAACGCTTCGTCTCCCCAGCCCTGCGAGAAGACCTTCGAACGGCTTGATACCCACGCGATCAGCGTGTCCAGGGGGTGCGTTTCAGCGATCCTGACCCTCATTTCGACAACCTGCCATGCCTTCGTAACGCTTTGCCCGTCAACAACCGTACTGGGCACTACTATCCCGTATTTCGCATGTCCTTGCTAGTCCTTCCTCTAACTTCACCCAGTTGGCAGCCTACCAACTGTCGGGCGTCTATTTCGGGCTGGCCGTATCGCCAGACGAAGCGTTAATCTACTGCCTATCAATAACCCCGACATGATCACGGCGCGCGATGCTAACCGGCTGGCCCGGTGCCCGCCGCCGCTGATCACGAATATTGAGAGGTGGTGAGACCTTGAGTTCCGACCGGTGGACGACCTATCCCGCACAACCGCATACGCTTCCTTTCCGCACCATCTTCGGCGAATACCGGGTGCGGCGTCCGCTGGACCTTGCCGGTATGGTGCTGGAGGATATTCTGAAACCGGAGCGTAGTCCAGAAGGCCTCGGCAATGCAGTGCTGGCGGACTTTCTGAAGTCGGCGCGTAGTTTGGAGGAGATCGCCGAAGCAGTAGAGAAGCACATTCTGCAATCGCAGCATACCCCTGGGGACCTTGCCACCGTCGTGGCGAAGCACATTCTCAAGTTAGAACTGACCCCGCAAGACCTTGCCACGGTGTGGACGAGGCTCGATGCCGACATCACCAAGTCTGAGCAAGCGTACTGCGACTTGGCACAAGAAAAAGAACGTTTGCAAAGCCAGCGGCAAACGCGTAGAGAACCAGCCGAGAACCTCAAGAAGAAACTCGCCGAAGCCTACCAGCGAGTACTACTGGCGGAAAGTCGTTGCCAGTTTCTGGATGAGCCGCTGAAATCCATTCTCTACGCCATGGAAGGCACGGCCGTGTGCCTCTCCGGCGGCGGCATTCGCAGCGCAAGTTTTTCCCTGGGTATTCTGGAAGGACTGGCACGATTCAGCCGGCGGGCAGCGTGCGCCGAGAAGCAGCGGCCTCTCCTGGATACGCTGGACTACTTATCTACCGTTTCCGGCGGGGGCTACATTGGCAGTTGGCTGATGGCTTGGTCGCAGAGAAGCGACTACCGTCAGGTCATCGACCATTTGGCCGTCCCAGCGCCGACCTCGGGCGATCCCGAGCCTCAGCCCATCCGCCACCTGCGCGAGTACACCAGCTATCTTTCGCCGCACTACGGCTTCACCCTGGACACGCTGACGCTGTTGTCCATTGTGATGCGCAACATGATCCTGAACTGGCTGATTCTTGTGCCACTCGTCGTGGGACTATTCTGCCTGCCCCAGTTCCTCTATGACTTCTCGTACGGCTGGGCGTTTGAGAGCGCGCATTCCGGCCGAGTCTGGTTCGTTGTAGTGATGGCCCTTGCGGTCATCGGTGTCGTAATTGCGTCCGCGACTGCGGTTTGGCGAATGGCGCGACCTACGTACCAGTTGGGGACAACCGGTTCGCAGACGGACGGTAGCACCTCGGTCGAGCTTTGGTTCTTCGCCCTGCCGATTCTGCTGAGTGCATGGCTGGTCGGTGAGGCTTCCGCACGGGCTTACGTTAGCAACGCTCTGCACGGGTGGTCTGTCCTGCATTTGACCCTGTGGCTGATGGCGTACACTGCCCTTCCTCCCTTGTCCATGGCGGCGGTTCGTGCGAGCTTGCTTTGGCACGACGATAGCGAGCAGTTGCCGAATCCCTTCCGCAAACACGATGGCAGCGTGCACCGGGGAAGACTGGTTTGGTCGTTCGTCGCACCGCTGATCGTGGCGGCGCTAGCCGCCTTGCTGCTGGCCGAGTGCGCCCTGCGAGTGGGTGACCGATTTGTGGAAACCGGCCGCTGGCATCCTGTGATCGGCCAGAACTTTGTGGTCCTGGTCGTCCCCATCGTGCTCGTGGTGATGATGCTGGGTTCGACCGTGCTGACAGGATTGTTGACCCAGATCGAACGGGAAGAAGAACGGGAATGGTGGGCACGCGCCGGAGGCCTGCTGTTTTCCTGCCTGTTGTGTTGGCTGGCCTTGAACAGCGTCGCGTTCTTCGCCATGCACTGGTTACACTTCATGAGTGCCTCGATCCTGGGCGCGGCGGGCCTGGGCGCGGGTTACATCGGCAGCGCGGCGGGGCTAAGTGCGGCCACCACCTCCGGCCTCAAGCGCGTCAAGGCCGAGCAGCTTACGACTTTCGAGAAGTTCCTGAACAAGCATGGAATGATTGCGCCCGTAGCGTCCGGCATCGCCCTGCTGTGTCTCGCCCTGATGCTGGCAGCACTCGCCAGCTGGCTGCGCGTGCAACTCTACGACCGCCTGATGGCAGTGGTGCTGTCGCCGGAGTCGAGCACCTTGCAGCACTCCTTGCTGCGCTATCTTGGGATGACAGTTCATGTCGGGAAGAAAGCTCTCTGGGTCGGGACAGTTGACCAGCTGAAGATCGACGCCCTCGCCGCCTTCGTCGTGTTTGCGGCGGTTTGCCTCTTGGCGCTTTTCGCCAACATGTTCATCAACATCAACACTTTTTCGTTGCATGGGATGTACCGTATGCGGCTGACGCGCTCGTACCTGGGCGCCTCAAACTTTGCTCGTCATTCCGATGCTTTCACCAACTTCGACAGCAGTGACAACATGTACGAAGCCGACATGCCGTGTACCAATGCGCCCCTGCACATCATCAACACCGCCTTAAACCTGGTGGCAACACGAAACATGGCATGGCAGCAGCGCAAGGCTGAACCCTTCACCTTCAGCCCGATCAGCGTCGGAAGCTGGCGCCTTGGATACTTGCCCACGAAGGATTACGGCGGCAGCAAGGGTGTAACCGTCGGCACAGCGATGGCGATCAGCGGAGCTGCCTTCAATCCCAACATGGGCTACAATTCTTCGCCACTGGTCACGCTCTTAATGACCTTCTTCAATGCTCGACTGGGCTGGTGGCTTCCCAATCCCATTTGGCCCCAGCTGCAGAAATGGCCCGCTGGCAGCAAGAAAACGCGCCGCCTCCTGGGAAAAAACGGCCCGAATTGGGCTTTGATGCCCCTGCTGAATGAGGCGCTGGGGAATACCGACGACTCCTACAAGTAGGTCGAGCTATCCGACGGTGGCCATTTCGAAAATCTGGGACTTTACGAGATGGTCTTGCGCCGTTGCCAGCACATCATCGTGGTGGACGCCGACGCGGACAGCGAATTTCAGTTTGAAGACTTGGGCAATGCGATTCGCAAAATCGAGATTGACCTCGGTATTCCCATCACCTTTCCCGACTTTCCGGAGGGGCTGCCCATGGAAAAGGGAGTTAGACCTCTGAACAGCTACTGCGTTCGCGGAACCATCCAGTATGACTGCATCGACAGCCATGCGCCCCAGGGCGATCTGTTGTTCATCAAGCCGATGCTGAACGGGAGCGAACCGCCGGACATTCGCGCTTACGCCTCTTCCCATCAGACCTTCCCGCATGAGGCCACGTCGAACCAGTTTTTCAACGAAGCGCAATTCGAAAGCTATCGCTACCTGGGGTCGTGGATGATCTCGTCTTACTTCGAGAATGCACCTAAGAACGTACAGCCAGCACCGGCCGGGTGCGACATAGCCACGTTCTTCGCCCGTGTAGCCTCCGTTCGCAATACCGGCCAGAGCGCCGGAAAGAACCCCGCCGCGGCGAGCGGCTCGGCAAATCTACCTACGCTTCCGGCGGGCGAGGTATAGGCGACGCGCGGTGGGTCCATTCCTACCGCCGTCGCTCGCGAGCGAATTCAGACCATGACGGCGGCGATGTGATTGGGGAGAAGACAGCAACTGCCGCTCGTTGAACCCCTCTAAGCATGGGCCAAAGCACCGCGCGACTTGGCCGCACGTTCCTGCGCCCACTGGGCGATGTCGGCAATCCCCGCAATGGCCGCATCCACTTCTGGCGCCGTATTGAAGGCGCCGATCGAGAATCGCACGCCGCCATCGCGCTGCACGGTTCCAAGCTGCGTGTGCACCAGCGGAGCGCAATGCAGACCGGTGCGGGTCGCGACGTTGTGGTCTACGTCGAGCATGACTCCCACATCCCCGGGATCGACACCCTCCAGGTTCATGAGGATGGTCGAGAGGTGGTTTTCTAACCTATCGCAACAGTACAGTTGCACGCCTTCGATTTGCCTCAGACCGTCCACTAGCCTCTGCGCCAACTTCATCTCGCGTGCATGGACAGTCTCGATACCGTTTTCTGCCAGCCAGTCCTGCCCGGCCCATAACGAAGCCACGCCGACCATGTTCGGAGTGCCGTACTCCAGCCGCCAGGGATACTCATCGAGGTGGAACGGATAGGCAGACCGAACGCCAGTCCCTCCGCTGCGCACTTGCTTGACTTCTACATGCTTGCGAATACAGAGGCCGCCTATTCCCATACTGCCCATGAGGGCCTTGTGGCCGGTGAAGGCAATGACGTCAATGTTCATATCTTTCATGTTGATGGGAACGATGCCGGCGGTCTGCGCGGTATCCACGACCAACGTCACACCATGTTCGCGGCAGATACTTCCGATTTCCTTGACCGGCTGCACCGTGCCCAGCACATTCGACCCGTGGTTGACGATCACGAGCTTGGTGTGAGGCCGAATGGCCCTGGCGATGTCATCTGGGTTGATGAAGCCTGCGTTGTCGAACGGGACGTAGGTCGCTTCGGCCCCGTGATCGCGAACCATGTGGTTGACGGGACGGATCACGGAGTTATGTTCGAGATTGGTGGTGATGATGTGGTCGCCGGACGAAACCAGTCCGGGAATGATGAGATTGAGTGCATCCGTTACGTTGTAGCCGAAGACCAGCCGGTCCGAGGCATCTTCATCACCGCCGAAGAACTTCGTCATGCGCTTGCGGAGGCGATCGAGAAGGGAACCCGCTTCCATCGCGAGATCGTAGCCACTGCGTCCGGGATTGACGCCGTGCGAGCGGTAGAACTCGTCCATGAATCGGTAAACGTTTTCCGGCTTGGGCCAGACGGTTGCTGCATTGTCGAAATAGATCAGCGCTTTATCCATGGCTACACCTCAGTGAAATTCCCACTTGATAAAAGGCTGGTTAACTTCAGTCATCGCATTCACGATGAGCTCGGCCAACCCGCCGTACAAAATCCCCGACTTCTCCCAAACTCCGTAATAGCGAAACAAATCGCGGAACTGGCCTTTGCAATTCGAGCACGGCGCACAGACGTACTTCTTCACGTCTGGATCCGGGCAATCCGCAAAGGCATCCAGAATCTGCTTGAGTTTCATTCTTCCCGCGACAGAAAACCGCCAATCCTCGAAGTTGTATCCCGCCATGATGGCGAACCCTGATCCGCCGCCGCAGCAGTAGTTGTTCACGCCGTGCGGGGTCATCTCGCGGAACTGCGGGCAAATGTCGCGCAGGATTTCGCGCTGCGGTTCTACGATTCCCATCATGCGGACCAGGTTGCAAGGGTCGTGCAGCGTGACCGGAAAATCGTTCCGCGACGGGTCGAGTTTCAGCCGTCCGCTCTGGACGATGTCCCGCAGCAGCACCAGAGCGCTCTCGCGCGGGATGTTCAGGTCGCCAGTGAGAACGCGATCGGCAGTCACCATGGACGCCTTGTGTCCGTGACCACACTCGCCCAGCACGATTTTCTTGACCTTGAGCTTCCTGGCGGCTTCGGCTTGTTTCACCGCCACGCGCGCAAATTGCGCATCGTCGTACCACAACCCGTAGTTGACGCTGTCATATCCGGCGAGTTCGCTCGACATCGTCCAACTGATTCCCGCGGCTTCGAGGATGATGGCAAAGGCCATGGGGTTCTCGGGCCATGCCAGGATCTCGCCCGCGTTATGGATCAGCAGGACATCGGCGCCTTCCTTGTCCCATGGCGTCTCAAGGGTGAGACCGGTCTGGTCGTGGATCTCCTGGTCGAGGAACGCGACGTTATCCCGCACCGCGCGTGCGTTCATGCCCGTCGCGGATCCGACCCGGAGCTGCAGCATCGAACCCTTCTCGTGGATCTCTTTGGGCGCGATCCCCATCTCCATGCTGAACAGCTTGCGGATCTCCCGCGTCAGCAGCGCGTTGTCCACACCCATGGGGCAAGCCTGCGCGCAGCGACGGCAAAGTGTGCAGCGGTACGCCGATTCCAGCAGCCGCCCTAGCGTGACCGCGTTTAGCTCGATGTGCTCACCCTTGAGCCATGCCAGGGTTTTTCTGCCAGGCTTCGCGTACTCGTTCACCAGGCGACGGAAGATCTCACTGCGAAACGTAGGGCGGTACACCTCATCATGACCGCTCACGGTGTAGATTGGGCAAGCCTCCACACAGGTCTGGCAGCGGGCGCAGTGATCGAGTGAGAGCCTGAGTTGCTTGAGGAATGGCCAGTTGTTGTCTTCCTTCAGCAGCTTTTCGAGACCAGACAGGAAGCCTTCGACCAACTGTTGCTCCTCTTCAGGTGTCCGGGAGCGGGACAGCCCGAGCGCAGAGAAGCCGTCGAGCGAAGTATCGATTCGATCGAGGACTTTCCGATCGAGTACTTTGCGGGGAGGCAGGTCGGCGATGCGGTCGTAGGGTGCTGGTAACGGCAGGAGCGCTTGTGGCGGGACTTCGCTCAGTGGTCCGGCTTGGGTAGCGATGTCGCTGAACTTAAGCACGTTTCCCACCTCCGTTTCGGTTTCGGTCCGCGACCACTTCCGACCAGGTTGCTGTGTTTCCCGCCGCGATGTGTAGGGCCGCCCACGACGATTTGCGTTGCAGGTTCACTGCAAGGACCTTCGCGGCGCGCGGATTGCGTGAACTGGGTGAGTCGTCCCAACGCACGTCGTGCCAAGTGAAGTACTTCATGTACGCGTGCGTCATGTGGGTGAAGGGAAAGTACGCCAGGAAAAAGGCAACTAAACCCAGGTGAACATGCCAGACAACGGGGTGGTCCCCAAGCGACGCTGGGAGCCGCACCAAATCGCGGACCATGTTGCTCAATCCGGTTGGCCCGGCACTCAGTAACAGCATTCCCGTCGCGAAGATCGATCCCAGCAGCAACAGGTCGAAGATGCCGACGCGCGTTGTGAAAGCTCTAAGACGCGGATGCCAAGTTCGCAGGACAATCAGACCAATGGCGCCCGCTAGTCCCGCAGGACACGCCAATCGATAACCGTAAACCACTGCTGCGCGAAGAACGCCTGCCCTGGCGTCGGAAGGTAGAACAAGCGCGACCGTTGCAAGCAACGTGGTCAGTAAATACAGGTACACGCCCCAGTGCAGGAGCCACGACCACAGCCAAAGGGCGCGAAAGTTCTCCCACACAGTCCGGAGGAACAGCACCTCCTTCAAAACAAAGGTCGCTTCGCTCCTGTGGCTGGTGTCCACCGGCTTTGTCCACCAGTCAGACTCTTCGAAGTAGGAGCCGCCATAGCGTTGGCGTTCCTGAGGTCCTTTAGGGATGGGATAGAGTTCCCAGCGCAGGTGGGCGGGCATTCGCAAAGTTTTCACTAACCGGGTCGCATTGCCGGCGAGGAAGATTACGAGCGCAACGGAGATCAGCAAAACCGTCAGCATTGGTGTTCACCAGCTGTCCACCGGCGCCCGGGATCGCGCACGCGAAGCTCGCAGCTAGACACAGCCCGTTGGTTTGGGCAGTCCTGCAACCTTGCACGCGCCCTTTGCCGGTCCAGAGGGAAACAAGTCGTAAATCTCCCGCAACGAGAAGCCAGTCTCTTTGCAGAGCTTGCGGATCATGGGCGCGATCTCGAACTCCTGGAAGTATCTGCGAATGTAGTTGATGATCTTCCAATGGGCATCGGTGAGCTCGGTGACGCCGTCGGTGCGGGCCAAGGCCAAGGCCAACCGATCGTCCCAAAGCTCAGGCTGCTGAATAAATCCGTCTTCGTCCACTTCCACCTCATGACCGTCCCAGGTGAAGACCTGAACAACCGTTTGTGATGGGTCCATGTCGCCTCGCGTGCAGCGCGGAAAATCTAGACACTCTGACCGATCTCAATCGTAGGGAGGTCGAGGGGGAGAAATACATCACAAACTTCTGATTGATTTTAGCTATGACAAGCAGCTTGAAGGTGAAAGGGGCTGGTGAGTTCTAGTTCGTTAGGTCGCAGGGGAAGCAGGGTAGTTCACTCACCCTTTGGATTTGACCGCTTGCGGTCCCGGCTTCGTGCCCGGTTTCACGATATTGCCCCATGCCAGTGCGGTGGAGAGGACCATGGAGGTTGTAGTCGCAACATAAGGCATCAGCGCGTCGAGCAGCGTCTCCAGATGCATGACGTCCGCAACCGCAACCTTGAGCAGGAAGGATTCCGCGCCGGTGACACGATGACATTCCAGAACTTCCGGATGGGTGGCGGCGACTTCCATGAAACGGTTCAGGTTCTCGCCGCCAACTTTGACATTCACAAACGCCATGATGGGGAGGCCAACTTTGGCGGGGTCGATCTGGGCTCGATAACCAACGATGATGCCGGCCTCTTCCATTTTGTGTACGCGCTCGGTTACCGCAGGAGTGGAGAGTCCCACGATGCGGCCGAGTTCGGCGAACGGCATACGAGCATGCTGTTGCAGTTCACTCAGGATTCTCCAGCCGATATCGTCCAGCAAATGCTCGATGCCTGATTGTTCTTTCATGCTGATTCAAGGTGCCACAGATGGATTTCTGAGCCTGCCCGCTGCTCTGGTGCGAATCATAGCATCGCGGCGGACTCGCCCCGTTGCCCGGCGGTCACGGGAGGCTGTGTTCACTATCACTGCTTTACGGATGAGGGGTGCGTAATACTGATGCGTTTCCCCGGCCTGCAAGAACGGTGGTTACTTGCAGCAACGCGGCCTGGGAGCCAGAAGGAAATCTCGTGGACACCAAACACCTGGGTATTAACAGCAAGCTGATTCATGCGGGGCACAAGGCGGATGCAACGGGTTCGGTCAACGTTCCCATCTACCAAACCTCCACCTTCGCTTTCCGGAATGCGGCGCATGGCGCGGCGCTCTTTGCTGGCGAGGAGCAAGGCTACATCTACACGCGTATCGGGAACCCAACCATTAGCGCTCTGGAGGACTGCGTCGCCGAACTTGAGAACGGCTGCGGAGCCATCGCCACCAGTTCCGGCATGGGCGCTGTATGCACCGTCTATCTGGCTCTGCTTGACGCCGGCGCACACGTCGTCAGCACCGCCTCCGTCTACGGTCCCAGCCGGGGATTGATGGAGAAAGATTTTTCTCGTTTTGGAGTCTGTGCCACCTACGTTGACACCTCCGATCTGGCGCAAGTTCAACAGGCGCTGAGGCCGAACACCAGACTCGTATACGTGGAGACCCCTGCCAACCCCACCATGCAAGTCAGCGACATCGCAGGAATCTCGGAGCTTGCGCGCTCTCACGGTTGCCTGGTCGTGGTGGATAACACCTTCGCCAGCCCCTACCTGCAGCGTCCACTGGAGTTGGGCGCAGACGTGGTACTTCACTCCGTGACCAAGTTCATCAACGGCCATGCGGATGTCGTCGGCGGAATCATTGTGGCCAGGGAGATGGATATCTACAAACGCCTCCGCAAGACCATGATTAATTCCGGCTGCAACATGGATCCACACCAGGCGTTTTTGGTGCTGCGCGGTCTTAAGACACTCGGAATCCGGATTGAGCGCGCCCAGCAGAGCGCGATGGAAATAGCGCGTTGGCTGGAGAAGCAACCCGAGGTGAGTAAGGTCCTTTACATCGGGTTGGAATCCCACCCGCAGCATGAACTGGCCAGGCGGCAGATGAGCGGCTTCGGCTCCATGATCGGCTTCGAACTGAAGGGCGGAATGAAAGCGGGGCGTCTGCTGATGGATCACGTTCGAGTAGCCACCTTGGCGGTTTCGCTGGGGGGCGTGGAGACCCTTGTTGAACACCCGGCGTCGATGACCCACGCCAGCATTTCCCCCGCAGATCGACGGGCAGCCGGTTATAGCGATGGACTCGTCCGATACTCAGTTGGCATCGAGGATACGACGGACTTGATCGCTGATCTACGGCAGGCTCTCGATGCCGTCGGGGAAGCGCCAGCCGCACGCGATCAGGACAGTGAAGTTTGCCTCGAAGCGCACGTGGTAACGGTTGGTTCATGATGGAAGTCTTTGGCTGACAGAGACTACGATCCGGAACCCATTTCCAGGCAAGGAACCGCTCTTGATGCCGACGTTCAGACAAAACAAAAGGCACCCAGGTACTTCTCGCCATTTTTCCTGTGCATGGCGCGCCGCGGGGTTTACACTCAGCTCACTTCGATTTCTGTGGAGCCGCTGATATGATCCCTCCCTCGGTACCTTCGCGCACCGGCGGTAATGACGCGGTGGCGTTCACATCCGGCCCGCAAGGCGCTCCCTTCTCCGCGGGCGTGGTGCATGCGTGGTTAGCGGCGGACCGGGAAAGGCCGCTGGTTGCAACCGGAATTTCCATGGGAACCGTTGCCGCAGCCGCGATGCGCCGCGTCTACGAAGAGCTGGAGCACAGGGACGGCGAAGACCTGGAGGTGAAGCGCTGGCGCTGGTACCAGCGGTATTACCAGGCGGTGACGGACAATCCTGTTGGCCCGCTGTGGAATGCAGTCCCCGACCCGGTTGATTTTTTCGCTGAGACGCCGCCGGCGAAAGACTTTTCTGTGCCCGACAGCCTGTGCCAGGAGTCTGAGTACGCTCGCCGCCACTACTATCTGCTGACCAAGTGCGGAATCTGGCTGGCGAACCTGCCCGTGCGGATCAGCACCATCGCTACCCTCATCATGATGTACGTGCGACGCACCGAGGGCTACGGCATCAAGCTTGTGACCTGGCTGTCGTTCTACTGGAACTTCGCCATCGCCGTGCTGGGCGTGCTCTTTCATGTGGTTCGCAGCCCGCAATGGATTGCGGAAAGTGCGTTTACTGTCACGCCGCGGCGCAGGGCGGTGAGGCCCCTTGTTGGCTGGGGATTCTATGTATTCGCCATGCTTGCTCCGCTGCTGATCGCAGCCTTGCTGGGGCTCGTCGTGTGGGGACTTCATGGGGTCTTCGGGTTGTCAGCATTCACTGCAAAGCTTCGCTGGCTACTCATCCTCCTGGTAATGGGAGGCGCATTTCTCGCACTCGATCAGTGGGCCTTCGCCAGGGTTACTTCCTCAGGTAAGCCCAAGAAAAAGAGCGGCGACCCGAACAAGCGTTCCTGGTACGGAAAGCTTCTGCTGAAAATCGTCTCTGACAATCTTGATATTACGAAGGGCCTGCTGCATCCCTTTGAGATCAAGCGGGCTATCTATGATCTCTTCGTCAAAGACGCACCCGACTTCGTCGTCCATGGACCGGCGCCCGACGCCGTGAAGGCCCTTTTCGTTTGCGCGGCCTTGGAAGAGATCGAGCAGATCATCCTGAAAGAAAGCATGCCGGTAGTGGACGCGCTTACGGCGGCGCTCTCGATTCCAGGCGTGCTCCCGCCCCAGAGTGTTGCCAAGAGTTGGGTCGCGACGGCTGCCACTACGAATCCAGCGGCTTTCCAGGTGATCGACGGAGCGGCCGTGCGGACGAACCCGCTCCCCGCGTTCTTTGACTGGTGCAAACGGCTCAGCAATCCGGACCTTGCCAAGCGTTTAGAGCGCCAGGACGGCACCACGCCTTCCCTGCACGTTGTCTATAACGTGCCGACAGGCTACGACGGCTCGGTGCAGGACGCGCCCGCGATGGAGTGCCCCGACATCGTGGACTCTGCGCAAACGGCGCTGCACTTGGCGAAGCGACGCGACACCAGGCAGGAAGTTCGACAGACGAACAATCTTTCGCGGCTGGAGTGGCATCGCCGGCTACTCACTCAGAACAAGGGCGTGTTTGTCATTCTGGCCGACGAGATTGCCCCGCGGGAACAGATCGATCTCGGCAATGAGTTGTCTCCCGATCATGACAAACTGCGCCGGAATGTCGGGGACGGCTGCCGCGCAACCCTGGAGACACTCTACCGTGAGGACATCCGCGTGCTCAGCAACGGAAGTCCGACCATTCCTTGCGTGAGGTTGCTCGCACGCCTTGCTCCGCGTCGCGCCGCCGTTATGGGAAACTGCGGCGGACTGCAGGCCGTGTGCGATCGCTGCACCGGTGTGCTCGAGTATCGCCCGGCCCAAAATCCAGGCGCCGTGCAGGAAGGTGTGCTGCAAACCTACGGACAGCGCACGCCGCCGGCCGCTGCGGAGTTGGTGCGCATGTTTCCGCAGCTTGCTACGCAAGAATCGAAGGTGGTGTTCCTGGGCAGCGGCGGGGTCTTCCGAGGAGCGTTCCACATCGGCGTGATCGCGGCGATGTATCAGACCGAGCTGTTTCCCGACCTTGTGATTGGCGCTTCCGTCGGCACGCTGATGGGCGGCGCGCTGTGCCGTATGACTGTAGGTGATCGAGCCAACGCGCCCAAGGTCCTGTCTGACCTGGCAACGTTGTTTGCGCACGTGGACGAGAAAGTGTCGCTGACCTTCACGTTGAAGAACGCAACCAAGCAGTTGGGCATCCGGGCGCGAGAGATCCGGTTGTCGCCTTCGGAGTTGGCGCGCAAAGTTCGGAGCGGCTCCAAAGCCGACGCCGGCTACGCGGCGACGGGCGCGCCGCCTGTCCTCACGGATGCGCTGTCATCACTCTTCGTGATTCCGCATAGGAACACAGCGGCGATCGCATCACAATTTGTCGCGGGCCATTTCAGCGCCGCAGTGGCCAAATTTCTGAGCGAGGTCAGGCGAGAGACTCTAGCCAGTTTCGATATCCGGAGCTGCGTCATGGGCGTCTCCTTGCTCGAAGCTGAGACCCGGCGGCTGTTGGCCTTCAGCGAGTCCGGGGCCGAGCTGGCGAAGGTGCAGCCATATCAAGACGCGACGCCCTCCGGCCGCAAGGTCGCCTTCTTTGGGACCACTTCATTCTTAAACGCCAGCTCGTCGCTGTTGCTCGGCAGGGACTTCCTGACCACGGCCCCGAGCTGGAGCGCAACCCAGCAAGGCCTGTGCTCCAGCGCCTTCCCCGCGGTCTTCGCAGCGCGCATGGAAGCCGACCTCATACCCGGAGCCGGGAGGACGGACCGCTTCTTCGCCGACGGTGGCATGTTCGATAACCTGCCGTTCTTCCCAGCACTGGAGGTCCTTTCAGCGATTCAGCGCGCTGTACCGTTCGCCGACGCCGCCGAAATGCGAAAGCGTGTGCAGAAACGGGCGGCCAGTCCCAACCTGATCATTGCCGCCGGACTGAATGCGGCTCCGGTGGCTGGCGAGACGGTGCAATCGGACACCATGTTCGCCGTGAAGGACCGCGCCACGAAGCTTTCCTATGAGAGCAAGACAAGCACATTCACCACCTCTGCAAGGAAGAGTCTCACGATTCTTCAGGAGATTGGCGGCAAAGACCTTACTGCTCTGGACGATCGGCAACTAGGGTTTCTCAACGGTTTTGTGGCCGGCGCGGTCGTCGATATTACCCCGACCGATGCAGACCACATCAATCCAACCTTTGCCTTCTGTAAGTCTCTCGGGATGCGGAGTAAGCGAGTGCAGGCCTCCATTGGAGATGGCTGCTATCGGAGCCTGCAGCAATTTTCGAAGAACCAGTATGTGCACGAAACGCTCGAGGCGAAGGGCAAATTGGTGGACTGGATCAAACCTGCAGATAGGCTCAAGCAGCCCACGGCAGATTCCTGTCCTTACTTCCAGATCGGCCAGAAATCCTTCGCATGCCCCTTCACGCAGACGGAGGAGTCCGATGTATCCGATGTAAATGCCATCTACGAAGTCTGCAAGGGCGATCCTGCGCATCCGTGAGGGCGGCAATACCCGTCTTCTGCGCTCATCCTTAGCATTTCGAAGCGGAAGGAAACATGTGGCTTGGTTTCGACCTCGGTACGCAAAGTGTCCGTGCCATGGCAGTGTCGGAGATGGGCCATGTACTCGGACAGAGCTCTCAGCCGCTCACCAGCCGACGCGAAGGTCCCCGGCACGAACAGGATCCGGAGGAGTGGTGGCGCGCAATTGTCTATGTCAGCCGTGCAGCTCTGGCCGGCTTGCCTGCCTCCTCGGTCCGGGGGCTGGCCGTTGACGGCACCTCCGGCACTATCCTTCTCGTCGACAGATCGGGCAAGGCACTCACACCGGGGCTCATGTACGACGACACGCGTGCAAAGGCCGAAGCGCGCCGTGCGAATGAGGCCGGCGCGTCCGTCTGGGCCTCGCTCGGATATCGCATGCAGCCGTCGTGGGCCCTCCCTAAGCTACTCTGGTTGCTACGCGAATATCCCAGCGTGATCCCCGGTGCACGTCTCGCTCACCAGAACGATTTCATCAACCGCCGGTTCTCCGGGCACGAGGTCCCATCGGACTCAAGTAACGCGCTTAAGACGGGTTACGATCTGGTCCGAGAAGCATGGCCGCACGAGGTCCTTGACGCGCTCGGTGTGCCTGACCAGGTTTTGCCTGCCGTCGTGCGCTCGGGTACGCGACTCGGCACCGTCTGCGCTGAGGCCGCGGAGATCACCGGCATCCCCGCGGGGACGCCGATCATTGCTGGTATGACCGATGGCTGCGCCGCCCAGATCGGCGCGGGGGCCTTGGAAGTAGGCAGTTGGAATTCAGTACTCGGGACAACGCTGGTACTCAAAGGCGTGACCAGAGAACTGATTCGCGATCCCACTGGAGTCGTGTACTCGCATCGCTGTCCCGACGGCAATTGGCTGCCGGGCGGTGCCTCCAGCACCGGCGCAGCCGTCCTCGCAAAGCAATTCCCGGGGAGTAATCTCGACGCGTTAAGTGCACAAGCAGCCGAACGAGAACCGGCGAGCATCATTGCCTACCCGCTTGTCTCCCGGGGTGAACGTTTTCCTTTCCTAGCCCCCGATGCCGAAGGATTTCTGCTCGGCGATCCGTCGGACCAGGTTGATCTCTATGCGGCGTTGCTTCAGGGAGTGGCTTTCATTGAACGGCTTTGTTTCGATTACCTCGACATGCTGGGCGCACCAATCGGCGGTCAACTCAGCTTGACGGGTGGCGCAGCCCGTAGCCGCTACTGGTGTCAGCTTCGCGCCGACATTCTCGCACGGCCCGTTCGCCTGCCTGAGAACGCCGAGCCCGCGTCGGGAATGGCTGTCCTGGCAGCCTCCGTGGGACGACGCGTCTCTGATGTTGCCAAGGGGATGGTGCGTGTTCGCGCAGTGATCGAGCCCCGGCCAGACCGGTTCGCTCGATTCCGGGCATCCTACATTCGGCTCGTGGAAGAGCTCGCACGCCGCGGATGGTTGCAAGCGGCGGTGGTTGAGCATGCTAAGAGGCGGGCAGCGCTTGCACCATGACCGCGCCAATCGCTCGACACTCGACTGACAAAGACAGCTCCTGCGCCTGAAGGCTCTAGCCGACGTCAGCCGCAGGAAACGGAAGGTCCGTGATCGTGGCTCTCACTTTTCCGTGACACTCCCGACAGGCGCCAGGTGCGGGTCTGACTTCGACGGATCTGTATTCAATCGACTGAGTGCCGCCACCGGGGATGCAAAGGTCATGGGCTTGTCACCGCTGTGGACGCGCAAGAGGTGATAGGTCAGCAGCAGTTGGGTAATGGCCAGCGGATCGCTGTGCCGCACCTCATTGCGATCGTTATAGTCGCCGAACTGGTCAGCGCGCAGCGGACGCAGGTCCGGCAAGTGTTGTCAAATCGCTTCTTCCAGCTTTGTCGATTGTTCCCGAGTAACGCGGCCATCCACATCGAGAAAGTCTACTGGGCGGCCGCCATCGCGGCCCAGTTGCATGCGGACGCCGCCCGCCGCACCGCGAGTGTTGTCGATCAGGTAGCTCAGATCGGGATGGGGAATCGTGGGACGCAAGACGAGCCTGACGTTCAGGCACGCATCGGCCTCCTCGGGGGGCACACCGGGGTCAGGAGAGAACTGGACGACGATATCCGCGAATTCGCGCTGCGGACGAATAAACTCGCGCGAGTCCGCTTCCCGCCTCTGCAGCTCCGCGCGCACTTGTTCGGCCGTGTAACCCCGCTTGGTGGT
>Ga0075520_1000515_pt1 | contig 17080 bp, 17 predicted proteins | sample NGEPerB_FD_75100 | JGI IMG/M metagenome (GOLD analysis project Ga0075520, IMG submission 75100) | Arctic peat soil microbial communities from the Barrow Environmental Observatory site, Barrow, Alaska, USA - NGEE PermafrostAB12-B | ecosystem: Environmental > Terrestrial > Soil > Wetlands > Peat ... | reverse complement strand
GTCGGTGGGCCTGGTGGCGCTGGCCGGCGCGATCGTGCTGCTGGCGCCGGCCAGCCTGCACTTCGGCCTGAAGGGGACGGGTGGCTCGACCAGCAACGCCACCAACGGGCGCACCAAGCTGGTCTCGCGCGGCCTGGAACTGTTCGCCGAACGCCCGCTGCAGGGGTTCGGGTCGGGATCGTTTGAAACGGAGTACCAGCGCCACGGCAAGACCACGGCGGAGAACGCCACCTCGGCCTCGCACACGATCCCCGTGACGGTGGCCGCGGAGCAGGGGATCCTGGGCCTGGCGGTGTACGTGGCGCTGCTGCTGGCGTGCTTCCTGGCCCTGTTCCGCGGGGCCGGACGATCGCCGCCGCGGATCGCCGTGGCGGCCTGCTTCGCTGCGCTGGTGCTGCACACGTGGACCTACGCGGACTTCCTGGAGGACCCCTTCACCTGGGCGCTGTTGGCGATCGGCGTGGCCCTGGCGCGCCAGGACGAACCCTCTCGGGCAGGTAGCTTCTGAGCCGTGCTCGGCTACCTCAAGCGCCTGGTGAGCACTGGCGCGGCGTATCAGTTCGGGGACATCCTCGCCAAGGGGCTGGCGCTGCTGACGCTGCCGCTGTACACGCACCACCTGAGCCCCGAAGCCTACGGTGCGGCCGAATCGCTGCTGACGGCGGTGATCCTCTCCAGCATCCTGCTGCGCGTGGGGGTCGGCGAGGCGTTCATCCGCTTCTACTTCGACGATGCGGACCCCGAGCGCAGGCGGCGGATCGCGCGCACTGCCACGGCGACGGTCGCGTGGACGACCACGCTGGCGGCCCTGGCGGCGCTCGTCCTGGCGGGCCCGCTGTCGAAGCTGCTGCTGAGCTTCCGCGACCCGCTGCTGCTCGACTGCGCGGTGCTCGGGCTGTGGGCGTTCACCAACCTGGAGATGGCCTATGCGCAGCTGCGCGTGGACGAGCGCGCGCGCACCTACGTGCTGGCCTCAGGCGCCAACGTGGCGATGACGGTGGCGTTCACGGTGGGGCTGGTGGTGTTCGCCCACCAGGGCGCCCGCGGCCTGCTGCTGGGCAACTTCGGCGCCTCCACGGTGGTCGTGCTGGGGCTGTGGTGGGTGCTGCGCGGGCGCTTCTCGCTGCGGGTCAGGGTGGCGGACCTGCGCGCGATGCTCCGCTTCGGGCTGCCGACGGTGCCGGCGGACGCGAGCGTGTACGCGCTGCAGGTGGCGGACCGCTTCTACCTGTTCCGCGTCGACTCCCACAGCGCGGCGGGCCTGTATGCGGTGGCCATCAAGCTCGCCACGGTGGTGTTCGTGGCGGTCCGCGGCTTCCAGTACGCGTGGCCGCCGCTGGCCTACTCGATCGAGAGCGACGAGGAGGCGGGGAGGCTGTATTCGCTGGTCACCACCTACTACGCGCTGGCGACCGGCGTGGTCGTCTGCGGCGTGGCGCTGCTGGGGCGCTGGATGGTCCGGCTGCTGGCCGCGCACAGGTTCTACGACGCCTACCGCGCGCTGCCCTGGCTGGCGCTGGGGTGGGCGCTCTACGGCCTCTACCTGGTGTTCGTGGCGATCGCGGGGCGCGCGCGCGTGACCTCCCGCAACTTCCCCGCGGCGGCTGCGGGCCTCGCGGTCAACGTGGCGCTGCTGCTTGTGCTGGTGCCCGCCGGCGGCGCGGGGCTGGGGATCGCGGGCGCGGGGATCGCGCTGTGCGGCGCCTACGCGGCGATGCTGGTGGTCATGTACGCGCTCACGCGCAGCCTGTTCAAGGTGGGCTTCGAATGGGGGCGCCTGGCGCAGCTGGCGGCGATCCTGGCGGGCATAGCGGTCTCGGGCGAGCTGCTGCTCCCGAGCCACGGCCTGGCGGGCCTGGCCTCGCGCGCGGCGTGGCTGGCGCTGGTGCCGGCGGCGCTGCTGCTCACGCGCTTCTTTCACCCGTACGAGCGCGCGGGCGCGCGGGCGCTGGTGGCGGACGGACGCCGCCGCGTGGGGGCCTTCCGCGCGGGGCACGGGGACGTGGAGGCGTACGCGGAGGATCCGCTGCGCGACCTCTGAGCGCGCCGGTCCCGGCGCGGGCAGGGCGGCGGGCTGGAGGGGCTGCGGCTCAACCGCCGCGGTTGTAGAGCTCGGCCGCCTCGCGCAGCCCGTCGCCCCGCTCGGGGCGCAGCGTCGCGGTGACGTGGCGCCAGTAGCGCCGCGACGAGCGGCCAGGTAGGAACAGCGCGGCCAGCGCCCGCAGCGCGTAGGAGGAGGCGGTCAGCCAGCGCACCGCGCGCGCGGCGGCGGCGGTGTGGTGCTTGCGCATGTAGAGGTCGCGGTTGCGCGACACTTCCACGATCCGCCGCTCGGGCACGGAGTCGGTGGAGAGCTGCTCGTGATGGACGGCCACGGCCGCCGGGACGTACAGGCTGCGCCAGCCCGCGTCGCGCAGGCGGCGGGCGAAGTCAACCTCGTCGGAGTAGACGAAGAAGTCGGGGTCCAGGTAGCCGACCTGTGCGGCGGCCTCGGTGCGCACGAGCAGCGCGGCGGACTGGCACCAGTCCACCCGGCGCGTGCGCGCGCCCCTGCTCTGGACGGTGAACAGGCGGTGCAGGAACAGGGCCCCCGCGAGCGCGCTCAGCGGCGTGGGAAAGCGCCATGCGCAGGCCTGGGCGGAACCGTCGGGGCGCAGCAGCCGCGCGCCCGCGCACGCCGTCTCCGGGTGCTCCTCGAGCGCTCGCCACAGCGCCAGCGTGGCTCCGGGGAGCAGCTCGGAGTCCTCGTTGAGCAGCAGCGCGTAGCGTCCGCGTGCGCGGCGCAGCAGCTCGGAGTCGTTCACGGCCTTGCCGCGCCGACGCTCCAGCGCGATCGTCTCCACCACGACGGGGTGCGCGCGGGCGGCCTCCGCGGAGCCGTCGCGCGAGCAGTTGTCAAGCACCAGCACCTCCGAGGCGAAGGGCAGGGTCTCGCGCTCGCGCGCGATCGCGTCCAGGCCGCGCAGCAGCAGCTCGCGCTGGGAGGTGTTGACCACGCAGTAGCTCAGCTCGATCTCACCCGTCCGCGGGGGCCCGGCCTCGGGCCGGTCTGAGGGACTCATGCGCCCATTCTCGCCCCAACCGCGCCTATTGTCCGTTCGAGTGCGCGTCCACGTCGTCGATCCATCCGCCTACACGCCGCCGTATGACCACGCTCTCTGCCGCGCGCTGGCCGCGGAGGGGGCGGAGGTGGAGCTCTACACGAGCCGCTTCGCCTACGGGCCGGTGGCCCCGGCCGAGGGCTACGGGCGGCGCGAGACGTTCTACCGCGCGGCCGCGCGCCTGTCCAACCCGCGCGCCCGTCGCGCGGTCAAGCTGGCGGAGCACATACCGGACATGCTCCGCTACCGGCGCGCGGCGCGCGCCGCGGACGTGGTCCACTTCCAGTGGCTGACCGTCCAGCACCTGGACGGTCGCCTGCTGCCGCGCGGGCGCCCGCTGGTGCTGAGCGCCCACGACATCCTCCCGCGCGAGCCGCGGCCCGGGCAGCGCGAGGCGCAGCGGCGGCTGTACGAGCGCTTCGACGCGGTGGTGGTCCACTCCGAGCACGGCGCCCGCCGCCTGACGGGCGAGCTGGGGGTGGATCGGGCGCGCGTGCACGTGATCGCCCACGGCGCCTTCGAGCACCTGGCCGCGGGCGGCGCCGGGCTGGACGCCGCGGCGCCGTTTCAGACGGAGCGCCCGGTGGTGCTGTGCTTCGGCCTGATGCGCCCCTACAAGGGGATCGACCTGCTGCTGGACGCGTGGGAGGGGATCGAGGACGCGGAGCTGTGGATCGCGGGCATGCCCCGTATGGACATCTCCGGGCTGCGCGCGGCTGCGCCGCCGGGTGTGCGCTTCGTGCCCCGCTTCATCGGCGACGACGAGCTGCCCGCGTACTTCCGCCGCGCCGAGCTGGTGGTGCTGCCCTACCGCGAGATCGACCAGTCGGGCGTCCTGTTCACGGCGCTGGCCTTCGGCACGCCGCTGCTGTTGAGCGACGTGGGCGGATTCCCGGAGGTGGCTGCGACGGGCGCCGCGCGCACGTTCCCGGCGGGCGACGCCGCGGCCCTCCATGGGGCGCTGCGTGAGCTGCTGGACGACCGGGGCGCCCTGGCGGAGATGGCCGAGCGCTCGCGGGCGGCGGCGGCCGGTCCGTACTCCTGGCAGGCGGCGGCGCGGCGCACGCTCGAGCTCTACGAGACGCTCCTGCGCGAGTATCCACACGGATGAGGAGCGCCCTGGAGATCGCCTTCTGGCTGGCGTGCGCACTGATCGTGTGGACGCAGCTCGGCTATGCGGCGGCGCTGGCCGTGCTCGCGCGCGTGGTGTCCCCGTCGGGCGCGCCCGGCTCTGCGCCCGACGGCGGCCTGCCGTCCCTGTCGTTGATCGTGGCGGCCCACGACGAGGAGCGGGTGATCGCTGCCAAGGTGGCCAACGCGCTCGCCCTGGACTACCCGCGCGAGCTGCTGGAGCTGATCGTGGCGTGCGACGGATGCACGGACGCCACGGCCATGCGCGCGCGGGAGGCCGGCGCGGAGGTCGTGCTGGAGCTGGCGCGCGCAGGCAAGATCCGCGCGCAGGACGCGGCCGTGAAGCGCGCACGCGGCACGATCGTGGCCTTCTCGGACGCCAACGCGCTGTGGGCGCCCGACGCGGCACGCGCGCTGATCGCCGCGTTCGCGGATCCGCGCGTGGGCTACGCCTGCGGGCAGGTCCGCTTCGTGCAGGCGTCCGCGGGCGCGGGCAACCAGGAGGGCGTCTACTGGCGCTACGAGCTGGGCGTCCGGGCGCTGGAGTCGCGCCTCAGCTCGATCACGGCTGGCAACGGCGCCATCTACGCCACCCGCAGGGAGTCCTACATCGTGGTGGACCCGATCATGGGCCACGACCTGTCGCTGCCGTTCAACATGGTCAAGCGGGGCTGGCGCGCGGTGTACGTGCCGGGCGCGCGCGCCAGCGAGAAGATGGTCCCCACGCTGGGCGGAGAGTTCGCACGCAAGCGCAGGATGATGAGCCACACCTGGCCGATCGTGCTGCGCGGCGGGATGCTCTCGCCCCGCGGCTACCCGCCGGGCTACGCGCTGATGATCCTCTCCCACCGCCTGCTGCGCTACGGCTCGGCGCTGCTGCATGTCCTCGCGCTGGCGAGCAACGTGGCGCTGGTGGCCGCCGGGGCGGGAGCGCTCTACGCGATCACGCTGGGTCTCCAGCTCGCGCTGCTGCTCGCCGCGGCGCTGGCCGGTCTGCTGCCCGCCCGCCCGCTGCTGATCGCGCGCTACTACGTGCTCACCACGGCCTCTCTCGCGGCCGGGCTGTGGGACTGGCTGCGCCACGGCACGCCGCCTGGCTGGGACGCCGCCGAGGGAACGCGCTGACGCACAAGCGTCCTATTGTCCGCTGCGTGATCCGCCGCGCCGTCGACATCGTGGTCTCCGCGCTAGTGCTCGCGCTCAGCTCGCCGCTGCTCGCGGCGGCGATGCTGGCGATCCGCCTGGAGGGTCCCGGCCCGGTGATCTACCGCCAGCGGCGCATAGGCCTGGATGGCCACCCCTTCGACGTGCTGAAGCTGCGCACGATGGTTGACGGCGCGGAACACATCGGGGCGGGCCTGGCGGTCAACGAGAACGACTCGCGCATCACGCGCGTGGGGGCGCTGCTGCGTAGGACCTCGCTGGACGAGCTGCCGAACCTGGTGAACGTGCTGCGCGGGGAGATGTCGCTGATCGGGCCCCGCCCGACGCTGCCGGCGCAGGTGGAGCAGTACGGCGAGCGCGAGCGCGGACGCCTAGCGCTGAAGCCGGGCATCACGGGCTGGGCGCAGGTCAACGGCCGTGCGACGCTGCCGTGGTCGCAGCGCATAGAGCTCGACCTCTACTACATCCAGCACCGCTCGCTGGCGCTCGATCTGAAGATCCTGTGGCGCACCGTGGCGATGGTGCTGGGCGGCACGGATCTCTACAAGGGCAGCCACGGCGGCTGGGAGGGTGAGCTGTGAGCCCCCCGGCGGTGCTGCTGACGGGCGCGGGCAAGCGCTACGACATCGTCTCCTGCTTCGCCCGCCTCACCACCACGGTGGTGGCCGACCCCTCGCCGCTGGCGCCCGCCCAGTACGCGGCGCACGTGCGCACCGCGGTGCCGCTGATCGCCGACCCGGATTACGTGCCGGCGCTGGTGGAGCTGTGCGAGCGCCACGGCGTCGGCGCGGTGCTGCCGCTGACGGACCTCGACATCGAGGTGCTGGCCCACGCCAGGGAGAGCGGGCTCCTGCCCGCGCTGGTCCCGTCCAGCGCGGTGGCGCGCGCGGCGTATGACAAGTACGAGGCCCATCTGCTGCTCCAGCGGCTGTCGCTGCCCTCGCCGCCGACGGTCCTGCCGGAGGCGGATCTGGACGCGCTGGACTACCCCGTGATGGTCAAGCCGCGGCGCGGCTCGGGGGCGCGCTCGATCCACCTGGCGCGCGACGCGGCGCAGGCGCGCTTCTTCATCGACTACGTGCAGGAGCCGACGATGGTGCAGCGCGCGATGAACGGACCGGAGCTGTCGATCGACTGCCTCGGCGACCTCGAGGGACGCTGCCTGAACGCGATCCCGCGCACGATGCTGGAGTCGCGCGGCGGCGAGTCGATCAAGGGCGAAGTGGTCCACGACGGGGAGCTGATCGAGCTCGGGCGCCGGGCGATGGAGGCGCTGGGCGTATGCGGACCGGCGACCATCCAGGTGTTCCGCGACCCTGACGCCGGCCTCGGGATCACGGACGTGAACACTCGCTTCGGCGGCGCCTTCCCAGCCCCCGCCTACGCGGCCCTGGCGGGGCGCAGCTACCCCGAGCTGATCGTGCGCATGGCGGGCGGCGAGCGGATCGAGCCGCACGTGGGCGAGTTCAACGCGGGCAGGACCTTCACGCGCTACTACTGGCAGCTGGAGCTGGACGAGCAGCTGCGACCGACCGGCCGCGAGATCGTGCCCGGCGGTCCGCCAAACCCCCGCTGAGCTGGCCGCACGCACGGCAAGCGCCACAGGCGCGACCGCTGTGGGGCTAGAATTGCCTGCAGTGCCCACATTGCTCGCCGATCCCCCCCCTGCTCCAGCCAGCGAGCAGGAGAACGCCCACACGAGCGCTGGCGCTCCGCCACAGCCGCCTGCCGGCCTGGCGCAGCAGCCGGCGCCCGCCGACCAGACGTGCGCGGGCTGCGGCGCGCCGATGGCCCTGTCCCAGGACTGGTGCCTGCAGTGCGGCGCCGGCGCCCGCGGCAGCATCGGCTCGCCGGGCTGGCGCTCGACCGCCACGATCCTCGCGGTCACGGTGCTGCTCGCGCTGGGCGCGGCGGCGGCGGGCTATGCGGCGCTCAGCAAGAAGACGCCCAAGCCGCCCACGGTGACCACCACGGTCGCTCAGGCACCCGTGACCTCCGCCACGACCACGACGCCCACGATCACCACGCCCACAATCTCGACGCCGAGCACCTCCGCGAAGATCCCGCTGCCGTTGGGCACGACGGTCAAACCGCCGAAAATCCTGCTGCCGCTGGGGACGGGGGTCAAACTGCCGAAGATCACGCCGCCGGGCAGCTTGGGCACCAGCACCACCCCAACCACCAACACGACCGGCTCCACGGGCACGGGCACGAACACCACGAGCACTCCCTCGACGTCCACCACGGGCGGCTCGGGCACGGCCGGCGAATCCCAGCAGGCGGCGATCCTGCTGGACACGAACGCGGCCTCCACGTACAACCCCTACAACTATCCGGTCGCTGAATTCGGCGACCCGAGCCTGATCCTCGACGGCGACATGGCCACGGGCTGGACGGCGGAGGTCAACCCGACGAGGGCTCCCAAGATGGCAGAGGGCCTGCTGATCGACCTGAAGACGCGCCAGAAGCTGAAGGCGATCGAGCTGGCCACGGCCTCGCTCGGCATGACCGTTCAGGTCTACGGCGCCAACGCACATACGGCGCCCACGTCGATCACGGACCCGGCGTGGGTTCCCCTGAGCCACTCCCAGGTGGTCACCAAAAAGCACATCCGCATCAAGCTGCGCAATGCGACCAGGGCGTTCAGGTTCGTGACGCTGTGGATCAGCCAGGCGCCAGCCGCCTCGGTGGGCACCCCAGCAGCCCCGGGACACGTGAGCGTCAACGAACTGGAACTGTTCGCCGCCGGTTAGGGGCGACGGCGACGGACCCGGTTCACGCCGCGCGAGGGCGACTCCCCGGCCAGTCGGCCGCAGCGGCCAGGACCGCCGTCTAGGCGGAGGTGGTGCGCGCGCGTCTGGCCGGAGGCTTCTTGGCCCGCTTGGCCCTTGGCTTGGCCCAGACCTCGTCCAGGAACGCGGCGACCTCGCCGGTCAGCCGGTCGGGCTGCATGCGCAGCTCCACCAGCGAGTTGGCTTCCAGCAGCCGTGCGTTGGGCATCTCCTTGGCGAGCATGCCGGCATCTGAGAAAGGGTGCACTGGATCGCGTGGATGGCCGAGCACCAGCGTGGGCGCCTGGAAGGTCGCGCGCTCGCTGCGGGGCGGTGCGATGCGCCCGAAGAACAGGCCCTGGAGCAGCGCGCCCCCCGGCCCCGGTTCCTGGCGGAGCAGGTCGAGCATGACGTTGCCGAAGTGCGGGAGCACACTGCGCGGCACCGCGCGCGCGACCCGCGCGAGCAGCTTCATGACGGGCTCGCCAAAGGTCAGCGACATGAGCACGGGGGTGAAGGCCAGCGCGCTGGCGAGCAGGCCGTTGTCGAGCACGGGCATCTCGATCACCAGCCCCCGCAGCCGCTCGGGGCGCTCGGAGGCGACCTCGAGCGCGGCGTTGGCTCCGAGCGAGGTGCCCATGACGACCGCCTGCTCCAGCTGCAGGTGGTCCATCAGCGCGATCACCTGCTGGCCGAAGATCGGCATGGAGTAGCGCCACATGTCGCGCGGGCGCTCGGACTGGCCGTGGCCGAGCAGGTCGAGCGTGATCACACGGTTGCCCCGCGAGGCCAGCTCTTCGGCCAGCGGCCGGTGCATCTCCTGCGAGAGCAGCAGCCCGTGCAGGAGGATCAGTGGGCGAGCGCTCGCGGACGCGCTGCGCGCGGTGCGCCCGCGCACTCCCGCGGCGGTCACGGCGGCGGGCCCACCACCGAACTCGGTGTAGGCGATTCGCTGCTCCTCGAACTTGAAAAACGGCATGACTGCACCCTACTACCACGCCCGCGGCGCGCCTCCCACGGCTGAGCGCTAGCTTTGACGGCGACGCGATCCGCCAAGCCCACCCCCTCAGGAGGACCCCATGGCCAAGCAGCCCCGCATCCTCGCCGGAGAGACCGCCGCGATCACCGGCGCCGCCCGCGGGATCGGGCGCGCGACCGCCGAGGCGTTCCTGCGCCAGGGCATGAAGGTGGCGATCGGCGATGTCGACTTCGAGGCCGCGCGCCAGACCGCCTCGGAGCTGGGCGCGAGCACGATCGCGTTGCCGCTGGACGTGACCGACAGGGACTCCTTCGACGCCTTCCTGAACAGCGCCGAGCAGCAGCTGGGGCCGCTGGACGTGCTGGTGAACAACGCCGGGATCATGCAGGTGGGCCGCTTCATCGACGAGGACGACCTGACGGCGCGGCGGATGGTGGACATCAACGTGCACGGCGTGATCCTGGGCATGAAGTTGGCGCTCGCGCGCATGATCCCCCGCGATCGCGGCCACATCGTCAACATCTCCTCGCAGGCGGGCAAGTTCGGCGCGCCGGGCGGGGCGACCTATTCGGCGACCAAGCACGCGGTGGTCGGCCTGACGGAGGCCGTGCGCGGCGAGCTGCGCCTGATGGGCGCCCACATAGACCTCAGCTACGTGATGCCGTTCGTGGTCAACACGGAGCTGGGCGCGGGCCTGGGCGAGGCGCGCGGGATGCAGAGCCTCGAGCCGACGGACGTGGCGGACGCGATCGTGGAGGCTCTCCAGCTGGGCATTGTGGACGTGTGGGTGCCGAAGTCGGCCAGGCGCACGAACGTGCTCGCCGCGGTGCTGCCGCGGGTGCTGTCGGAGGGCATGGCGCGCGCGATGAAGGCCGACCGCGTGCTGGCGGGCGCGGACCTGAACACGCGCCGTGCGTATGAGCTGCGGGCAGCGCGCTCGCAGCCGGGGCTGGAGCCCGCGGTCGAGCCGTCGCAGATACCGAAGACGGCGGCCGAGGCGCCTGAGAGCCCAGCGGAGGCTCCCGAGACGGCGGGCGGGGTCGCGCAGACGACGAGCGAGTAGCGCGCCGCGGCCCTCGCTCGGGCGGCAGTCGTCAGGCGGCCGTCAGCCAGTCGGCGATCAGCCCGCCGATCAACGGCCCCTGGTCCTCCTGCAGGAAGTGGCTGGCGTTATCGATCGTGCGCGGCGCGGGCTGCCCGATGGACTCGGCGAAGCGCTCGCCGACCTCCAGCGGCAGCACCGGGTCGGAGTCGGCCCACAGCATCAGCGTCGGTCGGCTGTCACCGCGTAGCGCCTCCAGCACCCGCTGCCCGGCGTTGGCGCCGGGCGCATCGGGAGTGCGGGGGATCAGCAGCGGGAAGGCGCGCGCCCCGGCCTTGGAGGCGGCGTCCGGGTAGGGCGCGTCGTAGGCGGCGATGACCTCATCGCCCGGGTCGGTCTTGCAGGCGCCGCGTACCAACATGCCCACGGGCAGATCCTCCGTGCGCGCGACGAAGTCGCGGAAGGCGATCCAGGCGTCGGTCATCTTCTGGTGCCCGGTGAACAGGCCCGTGTCCAGGATCACGATCCGCTCGATCCGCTCGGGGTGCTCCACGGCCAGGCGCAGGCCGATCGGCCCGCCCCAGTCGTGCACCACTATCGTCGCGCCGCTGAGGTCGAGGTCCTCCAGCAGCGTGCCCGCCAGCGCGGTGTGGCGGTCGTAGCTGTAGAAGTCGATGCCTGTCGGCTTGTCCGAGCGCCCGAAGCCGGCGAGGTCGGGCGCCAGGCAGCGAAAGCCGGCGTCGCGCACGGGGGGAATGACCTTGCGCCACAGAAACGACCAGGTCGGCTCGCCGTGCACGAAGATCACGGGCGCGCCGGCTCCCTCATCGAGGTGGGCGAGGCGCAGCCCGTCAACATCGCGGTAGTGGGACTGGAAGGGAAAGTCCGGAAGCCCCAGCAGCGCCTCCTCGCCCGTACGCACGACGTCGGCCATCTCCTCGCGGAGCATACCCTGTGCCTCATCGGCTAGGCTCGCGCCGATGCACACCCTGGCCGTTCAGCTGGCGCCCATCCTGGGGGCGGAGAAGAGCAAAGCTCCGTTCTACATAGCGGGCGGCCTGCTCGTGGCGTGGGCCCTGCTGCTGTCGTTGGGGATCGGCATGCGCCGCAGCGACTTCCCGTCCAACCTGGCCCAGCAGCGCGGTGTGATGGCGATCAGCGCGGTCCTGGTGCTGGCGGCGGTCTCAACAGCGGTCATCACCTCGGGCGGAGCGACCAAGAGCGAGGCGTCCAGCGCAACCCCCGCGACCAAGGAATCGGGTGGCGTGACGGAAGCCTCGACAGCCACGGCCACGACCAAGCCGACGGCCACGACCAAGCCGACGACCACGACCAAGCCGACGGCCACCACCGGCGCCCCGACCTCGCCGGCCACCTCGCTGAAGCTGGCGGCCAACCCCGAAGGCCAGCTCAGCTACGACACCAAGACGCTCAGCGCGAAGGCTGGCAGCGTGACCATCACGATGACGAACTCCTCGCCGGTGGAACACAACGTCACGATCGCTCAGGGCAGCACGATCCTCGGCGCGACGCCCACGTTCACGGGCTCCAGCAAGACACTCGCGCTGAAGCTGAAGCCGGGCACCTATGAGTTCTACTGCTCGGTGCCCGGACACCGACAGGCGGGCATGGAAGGTACGCTGGCGGTCTCGTGAAGCTGTACGTCTGCTGGGGCACCTTCCCAACACCGCGTCCGGGCGGGCACCCGTGCGCGAACGCGTACAAGGCGCTGAAGGACGCGGGGCACGACCCCGAGGTGGTCAAGTCCTACGGTTTCGCGCCCTTGCCGGGCCTGTTCAACCAGACGCGCGGGCGGCGCGAGGTGCAGGAGCTGACGGGCAACCGCTGGGTCCCCACGCTGCGGTTGGATGACGGCACGGTGATCGACGATTCACACGCGATAGTCGAGTGGGCCCGGGCCAACCCGGCGTAGTTCTGGCGCAGCCCGGCGGGCGGCGACTGCGGCGTGGGGCGCGGCTGCGCGAGCAGCTCGTCCATGTCCCTGTCGGCGCGGGAGGCCACACGTCCGAGGGCGAGGGCGAGCGTCGCGCTGAATCCCGTCGCGGCAAGGCTTGAAGCAACGATGACGATCACGGAATCACCCCATGAACCTCGGTCAGCTCAGCTCCCTCTGCGGACACTCGCACAGCGCGCGGACGACAGTCCAGGCCCCTCGTGCGGGCGCCCACACTCTGACCGTGCCTTTCTACGTCGGGAGGGGACTGTCCTTCCGACGAAGCCGTCAATTCCGACAGAAGGGAACGCGCAATGGACGTCCTGGCCAGGCTGGATGAGGCACGCGAGCGGATCAACGTGCTCGAGCACCCGTTCTATCAGCGCTGGAGCGCCGGTGAGCTGAGCGCGGAGGAGCTGGGCTGCTACGCGGGGGAGTACCGCCATGCGGTCGTCGCCCTGGCGCGCGCGTCGGCGCTGGCGGCGGCCAAGGCGCGGGCGCCCCACGCGGAGGGCCTGTGCCGCCACGCGGAAGAGGAGGCGGCACACGTGGCGCTGTGGGAGGAGTTCGCGCACGCGGTCGGCGCGCGTCCGTCCCCGGCGGTCCGCCAAGCGAGCCTGGAGGGAACGGAGGAGTGCGTGGAGACGTGGACGGCGGGCGAGGATCTGCTGGAGCACCTGGCGGTGCTGTACGCGATCGAGGCGGGCCAGCCTGAGATCTCGAGGACGAAGCTGGAGGGCCTGGGCGCCCACTACGGCTACACCGAGGAAGGTCCCGCGACGAGCTACTTCACGGTCCACGAGCTGCGCGACGTGGAGCACGCCCGGCAGGCGGGGGAGCTGATTGCGGAGCTGATGGCCGACGTGGAGGACCGGCCCGAGCAGGTGGAGCGGATGGTGCGGCGGGCAAGCGCGGCGCTGCGCGGCAACTGGCGGCTACTCGACGGGGTGGAAGCGCACGCGCGTCCCTAGCGGCGGCGGGCCCCGCCGCGGTCAGCGCCGCGGCGGGACCGAGCGCGGCGCCAGGCGCCAGGCGAACAGCACGGCCGCCACGGAGGTCGCCAGGTTGAGGCTCGAGACGCCCGCTCTCATGGGGATGCTGACGCGCGCGTCGGCTCTGGCGATCAGCTCGCTGCTGAGGCCGTGGCGCTCGGTCCCGAACGCGAGCACCGCGCGGGGATCGAGCGCGGCGGGATCGAGCGTGTCGCCGTCGGGGTCCACGGCCAGCAGCGGTCGGTCGTGCGTGTCGAGATCCTCCAGCTGCGCCAGCCTGGCCACGGGCAGCGCGAAGTGCAGTCCCGCGGCGCCCCGCAGCGCGTCCGGGTGCCACGGGTCGTGGCTGCCGGTGGTGAGGACGGCGCCCGCGTCGGCGGCCGCGGCCACGCGCACGCAGGCGCCCATGTTGCCGAGGTCGCGCGGGTCCTCCAGCAGCACCACGGGAGCGGGTCGCTGCGCCGCCAGCACGGCGGCGGTGTCAACGACGGGACGCCGCGCGAGCGCCATCACACCGGTCGCGGGCGCGAGCGGCGCGAGCTGCTGGAAGATCTCCGGATCGATCGGGCGGGCGAGCGTACGCAGGCGCTCGGCGAGGTCGGGCGCGAGCAGGCCGCTCAGGCGCTCCAGCTCCGGCTGATCGCGGGTCACGACCTCCAGCGGCGCGGCGCCGAAGCGCAGGGCGTGCTTGAGCGGATGGAATCCTTCGAGCACGGCCAGCGAGGGATCGCGTCGCGCGCGCCCGAAGCGCGGGATGAGCGATCCGTCTTGCACGCGCCGATCATGGCATGACGGATAGTGTTCGCCCCTGACGATGAAGCTAGAGGGCATTCACCACATCAGTGCCATCACCGGAGATGCGCAGGGCAACGTGGCGTTCTACGCGGGCGTGCTGGGCCTGCGGATGGTCAAGAAGACGGTCAACCAGGACGAACCCAACGTCTACCACCTGTTCTACGGCGACGAGCACGGCTCTCCGGGGATGGACCTGACGTTCTTCGAGTACCCGGGCGCCGCCCCGGGACTGGCGGGGGCGGGGATGGTGCACCGGATCCTCTGGCGCGTGGCCTCGCGCCAGGCGCTCGAGTTCTGGCGCGAGCGCCTGGCGGCGAGGGGCGTGAGCGCGGAGCTGACCGGTGACAGCCTCCTGTTCGCCGACCCCGAGGGCCTGGGCCACGAGCTGATGTTCGTGGCCACCGGGGACGAGCCGCTGAGCGCCCGTTCGCCGGAGATCCCGAGCGAGTACGCGCTCCAGGGGCTCGAGGGTGTGCGTGCCTACAGCAGCGCTCCCGTTCACAGCGAGCGCCTGCTGGGCGAGGCTTTGGGCTTCGTCAGGCGCGAGGGCGAGCACTGGGAGGTGCGCGGCGAGCAGCGCGGCGGCTCCTACGCCTACGATCCGGCTCCGCCTGAGATCAACCGCAGGCAGGGCGCGGGCAGCGTCCACCACGTGGCGTTCGCCTCGCGCATGGAGGACTTGGAGAAGTGGCGCCTGCGGGTCGCCGAGGCGGGCGCCCGCCCGACGCCGGTGATCGACCGCTTCTACTTCAAGTCCGTCTACTTCCTGGAGCCGAGCGGGGTGCTGTTCGAGATCGCCACGATCGGCCCCGGCTTCGCTGTGGACGAGGACGAGCGGCACCTCGGCGAGCGGCTCTCGCTGCCGCCGCCGTTCGAGTCGATGCGCGAGCAGCTGGAGGCGACGCTCGAGCCGCTCGACTATCCGCCGCCGTGGCGTGTGGAGGCATCCGGCTAGGCGGCGGCGTCGCCGAGTCGGCGCGAGCGCGGCGAGCGTCTGGCCAACACGGCGCCCCAATCGGCGTCATCGATCCGGCCGGGCTGGGTCTCGGCGAGGAAGTCCCGCAGTAGCAGCGAGAGGCCTTCGGGGTCTTCCAGATGCGGAAAGTGGGCTGCGCGCGGGAGCGTCTTGAAGAAGCTGTGCGGGATCGCCTCGTGCGCGAGCCGTCCGTGCTGGATCGGGATGGTCCTGTCGCGCTCGCCCCAGACGATCATCGTGGGTATCGACTCCAGCAGCCCGAGGCGGTCGGTGGCGCTGACCCGCTGGCCGTGCATGTCGATCACGGAACGCAGCGTGTGCAGGAACGCCTGGCGCGCTTCCGCGTTCTCCAGCGGCCTCAGCGCGCGAGCGATCGCCTGCAGGTAGACGCCCGCGCCGACACCGCGCTCGCGCAGGCGCGTGCCCGCGCGACGGACTCCGCCGAGCAGGCGCGGGTGGATGGTGAGCGACAGCAGCGCGGACATGCCGGGCAGAGCGGCGGTGCGCAGCACCGGACTGACCTCACGGCCGAGGCCGCCGCTGGAGATCAGCACCAGGCGCTCGACGCGCTGTGGGAACTGGTAGAAGAACTGCATCGCCACGCCGCCGCCGAGCGAGTGCCCGACGATGCTCGCACTGTCCATGCCGATGGCTGCCAGCAGGTCGCGGATGCTGGCAGCGTGCGCTCCGAGCGAGTAGTCCCCGCGCGGCGCCGCGGAGTCGCCGTGGCCGATCAGGTCGGGCGCCACCACGGTGTAGTCGCCGGCCAGGCTCTGCGCCACGGCCTGCCAGTGGCTGGAGGAGTTGAGCATGCCGTGGATCAGCACCACCGGCGGTCCGCTGCCGGCGACCCTGTAGATCACGCGGCGCCCGTGCAGGGCGATCTCCCACTCCTCGAACCGCGGCGGCAGGGTGGGCAGCGGCACGGGCCGCGAGCCGTTTGGCGGCGGGTCCTCGCCGCCGGGTCCGGCCTGGCTGGAAGTCAGCGCGGCACCTCGCGGAGGAATCTAGCAAAGAGCCATACTCCTCCTGCGATGCTGCGGCTAGTCACGATCCCGATCAGCCACTACTGCGAGAAGGCGCGTTGGGCGCTTGAGCGCGCGGGAATGCCCTACCGCGAGGAGCGCCACGTCCAGGGCATCCATCAACTCGCCGCGCGGCACGCCGGCGGTGGAGCCACGGTGCCCGTGCTCGTCACGCCCGAGGGCGCGATCGGGGACTCCGCGGAGATCCTCGCCTGGGTGGACGAGCGCACGCTGCCCGAGCGGCGACTGTTCTCCCCAGACGCAGAGGAGCGGCGTGCGGTCGAGGAGCTGTGCGGGCGCCTGGACGACGAGCTGGGGCCGCGCGGCCGACGGCTGATCTACGTGCACATGCTCGCCGAGCGCAAGCTGATGCTTCACTTCAACAATCAGGGTGTCCCCGCCTGGGAGGACCGCGCGATCCGCTGGGGGTGGCCGCTGGCCGTCCGCTTCGTGCGTCGCGCGCTCGACATCACCCCGGGCATCGAGGTTGAGGACGAGGCGGTGGTTTGGCGTGAGCTCGACTTCGTGGCGGGGCTGCTCGCAGACGGGCGCTCGTATCTGTGCGGCGAGCGCTTCGGGGCGGCCGACCTGACGTTTGCGGCGTTGGCCGCCGCCGTGACCTTGCCGAGCATCTACGGTGTCGCCCTTCCCCAGCCTGAGGCGCTGCCGGCCCGCACGGCGGCGCTGGTGAGGCGTGCGCGCGAGCACCCCGCGGGGCGCCACGCGCTGCGCGTGATCGCCGAGCACCGCGAGCGCCGGCCGGGCGCGCGGGCGACGGTGGACGAGCGGGCGTGACCGAGGCTCCGGCTCACAGCTCGTCGTGCCACAGATGGACGTTGCGCCGGCCGCGACGGCGCGCCTGCAGCCGCGCGCGCTCGGCGGAGCCGAGCGACCGATCGCCCGGCTCGCTGTGCCGGTCGGCGTCGGGGCGGTCGTCGCGGGGCTCGGGCCACTCGTGCAGACAGTGGCTCGCGGAGGCAAGCCGCCAGCAGGCTCGGTGCAGGCGCTGCCCCAGCTCGAACCAGTCATCGGAGTGGGCGGGCGGATCGGCGAGGAGCAGTCGCCACGGCCACTCCGTGGCGCCGCGTGCAGTGCAGCGATCCCTCCTGGCGCAGGACCTCCAGGCGGATGCCCACGTGGCGCGCGGCGG
>Ga0075520_1000514_pt1 | contig 17083 bp, 14 predicted proteins | sample NGEPerB_FD_75100 | JGI IMG/M metagenome (GOLD analysis project Ga0075520, IMG submission 75100) | Arctic peat soil microbial communities from the Barrow Environmental Observatory site, Barrow, Alaska, USA - NGEE PermafrostAB12-B | ecosystem: Environmental > Terrestrial > Soil > Wetlands > Peat ... | reverse complement strand
GAGCAGGTGCGTGCCGGCACGCTGAAGCTGCAGGATTTCTTCGACGCCGAGAGCTGCATGCACCGCAGCCACGGCCATTGCATGACGATGGGCACGGCGAGCACGATGGCCAGCATGGTCGAGGCGCTCGGCATCGGCCTGCCAGGCAACGCCGCGTACCCGGCGGTGGATGGAAGGCGCAATGTGCTGGCGCGCATGTCGGGTCGTCGCATCGTCGACATGGTTCATGAAGACCAGACGCTGTCGTCGATTCTCACGCGCGAGGCCTTCGAGAACGCGATCAGGACGCTCGCCGCGATCGGCGGTTCCACCAACGCAGTGATCCATCTCATCGCCATCGCCGGCCGCCTCGGCGTCAGGCTCGGCATCGACGATTTCGACCGGCTGGCCAGCGAGCTGCCTTGCCTCGTCAACCTGCAGCCGTCGGGCACGCACCTGATGGAAGACTTCTGCTACGCCGGCGGCCTGCCGGTGGTGATGAAGGAGATCGCGTCGTTGCTGCATCTCGGCGCCGTCACGGCCAACGGCAAGACGATCGGCGAGAACATCGCCGACGCGGAGAACTTCAACACCGACGTCATCAAGACCTTCGACGCGCCGTTCAAGGCCAATGCCGGCATCGCCGTGTTGCGCGGCAATCTGGCGCCACGCGGCGCGATCATCAAGCCGAGCGCCGCCACGCCGGCGCTCATGACGCACCGCGGCCGTGCCGTCGTCTTCGACAGCATCGAGGAATTCCACAAGCGCATCGACGACGAGAGCCTCGACATCGACGAGACCTGCGTGATGGTGCTGCGCAACTGCGGGCCGAAGGGCTATCCCGGCATGGCCGAGGTCGGCAACATGCCGCTGCCGCCGAAGGTGTTGCGCAAGGGAATCACCGACATGGTCCGCATCAGCGATGCGCGCATGAGCGGCACGGCCTATGGCACGGTCGTTCTGCATACCGCGCCCGAAGCCGCCGACGGCGGTCCCCTGGCGGCCGTGCGCAGCGGTGATTTCATCGAGCTCGACGTGCCCAATCGGCGCATTCATCTCGACATCGGCGATGCCGAGCTCGCGGCGCGCATGCAGGACTGGAAGCGGCCGCCGCCGCCGCTCGGCAGCGGCTACTGGAAGCTCTACGTCGATCACGTGCTGCAGGCCGACGAAGGCGTCGACCTCGACTTCCTGGTCGGCCGGCGCGGCGCCTTCGTGCCACGCGACAACCATTGAGGAAGGCTCGGGCGCAATACTCGCGACATGCCGGGCGACCTCCACAAGGATCGGGCTGACGCCACGGCGAGGTCTCCGCCGACACGCCCAGGGCGTGACTTTGCCGACATTTGGAAGATGGACATTCAGATCGGAACGCCACCATGATTGCCAAATTCGCATCCATCGCGGTTCTTGCCGCCGCCTCGGCGACGTTCTCGGGCGCATCGTTCGCGGCCCCGCTCCGGGTCGACATCAATGTCGCGCCGCCAGCTCCGCGCTACGAGGTCGTTCCCGCGGCGCGCCCCGGCTATTTGTGGACGCCTGGCTACTGGGACTGGCGTCGCGGCCGGCACTATTGGGTCGGTGGCAACTGGATGCGCGAGCGCCGCGGCTACGTCTATGCGCAGCCGGCCTGGGAGCAGCGCGATGGCCGCTGGCACTTCAATCGCGGCAACTGGGCGCGGCACGGCGGCGACCGTGACCGCGATGGTGTTCCCAATCGCTTGGACCGACACCCCGACAACCCGAATCGCCGCTGATTCGGGCCCCACGGGTCGCGCGCGCTAAAAGCGCGATCCCTGCGTCGCCAGAAACGCGATCTCTTCGCTGGTCGAGGAGCGCCCGAGGACGTCGTTGCGGAACGGGAATCGGCCGAACCGCTCGATCACGGCACGGTGCCTGCGCGCATAGTCGAGCGCGGTGGTGAGCTCGGGCGCATCGTTGACCAGGCGAGAAAAAAGCCGCACCGATTCGTCCTGCATCGCCAGGCCTTCGGCATGCTCGAAGGGCATGTAAACGAATGCGCGCATGAAGGACGGCAGCGCCTCGTCGAAGCGCGAGCCGACCATCGCCATCGCGCCGCTCAGCGCCTGGGCGTCGCCGGCGAAGGAACGCTTGTCGCCGCGGAACACATTGCGCGTGAACTGGTCGAGCAGCAGGATGCGCGCGAGCCCGCCGCGCGCGGTCGCTTGCCAGGCGTCGAGCTCACTGCGCAAAGCCTGCTCGATCAGGCTCGCAAACCGCTCGGCGATGAGCCGGTCGAAGGCGTCGTCCTTGGCGAACCAGATCCTGCGTTGCGAACCGAAGCTGTCGCTGCCCGGCGCGCCGAACCAGAAATCGAGAATCGGTGCCGCTTGCGCGTCGATGCTGGTCGGGTCGGCCGACGGTTCGCTCATGCGACGGGATTCTGCAAGATCGGGTGAATTCGCGGCTGGAGCGTCTCACGCGAGCCGCACCGGCGCGATCTGTACCGAGCGATTCCCGTCGGACATCCAGATCAGCCCGTCCTGCCGATTCATCTGCAACTGCATGCTGCGCCCGGCCAGCTCCGAGAGCTCGCGGCTCTGCTCGGACGGCACCTGCCAAGCCTCGATGTTGCGCGCTCTCGCGATCCGGCTGCCCAGCCCCGCCCACCAAGTCGGGGCGGAGTGGCTGAAGGCATACACGCTGACCCGTCTGGCGCGGCCGCTCGCCTTCACGAGACGGCGCTCTTCTGGCTGGCCGACCTCGATCCAGTGGACGATGCTGCCGGTCAGGTCCTTCTGCCACAACTCCGGCTCCTCGGTGTCCTGCATGCCCTTGGCGAGTTCGAGGGCGCCGTCGCGGTCGTCGGCGGGCACGTTGAGCGCGAAGGCGAGGATGCGCACCATCATCCGCTCGTCGTTTTCCGACGGCTGCCTGGCGATCGTCAGCGAATGGTCGGCGTAGAGGCCGCGGTCGATGTCGGCGATCTGCAGGGTGGCCTTGCAAACGGTCGCCTTCAGAGCCATCTCTGCACTCTGCCACAACGGGCGCGACAATCCGGGCTGAACCGCAAAAGAGCACCGACCATGAGCATGAAGAAGTCCGATCTCGACAAACACCTCGGAAAGAAAATCGGCGGCCAGATGAAGGGTGCCGGCGTGCCCGGGCGCTTCGCGCAAGGCGCGAACGACGTTCCCGACCGGCGCGAACAGCGCCGCCTCGACACCGCCGCTGGCCTGGTGCCGTTTGCCTGCAAGTTGCCGGGCGACCTGGCGGCGCTGCTGCGCGAACGCGGCGCCGGTCACGACGGCGGCGTCAATGCGGTCGTTGCCGAGGCGCTTCGCAAAGGCCTCGGTTGATGCGCCGCACGGCAGAGCGTTAAAGCTTTTCCGCGATCGCCTTGAGCCCCGCCAGCCCTTCGACGAAGTCCTTGCCGATCATGCTGTCCATGGCCAGCGCCATCCAGTGATACACCGGGTTCTTTCCCATGTCGCCGTTCATCGCCCAGGTGACGTGGGTCGACGCGCCTTGCGGCTCGAAGCGGAAGTCGCCGGCGGAGGTGGTGCCGAAGTCGGGGAGGAAGAGGTCGTACGCGACCCGCCGGCCCGGATCCGCAGCGGTGAAGGTCATGACGCCGTCGCCCTGGCTCTTGCTCTTCCACGCCCACTTCGCACCGGCGCCGCTGGGCGGCCCGCTGTAGTCGATCTGCATCTGCGGATCGCGCTTGTTCCAGGCCGACCACTGCGGCCAGCTGCGCGGGCCGGCGACCAGTGCGTAGATGCGCTCCGGCGGAGCGACGATGTCGGCCGATCGCGTGACCACGAAGGCCGAAGGCACGAAGAAGCCCACGACCACGAGCAGCAAGATCAGGCCGACCAGACTCCCGACGATCCATTTGACGATGCGCATCGCCTGCTCCCGGTGGTTTCGTTGGCGTGGCGCGAGTCTGCCAATGCGCGTCCCGCGGCGCAACAGGTATCGTCCGCAGTCGCGCCTCGTCGGCGCGGCCATTTCGAATGACCCAGGACGTCTTCGACCTCTTCATCATCGGCGCCGGCAGCGGTGGCGTGCGCGCCGCGCGCATGGCCGGGCAGCGCGGCGTGCGCGTGGCGGTTGCCGAAGATGCGCCGCTCGGCGGCACCTGCGTCAATCTGGGCTGCATTCCGAAGAAGCTCTACAGCTTCGCGGCGCACTACGCCGAGAGCTTCGAGGAGGCGGCCGGCTTCGGCTGGTCGCACGCCGCGCCTGCGTTCGACTGGTCGACGCTGAAGGCGAATCGCGCCCGCGAGATCTCCAGGCTCAATGGCATCTACGCCGGCCTGCTCGACGCGGCGGGCGTGACGCTGCTGCGCGGCCGAGCCCGCATCGTCGGGCCCGGCGCGGTCGAGGTGTGCGGCGTCGTCCACCGCGCCGAGCGCATCGTCGTCGCCACCGGCGGCTGGCCGGTGCCGCCCGGCGTGCCGGGCGGCACGCTGGCCATCAGCTCAAACGAGATCTTCGACCTCGCCGAGTTTCCGAAGCGCCTCGTCGTCATCGGCGGCGGCTACATCGCCTGCGAGTTCGCGTCGATCTTCAGCGGCCTCGGCAGCAAGGTGACGCAGCTCTATCGCGGCGAGCAGATCCTGCGCGGCTTCGACGACGAGGTCCGCGATTTCGTTGCCGACGAAATGCGGAAAAGGGGCGTCGACATCCGGGTCGGGGCGCAGGTTGTGTCACTGCAGAAAGCCGGCGCTTCCTCGCCGATCGTCGTCACACGCGGTGACGGCAGCATGCTCGAGGCCGACGCCGTTCTCTACGCGACCGGCAGGGCGCCAAACACGGCCGGCCTCGGCCTCGAGGCGCTCGGCGTCGAGCTCGCGCCGAATGGCGCGGTCGTCGTCGACGAGAGCTACCGCAGCAACGTCGCCGGCATCTACGCGCTGGGCGACGTGATCGACCGCGTGCAGCTGACGCCAGTCGCCATCGCCGAGGCGATGGCACTGGTCGAGGGCCTCTTCGGCGAAGGCGGCCGGTACGTCGATTACACGCACATCCCGACGGCGGTTTTCACCCATCCGAACATCGGCACGATCGGTTTTTCGGAAGCCGAGGCGCGCGGGCGGTTCGAGCGGATCCGCGTCTACCGCAGCGACTTCAAGCCGTTGCGCCACACCTTGTCGGGCAGCAGCGAGCGAACGCTGATGAAGCTCGTCGTCGACGACGCCAACGACCGCGTGGTCGGCCTGCACATGGTCGGCGCCGACGCCGGCGAGACCATCCAGGGCTTCGCGGTGGCGATGAAGGCAGGTGCGACCAAGGCCGTGTTCGATGCGACCCTCGGCATTCACCCGACCGCCGCCGAGGAGTTCGTGACCATGCGGACACAGGCGCGCTAGGACGAGCGCTAGTACCATGCTCGGCTCTGCACGACCCGTCTCACCGCTCATGCGTCCCACCCTTTGCACCGGCGTTCTTCGTGGCGCCATGCTGCTCGGCCTGATCGCCGTTGCGAGCGCCGGCCATGCCGCCGGCAACCCGCGCAAGGCCGCGGCCGCGGCGTCGGCGCCCAAGCGCATCCCGATCCTGACGCCGGCGCAGTTGCGTGAGTGCGTCAAGCAGAAGAGCGCATTGAGCACCCAGAGCGACGCCGCCCTCAAGGAAAAGGCGACGATCGCGACCGAACGCGAGGACGTTACCCGTTCCGGCACCGAGCTTGCCGACGAGATGGCGACGCTCGACCGGGCCGAACCGGATCAGGTTGCCGCGTACAACGAGAAGGTCGCCGATCGCGACAAGAAAATCGACGCCTACCAGGCGAGGGTCACGGCCTTCAACGTCAAGGCCGACGCCGTGAACGCCACCAAGGATGCCTACGTGACGGCGTGCGAGAACCGTCGCTACGACGAGCAGGACATGAACGATCTGAAGCGCAAGAAATGAACGCAAACACAAGCAATCCTCTGCTGCAAGCCTGGACCGGACCCTACGGCCTTCCGCCCTTTGCCGACGTACGCCCAGAGCACTTCGCACCCGCGTTCGAGCGGGCGATGCAAGCCAATCTCGAGGAGATCGACGCGATCGGCCGCTCGCCCGACGCGCCGAGCTTCGCGAACACGATCGCGGCGCTCGACCGTGCCGGCCGTTCGCTCGATCGGATCAGCGGCATGTTCTACAACCTGACGTCGAGCGAAACCTCGCCGGCGCTGCAGGCGGTGGAGCGGCAGATGGCGCCGCTCATGGCGGCGCACCGGAGCCGCGTCTCGATGCACCCCGAGCTGTTCGCGCGAATCGACGTGCTGCACGAAGGCCGCGCCGGGCTTCGGCTGAGCAGCGAGCAGATCCGCGTCCTGGAACGCTTCCACATCGATTTTGTCCGTGCTGGAGCGCGGCTCGCGCCTGCCTCGCAGAAGCGCTATGCAGAGGTCATGCAGCGGCTCGCCGACCTGACCACGCGCTTCGGCCAGAACGTGCTTGCCGACGAGTCCGGCTACCGGCTCGTGCTGACGAGCGAGGCCGATCTGGCCGGCCTGCCCGATTTCGTTCGCGCTGCGGCGCGCCAGGCGGCCAGCGACCGCGGCCTGGCCGATGCGCACGTGATCACGCTCTCGCGCTCGCACATCGTTCCCTTTCTCACCTTCTCCGGGCGGCGCGATCTGCGCGAGCAGGCCTGGCGCGCCTGGACCTCGCGCGGCGAGCACGACGGCGCGAGCGACAACCGGGCCGTGGCCGCCGAGATCCTGGCCTTGCGCCTCGAGCAGGCGCGCCTGCACGGCGATGCGTCGTACGCCGACTACGCGCTGGCCGACACCATGGCCGGCACGCAGGAGGCGGTGACGTCGCTGCTGATGCAGGTCTGGGCGCCGGCCAAGGCGCGGGCCATCGTCGAGCGCGAGGCGCTCGAGAAGGTCGCGCGCTCGCGCGGCGAGCCGACGACGATCGAAACCTGGGACTGGCGCTTCTACGCGGAAAAAGTGCGCGTCGAGCGCTTCGATCTCGACGAGGCGGAGATCAAGCCCTATTTCCCGCTCGAGCGCATGACCGAAGCGGCGTTCGATTGCGCCGAGCGCCTGTTCGGCCTGCGCTTCGTGCCGAAGCCGGAGATCGCGGTCTATCACCCCGACGTCAAGGTCTACGAAGTGCAGGGCGAGAACGGCCAGCCGATCGGCCTGTTCCTGCACGACAACTTCGCCCGGCCGACCAAGCGCAGCGGCGCCTGGATGAGCGAGTACCGGTCGCAGTCGAGGAACGGCGGCAACGGCGATGCGGCGGTGCTGCCCATCGTCGTCAACAACAACAACTTCGCCAAGGGTGCGCCGGGCCAGCCGACCTTGCTGAGCTTCGACGACGCGCGCACGCTGTTCCACGAATTCGGCCACGGCCTGCACGGGCTGCTCTCGAACGTCACCTACGAGCGACTGTCCGGCACCAATGTGCTGCGCGATTTCGTCGAGCTGCCGTCACAGCTGTTCGAGCACTGGCTCGAGGAGCCGGAGGTGCTGAAGCGCCACGCGCGACACCACCTCACCGGTGCGCCGATTCCCGATGCGTTGATCGACAAGCTCCACGCGGCGCGCCATTTCAACCAGGGCTACGAGACGGTGCGCTACACGGCCTCCGCGCTCGTCGACATGGCCGTGCATGCGCAGCGCAATGCTCCGGTCGGCGACGTCGTCGCCTTCGAGCGTGCCGAACTCGACAAGATCGGCTTGCCGCCCGGGGTCGGGCTGAACCATCGTCTCACGCACTTCCAGCATCTGTTCGGTGGCTCGGGCTACGCTGCTGGCTACTACGTCTACCTGTGGGCAGAGGTGCTCGATGCAGACGGCTTCGACGCTTTCGTCGAGGCCGGCAATCCGTTCGATGCGGCCACGGCCAAGCGGCTCGTGCGCTTCATCTACTCGTCGGGCAACTCGATCGAGCCGACCGCGGCATACCGGTCGTTTCGCGGTCGTGCGCCGACGCCGGGGCCGATGCTCAAGGGCCGCGGCCTGCTCGAGGAAGCGACCGCCTGATACCGAGCCGCATTCAAACGTATCGAACTCCCCGTGCCGCCGCGTGGCTGCCGAGGGTGTCGGGCGACCGGCTCCGTTCATGTCCTCCGCTGCCGGCCTGGCGGCCGACAGCTCCCCCTTTACTTCACTGCGCCGGTCGCCCGACACCCTCGGCAGCAGGCGCCAGCCCTTCAAAACGATGAAGTCCAGAGTGCTAGCGCTGCTGCCACGAGCGCTGCGGCGGGTCGCTGTGTGGAGTGAAGTAAAGGGGGAGGACCGGGCGACAGCCCGGTCCGGAGGACATGAACGGAACACAGCGACCCGTCGCAGCGCTCGCGTGCTGAGCTTCGAGAGTCAGCTTTGCCGACAAGTCCCCTGAAGACTGCGACGATTCCTCGCCCGATCTTCGATTTGATGCGTTTGAATGCGAGTCCGTATGAGCGGTCTCAGCGCGCTGCGGTCGACGCGGCGGCGTCGCCGTGCAGTGGTGCAGGTTGCGCGGTCGGGAAACGCTTCTTCAGGGCCGCGAGAAACACGCCGAAGTCGATCGGCTTGGTCCAGTACTCGACGAAGCCGGCGGCAAGACCGCGCTCGATGTCTTCCGGCATCGCGTTGGCAGACAGGGCGATGCAGGCGATATTGCACGTCACGGGATCGGCGCGCAGGCGGCGCAGTACCTCGAAGCCGTCGAAGTCGGGAAGCTGCAGGTCGACCAGGACGAGATCGGGACGCATGTGCCGGGCCCGCGCCACGCCGCTGGCGCCAGTCGGCTCGGAGGAGATCGCCAGACCACCGACGCTGCGCACCAGCTCCTCGACGAGGAGCACGTTGACCTGGTTGTCCTCGATGTAGAGCACCTGGCCGGGGCGCTGCGGCATCGCCTCGTGGACGCCGGTGTCGACCGGCTCGACCGGCTCGCTCGACGCGGCCAGCGCGTCGCCTTCGGCCTTCGGCAGGCTGACCTCGAAGACGGTGCCCGTGCCTGGCATGCTCGAGACGGAAATGGATCCGCCCATGCCGGCGACCAGCGCTTTGACGATCGTCAGGCCGATGCCCGTGCCTTCGATGCCTTCGCTTTCGGCACCGAACCGGTTGAACGGCTCGAACAGGCTGGCGAGCTGTTTCGCGTCGAGCCCACGGCCGGTGTCGCGGACGCCGAGGACGGTGGTCTCGCCGGCCAGGCGCGACTGCACGACGACGCGGCCGCCGCGGCGGTTGTACTTGATGGCGTTGGACAGCAGGTTGATCAGCACCTGGCGCAGCCGCGTCGGGTCGCCGCTGGCGACGCCTCCGACGGCGCCGATCTCGACCTTCACGCCGTGCTGGGTCGCCAGCGATTCGACCAGCGGCACCGACTGCCGGATCAGCGTGTCGAGATCGACCGGCTGGTGCGCGAGCTTGAGCTGGCCCGACTCGAGGCCCGACAGATCGAGCACGTCGTTGATCAGCGACAGCAGGTGATCGCCCGCAGCGCGAATGTGGCCAAGCTTGGTGAGCTGGCTCGCCTGGGCCGAGCGACGCGCCTCGATCTGCAGCAGCTGCGTGAAGCCGAGCACCGCGTTCAGGGGCGTGCGCAGCTCGTGACTCATGCGCGACAGGAACTGCGACTTGGCGTGCACTTCGCGCTCGACCAGCGCCGCCTGTTGGCGAACGCGCTCTGCCTCCTTGGCCTCGGTGACGTCCCAGTTGACGCCGACGCGCCGGGTGGTGCGGCCCCGGTCGTCGAGAACGGCGGCAGAGCGCGAGGCGAGCCAGCGATAGGTTCCGTCGGGAAAGCGGACGCGAAATTCGTAGGCGGCCGGAAGACCATCGTCCGGCTCTCCGGAAGCCGAATCGAGGACGTGGCCGACGTCGTCCGGATGGACGATGGCCATCCGCTCCTCGCGCGACAGGGTGCGCTCGCGCGGCTCGAGCCCGCGCAGCTGGAACATCTGCTCGTCCCATAGCTCGGGCGTGCCGTCGACGCGCGCCTCCCAGGTGCCGATGCCGGCATAGCGCGTGATCAGCGAGACGCGCGCGCTCGCGTCGCGCAGCGCGTCGAGCGCCGCATGGTGTTCGGTCACGTCCATGGCGATGCCGAGGAAGCGCCGCCGATCGATGGCCGCCCGATCGCGATCGGCGCGCATCACGACCCAGCGCACGCTGCCGTCGCGACGCAAGGTCCGGAACTCGAGTTCGAACGGGCCCTCGCCCTTGGACAGGTAGGCATAGGACTGGCTGCTGACGCGGTGCCGATCGTGGGGATGCACCGAGACGCGAAGCCACTCCGAATAGCTCGGAACGACCGGGAACGTGAAGCGGTCGAACAGCGCGAACATCTGGGCGTTCCAGTCGGCCTCGGCTGGGTCTCCCGTCGTCGTCCACAGTCCGAGGCCGGCCGCCTGGGAAGCCGCCTCGAGCCGACGAGCGAGTGCGTCGGCCTGGCGCCGCTGCTCGACCCGCTCGGTCACGTCCAGCGCGACGCCGACGAAGGCGATCGGCTGGCCGCGCTCGTCGCGCTCGACGACGCGTCGCGTCATCACGAAGCGGTAGGTCCCGTCGAGTCGGCGGTAGCGCGCCTCCATGTCGGTCGGACGATCGGAGAGCATCGCTTCCTCGGCCGATGCCATGACGAGCGGAATGTCGTCCGGATGGATGAACGAGCGCACCTCCTCGATCGACAGTCCTTCCGGGCGCGGCTGCATCTGCAGCAGCTCGAAGGCGCGATCGCTGTAGTGCATGCGCTGGGTGCGCAGATCGTGCCGCCAGATCGCGATCTTGCCGAGCTCGACCGCCATCGTCAGCTGGGCGTTGATGTCGCCGAGCGCGCGGGCCGCATCGAAGACCTCGGTGTCGTCCATCATGATGCCGACGGCGCGGTCGGGCATACCGTTCGGGCCGTTCTTGACTTCCCATTGCGAGTGGATCCAGCGCGTCCGCCCGTCGGCGGCATGGATGACGCGATAGCGCTGCGCGTAGCGGCCGGCCCGCTTGGTCGACTCGGTGTAGTTCATCTTCACCCGGTCGTCGGGGTGGATGCGCTGGATCGCCGCATCGAAGGTCGGCGTGCCGGCCGCCGGATCGAGGCCCCAGAAGCCGAAGACATGCGCATCCCAACGGCCTTCGCCGGAAGGAATCTTGCGCTCCCACAAGCCGAGCCGGCCGAATTCCTGGGCGGTGTCGAGGAGCTCTCCCTGGCGCCGCGCCTGGCTGGCCAGGAAGCGCGTCGAGCTCACATCGGTGAAGGTCCAGAGCATGCGCGTGTCGAGCCGGCTGGCGCGCGCATCGACCCAGAGCGCGGCGCCGTCGGCGGCACGCAGCTGCAATGCGACGGCATCGAGCTCGCCGGCGTCGAGGGCCGCGATCAGTCGTCGGCGCGTCGTCTCGCCGGCAGTTCCATCGGGGGCGACATCGGCCAGCATCGCGGAGCTGTCCGCGACCAGGCCGGTGGCGGCGACGAAACGCTGGTTGGCCCACTCGAGGCGACCTTCGCTGTCGCTCACCGCCGCCAACTCGAGGCTTTGCGCCAGAAGCGCATGCAGCACGTCGTCGGGCGCGGATCGCTGCGGTGGCGGTGGGTCTCGGTCGCTCATTGGAGTACCTGCGTGCTTCGCACTCCGATATGCGCCTTTGGGCGGACCGGCGAGCTCATGGCCCGCGTCGGGCCGTCACGAGAAGCGCTGGGCTGGAAGCGGCGAAGTCTAGCTGTCGCGCGTTGGCTTGACGCCGTCCCGGCTCAGGCTTCCGCGACCTGCAGCACGAGCTTGCCGAAGTTCTCGCCCCGGAACAGCCGAAGCAGAGTTTCCGGAAAGGTTTCGAGGCCGATCACGACATCTTCGCGGCTCTTCATGCGCCCGTCCTTGAGATAGCCCGCCAGCTCGGCGACGGCTGCGCCGAAGCGGTCGGCGTAGTCGAAGACGACGATGCCTTCCATGCGGGCGCGATTGACCAGCAGCGACAGGTAGTTGGCCGGGCCCTTGACCGGCTCGGTGTTGTTGTACTGGCTGATGGCGCCGCAAATGACGATGCGGGCCTTGCGGTTGATGCGCGTCAGCACGGTGTCGAGAATCTCGCCGCCGACGTTGTCGAAGTAGACGTCGATGCCGTTCGGGCAGCTCGCCTTGAGGCCGTCCTTCACCGAGCCGGCTTTGTAGTCGACGCAGGCGTCGAAGCCGAGCTCCTCGACGACCCAGCGGCACTTCTCCGGGCCGCCGGCGATGCCCACGGCGCGGCAGCCCTTCACTTTGGCGAGCTGGCCGACGGTTTGGCCGACCGCGCCGGCGGCGCCGGAGACGACGACCGTCTCGCCGGCTTTCGGCTGGCCGACCTCGAGCAACCCGAAATAGGCGGTCATGCCCGGCATGCCGAGCACGTTCAGCCACTGCGTCATGGTGCCGATGCCGAGGTCGATCTTCACGAGCGCCGATTTGGCGAGCTGCGCGTTGTCGAAGCGCGCGTATTCCTGCATGCCGAGCGCGCCGCTGACCCGGTCGCCCACCGCGAACTTCGCATTCCTCGATACGATGACCGTGCCGATGCCTCCGGCGCGCATGACCTCGTCGATCCCGACCGGGGCGATGTAGCTCTTGCCCTCGTTCATCCAGCCGCGCATGGCCGGATCGAGCGACAAGGCGAGCGTCTTGACGAGCACGCTGCCTTCGTCTGGCTCGGCGACCGGCTCGGCGGTGAAGCTCCAGTCGGCGCGAACCGGCAGGCCGCTCGGGCGGCGGGCAAGGCGGATCTGGTGGTTGGTCAAGGCGTTGTCGGTCATGCGTCGTCTCCTCGAAGAAGCGAGGATCTTAGGCGCGGCCGTGGCGAGCCGCCGAGGCAAAAAAAGCCGCGGCGAACCGCGAAGGCAAAAAAAAGCCGCGGCGAACCGCGGCTTTCCCGATCGGGCTCGCGCCCGACGGTTTGGCTTACGCCAGGACGCGAATGTTCGCGGCCTGCAGGCCCTTCTGGCCTTGCTTGACTTCGAATTCGACGCGCTGGTTTTCAGCGAGCGTCTTGAAGCCGCTGCCCGTGATGTCACGGAAGTGGGCGAAGAGGTCGGCGCCGCCCGCGTCTTGCGCGATGAAGCCGAAGCCCTTGCTTTCGTTGAACCACTTCACGGTACCGGTCTGGGTGGGGGTCGTCATGGGAAAAAATCCAATCTATACAAATGAATGCGCAGCACATGCGGCGCATGCAGCGACACTCAAGAACCGATCAGGGGGGATTTCAAACGCCCGCCGCGAGAACCGCGAGGGTAGAACGAGAATCACGAACAACCACTGTCTTGCGTATAACTGTGGGCAGTAATGTACACGAGGACGCCATATGACGCTTGACCCATCCGGATCCCCCGATGACACCGTGGCGTGGAAGCACGACGGCGTGCGCGTCGTCGCCGCCGACCAGCTCGATCCCAACACCGCGCAGACGCCCGGAATGGACCGCAAGGCGGCCATCAACTTCGCGCGTGTCGGCGCGCAGAAGCTCTGGGCCGGCACGGTCCACATCCATGCCGATGCCAAGACCGGCGCGCATCATCACGGCGCGCTCGAGAGCGTGATCTACGTCGTCAAGGGCCGCGCCCGCATGCGCTGGGGCAACACGCTCGAGTTCACGGCCGAGGCCGGCCCGGGTGATTTCATCTACATCCCGCCCTGGGTGCCGCACCAGGAGATCAACGCCAGCCGCGACGAGACGCTCGAATGCGTGCTGTGCCGCAGCGACGGCGAAGCGGTTGCCGTCAACCTCGACATTGAGCCCGTTGAAAAGCCCGAGACGGTTCGCTGGATCGACCCGACCCATCCCCATGGCTGAGCCGATTCGACTTTCCGTTCTCGACCAGTCCGTCTCCGTCGCCGGCAGCAGCGAAGACGCGGCCATCCGCGACACGCTCTCGCTCGCCGTCGATTGCGAGCGGCTCGGCTACTCGCGCTTCTGGGTCAGCGAACACCACGGCCTGCCGACCATCGTCGGCTCGGCGCCCGAGATCCTGATGGCAGCGATCGCGGCGCGCACGACGCGGATCCGCATCGGCAGCGCCGGCATCATGCTGCCGCACTACAGCGCGCTCAAGGTGGCGGAGCAGTTCCGCGTGCTCGAGGCGCTGGCGCCGGGACGCATCGATCTCGGCCTCGGCCGCGCGCCCGGCGGCGACATGCGCACGGCACGCGCCCTGAATCCGAACGCCAGCCACGCCGCCGAAGACTTTCCGATTCAGGTGCGCGACCTGCACGCGTGGACCTCGACCGGCACCCACGAAGGCATCACGGCGCATCCGCTCGGGCCGCACGCGCCGGAGATCTGGATCCTCGGCAGCTCCGACTACGGCGCGCAGCTCGCGGCGCATTTCGGCCTGCCGTATGCCTTCGCTTATTTCTTCACCGACGGGCAGGGCGCCGAACAGGCGATGACGCTCTATCACGAGCGGTTCCAGCCCAGCGAGCGGCACGCGACACCGAAGGCGACGCTGTGCATCTGGGCGATCGTGGCCGAGAGCGACGAGGCGGCGGCGCACCTCGCACTGTCGCGCGATCGCTGGCGCGTCGACCGTCAGCGTGGCGTGCTCGGCCCGCTGCAGGCACCCGACGACATCGCCGCACGCGGCTTCAGCGGCGCCGACGAGGCGATGCTGAAGCCGATGCGCGCCAAGGCGTTCGTCGGCTCGCCAGCGACGGTCGGCGCGAAGATCCGAAAGCTCGCCGAAGACTTCGCGCTCGACGAGGTCGTCGTCAACACCTGGGCGCACGACCCGGCGGCGCGGCGCCGCTCGTACGCCTTGCTGGCCCATGAATTTTCGCTGACGCCGCCAGCGCCGCCCTAGGGCCTGTTAACGCTATGGGAGGGATCGCGTGACTCAGCAAACGGGCGCCCGCAAGGCGCAAAGCGCAGCCGTAGGGATGCCTACGGCGAGCATTTGCAACGCGGCGGGCGCCCGTTTGCCGAGATCACCCGCAGGGCCGGGGTGGCGAAGGCCGCAGGGCCGCGTTGCGCACTCGTTGTGTGCCGTAGGGCACACGGCCTCGCGCGCGCCTTGCCCTGCGGCCTTCGCCACCCCGGCGCGATCCCTCCCGTAGCGTTAGCAGGCCCTAGACAGTCAATCGCCCGTAAGTCAGCCGTCGCCACACGTACTCCACCGGCCCGTAGCGAAAGCGCGCGAGCCACCAGGCGCTGAGCGGCAGTTGCACGATCAGGAAGAGGGCGGCGGCGATCGCCGCTTCGGCCGCGGTGCTGGTTCGGCCCCAGAGCCCGAAGCCCCATCCGTCGAACACCAACAGGCTCAGCAGCGTTTGCAGGAGGTAGTTGGTGAGCGGCATGCGCCCAGCGAGAGCGAAGAGCCGAAGCACGCGCGCGATGCGGCCCGCCGCCGCCAGGCGAACGATCGACAGCGCGTAGAAGCTCATCAGCGCGAAGCGTCCGATCGTTCTCGCGAAGGCGACCGGAACGCTCTCGCCTGCGTCGTCGCTGGCCATGCCGCCCATGGCCCACCATGCCGCGCCGGCGGCGAGAGCGATGCCGAGGGCGGCCCAGTGTGCCCGCCGCATCGGCACGCGAAGCTCGCCGATGCGTTCGATCCAGCGGCGCCGGCCGGCGTAGAAGCCGGTCAGGATGCCGGTGGCCATCTGGATGAAGAACGCGGCGACATTGAACAGGCCCATCGGCGTGGCATAGGCCCAATGGAAGATGCGCAGGTTCTCGGCGACGGCGTCGAGAAGCGAGCCGTGGCCGAAGGCGGCGTCATTCGACTCGGCGAGCTGCGCGAACTCGAACTGCGCCAGCATCACCGTGTCGTCCGAGAAGAGATGCCTCGAGATCAGATCAGCGACAGCCGGATACACGAGGCACGCGCCGATGAGCACCAGCAGGACGCGATCGGACACGCGCCGGATCGCCAGCAACAAGAAGCCCAGCACGGAGTAGGCGACCAGCACGTCGCCCATCCACAGGAATGCCGCGTGCACGAGGGCGATCCCGAGCAGGACCGTCAGCCGGCGCACGTAGACGTAGGCGGCCGTTTGCAGGTCGGCCGCTTCGAGCCGGCGCAGTTGCAGGCTGAAGCCGATGCCGAACACCAGGCCGAACATCAGGTTGAACTTGCCCGCGAACAGCAGCTCGCGCAGCATCGCGACGATGCCGTCGACGCTGCCGTCCTGCGCCGGCAAGGGCACGAAGAGCGAGTGCGCGAAGGTCTGCACGTTGACGATGAAGATGCCGAACAGCGCGACGCCGCGCAGGACGTCGAGCGTCGCGATGCGCTCGGTCGCCGGAAGCGGGGCGCGTATCGGCTCGGAGGCTGGTTCGTGCGACAGGGTGGTCACGGCGCGGACGGTAGCAGTCTCCGCGTGCATGGTGGCCGGGGATAATGAACGCAAGCTGTGGAGTTCTCTTCCATGTTTGACACCGCCATCGCCGGTAGCCTGCCGAAACCTTCCTGGCTTGCGGAGACCCAAAAGCTCTGGCCGGAATGGAAGGCGAGCGGCGCCGAGCTCGATCGGGCGAAGGCCGACGCGACGCTGCTCTGGCTCAAGGTGCAGGAAGACGCCGGAATCGACATCGTCGGCGACGGCGAGCAGTCTCGCCAGCACTTCGTGCACGGCTTTCTGGCCAGGGTCGAGGGCATCGACTTCGCGCACAAGGTGAAGATGGGCATCCGCGACAACCGCTACGACGCGATGGTGCCGCAAGTCGTCGGGCCGCTGCGTCTTGCCGGCCGCGTCCACGCGGCCGAAGCGCAGCTCGCGCGGGCGCATACCGGCAAGCTGCTCAAGTTCACGCTGCCCGGCCCGATGACGATCGTCGACACGGTGGCCGACCGTTTTTACGGCGAGGGCAAGGAGGGCCGCATCAAGCTGGCATTCGCCTTCGCGGAATTGCTCAACCAGGAAGCGCTCGCGCTGCAGGCCGACGGCGTCGACATCGTCCAGTTCGACGAGCCCGCGTTCAACGTCTACATGGCCGATGCTGCCGAGTGGGGCGTCGCCGCGCTCGAGCGCGCCGCCCTGGGCCTGACATGCAAGACGGCGGTGCACATCTGCTACGGCTACGGCATCCAGGCCAACATCGACTGGAAGGCGACGCTCGGTGGCGAATGGCGCCAGTACGCGCAGATCTTTCCGGCGCTCGCGAGGAGCTCGATCGATCAGGTCTCGCTCGAATGCATCCACTCGCACGTGCCGCCCGAGCTGATGCGCCTGCTTGCCGGCAAG
>Ga0075520_1000513_pt1 | contig 17095 bp, 14 predicted proteins | sample NGEPerB_FD_75100 | JGI IMG/M metagenome (GOLD analysis project Ga0075520, IMG submission 75100) | Arctic peat soil microbial communities from the Barrow Environmental Observatory site, Barrow, Alaska, USA - NGEE PermafrostAB12-B | ecosystem: Environmental > Terrestrial > Soil > Wetlands > Peat ... | reverse complement strand
GCCGGGATTGAAACCGGATCTCTTGACGGATCGTCCCCTCAAGTTTCTGGTTGTGGACGACGATTTGATAAGCCGCCAAGCCTTGTCCCTCGCGCTGAAAAAAGCATTGAGCCAGCCAGACCTTGCAGTGGACGGCGAGACGGCTTTGGCCCAAGTTGGCCAGCAAGCTTACGACGTGATTTTCCTCGACGTGCAATTGCCGGGCATGGACGGCTTTGAACTTTGCGTAAAAATTCACGACACCGTTCTCAACCGCACCACACCGGTGGTCTTTGTCACCGGCTTGAGCGACTTCGACGCGCGTGCCAAGTCAACCATCAGCGGCGGCAGCGATCTCATGGGGAAACCATTTCTCATCTTTGAAGTCACCGTCAAGGCGCTCACGCTCGCGTTGCAAGGTCGTCTTCAGGGGCGCGCTCAGAAACCTCTCCCGCAACTCGACCAGAGCAAGGACAAGGCGGATTCACCGGTGGTATTCTCGGATCGTGCGCGGCCTCTCGCAAGTTCTACCATCGCCACGCGACCGCCGCTTTCAACACCGCCGCCGGCGACGGACGAGGTTGCCAATGCGTTCTTGACCCGCGCATCAAAACACCTTGGACCGTTGCAGGAACTTTGTCAGACGATTCTTCAGACCCCGAACGAGGAGACGCGGCAGACCATGCTGGCGGATGGCTTCCTTCGCATTAATTCGTTGATTTCCAAAACTGGCTCCGAGGTGGTGCATCCAGCTTATCAAATCAGTGCCGCTCTGGAAGGATTGTTCAGAAAAATGCTGCAAAATTCCAAGCATTCCACGCCGTCCACGCTGGCCACCGTGGCCACTGCGGTGGATTTGCTTAATGACTTGTGTGTGCCGGGACTGAAAGCGGACCTGGCCACCAATCCGCCGATTCACATGCTGGTGGTGGACGATGATCTCGTGGCGCGCCGGGTTATCGTCGGCGCCCTGCAAACGGCTTTTAATAAACCGGAAAACGTGGAGAACGGAGAGGCGGCGCTCGCCCTGACGCTAGAAAAACCGTTCGACGTGATTTTTCTGGACGTGGTGATGCCCGGCATGGACGGGTTCGAGGTCTGCTCAAAAATTCGTGATACCGTTCTCAATCGCGTCACGCCCGTGGTGTTTGTGACCGCCAATAGCGACTTCGATGCCCGCGTCCAAATGAGTCGTCACGGTGGCAACGACCTGATGGGGAAACCGTTCCTCACTTCGGAGATCACCGTCAAGGCGCTTACGTTTGCCCTGCGCAGTCGTCTCCAACAACTCAAAACGCAGCCAGCCTCGTGAACGCGCCGTTGTGCTGCATAGGCTGCGATTGAAGAAAAACGCAAAGCGAAAGCTGCGAAGAAAAAATAAATGGTAGGGACGCGTTGCTGCGCGTCCCTAAAATTTGGGCGGCGCAGCAACGCTGCCCTACCGACAACAAAAACTGTTTGGAGAAATCCGGACGGCTTCCCGCCGCCAGCCGGGCCATCCCGAACCGGCGCGGCGGTGGACAGCAACTTTTTCGCCGCACCGGAGTTTCAATCCTTGAACCTTGCAACCGGTTCATCAACCAAAGGAATCCCATGCGTAAAATTTTCGTTGTTTTAATGACCGCCGGTCTGGCGGTGGTCGCGGCCCGCGCGCAGGACACCACCAATGCGCCCAAAACCGAGATCGAACTTTTCGAGACGCAGACCGGCACCGTCATCGTCAAAGGCATCGGCCCGGTCGGTTCGATGAACATCGGTGCCGGGATTGTCTCCGTGCGCAGCAAGGAAACGGCGGACATCGGCACCGGGCGAAAACTTTACGGGCTTGTGATTGAGTTTACGGGCGGCAACCAGCCGCGGGAACGGGCCGTCATTGACTACGACGAATTGGATTCGCTGCTCAACAGCATTGATTATCTTGGCAAGATTTCCTACGACGTGACGGCGTTGCCGGGCTTTGAAGCCGGTTACGCGACCAGGTCCGGCGTGCGCATTGTCGCTTACAGCAGCCGGCGGCAGGGCGGCATCCAGACGTTTTTACAGTTCGGCGACAATCCCCGGATTCCGCTTGCGTCGGATCAGATGGCCCAGTTCCACGGCCTGATCAGCCAGGCAAAAAACTCGCTCGAAGCCTTGCGCACCGCCAAATAAGTCTGGCCACCGCGCGGAACATCCGCGTCCGGCCCGCACCGCAACGAAATCCACCCGAAATTTTTTGGCCGTTTTTATCTGGCAATGCAACTGGTGCAAACAACCTGAAATTTTTCACGAACTTTTCTTGCGGGCGGCGGGCGCGGTTGTTAAATAACTGGCTCGACTTTATGGTTTGCACACCGGGAATTTGACGTTAGGCTGGTTTAATATTCGCCAAAACAAAATTATGAAAAAGAATGCATCAATTATCATGGCCATGCTGGCGTTGAGTCTGGCGTGGACGGGCTGCAACAAGCACGGCAAATTGAGCGAGGCCTCCAAGTTTAAAATTCCGACCGGCCCGGTGGAGTTGAAACTCAAATGGCCGTTGGGTGAGCGGGTGCTGCAAAGTCTCGAGGTCAAGCAGACCTCCGAGGTCACCTTGCCGAACCGGCCCGCGCCGATGAAACAAGACATGACCTTTGGCCAGCAATATGCACTCACCGTCTTGAAAGACGACGGGGCGGGTGGCCGCGAAATTGAGATGGAATTCCTCAACGCCAAGGGTGCCATGACCAACGAGGGCCAAGGCCCCGTCAGTTTTGATACCGCCAAAAAAGCCCCCACCGACACCGGAAATCCCCTGGCGGAGTCGCTGACGAAATTGATCGGCGCCAAACTCCAGTTCTTTCTCGACGCGAGCAACGTCGTTCAGAAAGTGGACGGCGTTGATGAAATCAAAAACCGTTTCGCCGCGGGCGCGAAGGCCGGCCCCGGGAACAGCCTCGATGCCATGTTCACTGAACCGTATTTCAAGCAGATGCTCAACTACAACCGCAACCTGCCGCCCAACCCGGTGCAACCGGGCGACACCTGGCCGGTGAAACTGGACGTCTCGCTGGGAAACCTGGGCGCGATGGACATGGAATATGAGTTCACCTTTGCCCGCTGGGAAAAGCACGGCAAGCGCACCTGCGCCCGCCTCGAATTCACCGGCACGGTAAAAAACAAGCCCATGGGCAACTCAAATCCCGGCGGGATGACCATCGCCGTTCAGGACGGCAGCGTCACGGGCGTCACGTGGTTCGACCCGGAAATTGGGGCGGTCATAGACACCACCACCATTCAGGACATGAGAATGACGGTCACGGTGCCTTTGCCGGCGGCGGCGAAAAAAAATCCGGCAGCCAAGCCGCTAATTGTCACCACCGTCATGCACCAGGAGATCTCAACCAAACTGGATTCAGTAAAATAAAATTGCCCGTTTGCTCCAATTTGGCGGACTGCACAGGTCAAAGCCGTCCGGAGAAATCCGGGCGGCTTTTTTGCTTCACCATTGCACGTTGAGGCCGTCAGCAATCCCTTCAGTCCAGTCATACCCAGACTGGCCTTAATGCGAAAAAGCCTTACGCACTGCCGGATAAGTTTGGCAACAGCGCGGAACATCCGCTTCCAGTCCGGCACCGCAATGAAATCCGCCCGAAATTTCCTGGGCGTTTTTTATCTGGCAATACAACCGGAGCCGACAACGTGATTTTTTTCACAAACTTTTCTTGCGGGCGGCGGGCGCAGTTGTTAAATAACTGGCTCGACTTTGCGGGTGGGATGGCAATTTTCAGTTTGTTGTTTTTTTAATTTTTGCAGCAGTGATTTTCCCTAAATGGACAAATTGGTTGCCGTTGGCGCTCGTCGTCGGTGCGGCGTTGGCCGGTGGCGCGGTTGCTGCGGGCGTGACGATTTATCTCACGCCCAAATACACGCGTGCCGGTTATCAGCCGGTGCAGCCGGTGCCGTTCTCGCATAAAATCCACGCGGGACAGCTCGGCGTGGACTGCCGTTACTGCCACAACGGAGTGGAAAAATCTTGGTTCGCCAATCTGCCCGGTGCGTCCACCTGCATGAACTGTCACAATCAGATTTTGAAAGACGATCCGCGCCTGCAAATCGTTCACGACAGCGCGACGAACAACACGCCGATTCCCTGGGTGCAGGTTCACAAGGTGCCTGACTACGTTTATTTCAATCATTCCGTCCACGTCCGTCGCGGCATGAGCTGCGGGGAATGTCACGGTCGCATTGACCAGATGGACGAAGTGCGCCACGCCAAATCGTTCAGCATGAGCTTCTGTCTGGACTGCCATCGCAATCCGGCGGCGAAGATTCGTCCCACCGACAAAGTCACGGACCTCGGCTGGACATGGAGCACGAACGACGTCGAAGCGGCGAATTTACAGGACGTGAACGGCAAAAAATTCGTCCACGATTGGAAAGTCGAATCGCTGCAAAGTTGCTCGGCCTGTCACCGATGATGAATATGCGATTTACGATTTACGATTTACGCTTGGCGCTGCTAATAGGGCGTAGCGCAGACTGGCAGTCTGCCGTGTCGCGGATTGGCAATCCGCAGGTCTGCCTGCGTTCGTGCGCCCTGCCGGCTGTCAGTCGGCGAAACAGCAGGTTGCCAGCCTGCGCTACGGGAATTTGCGATTAGGATGAAACCACACCCGACAACTTCAGCTCCCGCGACTGGCCGCCGTTACTGGCGCAGCTTGGACGAACTGGCGGACACGCCGGAGTTCAAGGATTGGCTGCATCGCGAATTTCCGGTCGGCGCCAGCGAAATGGTCGAGGACGGCACGAGCCGCCGTCAATTCCTGAAAATCATGTCCGCCTCGTTCGCGTTCGCGGGGGCGGCGACGCTTGGCGCGGGATGCCGTCGTCCCGAAGAGAAGCTCGTGCCCTACGGCAAGCAGCCGGAGAATTATACTTTTGGCGAGGCGCAGTATTTTGCGACCGCCATGCCGACGCGCACCGGCGCGATACCGCTCGTCATCAAATCTTACGAAGGTCGTCCGATCAAGGTGGAAGGCAACGCTCTGTTTCCCGGCAGCAACGGCGGCACGGATCGTTACGCGCAGGCTTCGATTCTCGACCTTTACGATCCCGACCGCGCACGGCATTTCAAGCATGATGGCAAGGTGGTTTCGCGCGAAGAAGGTTTGGCCTTTCTCGACGAACTGTCCAAGAAATTCGCGGCGAACTCCGGCGAAGGTCTGGCGTTCCTCGCTGAAAGCAGCACCTCGCCGTCGCGCGCACGGCTGCAAAAATTCATCAGCCAGAAATATCCGAAGGCGCAGTGGTTCACCTACGACGCGATTGATTCCGGCATCCATCAACGTGCGGCGACGCAGGCGTTCGGCCAATCAGTGCGTCCGGTTTTCAATTTCGACAAAGCGAAGGTCATCCTCTCGCTCGACTGCGATTTTCTCGGCGGCGAGGACGACGCGCACAATCACATCCGCAAATTTGCCGCCGGGCGCAAAGCGGGCGAAGGCATGAGCCGGCTTTACGCGGTGGAATCGCTGTTCACGCTGACCGGCGCGAGCGCGGATCATCGGCTGCGGGTGGCGGCAAGTTCAGTGAGAGAGGCTGCTGGGGACATATTGGTTATTCTTACGCAGGTTGCTTTGGGATATAAAATTTCCGAGACGGGTTTGAAGTCAGCCTCGGAACTGGGGCGGTGGGTTCATGAGTGCGCCAAAGATTTGCTGAAGAAGGAGAATCGCGGTAATGTTTTGGTCGTGGCAGGCCAGCGCCAGCCGATTGAAGTTCATTTGTTCGCGCACGCCATCAATGCGGCATTGGATAGTATTGGCAACACCGTTACTTTGATTCCAACGACGGAAATTGCTGGTGCTGACTTGAAGAATCTCGATGGCAGTGCAACTGACACGCTGGTTATTCTTGGCGTAAATCCGGATTATAATCTGAACTGGCAGTCAAAGGCGAAGACGGTTGTTCGTCTTGGTTACTACGAAGACGAATCTGCTGACAAGTCCCAGTGGAATTTTCCGGCGGCGTATTATCTCGAATCGTGGGGCGATGCAACGACCAGCGATGGTATGGTTGTTCCCGTTCAACCATTGATTCAACCGCTTTTCGGTGGTTTGACGGAATTGGAGTTTCTTGCCCGGCTGGCTGGCGAAACGCAAAACAGTGCCTACGAGATTGTCCGCGCAACATTTGGTGGTTCAGAAGAAACGTGGAAGAAATTTTTGTTTAACGGATTTTTGGCTTCAACTCAATCGCAGTTGAATGAAGTAAAGCTGGCTCAATCAGCCGGTGATTTGAGGCAGATTCTGGACAGCATAAAATTTTCAGAGTCGAGCAAGGACAGCCTCGAAGTCATTTTCTATCGCGATTCAAAAGTGGACGACGGGCGTTACGCGAACAACGGCTGGATGCAGGAGTTGCCTGATCCGGTCACGAAGATGACGTGGGACAATGCCGTGCTCGTCAGCCGCAAGACGGCGCGCGAACTCGGCGTGGCGAACGGCGACATCGTCGAAATCACATTGAACGGTCGCAGCGTCAAAGGTCCGATCTGGACGCAGCCGGGCATGGCGGATTATTCGCTCGGCCTCGCGCTCGGTTACGGTCGCGAGCGGGCAGGGCGCGTCGGAACGGGCGTCGGCTTCAACGCGTATAAAATTTTCACCGGAAAATATATTGAGACCGGCGCGACGATAAAAAAGACGGGCGAGACGCATGTCATCGCCTGCACACAGCATCATTGGGCCATGGAAGGTCGTCCGGCGGTGCGCGAGGCGAACCTGGCGGAGTTTATAAAGCGACCGAACTTCGCCGAAGAAATGCACGGCAAGGAAGCGTCGCCAGTCAGATCACTTTATCCGAACCCGCTCGACGAGGCGAAGAAGACGGCGTTGCATCAGTGGGGCATGTCCATTGACTTGAACGCATGCGTCGGCTGCGGCACCTGCGTCATCGCGTGCCAGAGCGAGAACAACATTCCGATTGTTGGCAAGGATCAGGTCAGCCGCGGCCGCGAAATGCACTGGATGCGGATTGACCGTTATTTCACCGCCGACCCGGCGAAGGAAAATCCGGCGGACAAGTTTAAGGCGGACGAAGACCAGCAGTTTGCCGAGTGGATTGACGACGTGCAGGCGGTGAACCAGCCGATGATGTGCCAGATGTGCGAGGCCGCGCCGTGCGAAAGCGTCTGTCCGGTCGCCGCGACCGTCCACGACCAGGAAGGTTTGAACGTGATGGCGTATAACCGTTGCATCGGCACGCGCTATTGCTCGAACAACTGTCCGTATAAAGTCCGCCGTTTCAATTATCTCGATTTCAACAAGCGCCCGTTGACCGAACTCAAGGGGCCGATTTATTCCACGACGCTCACGCACAAGACGGATGGCGAATGGGATTTGCTGCGCTGGTGGAAAGATCCGAACAGCGGGATGCGCACGGAAGACGAATGGGACTTGATCAAGTTGTCGAAAAATCCCGACGTGACGGTGCGGATGCGCGGCGTGATGGAAAAATGCACCTACTGCACGCAGCGCATCGAGCACGCGAAAATTTCGCAGAAGGCCAAGGCGGGTGGATCGGACCATGTCCGGCTCACGGAGGCCGCCGGCACAATTCCGAAGACGGCGTGCCAGCAGGCCTGTCCGGCGGGCGCGATTGTGTTCGGCGATGTCAGCGACCCGGACAGCGCGGTTTCAAAATTGAAAGCGTTGCCGCAGAATTATTCCGTCCTCGGCGATTTGCTCACCAAGCCGCGCACGACTTATCTGGCGCGCATCCGCAATCCGAATCCGCTCATGCCGGATTATCGCGAATGGCCGCACAGTTTTGAGGAATACGAAAAGCTCAACGGAAATCCGTTTGAACCCGAGCGGAAAGGCAGCGGCTGATGTCTGAACCCGTAACCAACTTAACCGCGTTCGCCGCGCCGGCGGAACTCCGTCGCGCGCCGGTCGTGGAATGCAGCGGCGGCCTCGGCGTGCTGACGGACAAGCTGTCCGCGTTCGCCGAAGGCAAAACGCCGCGGTGGTGGTGGATTTTGTTTTTGCCCGCCGCGTTTTGCGCGACGGTCGTGCTGCCATTCTGCTTGTTTTATCAGGTGTTCACCGGCGTCGGCGTCTGGGGCAACAACCATCCGGTGATGTGGGGTTTGGACATCGTGAGTTTCATCTGGTGGGTCGGCGTCGCGCACGCGGGCACGTTGATTTCCGCGCTGCTCTTTTTGACGCGGCAGCATTGGCGCACGACGATTGGCCGCATGGCCGAGGCGATGACCGTTTTCTCCGTGATGATGGCGGGGCTTTACCCGGCCATCCACGTCGGTCGCGCGTGGTTTGACTGGTTCATGTTTCCGATTCCGAATTCAAACGGCCTGTGGCCGCAATTCCGTTCGCCGCTGATGTGGGACGTGTTCGCCGTGAACACTTACATGGTCGTCTCGATGCTGTTCTGGTTCATGGGCATGATCCCCGATTTCGCCGTGCTGCGCGACCGGGCGACGACGCGCGTTCGGAAAATTATTTTCAGCCTGCTCGCGATGGGGTGGACCGGCTCGGCGCGGCACTGGCATAATTACGAAAAAGCCTACGTCGTGCTTTCCGGCCTCTGCACGCTGCTCGTGTTCACCGTGAGTTCCATCGTCGGCCTGGACTTCTGCACGTCGCAACTCGCCGGCTGGCACGCGACGATTTTTCCGCTCTACTTCGTCATCGGCGCGGTGTTCTGCGGCTTCGGCATGGTGTTGGTGCTGTTGATTCCGCTGCGCAAGTGGTGTCATCTGGAAGAGATCATCACGATGTCGCACATTGACAAGGTCGCCAAGCTGACGCTGGTGAGCGGCCTGATGATCGCCTACATCTACGCGATGGAATTTTTCATCGCCTGGTATAGCGGCGATCCGTATGAAAACTGGGTCTTCGGCCACCGGCTGTTCGGCCACACCTATTGGATTTTTGGCTGGATGCTGATCGGCATCAACGTCTGCGTCACGCAACTGCTCTGGTTCAAAAAAGTCCGCGCAAACTTGAAGGCGCTGTTCATCATCGGCCTGCTCATCAATATCGGCATGTTGACGGAACGCTTCGTCATCGTCGTCGGTTCGTTGTATCAGGATTTCCTGCCGGCGAACTGGGGCAAATATATTCCGACGATCTGGGACATCGGCCTTTACCTCGGCACACTTGGCGCGTTCTTCATGATGTATCTGCTGTTCGTGAAATTCCTGCCCATGATCGCCATTTCCGAAGTCAAAGGCGCGACGCCACTGGGTGATCCGCATCATCCGCTCGGCGGCGCAACCACTGACCAGGGAGGCCGCCCATGAGCGAAAAAGTCTATGGCCTCATCGCGGAATTTGATTCGCCCGCCGCCATTTTGCACGCGGCGGAAAAAGTCCGTGACGCCGGCTATCGCCGCTGGGACACGTTCACACCGTTCCCGATTCACGGCATGGAAAAGGTCATGAACCTTGGCCACTCGCTCGCCGGCTGGTTTTCGCTCGCGCTGGGCGGCGGCGCATTTTTATCAGTCGTCGGCCTGATCTGGTTCACCAACACGTTTGATTATCCGCTCATCGTCGGCGGCAAACCGATGTTCAGTCCGCCGATGACCTTTGTGCCGTCTTACATCATGCTGATCATGGGCGGCGCGGTCGGTGCGCTCGTCGGCATGCTGGCGTTGAACCAACTGCCGCGCCTGCATCATCCGCTTTTCAAGAAGCCGCGTTTTGTCCTCGCCTCCCGCGACAAATTTTTCCTCCTCATCGGCGCGCGTGACGAAAAATTTTGCGAGACTGAAACCCGCCAGTTGCTCGAATCCATCGGCGGCGCGCACATCGAAATCGTGGAGGACGAAGACTGATGCGCATCATAATTTCCATCCTCTTGATCGGCACGGCCATCGGTGCGGCGGCGTTTGGCATCCTGGGTTTCCAGGGAAAAATGTCGCGCAAACCGCCGTTTGAACTGTTCCCGGACATGAACCGGCAGGCGAAATTGTGTCCGCAGAAATTGAATCATTTTTTTGCGAACGGCGTCAGCTCGCAGTTGCCGCCCGCCGGCACCGTTGCGCGCGGCGAACCGGTTCAGACCACAACTGGCGCGGTTTATGGTTTTGAAGATTCACCCGTCAACACCGGCCTCGTCACCGGCACGACGAATTTTGTCGAATTGAATCCGCTGCCCGTTACGGACGAACTCATCCAACGCGGCCGTGAACGCTTTGATATTTATTGCGCGCCGTGCCACGGCAAACTGGGCGACGGCAACGGCATCACCAAAAAAATCGGTGTGATGCCGGCGGTCGCGAACCTGCACGACAAACGCATCGTCGAAATGACCGATGGCGAAATTTTCAACACCGTGACGCACGGCAAGGGTTTGATGGGCGCGGCCGGTCCGCTGATGCCGACGCAGGAACGCTGGGCGGCCATCGCGTATCTCCGCGCCCTGCAATTGACCTGGCTCGGTTCGACCAATGATTTGACGGCGGAACAAAAGGCGGCGCTGAAATAATATGAATCCGCTCAATACCAATCCTTCAAATCCGCCGAAAGCCAGTCTCGGCCTGGGCATATTGCCCGTCGTCATGATGGTTCTCGGCGCGATTTTGTGCGCCATCGGCGCGCTGAAAAGTTTTCATCTGGACGGCGGCGTGGATTTCGGCATTTCCTGGCTGCTGGCGTTCATGTTTTTCTTGAGCATCGCGCTCGGCACGTTGTTCCTGGTCTTGGTTCATCATCTGACCGACGCCGGTTGGTCCGTCGGCATCCGCCGATTTAACGAACACATCGCCGCGCTGCTGTTTCCGCAACTCGCGCTGTTATTCCTGCCCATCGCGTTGCTCGCGCCAAAAATTTATTCGTGGATGACCATTGATCCGGCAACGGACAACACGGTTGCCGCCAAGTTGCCGGTGTTCACCAAGCCCGGTTTCTGGATTGCGTCGGCGATTTTATTCGGCATCTGGTGGCTGCTCACGTCGCAGTTGAAACGCTGGTCGCTCAAGCAGGACGAGACCGGCGCGGCGGAATGCACGCACAAAATGCGTTTCTATTCCGGTTGGGGCATCGTGGCGTTCGCGCTCACGCTGACCTTCGCCGGCATCCTGTGGATGAAATCGCTCCAGCACGAATGGTATTCGGCGATGTATGGCGTGTATTTTTTTGCGAGCAGCGCGTGGGTGGCGCTCGCGACGATCTATATTCTCACCGTCTGGTTGAAGCGCCGTGGCGTATTGAACGGCGTGTTTCAGGACAGCAGTTTTTATTTCATCGGCGTGCTGTTCTTCGCGTTCACGATCTTTCAGGCCTACACCGAATTCGCGCAATACTTTGTCGTCTGGAACGCAAACATGCCGTCGGAAACCTTCTGGTATCTCATCCGCGAAAACGGTTCGTGGTGGTGGGTGGGCATGATTTTGATCTTCGGCCATTTCATGATTCCGTTCTTCATCCTGCTGCCGGTGGCGGTGAAAAGTAATGCGAAGGTCGTCATCTCCGTCTGCCTCTGGGCGTGGCTGATGCATGGGCTCGACCTCGCGTTCAATATTTTGCCCGCGCATCATCCTGAAGGTTTTCCGCTGCGCTGGGTCTGGCTGCAACTGGGCTGCTTCCTTTTCATGGGCGGATTCCTGACGTGGTCGCTGGCTAAAAATTTCGCGAAGCACGCACCATATCCGCAACGCGACCCGCGCCTGCTCGAAGCCATGGGCGTGAACCTGAACGTCGCCAACGATCTCGCTGGCTCCAACCCGGCGGAGGCCAGCCGATGAATCTTAAAACCATCAACCGCGCTTCCGGTGCCGCGATTGGAATCCTTATCGCCAGCGTGATTTTCGCCATGCTCGCCGTGGCTGTGAAACTGTTTGTGAGCGCGCCCGCCATTGATGCGGACCGCGCCGCCGTCCTCACCAAAGCGCTCACAGAAATTCATGCTGCCGAAAACACTTCCTTGAACAATGCCGGTTGGATTGACCAGTCGCGCGGCATCGTCCGGCTGCCGATTGAAACCGCCGAGCAACTGGCCGCCCAAGCGTGGCAGCATCCCGCGTCGGCCCGCGCTGATTTGAATGCCCGCGCCGAGAAGGCCGCGGCGCCGGCGCCCAAAGCACCTGAAAAACCGAGTGCATTTGAATGAACTTGAACGAACCTGAAATTTCAACCGACGCCGGGATCAACGCCTCGTTGCGCGTGTCGCTGCTCGCGCTGTTCGGCGGTGCGGCGGTGTGGCTTGTCGTCGGACTGGCGCTCGGCGTCATTGCCTCGCTCACTTTTCACAAGCCGGATATGTTCGCCGACTGTTCGCTGCTGACTTATGGCCGCGTGGCTCCGGCGGCGAACGACGCGCTGCTCTACGGTTTTTGCCTGCCCGCCGCGCTTGGCGTGATCCTCTGGATTTTTGCGCGTCTGGGCCAGACGCCGCTCGCCTTGCCGATGGTGCCGGTCGTCGCCGCGAACCTCTGGCATCTCGGCGTGTTCATCGGTCTCGTGGGAATTCTGGCTGGCGCAACCAGCGGTCACACCTGGCTGGAATTTTCGCGCGCCGCCTCGGTGCTGCTGTTCGCCGCCTTTCTTTTAATTGCCGTGACTGCCGCCGCAACTTTTGGAGCGCGCCGCGAACGTGAGTTGCATCCGGCGCACTGGTTTTTGTTTGCCGCGCTGCTGTGGTTTCCTTGGATTTATTCGACGGCGAATCTTCTGCTCGCCGCCAACGCGCCGGTTCGCGGCGTAGTGCAGCCCATCATCGGCTGGTGGTTTGCGAACAATCTTGTCTTCGTCTGGCTCGCGCTCGTCGGCGTCGGCACGGCGTTTTATCTTCTGCCAAAAATCGCCGCCCGGCCGCTGGCGACGACCGGCTACGCGCTGTTCGCGTTTCTCACCTTGATTTTCTTCGGCGCCTGGTGCGGCATTCCCTCCGGTGCGCCGGTGCCCGCGTGGCTGCCGACGTTGAGCAGCCTGGCGGGCGGGCTGCTGATTGTGCCGCTGATCGCGATTGCCATCATCGTCATAAAAACCATCGGCGGCGCGAAGGTCAGTTGTTCGGGCGGACCGTTCTGCTTCACCAAATTCGGCATGGTCTGTTTTATTTTGTCCGGTCTGTTATATGCCGCCGGTGCCTGTCCGAAATACAGCCGCGTGCTGGAATTCACCTGGTTCGGTCCGGCGCAGGTGCAACTGCAACTCCTCGGTTTCTTCGCGATGATCATGTTCGGCGCGATTTACGAACTGCTCCCGCGCGTGATGAATGCGGAACTGCCGTTCCCAAAACTCGCGCGCCTGCATTTCTGGATTTCAATTCTCGGCGTGGCTCTGTTCGTAATTCCGCTGGCGATTGCCGGCGTGGAGCAGGGGATTAAATTGCAGCACGCCAATGTTGCGCTCGCTGATGTCAATGCGTCGGCACTGATGTTTTTCCGCATCAGCACCACCGGCCAGCTTTTCTTGCTGCTCGGCGCGCTGCTGTTCGCGTTGAATATTTTCGTCATGACGATCAGGTGGAAAATCGCGCTGTTCAAGACGGCGCTCGCGGCCATCAAAGCGCCGCTGCCCGTCTCGGAGGTGAAAGCATGAAAACCGGCCTTGGCGTTTTTATCGCGGTGGTGTTCGCGCTCGGCAGTTCGTGGTGCGGTTTCGTGCTCGCGCCGACGTTGCAGCTTGGCAGCGCAAAACTGGCGACCGTGCTGAATTCCACCGACACCTATCCGGCCCAGCGCACCGGCGATGCGACGCTGGGTTTGCAAATTTACCGCGCCAACGGCTGCGCGGCGTGCCACACGGAGCAAGTCCGGCAGGACGGCGTCGCGTGTGAAGTGTTGCTGACCGGCCTCGGCAAAAATCAGCCGGAAGAGTTCAAAAAATTTATGCAGTCGCTCCTGCCTTTGCCGGAATGGCAGCATCACAGCAAGGAATTGACGGAGGCATTTAAAGATTGGAACGGAACTTTGCCACAGGTTGTCCTGGGCAGAACCGACAAGGAATCCGCGGACAAGATGGCCGACCTGTTGAAAGCCGCCGGCTGCAAATCGGAATCCCAGATCTACGCCTTCGGAACGGACATCACGCGCGGCTGGGGCGTCCGCCGCAGTGTCGCCGCCGATTTTCTTTACGACAATCCGGTGCAGCTCGGCAGCCTGCGCGCCGGGCCGGATCTGGCGAACATCGGCGTCCGTCTGGCCGATGCGAACATCCAGTTGCTGCATCTTTACGCGCCCAAATCGGTCGCCAAAAATTCCACGATGCCCGCGTTTCGCTATCTGTTTGAAGTCCGCAAGATTGGTTCCGCACCTTCGCCGGACGCGCTGAATCTGCCCCAGGAATTTGCGCCCGCCGCCGGCTGCGAAGTCGTGCCGAAAATGGAAGCCAGGGAACTGGTCGCCTATCTTTTGAGCCTGCGCGCCAATGTGCCGCTTTACGAAGCCCCGTTCACGCCGGTCATTTCCGCCAAGCCATGAGTGTAATCCGTCATTTTTTGTTTGGAGTTCCGCCTTCAGGCGGTTCGGCCAAAGCGGTGCGATTGGCCGCCTAAAGGCGGAACTCCGAACGGAAGCAAGCCATGAGTGACGAATTGAAAAAAGATTGCTGTGTGAATTTCACCGGTGAACCGGCCGTGACGCGTTCGACGGCTCCGATGTGGATCATCGTGGTTGTGCTCGTGTTGTTGTTTGTCGGGGCGGTTCATTTTGATCATCAGGGCGGTTGGTTTAACGCAAAGGTTTATGCGCCCTTCAAATCCGCCGAGGAACTTGAAGCCTATCAGCCCAAGTCTGGCGAAGCGGCGGTGCTCGCTCGCGGCAAAGTTGTTTGCGAAAGAGTCTGCGGCATCTGTCACGGCGTGGATGGTCTCGGCAAACCGGGCCAGGCGCCGGCGCTCGCCGGTTCTGAATGGGTCATCACCAAAGGCATCAACCGGCTTGCGCACATTCCACTCCTGGGCATCAGCGGTCCGATTAAAGTTGAGGGCAGGGATTGGAATTTGAACATGGCGGCGATGGGCGCCGCTTTGCCCGACGAAGATCTGGCGGGCGTCTTGAGTTACATCCGCAGTTCGTGGGGCAACCAGGCCGGCGCGGTCACCGCTGACGACATCAGGAAAATCCGTTCGGAAATGGGCAAAGGCGCGCAGCCGATGACGGGCGAACAGATGCTGAAGCTGCCGGAATAAATTTCGGAGGGACGAACGACGATTGACTATTTGAGCGCCATGAGAAAACGGTGGAGGGCTGGCGCAGTCCAAAACGCTGGCGCGTTGACCGATGACAAACGAGCCACGCGAAGCGTCTTGGAGTGCGCCAGCCCTCTGGCTCTTTGGGCCGAACGAATGGCTTGACGCATAGTGGCCGGCCGCAAGGACCGGGGCAAAAGGCCAACGGCCACCGCGAGGCCCGGCCGGAACCGGATTCTGGAAGTTTGTTTTGATGCTCGCCCTCACCTTTTATCCTCTCCCCCAGGAGAGGAAATCACCATTGGACGGTTCTGGTTTTGCGAACAATCGTCCGGCCAATCCAGTCGCAGATAATTCCACAGACGCGGGGAACATGAAAGCCCTCTCCTCGGAAGAGAGGGTTGGGTGAGGACGGTCGTTAAACTAACTTTTGATGGCCGCCTGCAAAGGCTGGCCGGCGGCAAGGACTGGCACTCACAAGGAGCTGGGTAATGGCTGGGCAACGGTGGCCGTGCGCCAGCGCCCCGGTGCTAAAGCGAATTCAAACCGAAGCCCTGCAAGGGCGAAAGATAATAGCCCAGGGCAAGTCCGCGCAGCGGATGCCGCCCTGGGTTCAACGTCCAAAAATAATTTCCTTCTCCCATCGGATGGGAGAAGGTGGCCGCAGGCCGGATGAGGGCCGGGGTGAGGTGGCTCGTGATACAAATTATGCTTATCCGGTTGATTGACAAATTCCATTTTGTTCGATTGCTTGACAAAAGCTGGTTTCGTCGCCATACACTGATCCGCATATGAAAGTATATCTGGTTTATTTTGATGGAATTTCGGAACCGAAGGCGCTCCTTGATTACTTCGCGGCCGCTGATTCATTCTTGGTTTCGACCGGAACATGGCTTGTAGCCTGGCCAAACCAGGCAGGCCTGCTTTTCGGCGGTCTGAAGAAGTGCATATCGGACTCTCAAGGACTTGTAGTAGTGCCTTTAGACCCTGAACTAAAACCACTTCACTGCCAGAATGCCGGGACAATGGCTGACTGGCTTTCACGCAAATTCGACGAGTTGAAATGACGATTGTAATTTCAATGTGTTCAGGCTTTTTCGTATCTTTCATAAACTGATAAATTTTTATTTGTCAACCAACCGGATAAGCACGGATACAAATTAATTGGTGCCCGTCTGCAAAGACTGGCCGGACGCAAGGACCGGGGCAAAAGGCCAACGGCCTCCGACATCCGTCATCCGTCCTCTGATCTTTTCCACTTTCCACTTTCCGCTTTCCGCTTTAGGCTGCTGACCATGCCCGAAGAACCCCTGCCCGACGCCGACGAACGCAAACAATTCGCCGACTCCACCCGCGACCTTCCGCCGTGGGCGCAGCTCAACGTCGAGGACATTGAAATGATGGACGAAGAGGCGCAGGCTGCGCCCGTCAATCACGGCACCACCGCCGAGGGCATCGCCGCCATGCAGCGGCGCATCACGCTCCTGACCGCGCAACTCGCCAAGACGGAACATCAGTTGAAACAGCCGCACCCGCCCGCGCTCCTTGCCACCCTGCAAAAAGACCGGGCCAATCTCACGCGCCACCTCGCCGCTGCCCGCGAACGCCTGGCCGCCTACGAGCATCAGGCCAAAGCCGCGAACTAAAAGCAGCGGAACATCGCGAGGCCGGGCCCGGGTTGGATTTCGGAGGGACGAACGACGATTGACTATTTGAGCGCCATGAGAAAGCGGTGGAGGGCCACCGCAGTTCAAAACGCTGGCGCGTTGACCGATGACAAACGAGCCACGCGAAGCGTCTTGGAGTGCGCCAGCCCTCTGGCGCTTTGGGCCGAACGAATGGCCTGACGCAGGGTGGCCGGTCGCAAGAACCGGGGCAAAAGGCCAACGGCCATGCAAGGCCGGGCCGGGGCCGGATTGGCCAGCCCTGCCGGAACTGGGGCGGGCGAGCCCCGATTGGAATGGCGCAGCGATCCAGGACTTCTTTCTGCG
>Ga0075520_1000509_pt1 | contig 17113 bp, 16 predicted proteins | sample NGEPerB_FD_75100 | JGI IMG/M metagenome (GOLD analysis project Ga0075520, IMG submission 75100) | Arctic peat soil microbial communities from the Barrow Environmental Observatory site, Barrow, Alaska, USA - NGEE PermafrostAB12-B | ecosystem: Environmental > Terrestrial > Soil > Wetlands > Peat ... | reverse complement strand
GATTTGTTCCTCCGGCAGGGAATCGGCTCCGTGGAATTCGCGAAATGATTGGACCAGCGGATCAAGCAGGACGGGCTCGAGTTGGGAGGCCTCTTCATCGCGGCCGGTTTCCTGGAGGAGACAGATCCGCCGCAGGGCGCGCGAGATCTCGCGTAGCGCCGCGTCGGCTCCGGCCGGGTCTGAGATGGGAGAAGGAGGAGGCAAAAGGCAGAGCGCTAGACCGGCCGGTCGGACGAAGGTTCGAAAAAACGGTGGATTGAAATCGGGCGCGACCCTGGCGTGGTGGCATCCGGGGATTCCGTGCAATTGTCCCAGCCGGAGCCGGAACGGCGCCGATGCTTCGGGGATTGCGGATTGACGCAAAAAAACGCGCAGCCGGCGGGCTGCGCGCAAGATTGTCTCGACCGTCCGGCGGAGATCAGACGCTGAGCGCGTCGACCCGGACCTGGCGATGGACTTTATCGTACTTCACCACGCCGGCCGTGAGCGCAAACAGGGTGAAATCGCGTCCCATCCCGACATTTTTCCCCGGATGCAGCTTGGTGCCGCGCTGGCGGACGATGATGTTTCCTGCAATGACCGACTGGTCGCCGAATTTCTTGATGCCGAGCCGTTTCGAATGGCTCGAACGTCCGTTGACGCTGGTGGATTGGCCTTTTTTATGTGCCATGGCGAAATTCTCCTTAAGCCCTGATGGACTCGATTTTGATCACCGACAGTTCCTGGCGGTGCCCGCGTTTCCGTTCGTAACCTTTGCGCTTCTTTTTCTTGAAGACGATGACCTTCTTGCCGCGCTTGTTCTCGAGGATCTTGGCCGTCACGCTCGCATCGGAGAGAAAGGGTGCGCCGACCTTGAACGAGTCGCCTTCGCCCGCGGAGAGGACTTCCTTGATCTCGATTGTCGCGCCCGCCTCGGTCTTCGGATAGCGGTTGACGATCAGGACGTCGCCCTCGGACACGGAGAACTGCTGGCCCTGGGTCTTGATGGTGGCTTTCATAAATGGAAGCCGCGAAATAAGAGGTCTCGCCATGGGCAAGGCAAGGCTTAAGTTGGACATTGGGCGGTAGGGGCGTGGCAGGAGCGTCCCGCCCATGGTTTGGGAAACTTCAGACATGGACAAGATGGCCATGCCACCTGGCACGGGTCGCCTGCCCGCGGTTCGGAAGAATCGCCCCGGTCACTTCTCAGGCGGAATCGGCCTTATCTGTTCCTGCAACCCGGCATTGTAGAGATCGACACCCATGTAGTAGAGCTCCCGACGCGTGTAATCGACCGGGTAAATCACGCGTTGGATCATTCCCCCCCTGGCCCTTTGCGCTTCGATCTCCCGTTGGCGCTTCAACGAAGCAAGTCGGGCCGCTTCGCGGTCGATCATGGTCTGTTTTTCCTGCCCGGCCTCGCTCAGTTGCTTGAGCGCGGCCTGCCGGCGGGCCTCTGACTCGGCCGCCTCCTTTTCTCTCAACTCCGCCTGCCGCCGGGCTTCACCCTCCGCGGCCTCTTTCTCGCGAGCCAGTCGCTCGCGTTCGGCGATGAGCTGACGGGTTCGTTCCTCGGCCGCCTGCCGGGCGGCTTCAAGCGCGGCCTGGTCAGTGCGCAACTGGGTGAGTCGCTGCTCCGCTTCCTGCGCGTCCTGTGCGGCCTTCAACTCCGCCAACCGCCGCGCCTCTGCCTCAGCCGCCGCCTGGTGTTCCGCCGTCTCGCGTCGGGCGGCCAATTGCGCCTGTTCGTTGGCGCTGCGGATCTCCGCTTCCTGGCGGTCCAGATCAGCCGCGTACCACCGGTAACCGAAGATGGCGGCCAGCAGCAGCAGGATGCCGGCGAGAGCAGCGATGGCACCTTTGTTTGGAAGGGGGAACATGCAATGATCCGAGACGCGCTCCGCCAAGACCGCAGCGGCGCCCGACCTATGCGATAGACCCGAACTGGGGCAGATTGTTCAACGGAAAATCGGCCGCAGTTTCATGGGCGGCGTTGGCCGCCGCATAAGGCAGCGCCTGCCGAAGGCCGTCCGGAAAAGCAGTTTGGTGATGGAAGACTGCATGCAGCAGACAGGCATGCAGCACATCGCCGGAGCCCGTGGGCGAAACCTCGGTCACTTGCGGCGGTGTCAGGCTGGCGGGAGCCCCGCCGTGTTCGACAAACCAGACGGGCCGCGGCCCGTCGGTCACGATCCAGGCGCGGGGCGACCACGTTTCGGCCGCCAGACGCAATCGATTGACCACCGGTTCGTGTCGATCCTGGTCGCCGAACAATGCGTCGAACTCGGTGCGGTTGATTTTCACCCAGGCCAGAGGTCGTTCGATCAGCCAGTTCAAAGGCGGGCCATACGTGTCCGCGACCACCGGGCCGCGCTCGAGCCAGCGGTCCACCGCCGCACGCAGCGGCGCGCAATCTTCCGAATTCCAGCCGGGCACGCTGCCACAGATCGCCAGCACATCTCCTTCGGTGCAATGGTCGAGATAGTCGGCGCACGCCTGCGCCGCCGCCCCTTCGATCGGCACGTCCGGTCCGAGAAAGGTTGTTTCCGGCTGGTCCGGCGCCCGCACCACGAGCCCCGCCCGGGTGTCTTGCGCAACGGGAAACGTCCGGCAGGCGATTCCTTGGGCGCGCACCCAGGCTTCGCATTCTGCGCCAGTGGCGCCGCCGGGAAAACAGAGGGCGGTGGCGGGGGCGCCGAGCCGCGTGAGCATCTTGGCGACGTTGATGCCTTTGCCGCCGACCTGGAAGGCCGCCGACTGGGCGCGCTGGGTACGTCCGGCCTCCCAGGTCGGGAAGTTGAACGTCTTTTCCCACAAGAGGTTTCCGGTCAACGTGTGGATGTGCGGGCTCATCGCGGAATCTTTCGAGCGGGTTTCACGAATACATAGTTGGCGATAAAAGTCAGGCCCAGCATCGCGCCGAGGGTGCGGATGTTGCGCATCGCGCCGAACACGGCCGAGAGCGGGCTGGCCTTCGGCTCGCGCACGCGCAGAAGAATCAGGCACGACACAAAGGCCGGCACCGTCTGCAGCAGGAACGCATAGTGGTAGACCCGCATGGCGTCCCACCCGTGATCCAGTGCATACGTGATCGCGGCGCCGCTGACAATCGGCGCAACCGCCGTGACGATCGAGGTCACCGCGGTGTTGATACCGATGGCGATGGTCTTGGCCTCGGGCGGAATCAGCTTCAGCAGCATGTTGAAGAGCCCGAGCGTGAAGCCGGCCCAGGTGAAACCGTTCCAGACCCAAATAATATAGAGCAGCCAGGTGTTGTCGCGATCCAGGAAAACCCAGACCAGAAATTGCGCCTGCCAGAGAAGGATCGCCACCGCCATGACCGATTTGTTGCCGAGGCGGTCGAGCAGCCGGCCCCAGGTGGGCATCGTCACCGCGGCGCCCACCGTGTTGAAAATGATGAACAGGCAGACGTGCGCGAGGGACAGTCCCAATTGTTTGTACATGAAGACCGGGTAGAACGGCCCGAGGCTGTTGTACGCGAAGCCCCAGATCGCGCCAAAGGCAATGAACATGACCAACGAACGCGAACGCCGGATCGTCTGCAACTGCTCCTGCCAGGACAACGGCGACGCGGAGCCGGCGGCGGGCGCGGCGGATTTGAGCCGGTGCTGGGCGATGATCGACCACACGCGGAGGGCTACGGCGAACAGCAACACGCCCTGCAGCGCGAGGAGCGAACCTTGAAACAGACGGAGCGTTCCCCAGACGAGGACGAGGAAAAGCACCGTCGCGGCCTGGATGAGCCCGTTGCGAAAGCCGAAATATTTCCCGCGCAGCCGCTCCGGCGACCACTCCTGGGTCCAGGAGTTCCAGGCCACCCCGTTGACCGAGGCGAGCAGGCTGAATCCCAAAAAGAACGCAAGAAAAACCGGGGTGCTGGCGTCCGGATCCCCCCGGGGGAGAAACGAGAGCGCCACCGTCATGGCCAGCCAGCCGGCCGCGTTGCCCCAGGCGGCCACCAGCGTGACGCTTTTGGCGGAAAAATGGTGCGCCAGCGGTGGCGTAAGAAAGATCTGGAGGAAATTGGCCAGGAACGGGAGCGAGACGATCAAGCCGTACGACGCCTCCGACAGGTGAAAGCTCTCCGTGAGCAACGCCGCCACGATGAAATTTCCCGGCAACCACAGATAGCAGAGCGGCGAGGAGGCGACGCCATCAATGATGCACAGGGTCAATGCCTGGCGGAGCACGGAGCGTCGCGATTGGGTGGTGGTTGCCATCAAGGTGTGGTCCCGGTAGGTAGGGCTCCCATCTAGACCCTATGACGCGCATTGTTAAAGCGAAAGCGTTCCAGTCGGAAATAACGGTTGCAGTTGCGCGGAGCCTGCTCGGGAAGTACCTCGTCCGGTCCACGCCGCACGGCGTGGTGGCGCGGATGATCACCGAGGTGGAGGCCTACGACGGCGAGCGCGATCTGGCCTGCCATGCGCGCCACGGACGCACGGCCCGCAACGCGGTCATGTATGCGCCGGGCGGCGTCTGGTACGTCTATTTTTGCTACGGCGTGCATGAGATGCTCAACCTCGTGACGGGACCGCGGGACTATCCGGCGGCGGTGCTGATTCGCGGGGTCGAAGGAGCGCCCGGTCCCGGCCGTCTTACAAAGGCGCTGGAGATCGACCGGCGGCTCAACGGTGCCGTCTGCGCCCCCGGCAGCGGGTTGTGGATCGAAGACCGGGGGGGTCGTCTGCCGCGCGGTGCGATCAAAGCCACGCCGCGGATCGGCGTCGACTATGCCGGAGCGGTCTGGGCAGGAAAACCGTGGCGCTTCGTCCTGGCTGAAGCGCCCACGTAGCTGCGAGCGCCAGCCAGTGGCGACTGTCGGCGTTGGAGAACGCTTTATGCAAGGCCGCCGGGGCGCAAAGCACTGCGGCCAGACTCGTGTGAGTTGGGATTCAAGTCCAAAACCTCACGGCTTTGGCTACGTGTTCGTAGCTGCGAGCACCAGCGAGTGGCGACCCATCCGCAGCGCCGGCCGGAGGATCAGAGATATTTTGCCAGGAGCGGTGCGAGTTCCTTCCGCGCCGAAGCCGGCCAGCATTTGCGGTCGGTCAGAATGGCGTTCTTCAAGGCGGAGTGGCACGGCCAGGTCGGCTCGAGAGGGATTTTCGGAATCGTCCGCAGGACAATCTGCTGGGCCGTGGCGGCGTTCCGGTGGAGGTATTCGACGACCATTTCGATCGTCACATGCGCCTCATCCGTCTTCCAACTATCGTAGTCGGTGATCATCGCCACGGTGGCGTAGGCGATCTCGGCTTCGCGGGCGCACTTGGCCTCGCCGAGATTGGTCATGCCGACGACGTCGTAGCCTTGCTGGTGATTGGACAGCGATTCGGCCCGCGTGCTGAAGGCCGGACCTTCCATGCAGACATAGGTGCCGCGGTCGTGCACGCGCGCCTTGACCGCTTGGGCGCTTGCCAAAAGCAATTGCCGCAGCTCTCCGCAAATCGGTTCGGCGAACGCGACGTGCCCCGCGAGGCCGCGGCCGAAAAAAGTGTGCGCCGCCGACTGCTTTGTCCGGTCGATGAATTGGTCGATCAGCACGACGTCACACGGTCGATAACGCGCCTGCAACGAACCGACAGCGCTCACGCTGATGATCCACGCCACCCCCAGTTTTTTCAGCGCCCAGATATTGGCCCGGTGGTTGAGTTCGCCCGGTAGAATGCGATGCCCGCGGCCGTGGCGCGGCAGGAAAACGACCTCGCGACCGGCCAGCGTGCCGGTCAAAAGCGCGTCCGACGGCGGCCCGAACGGTGTCCGGACGCGCACCCATTTCTGGTTCGAAAATCCCTCGAGCTGGTAGAGGCCCGTGCCTCCGATGATGCCGATGCGAGGCGATTTCATGGGGCTCACTTCGCTCCGGGGGCTTTGGCCCAGACATCTCTCAGCGTGATCGTGCGATTGAAGACCGGATGATCGGGCTGGCTGTCGCCATCAAGGGTGAAGTAGCCGAGACGTTCAAACTGGTAACGCTCGTCGGACTGGGCGACCTTGAGGGATGGTTCGAGTTTTGCGGTCACGGTTTCGAGCGAATGCGGATTGATGGAATCCTTGAAGTCGGCACTCGCTCCGGGGTCGGGCACGGTGAACAGGCGGTCGTAGAGGCGCACCTCGGCGTCGACCGCCTGGGCCGCGCTGACCCAATGGATCGTGCCTTTGATCTTGCGACCGGCGTTCGGGCCGCCGGTGCGGGAATCGAGGTCGGCCATGCACCGTAGCTCGACGACGTTGCCCGCGACGTCCTTGATCACCTCGTCGCATTTGATGATGCAAGCGTACTTGAGGCGTACTTCGCCACCCGGCCGCAGCCGGAAATACTTCGGCGGCGGGGTCTCCATGAAATCATCGTTCTCGATGAACAGTTCGCGGGTCAGCAGAAGCTCGCGGGTGCCGGCAATGTCCTTTTCTGGATTATTGATCGCGGTGCAAGAGATCACGTCGCCGGCGGGGATGTTCGTCAGCACGACCCTCATCGGCCGGAGGACGGCCAGGCGGCGCAACGCCGTCTGGTTCAGCTCTTCGCGGATCGCGTGCTCGAGCACGGCGACATCGGTGAGGCTGTCGAATTTCGTCACGCCAATGTGGTAGGCGAAGTCGCGCAGCGCGCTCGCGGGGACGCCACGGCGGCGCAGCCCGCAGATTGTCGGCATGCGCGGATCGTCCCAACCGTTGACGATCTTCTCCTGCACGAGCTGGAGCAGCTTGCGCTTGCTCATGATGGTATAGCCGACGTTCAGCCGCGCGAATTCATACTGATGCGGCAGCGGCCGGGGCAGGTCGAGCGACGTCAGGATCCAATCGTAGAGCGGACGGTGCACCTCGAATTCGAGGGTGCAGATGCTGTGGGTGACGCCTTCGATGTAATCGCTCAAGCAGTGCGCGAAGTCGTACATCGGGTAGATGCACCAGGTGGCGCCCGTGTGGTGGTGGTCGGCATGGCGGATGCGGTAGAGCACCGGATCGCGGAGCCAGACGTTGGGCGCGGTCATGTCGATCCGCGCACGGAGCGTGCGGGCGCCGTTGGGAAACTCTCCGGCCTTCATGCGTTCGAAAAGATCCAGATTCTCCGCGACCGTTCGACCGCGAAACGGGCTGTCCACCCCAGGCTTGTCGGGCGAGCCGCGGTAGCGCTCGGTGTCGTCAGGGCTGAGGTCGCAGACGTACGCCTGGCGCTTCCGGATGAGCGCCAGGGCGTATTCATAGATCTGGCCGAAATAGTCGCTCGCGTAGAAGGGCTCGACGGCGAGGGCGGGCGTCGGCGCGCCGCTGGGCGCGAGGTCTGCGGCGGCGAGATAAAAGTCAGGCTTGCCGTCGACCGCCCGCATTTCCGGGGTCCGGCCCTTGAGCTTGAATCCGAGGGAATGGTCGGCCCAGCCGTCGATCAGCCATTTCACATCCGCGATGATGGACTCCACGTACTCGACGTCCTCCTTGGTCGGATTCGTGTCGTCCATCCGCAGGTTGCACTGGCCGCCGTTCTCCCGCGCGATGCCGAAGTTGAGGCAGATCGACTTGGCGTGACCGATGTGCAGGTAGCCGTTGGGCTCCGGCGGAAATCGGGTGACGATCCGCGGATAACGACGCTCGGCCACATGAGCCGCCACGATGTCGCGGATAAAGTCGGTCGGTGCCGGCGCGCTGGGGTCTGGTTTCTCAGCAGTCATATCAGAACCCGCGAATTTGCGGAATGGCGCCCACGACGCAACGCCACAATTGACGCGAGCTTCAAACGAAACACGCCTGCAGGTGCGGATCGGTGGTCAGCAGGCGCTCAATCTCCGGCAGGCAATCGCGGGCCGACAGCACGGTGTAGAACCCTGGTTTCACCGTTGGCGCGATGCGCGCGGCCTCAAGCCACTCGGCGCGACGGAACGGATCCGCCGCAATCACCCGCCAGAAGCCCGTCGCGCCAAACAGACTGGCGATCCGCTCCGTATTTTGGGCCTGCAGACAGCTGACGAGGTAGGTGGCGACGCCGACTTGCAGACCGTGCAGGCGCGGCAGCGCGCCGAGGGCGTCGAGCGCGTGGGAGATCAGATGCTCGCTGCCGCTGGCGGGTCGGGAAGAGCCGCAGAGTGCCATGGCGATGCCATTCAACATCAGGGCCGTGCCGAGCAGTTTCACCCCCTCGGCATCGCGGACCGGCCGGGCGATGAATTGGAAGACGGTTGCGTCGGACAACAGGGCTGCGAAATCATCGACCGGCGTTCCGATGGCGTGAAAAGCGAGCTTCCAGTCCGCCACGGCGGTCAATTTGGCCGCAAGGTCGCCGACGCCGGAAAGCCAGAGAATCTCGGGCGCGCGCAGGCAGACCTCAGTGTCGAGAATCACGCCAAAGGGGATGGCCGCCGGCAACGACCGGCGGCGGTGCTCCACGGTCAGGCTCGATTGGGGGCTGCAGAAACCGTCATTAGAAAGCGACGTGGGGACTGCAAAGTACGGGAGGTGGGCGAGGAACGCGACATACTTGGCGACGTCCAGCGCCTTGCCCCCGCCCACGCCGATGACGGCGTCAGTCGTAGTCGAAAGACGGCGAAAGAATTCTTCGGCCTGTTCGAAGCTCGCGGCCACCACCGGCAATTGCTGCAACACCTCGATCTGTTCGGCGGCCAGACTGGCCTTCACGCGCGCCAGCAGGGCCGGCTGGAGATCCTGGCTGAACAACAGGACCACGCGGGTGAATTGGAGGCGCCGCGCGTAGATGCCGATGCGATCAAGGGCGTCTTTTTTCACGCGGACCAGCACCGGGATGGAAACTTGTTTGAGGGTCAGCATGGGGACGAAGGGTCGAGCAGCAGATGGGCGAGTTCCGCCCAGTCTTCAAAATGATGGAACGCCTGGCGCCGACGATGCAGGTTTTCGGCCAGCCAGCCGCGGGCAAAGCGGCGCTCCGGGGACACCAACAAGGACGGTTCCAGGTCGGGCCGGCCATCGCCGGCAAACGCAACCTCGGCGCTCCGCTGCCGGGCGTCCTTGACCACGGCAAGCTTGTCGATGCCGGTGGAGGGGCTGAAAAAGCGCGAGTTTTCCGGGAGGTGCATGCGCAGGCCCGTGGCCGGCGAAAACTCGCCGGGGTTGGCATGGACCTCCAGCGCCAGCCCCGCCTGCCGCAACAGGCGGAGGAGATACCATTCGCACCCGGCGGAGGCGACGGTGATGGTCCAACCGTGCTCCCGCAGCGTGCGCGCGGCTTGGGGCAGGGAGGGATCGAGTTCCATCCGGTCAACCAGGCCGAGCAGCGTCGCCTCGTCGGTTCGGATCCGGGCGAAGATCTCCGCGAGGGCGGCGAAATGAGTCAGCCGGCCGGCCACATATTGCTCCCAAGGATCGTCGTCCGGCGGGAGCGGCCATTGTCTGCGCACGAGATCATAGAAATCCCACCGGGTCATGGTGCCGTCGAAATCGGAAACGAGGAGGCGTTGCGGTTGCGGGCTGGTTGGCTGCGACGCGGAAGATGGGGCTGGTTGACTCATGCAGAGAAGCTGCCGTGGATGCGAGCGGGAGGGAGGCGGCGGAGTCGATCAGAAATTACGGTTGGTGTGGTTCCGACAGAGGACGCGGAGAAAGCGGGGAGGAGAACCCCCAAAGGCGGATTGCGAAATCCGAATCCATGGGGGAGGGCAATCTACATCCGGTCCGTTGCCACACAAGTGTTCCCCAAAGGAAGGGACAGGCGGTTTTAAAAGTCCGTAGAAGGAAATAAGGGACAGGCTGAATTCAGACGGCGTTCAGGCCGTTGTTTCGGCCGACGATTCCACGGACGTCCTGCCCCGCTGTCACCATTTTGCTGCGAACCTTATCGGAGACTTCAAGGAGATCCAACTTCTTAGTGTAGCAGGATACACAGGGCACTGCGGTGAGGATTCCATCCAGAAGGCGCCGATGGATTGCGAACTCGTAAAGGCGAGGATGCGCCTCGTACAAGAGGAAGGATGGAAGAAACGAGCCGACGCCTCTAGCAGGTGGCGGACGGCGCGCTCGGCAGCTACGCGAACGCTTGGCGCACGCCACGCAGCGCGGCAAGTTCGCCCCAATCAGCAATCGAGGGCAGGAACTGGGCTCCGCTGCGCTCGCGCCGGCCGGTGCGGGCGCGATAGGCCGCCAGTTGTCGCTCGACAAAAATCTGGCTGCCGAGCACCGCACCGTTACTGAAATAGCGCAGCCGGCAGCGCAATACCGTTGCCAGCGGCAGCCGGCCCCCCGCGGCCACCACCGCGGCGAGATCTTTCGGGGTGATTACCGCGCCATGCTCGCGCGTTCCGGCGGCGGTGCCAAAGAGCATCAGTCGATAGGCGATCTGTGCCCCGACCCAGTCCGCAACGCCGATAACAGATACCAGATTGCGCCGCGCAGCCGCTGATCCGGCCACGGCCTCGGCGTAGCCGCAGAACCGATAGTCCTTCGGATCATCCGCCAGTCCCGCTCGCACGCTGTTTAAGTCAATGTACGCAGCCACCGTCGCCAGCACCCGGCCGCAGGGCTCGATCAGTACCGACTTGAACCGCTCCGCCCACAGCGTGCCAAACCGGTGGTGCGCGCGGTTGTACCAGATCGAGAACCGCAACTTCACCAGCTTCATGAATGGAGAGATGTCGCCCATGAGGGCAAACTGGCGCTGCCGCCAGCGTCGGGCCTCGGGCCCGTTGGCGGCCAATTCGTTTTTAATGACCTCCAGTCGGACGTTCTGGTGGCGCGTCGGCTGCGGATACAACACCTGATAGCGCCGCAAGAGTTCCGCGTCGCTCACCGGCGTTTTCTGCGGCACCTGCACCAGGACATGAAAATGATTGGACAGGATAGCGTAGGTAAGGATTTCGACGCCACAGTAGTCAGCCACCTGCCACAACTGCTTTCGCAGGACCTCCTTGGCCTGATCGTCGAAGAGCCACTCTCCGTTCACTGACCGGCTCATGCAATGATACACGGCCTCGCCCGTCTCCGCCGCGATCTTGATCCGCGCCTGTCGCATAACCCGTCAATTCAGCGCGCCCATCCGTTCCGTCAACCTCCACGTTTCCACCTTTTGTCCAGCGTAAGATTCTCATGTCAAGGCCGTCCCGAATTGGTCTGTGCCCCTGGTTCTCGGTAAGTCGTCTGTCTCAAGTTTCGCTTCTCTCGGGAAAATCGCCTGTCCCTCTCGGGAAAATTGTCTGTTCCTAATCTCGCTCCGCCCCCAATTTCGCTCGTCTGTCCCTAATTTCGCTCTCTTTTTTGCCGGTCCGGTGCGTTCGGGCACAACGCGCCGAAGCAGGACGGGCAGGCCGACTCACGCAGGACTTGCCCCACAGGCGGCGATAAACATCGGGACGCCATAAAACTGGATCACCGAACGGCGACAAAAAACGCGCCAGTTATTGACTGGCGCGGCGATGCTTGCCCTTGCCCTGCTGGTGGTCAGCCACCCAGTTGCTGCAAGGCCTTCAACACGTCTGCCGCCTGCTCATTGGTCGAGGCTTTCAGGTCGCGCCAGACAATCTTGCCGTCCTTGTTGATGAGGAATGACTGCCGCATTGCGCGCGGGCCCGTTCCCCATTTTTCGCTGATTGGCACCCCGAAGGCATTGATGATCGTATGGTCAGTGTCGGCGATGAGCGTAAACGGGAAGTGGTTCTTCTCCTTGAAGGCTTTTTGTGCGTCCTTGTCGTCGGTGCTCACTCCCACCACCGTCACACCCTTGTTGGACAGGGCCTGATAGGCGTCGCGGAGGCTGCAACCCTCGGCGGTGCAGTCGTGCGACCCGGCTTGGGGAAAGAAAAAGACGAGGGTGTAGCCTTTGGGGTAGACAGTGCCCAGATCAAGCGTGGCGCCGGTGTCAGTGATGCCGGCGACGGCGGGGGCCTGTGCGCCGACCGCCAGCGGCTCGGCCCGACTCGTGGCGCATACGGTGAGCAAGCCGAGGGTGACGAAGAGACTAGGTGTGATACGCATGGAGGAATGACGATTTCGGAGGTTTATTGTGTAAATGGCGCGCCACCGAATTCGGCTGCCCCATCGAGGCAAGACAGTGATGACCGAGAGATTCGTACGGTAGCAGCACAGGCAATCATCAAATTAAGAAAGCCACTGGGTGCAAGCCATTGGCTACGAATGACGATTTGGGATGATTCCCGGTCCAGACCCCACTAAAACGAATCTGGTCTCCCAAAGGGTCTGTCCCTTCTTTTTCTTTGAAAGGGAAATTGTCCCGTCGAACAGTCGCATCGATCCGTGGCCGATCGCTGACGGGGTCCCAAAGGGGTCTGTCCCTCCGCTCCCACCCTCGCTCCTCTTTGAGCTCCAACCCGTCGAGAATCTGGGCGACGACCGTTCTCTCGTGGTGCATCGGGCCACATTGGCCCGGATCGCGACACCGAAAACTCAAATCGAGGACACCCTCGTTTCCTCGCTACTTGCTTGTTGTCCGCCACTAAGAAAACTCCGATCCGCCCTTAATCAGACAGGCGTGGGGTCTGTCCCTTTTTTTGGGGGGGTTCAGTCCTACGGATTTCTAATGCGCGCGGCTTATGGTGGGTCAAGGCGGGCCGGACTCGCCCGCCAGCAGCCGGCTGACGTCCAATTCCGGATTCGAGCCGGCGCGACGGACGAGGGTGTACGAGGAAACTCGCTCGAGTTTCTCGCCGGCCGCCAGCCGGGCTAGCGGACCGAGCAGTTCCAGTTCAACGTAAGTCAGCGGATCAGCGTTCGTATAAACTTCCGCGCTGCTGCCGTTATCGGGGTATTTTCCGCCGGCCATCAGGGCTGAATCGATCCGAAGCAGCTCGGTTGCGCCGACCCAGACCAAGGTGGCGGCGCGCATTCCGATCTTGCGATGCAGTCGGGGATCCCGCGTCAGCGAAAGAAGCCCGTCGGCCACGCGTAGATCGGGCGGCGGTCCCCCCAGCAGGGGCACATAACCGGTGTCCGTGGCCGAGGAGCCGGCGAGCGGGACGCACACCAACATCGGATCCTTGAGCTGCGTGATAACCCAAACGCCAACCTCCAACGGCGGTCCGGCGATCTTCTCGTAGGCGGTGGTGACCGTCATGACCGGCCGGTCGGGCAGAAGTTCAATGCGCCGGCGTATGCGGATGCCGAACCCGGTGTCGATCGGCGAGACCAACGTCACGACGGTCGATCCTTCGATTGCCGCCTCCATGGGCCGGCCATCGAACGCCGCCGGCGGCGGCCAGCCTCGCCCGGCAATGCGGTTCCAGTCCGTCTGGGGCGATGGCCAAGCCTTGTCTCCGCCGAAGTTGGCCCAACCGTTGGCGTCCGGCGCCGTGTTCTGGGTCGCGAGCATCGGGTTCTCCCAGAACGGGCCGTCGCGTTCCCCGGCAAAGCGCAGTTGCATGACGCGCCCGATCGCCGGCACGACGACGGCTTCCACCAAGCCGTTGCTGAGGAGGAGGGAATTGGGCCAACCCTGATAATCGATGCGTTGGACGGAGCGTGGATGCGGGGACATGAGCTTGGTTTGACCGACGGCGGCGTCCGCCACAAGCAAGCCGGTCAATGCCAGCCCAAGGATGGCGCGCAGACTTCCGGATCTTCGGGGGCGGTGGAGGAAGGTCATGGTAATATCAGGCTTTAGTTCCGTGCAGACGAAATCCTGCACATCGGGCGCGGGATCGGAAAAGACGAAGCACAAATGTCGAAATCCGATACAAATTTAAAGGCTGAAAGGCAAGAAGCTCAGCCAAGGAACACAAAAAAACCCGGTCGCGAGACCGGGCTTGAGGCGGGAGTGTGATCGGCCGGCCTACTTGCCGAGGCTCTTGCGCAGGTCGGGAATCTGACCAGACGAGCCGAGCTTGTCGTTGCGGCTGGCAATAAACTTGGCATATTCGTCCATGAAGATCTTCCCCGGCGGGCGGAAGTCGAACTCGGCGGGCTTGTCGCGGAAGAACTCGCGATGCACGCGGGTCCAGACGAGACGACCGTCCGTGTCGATGTTGATCTTGGTGACGCCGAGTTTGGCGGCGGGCAGGTACTCGTTGATGTCGACGCCGACGGCGGTGCCGAGCTGGCCGCCCGCGGCATTGATGCGCTTGACCTCGTCCTGCGGGACGCTGGAGCTGCCGTGCATGACGATCGGGTAGCCGGGAACGAGCTTCTTGATGCCTTCGAGCACTTCAAAGTGCAGGGACTGCCGGCCCTTGAACTTATAGGCGCCATGGCTGGTGCCGATGGCGGCGGCGAGCGAATCGCACCCTGTAAGCTGGATGAATTTCGCGGCTTCCTCCGGCTTGGTCAGGCAGGCATTTCCGGCCTCAACCTTGATGTCTTCCTCGACGCCGCCGAGCATGCCGAGTTCCGCCTCGACCGAAATTCCCTTCGCGTGCGCCGCGGTGACGACCCGCTTGGTGATGGCGACGTTCTGATCAAACGGTTCGTGCGAAGCGTCGATCATCACGGAGCTGTAGAAACCGGACTTGATGCAGTCGTAGCAGGTTTCCTCGTCGCCGTGGTCGAGATGCACCGCATAAATTGCCTCGGGAAAGATCTGGTCGGCAGCGCGGAGGATGGCTTCGAGCATGCGCTTGTCGGTGTATTTCCGGGCCCCCTTGGAAATCTGGATGATGAACGGAGCCTGGGACTGGAGACAGCCGCGGAAGAGTCCCATCGCCTGTTCGGCGTTATTGATGTTGTAGGCGCCGACGGCGTACTTGCCGTAGGCGTGTTTGAAGAGCTGAGCCGTGGTGACGATCATAGGCGTGTCTGATTGGAAGGAGGCAGCACGTTATCCTGCGGCGGAATACCCGCACAAGCGTTTTCTGCCGCCGGCGGGTCGTTCGTTCTTTGGCCCGGACGGGTGGCCGGCCCCTCCCGGATGTTCGTCTCCTGGAGGGCGCCGCGCTGTCGGCGCCTTCTGATCTGCCGACGCAAAGACTTGATAAACAGGCTGGCTGCCTGCGCGTCCCAAGGCGTCAGCAAGCTGGCAGCGCGCATCTACACCGCCAAACCCCTTCGCGCCGACATCAACCTCCCGGCGGCGATGGAGCGGCGGGGGCAGATGGCGACGCCGCGCCGCTGCTCTGTGCGGTCGAGGTGCCGCTTGAAGGCGGCGCGCTCCCTCCATTCATCGTCTGACGCACAATCTGCGAAAGTTGACGTTGGGCCTGTTGCTGGGCCTGGAGCTGCTGCAGCGCGCTCACTTGCGTGGCGGTCAGGACAGACTGGGCCTGGGTGATCGCGGCGTCGGTGATCGGACTCGATCGGTTGCCGAACGGGCCGCCCATCATGCCACCACCACCGCCCATCGCTGCGAATAAACCGCCGCCGCCCGCCGCGCCGCCCTCGCCTTGGCTTCTGGCGGGCGCGTTGGCCGCAAGAATGTTCACGAGCTGCTCCGCCTGGCTATCCTGCAGCGGCGAGCTGGTGTAACTGAGACTCTGGGTCAACTGGTTCACAATGCTGCGCTGCGGAAGCGTCTGCTCGTAGTTTTGATATTGGGCGAACTGGGCATCACCCAAAGTCTGGCGGATATTATTGTCCACCTGAGCCTGCGCATTCTGCAGGAGCGTGGCGACCTGCGCCCGATCGGCTGGATCGCGGGGATTCAGGCCCTGTTCACGCGCCGCACCCAAGACGTCCATGGCAGCGTTCTGTTTATCGACCAACAGGCTCTTGAATTTCTCCAGGTCGGCGGTGCTTAGGTTGAGGCTCTTGAACAGGGCGCAGTAGCGGGAATCGAGACCCATCTTCTGCTGTGAATTCCAGAGTTTGTTGAACTCCGGGTTGTCGAGCAAAGTGGCCAGATTGTTCAGCCTGGTGCGTCGATCGAATCGTCCCGGGGGGGCCCGGCCCGGCGCGCCGTCCGGGTTCAGGGCCTCGTCAGCGTTGGCTGCATTTCCATTACTCCGAGCGCGGAGACCGGCAATCTCGGCATCCAGCTCGTGCTGGCGCTTCTCCAACGCCCACAATCGTTTCTGCAGATCTTCCCGCGCGTTTTCATTCTGGAGATCGGCCGCGCGCAGCCTGCTTGATTCCCGATATTGGCTCCAAACCAGGACCCCGCTCGCCAAATTCGTGACGGCAAGAAATACGATCAAATAGAGCCTATGTTTCGGGTTCACCTGTGGCCAAACAAGACGCGCCCCGACGCAGGAGAGTTACTGATGTCCCATTCTTACCGGGGCGGGAACTCAAATTGCGCCTTGGCTTTGTTCTTCGCCAGCACGAGGAAGGCCTTGAACGGCGTCATGCGCTTGGAAATAAAACCCTCGATGAGATTGGTCCGGCCCGTGTCCAAGAGCTGGCGGACCTCCTCGAGGGGCACCTCCTTCTGGCAGAGGTGACGTTTCAACGTGAATACGACGCGCCCGCCGTTGTCGCCGGGCTTGCGGACGTAATAGGCGTCGCCGGTCTGGAGGATTTCCCCTCCCAGCAGTTTGCTTTCCCCGACTTTGACCGCCTTCGACAAGTCCGGCGGGGTCTTGGCAGCGCGCGCGACCGGCTTGCCGTTCTGGTCGAGCTTCGGCGTGCGCGGCGGAAACTCCCATGCGATCCGTCCATCTTCGCGTTTGAGGAAAGCGTCGAACGGGCGGCCTTTTCGGGAGATGAACCCTTGGATCAAGTCCGTTTTGCCTTTCTCGATCATTTGCACGGCGTGTTCGCGGGTCAGCGGCTTCTGACACATGATGCGCCCGACCCGAAACGTCTGCTTCCACCCGTCGCCGGCGCGTTCCCGCAGGACAAAATTGTTGCCGGCCTCGCAGAGTTCGGCGCCGGTGCGCGGATCGGTCCAGAACGGCGTCAGGGTGTTCAAATCGGCCTTGTCGCCGAAATCCAGCGCCGTCTTCCATTTGCCGGTCTCCTCATCTTTGACCAACCGGAGCGAGGCGGCGAAGCGGCTGCGCGTCTTGGCCGACACAAATCCGTCGAGCGGGCCGACGACACCCTTGGTGACGAGCTCGCGGACCTCAGCTTCCTCGATTTTCCGATTGGAAATGATCTTGTAGACCATGAACTCACCGTCCTGCGATTTGTAGCCGCGCAGCGTCTCGCGCAGCGGCCGGCCATCGGTCGGCGACAGAATGTCCGTGACCCGCGCGAGCGAGTCGTCCTCCTCGAAGCCCTTCACGCGCTCGATGATCCCCTTGGTCTCGGCGACGATCTCCTGCATGAACTT
>Ga0075520_1000508_pt1 | contig 17131 bp, 15 predicted proteins | sample NGEPerB_FD_75100 | JGI IMG/M metagenome (GOLD analysis project Ga0075520, IMG submission 75100) | Arctic peat soil microbial communities from the Barrow Environmental Observatory site, Barrow, Alaska, USA - NGEE PermafrostAB12-B | ecosystem: Environmental > Terrestrial > Soil > Wetlands > Peat ... | reverse complement strand
GGCCTGGTCATCGCGGAAGCCACGGCGGTCGCACCGGAAGGAAGAATTTCCCCGGGCGACGCGGGCATCTGGGCGGACAAACACGGCGAACTGATCACGCGCATCAATCGCTTTGTCAAACAACAGGGCGCAGTGCCAGGAATTCAACTCGCACATGCCGGTCGCAAGGCTTCCGCTTCGCGTCCGTGGGAAGGCGACCGGCATCTGGCGGATGACCAAGGCGGCTGGCCAATCATTGCCCCCAGCGCCGTGGCCTTCGGCGACAATCTTACCAAAGTGCCGCGCGCCATGACCGAAGCAGACATCGCGCGCGTGCAGAATGATTTTGTGGCCGCGACCAAACGTTCGCTGACGGCGGACGTGGAGTGGCTGGAACTGCATTTCGCGCACGGTTATCTGGCGCACGAATTTCTCTCGCCGCTCAGCAATCAGCGCACGGATCGTTACGGCGGGAGTTTTGAAAACCGCATCCGCTTTGTGTTGGAAACGACCCGCGCGGTTCGCGTGGTGTGGCCGGACAAGCTGCCACTGGCGGTTCGTCTTTCTTGCACGGATTGGGCGGCGGGCGGCTGGGACATCGAGCAAAGCATCGAACTGTCGCGCCGGCTCAAGGCGGAGGGCGTGGACTTGATTGATTGCAGTTCGGGTGCGCTGGTGCCGCACGTGAAAATTCCCGTCGGGCCAGGTTTCCAAGTGCCGTTCGCCGAACGCATCCGCCGGGAAGCGGGCATCGCCACCGCCGCCGTGGGTTTAATTACCGGGCCAAAGCAGGCGGATGATATAGTGCGACAGGGCCAGGCGGACGTGGTGCTGCTGGCGCGGGAATTTTTGCGCGATCCATATTGGCCGGCGCACGCGGCACGGACGCTCGGTCAAACGGACAAGCTGCCGCCGCCGCCGCAATATGCGCGGGCGTGGTGATAACGCCGTGAAGAGAACGGCGCCATTGATCCGCCCACGAGCGGCGAATGTCCGGTGCAGGGCGTGGAATGTGACCAAGCTCAACGAATCGCCACCGAGGGCGCGCTGCAAATCAAGGTGCAGATTCAAAATCCCGACGGCTTCCTCACGCCGGAGTCGGGCGCGAAGGTGGAATTTCTGAAAGCAAACTGACCCGCCGCGCCGGGCGCGTGAATCGCGCTTCCATCCACGGGCGGCCATCCGCTATGCTCACCGCATGAACTGCATCGTCACCGCCGGGCCGACTTACGAACCGCTCGACGACGTGCGCCGGCTCACGAATTTTTCCACGGGCCGGCTCGGCACGGAACTCGCCAATTTTCTCGCCGCGCACGGCCATCACGTCACGCTGCTCATCGGCGAATCGGCCACTTACGCGGGCGAACGGCGGGCGCAGTCGGTGAAAAATTTTTCCACGACGGCGGATTTGCGGGCGAAGCTGAAATCGTTTGCCGGCAAAAGGGTGGACGCCATTTTTCACGCCGCCGCCGTGAGCGATTTTGCGTTCGGAAAAGTTTTCGCGCAAAATGACGCGGTCGAATTCGTCGCGCTCAAAACTTCCAAGAAAATTTCCACGCGCCAAGGCGAACTGCTGGTGGAACTCGTGCCGACGCCGAAGATCATCGCCGAGCTGCGCGGCTGGTTTCCAAAAACGAAAATCGTTGGCTGGAAATTTGAGGCGGACGGCAGCCGCGCGGACGCGCTGCGCGCCGCTGAAAAACAAATCAGCGATTGTTCAACGGATGCCTGCGTGGCGAACGGCCCGGCTTACGGAAGGAGTTTCAGTCTGGTGACACGCGGCGGACAGAAACATTTTATCGCGATGGACAAACTGTTTGCCGCGCTTGCAATGTTGCAGTTGCGGATATGAATCCGCTCCAATTAAATCATGAGCCGGCGCACGCCGGCTGCCGCCGGGAATCACGCCTCAAAATTTTTCAGGTGGCGCAGGCCACCTGTCATCGGCAGCCAGCCGACCGCGAAGGATAACGCCATAAACGCGGTGATGCACAGGAACGCCAGATCCGTTCGCGCATGAAAGCCGCCGCCGCCGGCCACCAGCAGCGCGAGCGCGGCGATGATGTAGGTTGAACTCAACACGAAACACAGCGTGCCGCCGAAGCCGCTGACGATCTTATTCGGGTTGGTTTCCTTGATGTTCGGGAACAGCACGCCGAGGCCGACGGCGAGGCCGTTGAGCGCAAAGGTCATCACCGTGATGACCGCGCCGAAAAAGGCGACGTCGTCCCACGGCATTTTCAGCAGGTAACAGGAGAGCAGGACGAGGCCCAGGGTGACCACCAGCGAGAGCGTGCTGGCAAGCCAGTATTTGGTCTTCACGATGCGCGGCAATCCCATGGGCGACATGCCGACGATCCACAACCGCCGGCCTTCGAGCGAAAATTGCGGGAAGACAAAGCGCGTGGTGACGGAGGCGAGGTTAAAGGCGCACGCGCCGAGATTCAGGAACGCGACGGCATTGATCCAGAACGGGCTGGTGAGCTGGTGCGTGAAGTTGCGGAGGTTAATGATGTAGGCGCCGAGCAGGCCGAAGAACATCACGGACTGGCCCCACTGCGTCGTGTCGCGCCAGAACATGCGCAGGTCTTTCACGGCCAGCGCGCGGGTGTCCGGCGCGAGCCAGAATAATTTCTCGAAAAGCTTTTCGAGAAATCCCGGGGCCGCCGGACGATTCGTCGTGGCACGAGCGAAATTAAATTTGAATCCGCGGCCCGAACGGCTTTGCACCGCCGACGCGGTGGCGTAAAATATTTTTCCAAACTGTGTGAACGCGATGCTCCCGAAAAACAGCGTGTGGCTCAACAGCACCGCCGCAAAAAAAATCGCGCCGCTGGTGATGCCTTCCGCCCATTGCAGCACGGCCGACGACAGCCAGTAACTGGGCAGGAACGGAAACATGGTGAACCGCGTCTTGGCCAGCAGCCGGTCGAGCGCCTCCAGCGTGCGCTTGTCCAGCAGGTCGTCGTCCACGGGAGTTGACTTCCACCAGAAGGCGACGAACGCCAGCAATACCAACGCCAGCAGCAGCAGCACGATTTGAAAACTCCGCCGGTCCAGGTGCCGTCCGATGCCGATGGCCAGCGCTGAACCCAGCACGCCCGGCAAAATGATGAACAACCCGATGAGCAAAACCGTCAGCGGATAAAAATGCCACGGCACGCCGCGCACCAGCCCGAACGCGACCAGCAGCGGCGCGATCAAAAATAAAAACGCCCACGACGCCAGCACCATGGATTCGATGAATTTCCAGTGGAAAATCGTCTGCGTGGAAACCGGCAGCGTCAGCAGAAAGGCCGTCTCGCGGTTGCGGAACAGATTGGTGTAGGCGATGACGAGGTTGCTCAACAGCAGCAGTGCGAACAAAAAAGCGAACAGCGTGTAAAGCAGCCGTTCCGTCAGCACCGCGCCCAGGCCGGGAAACTTGGCGACGAATTTCATCCCGTGATAAAACAGCTCGAACGCCAGCACAAGATAGCCCGCCACAAAAATTCCGATGATGCCCGAGAGCAGCCGCGATTGTTCGCGCACCGCCAGCAGCCGCCGCCAACTGTGAATGGCGTTCACGCGCAGCAGCAGGAGCAGCGGCGAATTTTTGAACTGGCTGAAAAATTCCGGCACACGCGCAACGTAGCGCGGTGGTTGAACGGATGCAATGCTTGCGGTGTCGGAAACTTGTTTTTAGAGTGCAGTCAAATGCGACCATGACATTTCCAAAAATCAACCGCCGGAAATTTATCGCCTCCGTCCTGCTCGCCACTCCGTGTGCCGTGGTAGCCGACGCCAAGTTGGTCGAACCTACCTGGCTGAAAGTCAGCCACCAGAAAGTTGGAAGCAAGCCAGCACACCGATTTGTCCACTTCTCCGATTTGCACCACAAGGGCGACCGCAGGTATTTGGAATCCGTTGTGAAAACGATCAACAGCCTCGCGCCGGATTTTGTCTGTTTCACCGGCGACATCATCGAGGAGGAAAAATTTCTGCCGGAGGCGCTCGAAGTTTTGTCGGGCATTAAATCACCGATGTTCGGCGTGCCGGGCAATCACGATTACTGGAGCAAAGTCGCGTTCGAGCCGATCCAAAAATGTTTTTCCGTCACGGGTGGCGCGTGGCTGATGGACGAGCGGCGCGAGATCGCCGGTGGAAAAATCAACCTTATTGGCATCACTTGCAGCCACGCAAACCAAGCGATGGTGCCGTTGAACCTGCGGACAAAAAACATTTTGCTCATGCACTATCCAGCATGGGTGAAGAAACTCGGCAACCAGAAATTTGACCTGATGCTTGCCGGACATTCGCACGGTGGCCAGGTGCGGATTCCGTTTTACGGACCGTTGATAGTTCCCTTTGCCGTGGATGAATATGACCTGGGGATGTTTCAGACCAAGTCCGGGCCGCTTTATGTCAATTCGGGCATCGGCTACATTTTCAACTACAATTTCCGCTTCAATTGTCGCCCGGAAATCACCGCGTTTGAAATCTAAATATCATCCACGCATTTTCCGCACGTCCACGGCGTCCATGCCGGCGACGCGGCTGACAAGCCGCTTGCGGTCAGACAGTTCAGAAGTTATTTTTCCGCCATGATTGAGGCTGTTGAAATCGAACGCATGAGCTGCACGGAAAAGTTGCAGGCCATGGAGCTGCTCTGGCGCTCAATGGCCGACGAGCCTGAAAAACTGGAGTCGCCCGGCTGGCACAAAAAACTTCTCGCCCGGCGCCTCGCCAAAGTCGAAGCCGGCAAAGGCGAATTTCTCACCATCGCGCAGCTCAAGAAACGGCTGGCCAAACGCAGCGCATGAGAACCGTGGCCGTCCTGGCCGAAGCCGCCGAAGACATCAAGCAGGCGCGGGAATTTTACGACGGGCAGAAGCACGGCATTGGTGATTACTGCGCGGATTCGCTGGTGGCGGACATCGAAAGCCTCGCCCTCTACCACGGAATTCATGCCCGGCACTTTGGATTTTACCGGATGCTGGCACACCGGTTTCCGTTCGGTATTTACTACCGCGATACCCAAACGGAAACCCAAGTGTTCGCCGTGCTGGACTTGCGGCGCGATCCGAATTGGATTCGGAAAGAACTTTCGTGGCGAGGCTAAAATTTCACCCGCGCATTTTGCGCACGTCCACGGCGTCCATGCCGGCGGAACGAATGGCCTGCATTCCCAGATCGGTGTCTTCGTAACCACGACAAAATTTCGGGTCAACGCCGATGCGCCGCGCCGCTTCCAGAAAAATGTCCGGCGCCGGTTTTTGGTTCTTCACCATTTCGCTCGTCACAACGGCGTCAAACAAATGCCGTATTTTCAGATGTTCGAGCACGCCGATGATGATCGGCAGCGTGCCGCCGGAGGCGACGGCCATCGGAATTTTCCCAAAGTTCGCCCGGGCAATTTCCACGACGGCGTGAATCGGTTCAACTGTCGCCATCAGCGGCAGATAAACTTCTTCCTTCTCATGCGCGACGGCGATGTGGTCGAGTGAACGGCCTTGTTCTTCCGCGAGCATTTTCAAAATGTCGCGCGACGGCACGCCGCCGAGCGAATAAAATCGGTCTTCGGGAAAATGCAGTTCGTGGCGTTGCGTGATCATCTGCCACGCGCGCCAGTGCATCGGCATGGTGTCGGCCAGCGTGCCGTCGCAGTCGAAGATGAGTCCTTTGATATCAGTCATAATCTTAATCTTACTCGTAATCGTAATCTCCAAAACCGATTAAGAGTAAGATTACGATTAGGATTACGAGCGGAAATTACAATTTCACCTCCGCCAGACGTTGTTCCAGATAGTGATTCATCAGCGGTTCGAACATCGGATCGAGGTCGCCGTCAATAAAGTTGGAGAGATTGTAAAGCGTCAGGTCAATCCGATGGTCGGTGACACGGTTCTGCGGAAAATTATAGGTGCGGATTTTTTCGCTGCGGTCGCCCGTGCCGACTTGATCTTTGCGCTGGGCGGCGTATTTGGCGTTTTCCTCGGCGATTTTCCGTTCAAGCAGACGCGAGCGCAAAACCGTCATGGCCGTCAGCCGGTTTTTTTGCTGCGACCGTTCGTCGGCGCAACGCACGATCAATCCGGTTGGCTTGTGAATGATTTGAACGGCGGAATCCGTCGTGTTGACGCCCTGGCCGCCTTTGCCGGAAGCACGGCAGCAGTTGATCTCAATTTCGTCGGGCTTGATTTCGATGTCCACTTCCTCGGCTTCGGGCAGCACGGCGACCGTGGTGGTGCTGGTGTGAATTCTCCCCTGCGCCTCGGTCGCGGGAACGCGCTGAACGCGGTGAACGCCGCTCTCGTATTTCATGCGCTTGAAAACATCCGCGCCGTTGATTTGAAAAATGATTTCCTTGAAACCGCCGAGGTCGGACGGACTGGAATCGAGCGTCTCGGCCTTCCAACCGTGCGCTTCGCAGTAGCGCGAATACATCCGAAACAAATCGGCGGCGAACAGCGCGGATTCCTGGCCGCCCGCACCCGCGCGGATTTCCACAATCGTATTGCGCGAATCATTCGGATTCGGCGGCACGAGTCCGAACTGAACTTGTTTACCCAGTTTTTGCTCCGCAATTTCGAGCCGGGCGATTTCTTCCTTCGCCAGCGCGACGAATTCGGCATCGCCAGATTCCAGCAGCGCACGGTTGCCGGCCAGTTCGTCCAGCGTTTTCAAATACGCCTCGCCGGTGGCCACCAGCTCCTTGAGCCGCGCGTATTCGCGGGACAACTCCTGCGCGCGCTGCGGATTGTCAAAAGCCTTCGGATCGCTCAACCGAGCTTCAAGCTCCGTAAAGCGGCTGCGAAATTTTTCGATGTGCGGGCGCAGATCCATCTTTCAATCAATTATAGCGGCGGTCTGTGACCGCCATGAAATTCAGCGACGCTCATAGAGCGCCGCTACAAAAATACAACCGCCCGCAGCTCCGAAAATTTCCGGTGCTGCGGGCGGTAGGCGGTAAAAAGCTATTTCTTCTTTTTCTTCGTAGCGTCGAAGGCTTCTTTGGCGGCCAGCGTTTTGGCCGCGCGCTGCTGGAATTTGTCCACGCGGCCGGCGGTATCCACAAATTTTTGCGTGCCGGTGTAAAAGGGATGGCACGCGTTGCAAATGCCGACGATGATGGTCTGCTTGGTGGAGCGCGTCTTGATCACGTTGCCGCAGGCGCAACGGATTTCCGCGTCAATATATTTCGGATGGATGTCCGTCTTCATAAAAAGGGGTGCAAAACTATCATTTGTCCGCGGAATGACAAGCAGGAATTTAAAAAAATTGGTTGTCGTCAAACGCCGCCAATCCATTTGCGGTCTTCCCACACGGCTTTCAGCGAAGTCAGGTTGCGCGAATCAAAAAAAATTTTCGCGGCGGCGGCAACGTTGCCTTTTTTCAAATTGTTGAAGGCGTCGCTCGCGCTAATGGCGACGAATTGCAGCACACTCGGGTCGCGGTAGCAGTCAATCATGCAGCGCGTGCAGCCGTCGCGGATGAGCTTGGCGTCGTCCCAGTCATAAACCTTGCACATCGGCGTTTCCCAGAAATGGCAGCGGTAAAGATCAAGTTTCCAGTCGAGGTAAAAGTATTTATGGCCGCCGAGGCAGCCGAATTTTTCTTTCTCGCCGCGCAGATGCCGCTGCATTTCGTTGAGCGATTCCGCCGGATTCACGACGGGAAAACCGCTGTTCTTTTTCATCTGCTTGATTTTTTCAAACAGTTGAATCAATTCGGCATTGTTGAAATTCACCAGGCCGCTGTCGCTGAAGCTCAAATAGCTGCTCGCCAGCGAGGTCAGCGGATAACTGAACGTGCAGCTTTTGAATTCAAGCGTTTCGAGAAATTCCGGCAGCTTCTCGTAATCTTCAATCAAGCGGCTCGCCGTGATGCTCGCCGTAGTTTGGATGCCGACGGAATGAAAAAACTGGTTGGCCTTCTTGATTTTTTGGCAGACGTCCGGCAGGCCGCGATTTTTTTCATGCGCCGTGATGTCGTGCGCATCAATGGACATGATGACGCTCGTCAAACCATCGCTGGCGAAGCCGCGCATGTTTTCATCGTTCCACAACCCGCCGTTCGTGCAGATCATCGGGTGGATGCCACGTTCCGCCGCATAGCGCGTCATGGCGCGCAGATCGCGATGCACCATCGGTTCGCCGCCGACGAAAAGCAGGTAGCCGATGCGGTTTTTTACGGCGATATCAATGACCTCGCGCGCTTCCTGCAACGTCACGCTGCGCCGCGCCTTGGGATCAAACTTCGAGCGCGCAAAACCGCAGAAGCCGCAGTCGGCATTGCAGATGTTCGTGATGGCGAATTGCAAATAGCCCGGCCCGCCGTGGTTGAGGACTTCCTTGAATAGTTTGAATGCGCCCTTTTTCGGACGGACGATGGGCTTGGAAAAATCTGGCGTTGCCACCGCTGTCGAAACCGCTTTGGTGATTTTCGGATCTGGTAGATTGGACAGGTTATTCATCGCAAACTACGACATTGTGTTGGCAAAAAATGTTGCGGGCAAACATTCTTTCTTTGGCCAAGATAATGCGCAGGTAATTTTCGCTTTGCGTGCAAGGCGGGAAAAGTTTAGATTCTGCGCGGTTTGTCCGATGGTGTAATGGTAACACAGCGCTCTTTGGAGGCGTTATTCATGGTTCGAATCCATGTCGGACAGCCAATTTCTCTTCAATCGTCCACTTCAACTTCACAAGTCCCGCAACCACTTGAATCCAATTTTTTTTGTGCGCTGGTTGCACCCCAGCGTTTCAGGCTGACCAAAAGAATGCTGATGTCCGCCGGCGACACGCCGGAAATCCGGGCGGCTTGACCGATGGTGGCCGGACGAATCTTGCCAAATTTTTGCCGCGCTTCGATGCGCAAACTTGGAACGGTGGAAAAATCGAACGTGACCGGAATGGCCTTGTCCTCCAGATTTTTGAACTTTTTAACTTCCAATTCCTGTCGCTCAATGTATCCGGCATATTTTACCGCAATCTCTACTTGCTGGGTGACTTCGGCGGACAAGGTTTCGTCTTTGTCAGGCAAATCCTGATAAGTATTTTCCGGCCGGGAAAGGATTTTAGCCAGTAAATCACTGTTGTTAAATGTTGATTGTAAGCGTATTAGTTCGTTTTTAATCGCTTCGCGCTTAAGTTTGAATTGCTGATAATTGCGATCTGGCAACAGCCCGATTTCGTGACCGATTTGAGAAAGACGTAAATCTGCGTTGTCCTGACGCAACAGCAGCCGGTATTCAGCTCGTGAAGTGAACATCCGGTAAGGCTCGGATGTTCCTTTGGTGACCAAATCATCAATTAAAACTCCGATATAAGCCTGATCGCGCCGGAGGACAATCGGTTGGAGATTTTGAACTTTTCTAGCCGCATTGATGCCAGCCATAAGACCTTGCGCTCCAGCTTCTTCGTAACCTGAGGTGCCGTTAATCTGGCCAGCAAGGAACAAGTTTTGGCAGACTTTGGTCTCAAGCGATAAATGAATCTGGGTTGGAAAGGCAAAATCATATTCAACAGCGTAGGCTGGCCGCATGATTTCTGCATTCTCACAACCAATGATGGAACGAACCATTTCAATCTGAACCTCGAATGGCAGGCAGGTTGAAAAACCATTGACATAAAATTCATCCGTCTCAATTCCTTCCGGCTCAAGAAAAATCTGATGCTGTTCTTTTTCGGCGAACCTGACAATTTTATCTTCAATCGAAGGACAGTAGCGCGGGCCAACTCCTTTAATCACACCCGAATACATGGGGGATTTATGAAGATTGGCGCGGATGATTTCAGCCGTCTTTTCAGTGGTGTAAGTAATGAAGCATGGCAACTGGCCGTTAATCCTGTCAAGGATTGACCCAGTCGGATACTTGCCACCAGAAAGACTCTGACGTTGAGTTTTAAGTTTGGAATGTTCCATGTGGAACAAGTCATCTTTCCAGAACGTAAAGTAAGGAACTGGATCTTCGCCATGCTGGGCTTCCGTCTTTGAAAAATCAATTGACCGACGCAGAATCCGAGGCGGTGTTCCGGTCTTCAACCGACCAAGCTCAAGTCCAAGTTCCTGAAGCGAACCCGAAAGGCTCATCGCCGCCGCGTCGCCGGAGCGTCCGCCAGACTGCTGATTGGAACCAATGTGCATCAGACCGCGTAGAAAAGTTCCCGTGGTGATAACAACGGTTTTTCCGAAATACTGAACTTCCAAGGTGGTTTCTACGCCAATGGCGGCTCCGTCCTTGCGTAAAATTTTGGACGATTGACCTTGCTTAACATCCAGATTGGGTTCCGATTCACAAACCCATTTTAAGCGAAATTGATAAGCCTTCTTGTCGCATTGTGCGCGCGGTGCCCAAACTGCCGGACCTTTTTTGGTGTTCAGCATCCGAAACTGAAGTCCCGCCATGTCTGTGGCTTTACCCATCTCACCGCCGAGCGCATCAATTTCCCGCGCCAGATGACCTTTTGCCAACCCGCCAATCGCCGGATTACAAGACATCTGGCCAATGGAATCCGCATTGATAGTCAGCAGCAGAGTCTGGCAGCCCATTCTAGCGGCAGCCAAAGCCGCCTCGACGCCGGCATGACCAGCCCCGACGACAATCACATCATACTGTTTGGGGTAGGCAAACATGGGCTTAAACTATCCCAAACTTTGCGCTGAATGGAGAATTGCCGGAAACTTTTTTCACCTTGCGATCAGAGTTGGCTGCCAGGTGTTCACAGATTTTGAAGACTGATTCCATCTCATTTTCGGCCTTGATTCCTTTAGCAATTTCAACCACAGAAAATTGAACTCTAAGTTGACGGCTGAACCAATCCAAAATTGCTCTCTGCATATCAATAACATTACCGGCGGCCTTTTTACCAGCCTCAACACCCGGCTGGTGATAAGCATTGATATTAACCATTGAACCATAAAATCCAACCGATCTTTCAAACAATGCAATGAGTGCGCCAATGCTAAATGGCGAAACTTCGTTGACGGTTATCGTCAATGATTCTCGATTGTTTTCTGCCAACGCCTGCCGAGTTCCCAAGTAAAAACCATGAAGAAAATCACCAGCGGTGACATTGGGTTCCACCGACAGACTTTTGCCTTTTTCATCCTTGAGAACTTCGATAAAGATGGCAAAAAAATCATTCAAACCATCTCGAAGCTGTTGAATGTAAGAATGTTGATCAGTAGCGCCTTTGTTTCCAAGAACCGTAATGCCTTGATTCACAACGATTTTGCTCAAATCCAGTTCTTTGCCCAACGATTCCATTACTAATTGCTGGAGGTATTTTGAAAACAGGTCTAAACGGTCTTTATAAGGCAAAACAACCATATTTTTTGTTCCTTTACCGTTACCTGACGCAAAACAAGCCAGTGCAAGCAGTGCTGAAAAATTGTTTTTGGAAGATTTGTTCCGGGTAGCCGCATCGCTTGCTTTGGCTCCAGCTAAAATTCCGTCAATGTCAATCCCTTGAAGTGCTGCCGGCAGCAGTCCGACTGCCGAAAGTTCGCTAGTCCGGCCACCCACCCAATCCCACATTGGAAACTGTTCCAGCCATTGATTGGCCATGGAAAATTTCTCCAATTCACTGCCCGACATCGTTACCGAAACGGCATAATCGCCAAATTTAAGCCTTTTTTTCTCGTAAGCGGCCTGCGCAATCAACATTCCGTTCCGCGTTTCTTTGGTGCCGCCGGATTTGGAAATCACGATGCACAGCGTCCGGTTCAATTCTGTCCCAATTGTCGCGAGCACGCAATCCATGCCGTCTGGGTCGGTGTTGTCAAAAAAGAACGGCTTCATTTTATCCATGCGCGGATCACCAAGCGCATTGGCGACAAACTGCGGACCAAGCGCGGAACCGCCAATGCCAATGAGCAGAAAGTTTTTGAACGCACCGCCCGCGCCGTGAATGGCTCCGGCATGAATTTTGGCGGTGAAATCCTTGATTTTCACGAGCGCGTCTTCGATTTCCCGGCGAATCTCCGGGGTCGGCGCGAGCGCAGCATTGCGCAGCCAGTAATGGCCGACCATGCGGTTCTCGTCTGGATTGGCGATGGCTCCGCGTTCCAAGGCCTCCATGTCGGCGAACGCCTTTTGGATTTTCGGTTCCATGGCCGCAAAAAACGCGTCGTCCACATTCATCCGGCTCAAGTCAATCGCCAGACCCAGTTCGGGAAACTCGGTGTAATACTTTTGAAACCGTTCCCACCATTGCAATTTTGTGAGGTTCATAAAAATCGTCAGGTTGCATTGAATAATTTTAGCCGGAGCGCGGCAAGACAAATTGCGCCGGCAAATCCGGATGAACCCGAAGAAGAGAAACCCGAAGAAAATTATTTCACCGGCAGCAAAATCTGGATGGCCGTGCCACGCCCGGCCCGCGAACGGATGCGGATTTGTCCATGATGCGTCTCGATGATGCGTCCGACAATGGCCAGACCGAGGCCGCTGCCCTTGGCTTTGGTCGTCGCCAGAATTGTTTTAAACGCGCGCTGCTGCTGCTCCTCGGTCATGCCGCCGCCGGTGTCTTTGAACTCCACCAGCACTTGTTCGGACTTGTCGCGGGCGCGGATCGCGCGCGACCGGATGGACAACGTGCCGCCGTCGGCCATCGCCTCCGCCGCGTTCAACATCAAATTCAGAAACGCCTGTTCCAGTTGCGGCGCATCACCCGACACCAGCGGCAAATCCGCTTGCAAATCGCGCACCAGCTTGATGCCATGGTTCGACAATTTGTGGCGCACGAGCAAACCCAGTTCATCCACCAGGTCATTCAAATTCACCGGCGCGAACTTCGGTTCCGTCGTCCGCGCGAAATCCAGGATCTGCTCCACGATTTTATTCAAGTGCTCGATTTTGGATTCGATGATCTGCGCATCTTTGGCGCGCGGATCGCTGGCGGAAAATTTCAAATCCAGCGAATGATACAGCAGTTTCATCACCGTGAGCGGATTGCGAATTTCATGCGCGACCTCCGCCGCGAGCAGTCCCAGCGCGGATAATTTTTCGTTCTGCCGCAACTGTTCCTCCACGTCCACAATGCGTTCGTAAAGCCGCGCCTTTTCAATCGCAATGGCCGACAACTCCGCCAGCGCGCCCAAAATTTTTATTTCCTCATTGGAAAAATTGTAAGGCCGCGCCGTATAGACGCTCAACGCGCCAATCGTCTGCCCGGCGAAAACCAGCGGCACGCTCAACAGCGAAACCAGGTTTTCACGCCGCGCCAGCTCGACGTTTTGATAACGCGAATCCGCCTGCACATTCGCCACCTGCAAAGCTTTTTTGCGCCGCACGACCACGCCGAGCAAACTTTCCTCGACGCCGAGGCGGGGCTTGTTGATGTAGGCGTCGTCGGCCCCATGGCTCGCGCGCAAATCCAGCCATTCGCGGGTTTCGTCCAGCAACATCAGCGAACACATCCGCGCCCGCATCAATTCGCAGCCCTCGCGCGTGACGGCGCGCAACGCCTCGTCCAGGTTCAAAGTTGAATTGATCGTCCGGCTCACGCTGGAAAGCGACTCGAACAACATCACTTTCAAACGCAGTTGTTCGTAAAGCCAGGTGTTGTGGATCACCTTCGCGGCCTGCAAGCCAAGCTCCTGCAACAGTTCCTGGTCGTCCGCCGAAAACGCATCCACGCGGTCGGAGTCCACGTTGATGACGCCGCGCACTTCGCCCTGGACTTCCAGCGGCACGGCGAGTTCGGAGCGCACATCGCGGCGCACGCTGACGTAGCGTTTGTCCTGCGTCACGTCGCCGACGCGCGCCGGTTTGCCGTGCCGCGCCACCCAGCCGGTGATGCCTTCGCCGACGCGCAGTTTTAATTTGTGCGCGACGGACGAGAGATTTTGCGCGGCGTGGATTTCGAGAAAATTCGTCGTGGGATTGATCAACACCAGCGAGCCGCTCGACGCGTTCATCACGCGCACGGCCTCGCTGACGATGAGCTGGAGCGCCTCCTGCGAATCGAGCGTGGAGTGGATGACGTTGCTCACCTGATAGAGCAGGCTCATCCGCTCCGGCGTCAATTTTAGTTTGGGAAGTTCCTCGCTCACGGAAAAAATTTCATCGGATCCGCGCCGTCAAAATGATGCCGATGACGGCAAAAATTATATTCGGCAACCACGCCGCGAGCCAGCCCGGCAAAGTTCCGCCCGCACCCAGCGCCAGCCCGACTTGTTGCAAAATGAAAAAGGCGAAGCCGATGAAAATGCTGCCCGCCACGCCGAAAAATAAATTTCTCCGTCCCGGTGCCGCGCCAAACGGAATCGCAATCAGCACCACCACCAGGCACGTCCATGGCGCGGCCAGCCGGCCGTGAAATTTTGTGAGCAGCCGGTGCGCGTCGTCGCCGGACACATCCGGGTTGTTCCGCAAATACTCCCACAGTTCGGACAGCGGAATGTCCGCGCCGCGCGAGGCGCGCAAGGTCTGCGCATCGCTGAATTTGATCTCGATCAAAATCTGTTTCGGCGTCTCGTCAAACTCCGGCATGGCAATTTCATTCGTGGAAAAAAGCGGGGTGGCCTTGCCATGCAGCCCAGATTGAGCAATCAGTTGAGCCTCAAAAAAAGTCCAGACGCCGTTGGTGCGAACGGCCCGCGCCGCCTTGAGCGTTTTCCACGAACCGTCGGCCAGGTTCCAATTCACGTTTGGATTGGACATCTCGGTCGTCACCGAATCGTATTCACTAAAATGCCAGGTGCGCCGGGCGCGGGCGATGCGGAAATCTTTGTTGATGAACCGCGTTTTGACCTTGTTATCATTGCCGTTTTTGACGTAGCGGGACAAAATTTGTTCCGACCAGTCTGCGCACTTGGGAACGGCGACTTCGTTTAGCAAAAAATAAATTCCACTCGCAGCCAGACCGACGACAAAATACGGCACACTCAACCGCCACAGGCTGACCCCGGCGGCGCGAAGCGCGGTGATTTCGTTGTGGCGCGCGTGATGCGTGAGCGCGTAGAGCATGGCCAGCAGCAGCGTGATGGGCAGCACCATGACAAAAAATCCCGGCAGCATGGCGGCGGCATATTCCACGGTGTCAAGCAGGTGGAGTTTGCTTTCTTGGATTTTTTCGATCTCGGTGAAGAAAAAAAACGAAATCCAGAACACGAGGAAACCGCCGAGGCAGAATGCCAGCGGCGTGAGGAGTTCGCGAAAAAGGTATCGGTCGTGCAACCGCATGGCGCAGATTAAACGGCGCGCGGCGATTCTGCCAACCCCAATTGATGCGGGGAAAAATCTTGCTTTCAAACGCGGTTAATCTATTTTCCAACGTCCTCGCTGGGTTGGTAGCTCAGTTGGTAGAGCATTGCCCTTTTAAGGCATTGGTCGTGGGTTCGAGTCCCACCCAACCCACCATTTATTTTCATTGGAAAATCAGTAAAATAACGATGGATAAAGGGTTTTATTGATTTATATCGGTTTTGTTCAAAGTGCAAGCGAATGAAGCGGAGTGCCGATATTTGCCACAAAACACAGCTTAAAGGCAAATTTAATGGCAACTTTTTCCGGCTTTTGTGGCGTGTTCAAACTTGCCCGGAAACGATTTGAATACTGCGCTATTTTTTTTGGGGCTTGGAAACGGCGCGGGCGAGTTTTTTTTGCGGCTCGCGTTCGGGCGTGTAGTGAATCTGGCCGTCGCTCGTCCAAACGTATTCGCCGGACTTGGTGAATGGAAATTTATTTTTCTTTAGCTTCTTTTCCGATTCGAGACGCATGGACGTAAGAAAACCTTCCAGCAAATAACCTGACGCCAGTTGTGGGATTTTTTTGATCTCCGCCGCGATTTTATCGGAGTCCGGCATTTTGACGGCGATGCGGTCTTCCTCGGTGACACCGAAATGTTTTTCCAATTCATCGAAGGCTTTGGCGAGCTTGTAGGCACAGAGGGCGGAATCGTCCTTTTTGTAGGCACGAAATTGGATGGCGCAGAGGCGGCGGACATTCATGGTCAATGAATGGAGGGCTTGCAAGGCTCCCAGATCAGGGTGCTTTTGCTGGAGGCCGAGCGCCTGATAATCTTCAAACAATTCCTTGGTATAGGGTGCGCCTTCAACATCAACCGGCGGCTGGTTGACATCATTGGTCAAAAGCCATGCGAGATTGATTCCGGTCTTGTGCGAAACCAAGCCGGCCAGTTTCTCGCTAAGATTCAACCTGCCCAATTCCACGGCCTGAATCGTGGGCGTCGAACATTCAAGAATCGCGGCCATTTCCTTTTGGGTAATGCCAATGGTCGTGCGGAGAACGGCTAGGGTGTGTCGCTGTGGTGACGGTCGCATAATCGGAAGCATAGCATATACGCATTAAACATCTACCTTTTCAATGCAGATATGCGATACATATAACAGAACGATGCAGGCCGAAGATAAGCGGTTGGCAGGCGGTCGGAACCAAGCAAGCCAAAGCAGACGCGGACTGCGAGTTGACTACGACGACATTATGATGAATGAAATAACTCTCAAGGGAAAACTGGTGGATGCCAAACAATTGCTCAATGAGTTGTTTGACCAAGACGCCCGGCCCAGCATCCGCTGGCTGCGCCAGCAAACCAAAGCCAAGGCGATTCCGTTTATCCGCATAGGCCATCTGGTTTTCTTCGACGTGGACATGGTTCGCGCGGCGCTCTCTGCCAAGAACCTCGTCGCTGGTCGTTACCTCACGACTGCGCGAACCGGGGTTTGATGAAACTCTCGTCAATAGAACGCGCAAGGCGTTATATCGCCAAGTGCCTCCCGGCAATCAGCGGCCAGAGCGGTCACAACGCGACATTTTATGTCGCGGCGGTGCTGGTGCATGGGTTCGCGCTCGGTGAAGCCGATGCGCTGGTGTTGCTGCGCGAGTTCAATCAGCGGTGCCTGCCGCCGTGGAGCGAAGGCGAATTGATTCACAAGATCAAGTCGGCGGCGAACGCGGCTCACCTGTTGCCGCGTGGTCATTTGCTCGGCGGCGAAAATGGCAGTCCGGTTTCCACGAAACCGATGCCGCCGCCGCCACCGAAGCCGAAATTTCAAAAGGACGTGCTCAAGCGCGTCGCCAACAATGTCGCGGCCATCAAGGATGTGGTTCGTCTGCTTTCCGAGCGGTCGCCGGTAAATGTGGAACGGCAGGATTCCGCCAGCGTGCTTCGGCACCTCTACGCTCGCGGGTCGGGCGAAAAAATTC
>Ga0075520_1000507_pt1 | contig 17140 bp, 13 predicted proteins | sample NGEPerB_FD_75100 | JGI IMG/M metagenome (GOLD analysis project Ga0075520, IMG submission 75100) | Arctic peat soil microbial communities from the Barrow Environmental Observatory site, Barrow, Alaska, USA - NGEE PermafrostAB12-B | ecosystem: Environmental > Terrestrial > Soil > Wetlands > Peat ... | reverse complement strand
GGTGATCGCCTTCAAGCTGTTCCATCGCCGCGTCCTGCTCATGGCGCCGCTCCACCACCACTTCGAGCTCAAGGCCTGGTCGGAGACGAAGATCATCGTCCGCTTCTGGATCATCGCCGCGATTTTCGCCGGAGCGGGGTTCGCCGCCTACTACGCCACGTACCGGTCGGGGTGACCATGGAGCTGAGCGACGTGCGCTGCCTCGCGGTGCTCGGCCTGCGCCGCAGCGGCCGGCCGGCGGCGCTACTGGCCCGGCGCGAGCTGGCCGGCGTCCGCGTCGTCGCGCTCGACGAGGGAGATGCGCCGCCCAAGGACGCTGTGGCCGAGCTGCGCGCCGCCGGCATCGAGGTGCTGTGCGGCGCCGATGCGCTGCTTCCCGGGGGCGCCGATCTGCTGGTGAAGAGCCCCGGCGTGCCGGACGAGAGCCGCGCCGTCCGCGAGGCCCTGCGGCGCGGCGTCACCCTGTGGAGCGAGGTCGAGTTCGCGGCGCGGTTCCTGCCGAACCGGGTGCTCGGCATCACCGGCACCAACGGCAAGACGACGACCACCGAGCTCGCCGGGGCGATCTTCCGCGACGCCGGTCTGCCGGTGGCCGTGGGCGGCAACGTCGGCCACGCGCTCGCCGGCATGCCGGGCGAGATCGCTGCGGACGCCGCCGTGGTCGCCGAGCTCTCGAGCTTCCAGCTGGAGCACATCGAGCGCTTTCGGCCGGAGGTCGCCGTCCTGCTCAATCTCACCGAGGACCACATCGACCGGCACGGGACGTACCGCGGCTACGCCGACGCCAAGCTGCGCATCTTCGAGAACCAGCGAGAAGGCGACGTCGCGTTACTCTGCGCCGACGACCAGGGTGTCCTCGACGAGCTGGCGGCCGGCCGTATCGGCGGCGGCGGCCGGCGTCTGTGGTTCTCGTCGGCGCCGGGACGCGGGGAAGGCCCCGGCGGCGAGCCGCTCGCCGCGGGCGTCAGCGCCGACGGGGAACTGTGGCTGGACGCCGACGGCGCGCGGCTGCCGCTGGGCCGCGCTGCCGGCCTTGCACTACGCGGCGAGCACAACCTGCAGAACTCGCTCGCCGCTGCCGCCGCCTGCTGCGCTCTCGGCGTGCCGCCGGAGTCGGCCGCCGAGACGCTGCGCACCTTCGGGGGCGTTCCGCACCGCCTGCAGGTCGCCGGCGTCGTGAGCGGGGTCACCTACGTGAACGACTCCAAGGCGACCAACGTGGACGCCACGCTCAAGGCCCTCACGGCTTACGGCGGCCCCGTGCATCTGATCCTCGGCGGCTACGACAAAGGGGCTGCCTACGACGGGCTGGCGGCGGCCACCGAGGGATCCGTGCGGCAGGTGCTGCTGATCGGTGCCACGGCGCCGGAGCTGGAGGCTGCCTTTGCGGCCAGGCGGGCGGCCGGCGCGCCTCAGGCGACGCCGTGGGTGGTCTGCGGCGACCTCGAGGCGGCGGTCATGCTGGCCGCGCGCGAGGCCGCGCCGGGCGACATCGTCCTGCTAAGCCCCGCCTGCGCGAGCTGGGACCAGTATAGGGATTACGAGCAGCGGGGCGAACACTTCCTCGATCTTGTGAACCGCATGCGAGGAGCTGACGCATCGTGACGGCGAGCCGGCGCAGCGCCAGGAAGTCCGAATTGGACAATCAGGACTGGGTCGCGGACGCGCCGGCCGCCGAACGCCGCGCGCGCGCCGAACGGCGCGCCTCCGAGCGGCGGCACGCCGCCGCCCAGCCGGCGCGCGAACGCCGCGACGGGGAGGACCGGCGCGCCGCCCAGAGCCGGCGTTCCACCCCGGCGCGCGCCGCCGGCGACGCCGCCCCGCGGAAGAGCGCCTCTTCCGGCCGCTCCACACGCTCGACGCGCGCCGCGGCGCTGCCGGGCCCCGGCGTCGCCGAGCGCCGCGCCCTGCTTCTGGTCACGTTCCTCCTCCTGCTCTACGGCCTCGTCATGAGCTACAGCGCTTCGTCGGCGGAGGCGTACTTCGAGCACCACTCGAGCTTCTACTTCGTGGAGCGCCAGCTGGTCTGGGCGGTGATCGGCGTCGGCGCGATGCTGGCGCTGTCGCGCGTCGACTACGCGTCGTGGCGCCGCTGGTCGGTGCCGCTTGCCGGAGTCGCGCTACTGGCGCTCGTCGCCGTGCTCGTCCCCGGCATCGGCTCGGTGGTCAACGGCGCCCGTCGCTGGATCATCGTCGGCGGCCAGGGCCTCCAGCCCAGCGAGTTCGCCAAACTGGCCTGCGTGATGCTGGCCGCGACGCTCGTGTCGCGGCGGCCCGCGGAATTGGAGACGCCGCGCGGGTTCATGCGCGTCGCGGCGCTCACGATCCTCCCGGCTGCTTTCCTCATCATGCGCGAGCCCGACCTGGGGACGATGCTGGTGCTCGTCGCGGCCGTCGTCGCGGTGCTCGTCGCGGCCGGTGCCCGCCTGCGCTACCTGTTCACGGCGGTCGTGCTCGGGCTAGCGGCGATCATGGCGCTGATCGTCGTCGAGCCCTACCGTCTTCAGCGTCTGACGACGTTCCTGAACCCCTGGAAGGATGCGCAGGCAAGTGGCTACCAGGCCACGCAGGCGCTCATCTCGATCGCCTCCGGCCACCTCTTCGGCGTCGGCCTCGGCAACTCCGTGCAGAAGTTCGGCTTCCTCCCCGAGCAGGGCACCGACATGATCACCGGCATCATCGGCGAGGAGCTCGGCCTGGCCGGGCTCATCGTCCTCCTGGCGTTGTACGTCGCGCTCGCCTGGTGCTGCTTCCGCATCGCGCTCAACTGCAAGGAGTTGTACGGCAAGCTCCTCGCCACGGGGATCACCGCCATCGTCATCGGGCAGGCCTGCATCAACGTCGGCGCCGCCCTCGGCCTCCTGCCGCTCACCGGCGTACCGCTTCCGCTGGTGTCGCTCGGAGGCACCAACCTCGTCGTCGTCCTCGCCGGCCTCGGGATCCTGCTCAACATCTCCACGAATCGAAGGAGCTACGTTGTCGCCACTCCACAAAGAAGGGGTGACAAGAGGACTCCCCGCAAGTCGGCATCCTCGGGCCGCAGCGCGAGACGCGTCTCCTAGGCGCGAGGACCGCCCGGCCAGTCGTCACTCAACGAGCCGGCGTCTGTCGAACTCAGCGAGTATCCCGGCGATGAGATTCCGGTAGACCTCCGCGCCCGGGCTCACGTCAGTGTCCGACGGCGCGGCCTCACGAAGAGACGTGGCAAAGTCCGCGAAGCTCAGGAAGGCCATGTCCAAGCTCGCGACGATCTCCATGAAACGATCTTCGTGCTTGCGGAGACGATCCGCCCGCGTCCTCAGGAAGAGGGCCGGGTCCTCGTTGTCGAGCGCGATCTTGAGCTCGGTCACCGACGCGTATTGCCCCTTCCACTGACTCGGGAAGTCCCCGGCGCCGACCAGCGCCAAGCAATGCCTCCGGGGCGCGCCCAGGTGCAGCTCCAGGGCCAGCGTCATGAGGGCGTACTCGAGCACCTGAGTCAGGCTCCATGTGCGCTCCAGCGTGATCGCCATCACGACGGCCTCGATGTCCGAGACGAAGAGGAGGTCGGGCTGCATCGCGACTTCGAGGGTGAACTCACTCTCGACGCTGCTGCTCAGGAGGGTCAACGGGTGACTGAAGCGACGGGTGAACAACGACGCGAAGAGCTCGTTGCGCAGGAGGGTGGGCGCCAGCAGGAAGAACTGGCGAAGGTTCTGGTCGAGCGTCGCCTCGATGTGGTGAAGGTGCTGCGTGACCTTGGCGAGCGTTTCGATCTCGTCGCCGGCGTGCGTCTTGCAGCCGATGTGCTGCGGTTCCCGAGAGAAGAACTCCAGCGCCTCGTAGTAGCTCGCCGTCCAGTCAGGCTCCATGAACCCCTCCGCCGAGCGGTCCGGCCCTTCGATCGACCCGCCCAAAACGGAGTCCTATTTCGTGCCGAAGAGGCGGTCGCCGGCATCGCCGAGGCCGGGGACTATGTACGCCTGCTCGTTGAGATGGGAATCGAGCGACGCAACGTACACGTTCACATCGGCGTGCTGCCGATAGAAGGCGCGCATCCCCTCAGGCGCCCCGACGAGCGCGAGGAATCGAATGTCGCTGTTCGGGACGCCGCGAGAGTTCAGTACTCCGACCGCGTGCGCCGCCGAGTTGCCCGTAGCGAGCATCGGGTCGACGAGGATGAACGTACGCCCCTCGACCTCAGGGAGCTTCACGAGGTACTCGTGCGGCTTCTTGGTCTCCGGATCCCGATAGAGGCCGATATGGCCGACACGTGCACCCGGGACGAGCTCGAGCAGACCGTCGGCCATTCCGACGCCGGCCCTCAGGATCGGCACGATGGCGAGCTTTTTGCCGGCGATCACCGGCGCTTCCATCTCGGTGAGCGGCGTGCGGATAGTCTCCTCGGTGAGCGGCAGGTTGCGCGTCACCTCGTAGCCCATGAGGAGCGCGATCTCGCGCAGAAGCTGCCGGAACGTGCGCGTCGAGGTCTTGACGTTCCGCATATGGGTCAGCTTGTGCTGTATCAGGGGATGGTCGAGGATGAAGAGGTTGGGAAACTCATCGATCTGGTGCATGTCGGTTCACCTTTCTCGCACGCGTCACATTCCTCTGCACGTCCGTACCCGAAGACCTGCGGCCAAGGCGACGAACGCGGCCGAGCTGACATCACTCCCGGCTGTGTTCTCACGGGCCATGAGCACAAGCCCTCCGGCCTCACAGAACGCCCCCAACGCCCGGATAGCGCAATCGCATACTAGGTTACCTTTCAGCAGAGACCGGTTCTAGGCCGATGGCGGTGCGAGGGCCAGTCCAGCTCATCGCTACCCGCGAGAAGACGGTGCCTGTCCGGCATCGACGCCGACTCGCTCGGCACGGCCCGGGGCAGACCGGGGCCTATAGCGGAGGTGCGGCGGTCGCAGGTCTTGCTTCGCCGCTGGGTCTGCGGTCGGGCAAGGCGCGTGGGCGTCCGCGCGAAGGAACGCAGACCCGGCATCCGTGAGGACTGGGAGCCCCCGCTCACGTCGGAACGGCTACGGATACGGGGCCGGGGAGGGGAACGGCGAGAGGCTTGGCGGGCGCCAGCTCTCTCGCCGTAGTGGTGTCGCTCGAGCTATGCGACGAAGGGCGTACCCTTCACGTATCGGCCTGCGCCTGCCTTGCCGACCCAGGAGCCATCGGATACGACGACCTCGCCCTTGCTGAGGGCCTTTCGCACGGCGCCTTTGACACGCATGCCTTCGTATGGCGTGTAGTCGACGTTCTGCGTCTGCGTGGCGGCGGAGATCACGGCGTCCACCGACGGATCGAACACGACCAGGTCGGCGTCACTGCCAGGAGCGATGACGCCCTTCTGGGGATAGAGGCCGAACAGTCTCGCCGGCGCAGCGCTGCACACGTCGACAAGCTTCGGCATGTCGATCTCGCCGCCGACCACGCCCCGTGTGTGCAGGATGAGCAGCCGATGTTCCACCCCCGGGCAGCCATTCGGGACCTTGTGGAACCCCTCGACCAGCCCCATCTCCTTCTGCCCGGCGAAGTTGAAAGCGGCGTGATCGCTGGCCACGGTCGACAGGTCGCCGGTCCGGATCCCGGCCCAGAGGCCGGGCCAGTTGGACTTGTCGCGGAGGGGGGGTGAGCAGATGAACTTGGCGCTCTCGAACCCGGGCACGTCAAACGCATCTGTGGACAGGGCAAGGTACTGCGTGCACGTCTCGCCATAGACCGATTGGCCTCTGTCCTTCGCCGACCGGATCTCGTCCAGGGCCCTTGTGCAACTGACGTGCACGATGTAGATGGGGGCATCCGCGATCTCGGCGAGCATGATCGCGCGCCTTGTCGCCTCGGCCTCGGCCTCCAGGGGGCGCGTGGTGAGGTGGTACTTCGGGGCTGTCTTTCCCGCCGCCAGATGCTCGTTGACGAGGACGTCGATCACGTCTCCGTTCTCGGCATGGACGCAGACGAGCGCTCCGCACTCCTTGCCCTTCCGCAGGGTCCGCAGGAGCGTGGCGTCGTCGACCATGATCGAGCCCTTGTAGGCCATGAACAACTTCAGGCTGGCCACACCTTCGTCGACCAGAAGAGGGATCTCGGCGAGCGTGGCATCACTGAGGTCGGTCACTGCCAGGTGAAGGCCGTAGTCGACGACCACATGCCCGTCGGCCATCGTTCTCCAGTCGGAGTAGGTCTTCATCAGGCTGTCGCCGGGTGCCTGCAAGGCGAAGTCCACCACCATCGTGGTGCCCCCTACCGCAGCCGCCTTAGTACCGGTTTCGAACGTCTCACAGCTGACGGTGCCCCCGAATGGCATCTGAAAGTGCGTATGCACGTCGATGCCCCCGGGAATCACGTAGGCACCTGATGCATCCACGGGCTCAGCGCCGTCGCGCGGAAGATCCAGGCCCACGGAGACGATTCGGGCGCCGTCCACGAGGACATCGGCCTGGTATTCGCCTTCAGAGTTCACCACTGTGCCGCCGGATATCAACGTCTTCACTCCTGAGCCTCCTTCTCGTTTGCACTCAGCTTTCGCAAAGACCGGGGCCGAGGAGTCCCTCGTGCTGTCTTTGACCCATGCTAATGTAGCACACCCGGATTCGCCGTCTGTGAGCGCGACGCATCCTGCATCGGCTACAACTCAGAAGGCTCCGGCCTCGCCAATCTCGGCGACCAGGCGGAACGCTCGCTCATGCAATTCCTGCGCGTACGGCGTTCCTCGGGGCATAGGCTCCGCCTGAATGTCGGAGCATCCGCAATACCCGGCGCGCTTCACGTGGAACGACTGTTCGGCTTGGCGCTTGCCGTGGGAGGCGCAAGGGAACGTCTCGCGCTTCGAGGATTTCGGTGGGATCCACACGTGCAGGGGCCGCAAAGCGCACGCGTTCTGGTGTAAGGTGCAAGGGCGCAACGCTGGCGTGAACCCCGGGATCGCCGCCGCGATGGCACACTAACCTTTCGCGGGCCAGAAGGATCGTTTCCTCGGCACCATGCACGGCCAAGGCTCGGACGCGGTGCAGTTCGTCACCGATTCAGGAGTCGTCATAACCCGCTTGCGTAGCGGATCAGAGAGTCAAAGGAGAAGCAATGGCTCATGAGTTCCCTGAGATCGTCGCCTACGGGTCGGCCTTCCGCTTCGCCCTCGAGGCGGAGCAGGCCTGCGCCGACTTCGCGGCGGCGGCCGCAGTGCTGGCGCCGAGTCAGGCGTGGCGCGAGAAGCTCGAGGAGGTCGTCTGCACGCACGCCGACCGCGTGGCCAAGCTGACCGTGATCCGGCAGGAGGTCAACGAGATGATCCTCGAGCCGATCCATTCGCTTGACAGGTCCGCGTACCTGGGGACGCTCGACGCCGTGCCTGCCACGAGCTGGCCGGCCGCGGTGGAGCAGCTCATTCAGGCCGAAGAAGACACGGCGCGCTACCACGAGGATTTCGTCGGCGAGTGTGAGCAGATCCTCGCTAACAGTGCTCGCGCTTTCAAGAAGAGCGCGAAGCAGGACCGTGCCGCGGCGGAAGAGCTCGAGAGCATGCTTTGATACCCGCCACTCCTTGAAGGGCAGAGTCATGGGCCCGGCTGCCAGCGAGTTTCCCTCACCCGCAGCCGGGCCTCTGCTCTCAGGGGAAGCTTGGCCGGCAACAGGAGTTTGAAGGAGTGTGGGATTGCCCGGCTTTGGCTCGACGCCGGGGTGGAGCGGCATGCGCGAGCCGGGTGGCGTGCCTCACAAGGCGCTCGGGATCGCCTACGGTGTGCATGGGAGCGGCCGCAGCGAGGTCGTCGGCATCTACTCGAACGACGCCGCCCTGATTCGCCTCTTCGGCGCCCTGCCCGCGGAACAAAACGAGTGGCTGCGGGCGACGTTCCCTCCTGGCGGAGTCGCTTCGCTTGGTGCTCGATCCCGCGAGCACGGAGGTGACGCGGGAGGTGGCGGCACTGCCGACGGTCTGAGGATGCCGAGAACCGCAGCTGACGATCAAGGACTTGCACCACGCGTCGGGACCTTGACCCTTTGACAACCTCGCGAGGGCTGCCGTAGTGTGCGGTGTGCGCGCAAGCCCGCAGGAATCGGGCGGTCTTCCGCTGCATTTCGCCGCACAGTCCCGGACCGGAAGGCCTGTGAACATGGTCAAAAGCATGTTCGACATCGTTCGCGAGCTGGATGCCAAACGTGCCGCTGCGCGTGCCGGTGGCGGCGAGAAGCGTGTAGCCAGCCAGCACGCGAAAGGCAAACTGACGGCGAGGGAGAGGATCGAGGAGTTGCTCGACCCCGGGTCCTTCGAAGAGTGGGACATGTTCGTCGAGCATCGCTGCAGCGACTTCGGCATGGATGCTCAGAAGGTGCCTGGGGACGGCGTCGTGACCGGCTATGGCACGATCAACGGAAGGCTGATGTTCGTCTTCAGCCAGGACTTCACCGTGTTCGGCGGGTCCCTTTCTGAGGCCCATGCCGAGAAGATCTGCAAGGTCATGGACCATGCGGTGAAAGTGGGGGCTCCGGTGATCGGCCTCAACGATTCGGGGGGCGCTCGCATACAGGAGGGCGTAGCCTCTCTGGGCGGCTATGCGGAGGTGTTCCAGCGCAACGTCCTTGCCTCGGGGGTCATCCCACAGGTGTCCGTCATCATGGGTCCCTGCGCCGGCGGCGCCGTGTATTCGCCGGCAATGACCGACTTCATCTTCATGGTCCGGGACTCCTCTTATATGTTCGTCACGGGCCCCGATGTCGTCCGCACCGTGACCCATGAAGAGGTGACTGCGGAGGAGCTCGGCGGAGCCCTCGCCCACACTACCAAGTCGGGCGTCGCTGATCTTGCGTTCGACAACGACATCGACGCCTTGCTGATGGTCCGTCGTCTCATGAACTTCCTACCAGCGAGCAATCGCGAGATGCCGCCGGTGCAACCCACCAGTGATCCGGCGGACCGTCTCGAGCCTTCGCTCGATACCCTCGTGCCCGACGACCCCAACGAGTCGTACGACATGAAGGAGCTCATCCTCAAGGTGGTCGACGACTGGGAGTTTCTCGAGCTGCAGCCGGACTACGCGCGCAACATCGTCACCGGGCTCGCGCGCATGGCAGGCCGTCCCGTCGGCATCGTGGCCAATCAGCCGCTTGTGCTCGCCGGCTGCCTCGACGTGCGATCTGCCGTCAAGGCAGCCGGCTTCGTCCGCTTCTGCGACGCTTTCGGCATCCCGATTGTGACATTCGTTGACGTGCCCGGTTTCATGCCCGGCAGTGAACAGGAGCACGGCGGCATCATCAAGGGTGGCGCGAAGCTCCTCTTCGCCTACGCGGAATGCACCGTGCCGAAGGTCACGGTCATCACACGCAAAGCATACGGCGGCGCCTACGATGTCATGAGCTCCAAGCACCTTCGCGGCGACGTCAATCTCGCTTGGCCATCCGCCGAGATCGCGGTGATGGGACCAAAGGCCGCGGTGGAAGTGATCTTTAAGGTTGACGCCGACGACGCTCAAAGGATCTCGGAACGCGCAGAGGAGTACGCGAGCAAGTTCGCCAACCCGTTCGTCGCCGGTCACCGGGGTTTCATCGACGACGTCATCATGCCGCGCTCGACGCGGAAGCGCCTCTGTCGATCACTGTCCATGCTCCGTGACAAGCGATTGGAGAATCCGTGGCGGAAGCACAACACGATGCCCCTCTAGACCTTGCCGTGACCGCCGCGCTTTCATGTTTGACAAGATCCTGATCGCCAACCGGGGTGAGATCGCCTGTCGGATCATGCGTACCGCTCGACGGCTCGGCATCGCCACCGTGGCCGTGTTCTCAGAGGCCGACCGCAATGCGCTTCATCTCCAGCTCGCCGACGAGGTCATTGGCATCGGGCCGGCCGCGTCTCGGGAGTCGTACCTATCCATAGACGCGATCGTCAACGCTTGCCTCAGGACTGGGGCGACAGCTGTACACCCGGGGTACGGCTTTCTTGCTGAGAACGCTGAGTTCTGCGAAAGGCTGGAAGGGGAAGGCATCACCTTCATTGGCCCCAACGCGGGTTCGATTCGCGCTCTGGGAGACAAGATCGCCGCCAAGGCGCTGGCGCGAGGGGCGGGCGTTAGCGTCATCCCCGGATCAGACGTCGTTCCTCAAGACGAAGATGCCGCCTGCAGAATCGCGGCAGAGCTCGGCTATCCCGTGATGCTGAAGGCCGCCGCCGGTGGCGGGGGCAAGGGCCTACGTGCGGCCCGGGACGAAGTCCAGCTTCGCGAGGCGTTCGTGGCCTGTCGGAGCGAGGCGCGGAACAGCTTCGGCGATGACCGTGTCTTCGTTGAGAAGCTCATCGACGAGCCGCGCCACATCGAATTCCAAGTGCTGGGAGATTCGTTCGGCAGTGCTGTACACCTGTGGGAACGCGACTGCTCCATCCAGCGACGCCATCAGAAGATCATCGAAGAGGCGCCGGCGCCGTGCCTTGACCAGAGTTCTCGCGATGCCATGGGAGCTCAGGCCGTGGCGCTGGTGAAGGCGGCGCGCTACGAGTCGGCGGGGACTGTCGAGTTCGTCGTCGATAAAGACGGATCATTCTACTTCCTGGAGATAAACACGCGGATCCAGGTCGAGCACCCGGTCACCGAGATGATCACGGGCATCGACTTGGTCGAGGCAATGATCCGCATCGCGGCCGGCGAGCCGCTGCTCTTCTCCCAGGAGGACATTCGCTGTGACGGCTCGGCCATCGAATGCCGTATCAATGCGGAGGACCCCTTCCACAACTTCCTCCCGTCGATGGGGCGCCTGGTGCGGTACATCCCGCCGCGCGAGAGTGAGGGCAGGGTCCGCGTGGACACAGGCGTTGCGGAAGGCGATATGATCTCGCCCTACTACGATCCCATGATCGCCAAGGTGATCACCCACGACGCCACGCGTGAGGGAGCCGTGGCGATGATGCGACGGGCGCTAGACGAGTTCGTGGTCAGGGGTATCCAGACGAACATCGCGTTCCAGGCCGCCTTACTGCGTCACGCGAGATTCATCGCTGGAGACTACCACACCGGGTTCATGGCCGAGGAGTATCCGTCTGGGTTCAATGCCGCCGACATGCCTCACGTGGACAAGTCGCTGCTCGTCGCCGTCGCCGCCTTTGTGCACCGCTCGCGCATCGACCGGCAAGCCTCCGTCAGCGGGCAGCTAGAGGGGCATGAGCTCAAGGTCTCCGAGGAGTGGACGGTCGTCTGCAGCGGAGAGCGATGCCCCGTGACCGTGAGACCTGTGACCGGCGGGTACGTGGTCATTGATGCGGAGCACAGTAGCGAGATCGTGACGTCTTGGCGGCTGGGCGAACCGCTGATGTGCGGCACGTGCAACGGCCGGCCCTTCTGTATCCAAGTCGAGCACGTCGGGCAGATGTACCGGCTCACGCACGGTGGCACTCAGGCCGACGTCAGGGTCATGACCGCTCGGACGACCGAGTTGCTGCTGCGCATGCCCGCGAAGCCGGAGCGCGACCTGTCCCGGTTCCTGTTATCTCCAATGCCCGGTCTCGTAACGCTGTTGGACGTCGAGGAGGGTCAGACGGTGAGGGTCGGTGAGCGGCTCCTTGTGATCGAGGCGATGAAGATGGAAAATGTCCTGCGGGCTGACCGCGACTGTGTGGTCGATCGGCTGTTGGTCAAGCCCGGTGACAGCATCGCAGTCGGCCAGCGCATCATGGAGTTCAGATGAATGCCGAGCAAGGCCACGACCCTGTAGACGAACCCGCCGGCCGGCCTCTCCGTTCGTCCGACGACCTGGCTGACTGGTACGCCGCCGCCCGATCGGCATCGGGGGTTGAAGCCGATGCGTTAGCCCGAGTCACTCCGGACGGCCTCACGGTCAACACTCTGTATACCGCGAACGACGTCGAAGGTCTGCAGTACTCCGATACTCTGCCCGGTTTCGAGCCGTTCGTGAGAGGGCCGCACGCGACGATGTACGCCGGGCGCCCGTGGACGATCCGCCAGTACGCCGGATTCTCCACGGCGGAGGAGTCGAACGTGTTCTACCGTGAGGCTCTTGCCGGCGGCGCCCACGGCGTCTCGGTCGCCTTCGATCTGGCGACGCACAGGGGCTACGACTCTGACGACCCTCGGGTGGCCGGCGACGTGGGCGCGGCCGGCGTGGCCGTGGACTCCGTCGAGGACATGAACCTGCTGTTCGCCGGCATCCCCTTGGGCGAAGTCTCGGTCTCGATGACCATGAACGGCGCTGTCCTGCCTGTGCTCGCCGCCTACATCGTCGCGGCTGAAGAGCAAGGCGTGGCACGACACGAGCTGTCAGGAACGATCCAGAACGACATCCTCAAAGAGTTCATGGTGCGCAACACATATATCTACCCGCCCGAGGCGTCCATGCGCATCGTCTCGGACATTATCGCGTACACGGCGCAGCACATGCCGCGATTCAACTCCGTCTCGATCTCCGGCTACCACTTGCACGAGGCCGGAGCGCCTCCGGCGCTCGAGCTCGCGCTCACGCTCGCCGACGGCAAGGAATACGTGAAGGCGGCGCTGGCACGTGGTATGGACGTGGACGAGTTCGCGGGGAGGCTTTCTTTCTTCTTCGGCATCGGCATGGACTTCTACCTGGAGGTCGCCAAGCTTAGGGCTGCACGTCTGCTATGGTGGCGCATCATGAGAGATATGGGGGCCAAGAAGCCCGCGTCGCTCATGCTCCGCACCCATTGCCAGACGTCTGGCTGGTCGCTGACCGCACAGGATCCCTACAACAACATCGTGCGCACTTCAGTCGAGGCCTTGGCCGCAGTGTTCGGCGGGACGCAGAGTCTGCACACGAACGCGTTCGACGAAGCACTGGCATTGCCCAGTGACTTCGCGGCGCGCATCGCTCGCAACACGCAGCTCATCATCCAGGAGGAGACGCACATCACCGGCGTGGTCGACCCATGGGCGGGCTCCTACATGATGGAGCGCCTCACCCAGGACATGGCCGATCGCGCTTGGGAGATCATCGAACAAGCCGAAAGCCTGGGAGGCATGACGCGGGCGGCCGAGTCTGGCTGGGCGAAGTCGCAGATCGAACACTGCGCGGCCGAGCAGCAAGCGCTTCTGGACGCGGGCACGGACGTCGTCGTCGGAGTGAACAAGTATGCAGCGCCCGAGGGCGAGGCCATACAGATCAGAACGATAGACAATGCTGCGGTGCTGGACACGCAGGAGAAGCGGCTGCGGAAGATTCGAGGAGCACGCGATGAGATCGCGGTCCAAGCTGCCTTGACGGCTCTGACCGACGGGGCCCGCACTGGGTACGATAATCTGCTTGCTCTCACCATCACCGCCGTGCGCCTGCGAGCCACTGTCGGGGAGTGCTCAGACGCGCTCGAGCAAGTGTGGGGCCGTTACCGGGCGCATGGGGACGGCGTGGTCGGTGTCTACGGTGCGCTCTGGGAGGGAGACGAAACCTGGCGCGAGGCGCAGGCGGCTGTCGACGACTTTGCCCGCCGCGAGGGCCGGCGGCCGCGTGTACTCATCGCCAAGCTGGGGCAGGACGGCCATGACCGTGGAGCCAGGGTGGTCGCCTCCGGACTCGCTGACCTTGGGTTCGACGTGGACGTCGGCCCTCTGTTTCAGACTCCGGAAGAGGTGGCGCGCCAGGCGATTGACAACGACGTCCACGCCGTCGGTGTGTCGACACTCGCGGGTGCCCACAGGACGCTCCTCCCGGCACTCGTCGAGGAGCTACGCCGCCGGGGAGCCGCAGATATCGCGGTGTTCGCCGGCGGTGTCGTTCCGCCGTCGGACCTTGTGGCTCTGAGCGAGGCGGGAATCAGGGCCTTTCTTGGTCCGGGAACGACGATTATCGACTGCGCTCAGACACTGCTAGCGGGCATCCGTGCGCCTCAGACGTGAACGAAGTCGCGTCGGAGCCAGAAGTACCGTCATCTCCACACGAGCTTGCAAAGGGTGTCCGCAGCGGGAGCCGTCGCGCGCTCGCCAAGGCTATCACGCTGATCGAATCCACGCGCCCGGGCGATCTGCCCCTCGCTTTGGCCCTCCTTGAGGAACTGCATCTCGCCGCCGGGGGCTCCCTTCGCATCGGGCTCACGGGTGCGCCTGGAGTGGGCAAGTCGACGCTTGTGGAGGCTCTTGGTCTCCATGTCGTCGGATGCGGCCACAAGCCTGCCGTTCTGGCGGTCGATCCATCTTCAGTGGTCTCGGGGGGGTCGGTGCTCGGGGATAAGACGCGCATGGAAAAGCTGTCACGCACGGAGACCGCCTTCGTCCGCCCGTCCCCGTCGGCGGGCGCCCGGGGCGGCGTGACTGCACGTACTCCTGACGCTATCGAGGCGTGCGAGGCTGCCGGGTACGATGTCGTGATCGTCGAGACAGTGGGCGTCGGACAGGCTGAGACCGAGGTCGCCGGGATGACAGACGTGTTCGTACTGCTGGAGCCGCCCTTCGCCGGCGACGGCTTGCAGGCGATCAAGAGAGGTAGCACGGAGCTGGCGGATATCATCGCCTTCGCGAAGGCAGATCTTGATGCGGTCGCGGCATCAGCGGCGTGCGAGCGGATGAACGACGCTCTCAACCTGCTGCGCCCCGTCTCGTCGGCTTGGCGGCCGCGGGCGATGACAGTGAGCGCGCTCACCGGTCAAGGCGTCGCTGAACTGTGGTCGGAGTTGGAGCACTTCCAGGAGGCTCTGACGGCAGTGGGCGCAATCGAGGCCCGGCGGCAGCGTCAGAGCATCAAACACATGTGGCGTCTCATCGACGCCGGGCTGCGGAGTCGATTCCTGGGCGACAGCGCGGTGCGAGAGCGGCTGAAGGCGATGGAGGAGGCGGTGGCGCGCGGCGACATGGTGCCGTCGACGGCCGCTAACGAGCTGTTCTTGCTCGCTGCACGCAGAGCGAAATAGCAGCAGCGGGCGGCCCGGTTCGGGCGTGACAGGCAGCCCGGGCGACTTCGCCTACTCTGGCCCGCCTCCCAGTGCGTCGATTACTGCTGCCGGCGCCTGCACGAGTTCGATGAGTACGCCTTCGCCCCCGACGGGTGACTGCAAGTCGCCCTTGGGGTGCACGAAGCAGACATCATGCCCGGCAGCTCCCTTGCGGATGCCACCAGCCGCGAAGCGTACCCCCCTCGCGCTCAACCAAGTGTAGGCCGCCGCGAGATCATTAACCCACAGTCCGATGTGGTTGAGTGGCGGCTCGTCCACGCGAGGCTTCGCCTTCGGGTCGACGGGCTGCATTAGATCGATCTCGCAATGCTGTCGCCCCGTTCCGAACGACACGATGTCCTCGTCCACATTCTCCGTTGCGGACCGGTAGCTGCCCACGGGCGGAAGACCCAGGAACTCGACCCAAAGCCGTGTGAGACTGCGCTTGTCGGCCGCTCCTATGGCGACCTGCTGTATCCCCAAGACCACGAACGGCCGTTCGGGCATCACCACGCTCCCATCGTCGGTCGACTGTCCGTGCGCGGCAGGGAGCATCCCCCAGCGCGACTCCTGCTCGCGATCACGCCTGCATGATTCTACCGCCAACGAGAGAACATGCCTTTGAGTCCTGGCCGTGCACGACGCCCTTCAGCCGGAAGTCTTGGACCGCCTGAGGGCGGTCGTCGATGTTCGCAGGCGATCGGGGCAGTGTGTTTGCTGGTCATCGTAGACACCCATACTGGTGACAGCCGGGGCGCGTCGTGACGGCTGCCGGTCATAGGCAACGCACCGATTCGGTGCATCTATCGACCACTCGTCGCCACTAGCCCGGAACTTTCCCCAGCACACTCGCAGCGGCGCCGATTGAGTTGTGGCGCGTCGCAGCCGGGATGTCAGTCGCTGCTCGGATGACTCCGAAAGGAGCGCCGTCGGCGGCGCCCGGTTGGCGCGCCTCAGTGCCCCGAAATCATCCCCGGGTGATCCTCCGGCGAGGCCCCTGCGTCGAGCCGCTGTTGCCACTGGCGCCACGACTCGGGCGTCTTGCCGGTGTCGATCTCGGTCATGGTGATGCAGGCGTCCACGGGGCAGATCAGTGAGCAGAGCTTGCAGCCGACACATTCAGTTTCGTCAACGACCGGCGCGAGCACGCGGCCATCGTCCTGGGGCACCGCCGGTGAGATGCACTGGTGCGCGCCGTCTTCGCAAGCCACGTGGCAGAGGTTGCAACGGATGCAGGTGTCGGCGTCGATACGGGCAACGAGCTTGTAGTTCAGGTCGAGGTTGCCCCAGTCCTCCACCTGCGTCAGCGCCTTGCCCTTGAAGTCGGCCAGCGTGCGCCAGCCGTTTTCGCGCATGTAGTTCTCCAGGCCCTCGATCATGTCCTCGACGATGCGGTAGCCGTGATGCATGGCCGCCGTGCAGACCTGCACGCCGCTGGCGCCGAGCAGCAGGAACTCCGCCGCGTCCTGCCAGGTGGCAATGCCGCCGATGCCAGAGATCGGCATATGGGCCGTCTCGGGGTCGGCGCTGATCTGGCTCACCATGTTCAGCGCGATCGGCTTGACGGCCGGGCCGCAGTAGCCGCCGTGGCTCGACTTGCCGCGCACGTTCGGCAGCACCTTGAGCGTCTCCAGGTCGACGCCCATCAGACTGTTGATCGTGTTGATGAGCGACAGGCCGTCCGCGCCACCCTTGGTGGCTGCGCGCGCCGGGTAGCGGATGTCCGCCACGTTCGGCGTCAGCTTGACCAGAACGGGGATGGTGGCTGCCTCCCTTACCCATTCGGTGATCTGGCAGGCATAATCCGGCACCTGGCCCACCGCTGCACCCATGCCGCGCTCCGACATGCCGTGCGGGCAGCCGAAGTTCAGCTCCAGGCCGTCCGCGCCGGTGTCCTGACTCTTCTTGACGACCTCGTGCCAGACCTCGCGCTTCGACTCCACCATGAGCGACACGATAACAGCATGGTTCGGATAGCGCTTCTTGACCTCGCGGATCTCGCGCAGGTTCGCCTCGAGCGGCCGGTCTGTGATGAGCTCGATGTTGTTCAGGCCCATCAGCCGCTGGTTGCGCCAACGCAGCCCCCCGAGCCGGCTCGACACGTTTATGATCGGGTCGCCCAGGGTCTTCCACACGGCGCCGCCCCAGCCATAGTCGAACGCTCGCATGATCTGGTCGCCGCTGTTCGTGGGTGGCGCGGAGGCCAGCCAGAAGGGGTTCGGGCTCCGGATGCCCGCCACGTTGCAGCTCAGGTCGATCGTCGAGGGAAGCGGATTC
>Ga0075520_1000504_pt1 | contig 17216 bp, 14 predicted proteins | sample NGEPerB_FD_75100 | JGI IMG/M metagenome (GOLD analysis project Ga0075520, IMG submission 75100) | Arctic peat soil microbial communities from the Barrow Environmental Observatory site, Barrow, Alaska, USA - NGEE PermafrostAB12-B | ecosystem: Environmental > Terrestrial > Soil > Wetlands > Peat ... | reverse complement strand
CCCCCACGCGGTCCGTACTGCGCATGGCCGCCGGGGCAGCTGCCCGCCACCGCGACGAGGACGTGACCCATGTCTGACCCAGTCGCAGAGATATGGCCCGACGAGGCCATCGAGGCGATCCACCTCGCGTCGCTGGCCCTGCTCGAGCGGGCCGGCGTCAAGGTCGAGTCGCCGGCCGCCCGGGAGCTCTTCCTCGCCGCGGGCTGTACCGCGGCCGACGACGACCGCGTGCTCATCCCGCGCGGCGCGGTCGAGGACGCGCTCGCCGCGTGCCCGCCCTCCTACACGCTCGCGGCGCGGGACCCTGCGCGAGCGATGCTCATGGACGCCGCCCCGGGCTCGACCTACGTCCACAACATGGGGGGCGCCCGGGACGTGGCGGATCCGCGCACGGGAGCCGGCCGTCGCGCCACGCTTCACGACCAGGTCCTGGCGACGAGGGTCATGCATCACCTCGTGAACCAGAGCCAGGTCACGTCACTCTGGCAGCCGCAGGACGTGCCCGACCTGCTGGAGCCCCTGTATTCGTATCTCGTGCTCGCCTTCGAGACCGACAAGCCGCTCGGCGGGCCCGGGATCTCGCACCCGTTGCAGGCGCGCTACCTGCACGAGATGGCGACGGCGGTCACGGGGGCCGACGGGACCGGTGGCGTCTACCCGATCGACCTCGCGTTCTCGCCGGTGAGCCCGCTCATCCTCGGCGGTGAGGTCACCGACGCGCTCGTCGCCGGGGTGAGGCGCGGCGGCGTGGTCGTCGAGATCCTGCCGTGCCCGGCTGCGGCGACCACCGCGCCCGCCGCGATCTCCGCGGCACTCGCGCAGCAGAACGCCGAGGTGCTGTCGGGCGTCGTGCTCACCCAGCTCGCCGCCCTGGGCACGCCCGTCTACTACGGCCCGCGGCTGAGCGCCGTGGACCCCCGCAGCGGCGTCGTCGTCTCCGGGACGCCGGAGACCGGCGTCGCGTCCGTGGCGGCGGTACTGCTCGCGCGCCGCTGCGGGCTCGCCTGCGACTGCTACGGTCCCTGCAGCGACAGCAAGGTCGTCGACGCGCAGTTCGGCTACGAGCGCGCCGCCAACACCCTGCTCGGCCTGGCGGCGAAGCCACGTCTGCTCTCGGGGATCGGCGAGTTCCAGGCCGGCGTGGCCAGCTCGCTCGAAGTCCTGGTCATCGACGACGACGTGCTCAACAACGCCTTCTACGCGCTCACGCCACGGCCGTGGGACGCCGACGCCCTCGACGTGGAGGCGATGGTGGACGGCGTGCTCTCCGGCCACGGCTTCCTGGGCACCAAGCACACGCGGCGCTACATCCGCAGCGAGTTCGTGGCGCCGCTCCTGAGTTATCGCGGCGGCCTCAGCGAGTGGCTCGCCTCGGGCCGGAGCGGCCTCGCGGACCTCGCCTCCGAGCGGGTCGCCGACCTGGTCGACCGCGAGCCCGTGGGCCTGCCGGACGACGTGCTCGCCGCGCTCACGGGCCTGATCGAGGCGTGCGCCGCCGAGATCGGGGTGGGGCAGATCCCGGACCCGCGCCGCGCGCTGGCGTTGTAGACTAAGCCGGCCGCTCGGAGACGCGGTCACTGGGGCAGCATCACCACCGGGATGGGACAGATGGCGATCCCGTTCGTACACATCGAGGCACGTGGCTCGTACCGCGAGCTCGGACGCGCCGTGGGCGAAGGCGCTCGCGACGAGGTGCGCGCCTCGGTCGCGTTCTTCCGCGACGACTTCGCGGCGATGACCGGCGGCCGGCTCACGTTCGCCGCCGCCGAGCGCGCGTCTCTGGCCTACGCCGATCACGCCCGCCGCGCACTGCCTCAGCACTGGGAAGAGCTCGAGGGCCTCGCCGAGGGCTCCGGCCTCCCGCTCTCAGAGCTGCTCGTGCTCAACTGCGGCGAGGAGTTTACCTGCAGCGAGCCCGTCGAAGGGCTTCACGGCCTGGTTCCGGCGTCGTCGCGAGGCGGCGACCACTGCACGGCGGTGGCCGTCGCGGCCCAGGGCCGCCACGTCGTCGGCCACAATATGGACTGGTACGTGATCGACGCCGTCAACAACGTGTTCTTCGACCTCACCGAGCCGGACGGCTCGCGCGTGATGGGCATCGCCGGCGCGCCCTACCTCCTCATGCTGGGTATGAACTCGCACGGAGTCGCCAGCGTCAGCAACTCCGTGCACTCCACCGACAACCGGCTCGGCGTCCCCAACGTGTTCGTGCGCCGCTCCACGTTAAGCGCGCCGAGCGTCGCCGAGGCGCGCGCCCGCGGGCTGTTCGCGGGCCGGGCGCGCGGCACCAATCATCTCTTCGCCGACACCGACGGCACGCTGTGGGACGTGGAGACGTCGGCGACGGCGAGCGCCTTCATGGACCACTCCGCTGCCGGCTACGCCGCCCACACCAACCACTACGTCTCCCCGGAGATGCGGCCGTTCGAAGGCTCGGACCACGTGGAGTCGCGCGTGCGGCTCTCTACCGCGGAGCGCATGCTGGCCCAGGGTATCGAGGACGAGGAGGACCCCGTCGATCTCGTGGCCCGCGTGTTGCGCTGCCACGAGCCCGGACCAGAGCAGGCCATCTGCGGGCACCCTGACGAGAGCGAGCCGCCCGCCGACCAGGGCATGACGGTCGGCAGCATGATCTGCGACCTGGACGAGCGCCGCATCCACGTCTGCGCGGGGGCACCCTGCGAGAACCCCTACCAGACCTTCGCGATGTAGCGCGCCGGCAGGCCTTGAACGACTTCGACCTGATCATCGCCAACGGCCGTATCGTCGACGGCTGTGGCAACCCCTGGTACTACGGCGACGTAGCGGTGCGGCGCGACCGCATCGCCGCGATAGGGGCGCCCGGTGCCCTGAGCGGCCGGCGGGTCGTGGACGCGGCCGGCCGCTACGTGACTCCGGGGTTCGTCGACCCGCACACGCACTCCGACATCTCGATCCTCCAGCACCCGCGCGCCGACTCTGTCGTCCGTCAGGGCGTCACCACGCACGTCACCGGCAACTGCGGCATGTCGCCGGCGCCGCTCTCCGCCGCCCACCGCGAGGAGGCGCTGCACAACTGGGCCCACTACTGGGACATCTCGGGCGTGTCGTGGGAGTGGCGGAGCTTCGCGCAGTACCTTCGCGAGCTGGCGCGCGCGCCCAAGGCGATCAACGTGGCGCCGCTCGTCGGCCACGGCGCCCTGCGTCTGGCCGTGATGGGGTTCTCCGAGGAGGCAGCGAGCGAGCGTGAGCTGGCGCGCATGGAGCGGCTTCTCGACGCCGCCATGCGCGCCGGAGCCCACGGCATGTCCACCGGGCTCGTCTATCCCCCCGGCTGCTTCGCCGGGACGGAGGAGCTCGCCCGCCTGTGCGGCACGGTCGCCCGCTATCGCGGCATCTACACGTCCACGTGCGCGGCGAGCGCGAGACGATCCTGCAGGCGGTGGCCGAAGCCATCGACATCGGCCGGCGCAGCGGCGTGGCCGCCGTCGAGGTCTCGCACAACGCGCCCAAATGGGGCGCGCCGGCCGACGCCGGCGCCAACCTGGCCCTCATCGAGCAGGCGCGACGCGAAGGGCTGGACGTGACCACCGACAACGACGTCCACACCGAGCTCGCACCCCGCCTGTCGCGCGCCTTGCCGCAACCGCTGCTCGATCTCGACCACTCCGACCTTATGGCGCTGCTCGCCGATCCGGTCCGGCGCGCGCAGGTACGCCGGGACATCGCCGAGGACCGCCTGCCCGGCGCCGGCTACACGGGTCTCGTGCGCCACGGCCGGTTCGACCGCATCGTCGTGCTCCGGGCAGAGCGCCACCCCGAACTGCGCGGCCGTTCGGTGGCCGACATCTCGGCCGCGCGCGGCGCCGACGCGTTCGACACGTTCCTCGACCTCATCGTGGAGGAAGACGACGGGATCGTCGGCATCTTCGATTACATCGACGAGGCCGACATCCGCGCGCTCCTCACAAGCCCGCTGGCGATGGTGTCCTCGGACGGGCTCGTGATGCAGCCGGCCGACACGCTCGACGACCCCTCGCTGTACTGGCCTTGCAGCTACGGCGAGTACCCCGGGATCCTCGAGCGCTATGTGCACGACGAGCCCGTCCTTCGCCTGGAAGAGGCGGTGCGCAAGATGACCTCGTTCCCGGCCCAGCGGTTCCGGCTCTTCGACCGCGGGGCGCTGCGCCCCGGGCTGCGCGCCGACGTCGTCGTGTTCGATCTCGAGCGCGTGCACGACCGGGCTACGAACCTCTACCCGCACAGCTTCCCCTTCGCCAACATCCCGCACCGGTACCCCACCGGCATCGACTGGGTGGTCGTCAACGGCTCTCCGGTGCTCGAAGAAGGCGAGCACAGCGGCGCCCTCCCGGGCCGCGTCCTGCGCCGCGGCTGACGAGCTTCCGCCCCGCCGCCGTCGAGGTCCCGCCCCGCGGCCGGCCGGCGGCCACACTCCAGAACGTACAAAGGCCTCGGTGCAGGCGCCGCTCGCGGTCTCGCGCTGTACTTGGACATGATGTAGAATCTCGCCGATGATCACGGTCCAGGACATCCTCGAGATCCCCGATCTCAACCTGCGCCTCCTGGCCGGCGCCAAGTCCACCAGCAACCCGGTGCGCTGGGTGCACATCACCGAGGTGCCGGACCCCACGAAGTGGCTCAAGGGCGGCGAGCTCCTGCTCACCACCGGCTACGGCTTCGTGGGCCCGGAGGAGCAGCAGATCGCGTCGCTGCAACGTCTCATCGACCACAACATCTCCGGTCTCGGCTTCGGGACCGGCTTCAGCTTCGACAAGGTGCCGCCGGCGCTGGTCAAGGTGGCCGAGGAGTACGGGTTCCCCCTGTTCGAGGTGCCTTACCACGTGCCGTTCATCGCCATCACCGAGGCCGTCGCCTCGAAGATCGTCAACGAGCAGTACTCGCTCCTGCAGCGCAGCCTTGCCGTGCACGAGAAGCTCACCAAGATCGTGCTGGAGGAGAAGGGCCTCGAGGCCATCCTTTCCACGCTCTCGGCCCTGGTGGGGTGCTCCGCCGTGCTGTTCGACTTCCACGGCGTCGTGCTCTGCGAGGCCGCCTACCGGCGCCACCTCGGCGGCGAGCTCATCGCCGACCTCTGGCGCCAGATCGGCGAGCGCCGCGCCAACCGCCAGAACTTCGCGCTCAGCGTGGACGGCGTCGGCTCGGGCGTGCAGGTGTACCCGGTCGTCGCCTCGCACCGCATCGGCGCGTTCCTCGCCGTGGTCAAGGACAGCGGCGACTTCAGCGAGTACGACCGCATCATCCTCCACAACGTCGTCACGGTGACCGCGCTCGAGCTGGTCAAGAAGAAGGCGGTCGCCGAGACCGAGAAGCGCCTCGCCGGCGACTTCTTCGACGAGCTCATCGCCAGCGATCTGTACGAGGAGGAGATCGCCCGCCGGCTCGCCTTTTTCGGCCTCGACCCGCAGGCGCCGCACCTCATCGTGCTCGTCGATGTGGACGGCGGCGACGGCGACGGCGAAGGCGCCAACGTGGTCGCGCCGGACATCAAGGAGCGTCTCCACTGGGCGGTGGACGAGTTCATGGCCCGCCGCGACGTCCTGTTCATCTCGGCGTCGCACGCCGACTCCGTGGTGATCCTCCTGCAGCCCGGCAAGCTCGACACCAAGGCCGTGCTCGCGCTGGCGGCCGAGCTCCAGGCGTCGATCCTCCAGCTGCTGCCGGAGATCACCGCGTCGGTCGGCATCGGGCGCCCGCACCGCCAGCTCATCGACCTCCGCCAGAGCTACTACGAGGCGAGCTACGCCATCAAGATCCGCAAGCTCAAGGGCGAGCCCGGAGTGATCGCCAGCTTCGACGATCTCGGCTCCTACGGGTTGCTCCTCGGGCTGCAGGACACGCTGTCCCTCGAGGTCTTCTACGACAGCGTGCTCGGCAAGCTGCAGGAGTACGACGAGCAGAACACCAGCGACCTGGTCAAGAGCCTGGCCTGCTTCCTCGAGGCCAACGGCCACTGGGGCGACGCGGCCGAGAAGCTCTACGTGCACCGGCACACGCTGCGCTATCGCATGAAGCGGGTGGAGGAGATCACGGGGCGCGACCTCGACCAGTCCCAAGACCGTATGGAGTTCTGGCTGGCCCTCAAGGCCAAGGAGCTCATCGACCAGTCCACGAAGGGCAGGACCGTCCAGTAGGTCGGGCGACTGCGGCGGGCCTCCCGGCTCGCGCCCTAAGACATCACCAGCGAGCCGTTGTCGACGACGACGTTGACGCCCGTGACCCCGTCCGTCTCCAGGCAGAAGCGCACGGCCGCGCCGACGTCGGCCGGCATCACGAGCCTTTCGGAAGCGACCTTGGCGGCCGCTCGCAGCGTCGCCGCCCGGTGCTCGTCGTCCTCGAGGTCGACCGGCCCGGGGGCGACGCCGCAGACGCGCACGCCGTCCGCGCTCCACGCCCGGGCGAGCTCCTTGACGAGATGGATCTGGGCCGCTTTGGCGGCGCCATGCGCCGCGAAGGCGGCCCACGGTTGCAGCCCGAGGTAGTCGGTGAGGGCGACGATGACGCCGCGCGTCGCACCCGCCGCGCCGGCTTCGCCCGCGGCGGGCGCACCCGCCGCGTCCATACGGCGGCCCGCGTCCGCGAGGAACGCCTCGCGCGCGGCGCACGCCGTGAAGAAGAAGCCCTTGGCGATCGTGTCCAGCGAGCCGTCCCAGCTCGCTTCGTCGAGCCGCTCCGGAGGCGTCGGCACGAACGGTCCGCTCGCCGCGAAGACCAGCGCGTCGAAGCCGCCGAGCGCTTCGGCGCCGTCCGCGACGAGGCGTGCAGCCTGCGCCGCCGCGCGCACGTCGCCGCTGACGGCCATGGCGAGCGGCGCCCCGGCGGCGCGCAGCGCTGCGACCTGTTCGTCGACCGCCGCCCCGGCCTGGCGCGAGGTGACGCAGACAGAAGCTCCGGCGCCGGCGAGTTCGAGGGCGAGCGCTCGCCCGAGGCGGCGCACGCCGCCGACCAGCAGGATCCTCGAGCCGGCGACGTTCACGAGAAGCGCTCCTTCATGCCGGCTCGCCGAGGTGGGCGTACAGCTCGCCGGCGATGGCGGCGATCGCCTGCGGCGCCCGCCGCGTCTGATCCGCGTCGAGGCCCTTGCAGTAGACGACCATGACGATCGGCGCACCCTGCGGCGTGTAGACGATCGCGGCGTCGTTGCTGGTGCCGGTGACGCTGCCGGTCTTGTTGGCCACCAGGAGGCCGGCCGGCAGGCCGGCCGGGATCTTCTCGCGCCACTCTTGCCGGCTCATGATCTCGATCATCAGACGGCAGGAGGGGGCGGAGGCGCAGCGGTGCTCGGCGATCATCGCCAGCAGTTCCGCCATGTCGCCGGGGGAGCCCTGATTGTCCAGGGCCTGGTCGATCGCGAAGGCGTCGTCGTAGTCCAGTGATCCGTCGAGGCCCCAGCGCTGGTCGTACGCGTGCTGGAAGCTCGCGCCGCTGAGACGGGCGTTCTCCTCGAGGACGCGCGCGAACGCCTCCTCGTGCCGGCCGCCCTTCTCGAACTCGCGCCAGCGCGCGACGATCTCCGCGCCGCTCAGGCCGCGCCAGTCACTGACGGCGCCGCACTCCATCAGGAAGTACTCGCGGTCGGGCATGAAGCAGTCGATCTGCGTCAGCCCGAGCCGCGCCATCGTGTCGTTCACGGTCCCCAGTCCGACGAGGCGCCAGAGCATGTCGGTGGCCGTGTTGTCGCTCAAGGTGATCATCAGGTACAGCAGGTCGCGGGCGCTCGGGCGCAACCCCTCGTGGCAGTGGATGAGCGTGCTGCCCGGGCTCTTGTCCGCCTCGGTCAGCGTGACCCGGTCGCTCAGGCGGATGGCGCCGGCGTCCACCTGACGCATCACCTCGACCATGACGGGGATCTTGAAGCAACTCGCCATGGGGAACAGCTCGCCGGCGGCCAGGGTCACACTCGCCTGACTGGCGAGGTTGCGTGCGGCTACGCCGACCGTGCCTCCCAGATCGGCGGCGATGGCCGCGACGGCGTGGTGGACGTGGGCTTGTTCGGCCATGCGGCGACTCCCTCCGTGCGCTGCGACCTACGATATACGAGGCGCCCGGCCGCGGGCCAGAGGTGGGTCTGCGGCGGCCCTGACGCAGACCGGCCTCTCGCGGGATCTTGATGTTTTCTGTGCGCTCTCATGTGCTAGAGTGTGACATCATGCACGACTGTGTGCACGGCTGCGCCGTGGACACGACGTATCAGGATGAGGAGCGAGGAGGAGTCATGATCGTCGGTTGCCCCAAGGAGATCAAGAACGAGGAGTACCGTGTAGGTATGACGCCGAACGGCGTCAAGGACTTCGTGCGCGCGGGCCACAAGGTCATCGTCGAGGCCGGTGCCGGCGTGGGTTCGGGCTTCAGCGACAAGGAGTACAAGGCCGCCGGCGCCGAGCTCGCTCCGGTCAAGGATGTGTTCGCCAAGGCCGACATGATCTACAAGGTCAAGGAGCCGCTCCCGCAGGAGTGGCCGATGTTCAAGCCGGGCCAGATCCTGTACACGTACCTGCATCTCGCCGCCGCCTATGCCAAGGACTTGGCCAAGGGCATGCTCAAGGCCGACATCCGCGCCATCGCCTTCGAGACGGTGGAGCTGCCGAACGGCGCCCACCCGCTGCTCTTCCCCATGAGCGAGGTCGCCGGCAAGATGGCCATCCAGGCCGGCGCCGCCCACCTGCAGAAGAACAACGGCGGCCGCGGCGTCCTCATCGGTGGCGTGACCGGCGTCCCCAAGGCCAAGGTCGTCATCATCGGCGGCGGCACCGTGGGCACCAACGCGGCGAAGGTCGCCGTGGGCATGGGCGCACGCACCGTCATCATGGACAAGTACGCTCCGCGCCTCACCTACCTCAACGACGTCTTCGGCGGCGCCGTCGAGACCGTCCTCTCCACCGAAGCCGCGATCGAGGAAGAGATCGCCGACGCCGACATCGTCGTCGGTGCCGTCCTGCTTCCCGGTGGCGCGCAAGCTCCGCACCTGATCAAGAAGTCCCAGCTCAAGCACATGATGCCGGGTTCGGTCCTCGTCGACGTCGCCATCGACCAGGGCGGCTGCTTCGAGACCTCCAAGCCCACCTCGCATACCGAGCCGACCTACGTCGTCGACGGCGTCATCCACTACTGTGTCGCCAACATCCCGGGAGCCGTCGCTCGCACCTCCACGATGGCCCTCGCCGGCGCGACGCTGCCGTATGGCCTCGACATCGCCAACAAGGGCTTCGAGAAGGCCGTCAGGGAAGACGCCGCCCTCGCGCTGGGGGTCAACGTGTACCGTGGCAAGCTGACGATCCCGTCCGTGGCCGAGGCTCACAAGATGAAGTACACGCCGCTGGACAAAGTGCTGGCGTAAGTAGCCATTCGGGTACGGCCGGTCCACTGGCCGCACCCGGCGGAACATGCCAGAATGGAGCCGCGTTCGGACGCACGTCCGAATGCGGCTCCTTCCGTTGCGGGCGCCTCGCCGCCCCGTTGGGGGCCGGCGGCGCCGCCGGCGGGGAGCCGCCGGGCGGGGGGAGCGCCGGCACGCCGTGGCCAGCAAAGGAGCATGAATGGGCGATCTTCTTCGTATCGACCTCACCACCCGCACGACCAGTGAGGAGACGGTGCCGCCGGAGCTCATCAAGGAGCTCATCGGCGCCAAGGGCATCGGCACGCACTACCTGTGCGAGGAGGTCGGCCCGGAGGTCGATCCACTGAGCCCGGGCAACAAGCTCATCTTCGTGGTCGGCCCTATGGGCGGCACCACGATGCTGGGCAGCAACCGCTACGCCCTCTACTTCGCCTCGCCGCTCACGGGCGGCTACGGCGAGTGCTACTCGGGCGGCAACCTCACGCCCCAGTTCGCGCGCACCGGCTACAAGGTCGTGATCATCGAGGGCAAGGCGGACGGGCCGATCTACCTGGAGATCAGCGAGGAAGGCGCCACCTTCGACGACGCCTCCGACCTGTGGGGCATGGACGCGTTCAAGGCCGAGGACGAGATCCTCGCGCGCACGCCGCACAAGAAGGCGCAGGCGTGCGTCATCGGCCAGGCCGGCGAGAAGCTCGTGCGCTTCGCCTGCGTCAACAACAACTACTGGCACCAGCTCGGCCGCGGCGGACCTGGGGCGGTGTACGGCTCCAAGAACCTCAAGGGCATCGTCTGGCACGGCGAGAAGAAGGTCGAGGTCGCGCGCCCGGACGACTTCAAGGCCGTCGTGCGCGACCTCATCGAGCGGTGCAAGGACGACCCCGGTGTGGCCGCCTACCAGCGCGGCGGCACGCTGAACATGGTGCGCACCATGAACGGCGTCAACGCGTTCCCGACGCGGTACTGGCGCAAAGGCACTCTCGAGAATTTCGAGCGCATCACCGTCGAGACCATGCTTGCCGAGCACGGCACCGTCAATCAGACGTGTCCGCCCTGCGTCTTCAAGTGCGTCAAGCGCAACACGGTGTTCAAGGGGCGCCACGAGGGACTCGTGATCGAGGGTCCCGAGTACGAGACCGCCTACGTCTTCGGCGGGCTGTGCGAGATCGACGACTTCGCCGAGATCATGTGGCTCAACGATGTCTGCGACCGTCTCGGCGTCGACACCATGGACGCAGGCAACCTGTGCGCCCTGGCGATCGAGTGCGCCGAGCGCGGCCTCATCGACGAGAAGCTCACGTGGAACGATCCCGTCGGCGTGGGCGCCTTCCTCGAGAAGCTCTGCCTGCGCGAGGGCATCGGCGACCTCTGGGCCGAGGGCCTCCTCGCGGTCGCCAAGGAGTATGGCCTCGAGGACGTCGCCGTGCACGCCAAGGGCATGGCTCCGGCGGGCTACGAGCCGCGCAAGATGAAAGGCATGGGGCTCGGCTTCGCGACCACGCCGCGCGGCGCCTGCCATCTGCGCGCCACCATGTACAAGCCGGAGCTCCTGGGCGTGACCCAGTACGGTGAGATCGAGGGCAAGGCCGAGATCTACTGCGACTGGGAAGACCGCCTGACGATCATGGACACGCTCGTCTACTGCCGCTTCTACCGCGACATGGTGCAGTGGCCGTACATCACGGCCGTCGTCAACGCCGCTATCGGCACCGACTACACCGAAGAGGACATGCACCGCATCGCCAACCGCATCATCACGATGACCCACGACTTCAACGCTGCACGGGGCATCGGGCGGGAGTCGGAGAAGCTGCCGGATTGGGTCACAGAGAAGCCCATGGAGGACGAGGGGGCGCTCACGTTCCCGCAGAGCGAGATGACCTCGATGCTCGCCGACTACTATCGCGTCAGAGGCTGGGGAGAGCTGCCCGCCTAGGGCCGCACCCGCCAGTTCGTACGCGCGAAGGGCGCGACCGCCTCTGCGGGCGGTCGCGCCCTTCGCGCGTACGCTACGTGCCGAGGTACTCGGCGATGCGCACGAGGGGACGCATGGCGTCGTCCCAGGCGTCCGTGAGGATCTTGAGGCGCTGCAGCGAGCGCTGCATGCGCTCGAGGTCCGCGGTCAGGTCGGCGCCGTCGGCCGCGAGTCGCTCCGCCGCGCCTCCGACCTCGTCGGCGCGCCCGGCCAGCTCGGCCGCCTGGGGCGCGATGTGACGCGACACGCCGATCCCGTGCTTGGCGAGACGCCATCCTTTGAGCCCCAGGTAGGCGAGCGCGAACCCGATGATCGCGAGGCTTGCGAGCCCGATGCCGAGGAGGATCCAACCGTTCATGGTGTCAGTCTACCGCGCGCGGGGGGGCGGTCACAGGCGGATGGGGTAGCGGCAGAAGAGGGTCGCGCCGCGGCCGGCCAGCTGGCTGACTTTGACGACGTCGCCGGTGTGCGGCGCCTCGATGAAGAGCCCGTTGCCGATGTAGATGCCGACGTGGTGGTAGAAGCTCGGGGTCCCGAAGAAGACCAGGTCGGCCGGCTGCAGCTGGTCGAACGGCACGGGCGTGCCCATGCGTGCCTGCATGGTGGCCGCGTGCGGGAAGGCCACCCCGAACTTGGCGTACACGTAGAGGACGAGACCGGAGCAGTCGAAGCCGCCCGACGGCGTGGCGCCCGCCCACACGTAGGGGATGCCCAGGTACTTCATCGTCTCTTTAACGAGCGCGATCTGTGCGGCGGTGCCGTTGATGGTGCTGATGTCGACGCCGGCGGCGCTGGCCAGCCGCGCCGACGCGGCGGCGTCCAGACGCGCCTGCTGCTCCAGGAGCTGCCGGACCTGACCGCTCAGGTCGGCGAGCATCGCCTTGCGCTGGGCCAGCTGATCCTCCACGTCGGTCTGCTGGCTGCGCAGGACGATCTCCTTGGTGAGGGCCGCCTCGCGGTCCTTCTCGATGGACTTCTCGAGATCGCCGACGCGGCGGGTGAGATCCTCGATGCCGGTCACCGTGTTCGTGTCGGCGCGGTTGATCTGGCGGAAGTAGTCGATGGACGTCTCGATGTCCGTGAGGTCGTGCATGCCGATGATGACATCCAGCAGGCTCACGTCGCCGTTCTTGTACATGTCCGTCATGCGGTCGCCGAGTACGGTGCGGGCGACGTCGAGCTGCAGTTGGGCGCGCTGCAGGTCCATGCGCGTCTGAATGAGCCGGGCATTGAGCGCGTCGAGCTCGGCGCGCGCGACGTTGTACTTCTCGATCGCGATCTCCGCCCGGCGGTCCAGACGCTTGACGTCAGCCTGCGCGCGCGCCGCCTCGCGTTGCAACTCCTGGATGTCCTTGGCGCGAGGCGCCGCCGGAGCGGCGGCGGGGAGCAGCAGGACGGCGGCGCACAGCATGCAGGCGAGCGCCGCCGCCACTGCCATCACTCCGCTTTTCGCCTTGTCTGCACTCATCTCTGAGACATTGTATCGGAACATCTCGCGCGCTCTTAAGGGCGCGCGCGTAGACGGCCGCTGTGCGGGTACTTTACAATCATCGCGCAGGGCGTATACAATCCTACGTCCAGTATGCGTCGCGGGGTGGAGCAGTCCGGTAGCTCGTCGGGCTCATAACCCGAAGGTCGCAGGTTCGAATCCTGCCCCCGCTACCAAGCCTTCCGGGGCGCCCGTTCGGGCGCCCTTCTTTTTTGTCTCGCGCGACGGGCGCATCCGACGGCCTCCGGCTTCCGGGCCCGGCGGCGCTTCGCACCCGGCTTCGGCGGGTAGGACGCTCCCGATAGGCTACCAACCACGTCGTTCGGGAGTCTCAAATGTCCACTGGTAAGCAAGCAGCCGCGGAATTCTTCGGCACGTTCTGGCTCGTCTTCGCCGGCACCGGCGCCGCTGTGCTGGCCGCCGCGGTCGGCAACAACGGCATCGGCTGGATCGGCGTCGCGCTCGCCTTCGGCCTCACTGTCGTCACCATGGCATACGCCGTTGGTCACATCTCCGGCGCCCACTTCAACCCCGCCATCACCATCGGGCTGTGGGCGGGTGGCCGCTTCCCGGCCGCGAAGATCCCCGTGTACATCGTCGCCCAGGTCCTGGGCGCGATCGCGGCCTCCGCCGTGCTCTATGCGGTCGCCAGCGGCAAGGCCGGTTTCAGTCTCTCGAGCGGCTTCGCCGCCAACGGCTACGGGCCGCACTCGCCCGCCGGCTACAACCTCACCGCGGCGATCATCATCGAGCTTCTGATGACGTTCATCTTCGTCTTCGTGATCCACGGTGTGACGCACCGCCGTGCGCCGGCCGGCATGGCACCGCTGGCCATCGGCCTGACGCTCACCCTCATCCACCTCGTCAGCATCCCGGTCGACAACACGTCCGTGAACCCGGCGCGCAGCCTCGCCCCGGCTCTCTTCGTCGGTGGTTGGGCGCTGAGCCAGCTCTGGGTGTTCATCGTCTTCCCGATCGTCGGCGGCATTTTGGGCGGTCTCGCATACCGGTACATCCTGGACACGCGCGCCGGCCAAGACGACGAGGTCGCCGGACCGGGCGAGGAGACGGCGTGAGGCGGGCGCCGTGCCGGTGCTGATCGTCGTCAATACTGCGCCCTACGGCAGCGAGGGTCCGTACAACGCCTTTCGCCTTGCCGACGCGCTCGCTTTGCGCGAGGAGCACGTCGAGCTGTTCCTGATGGGCGACGGCGTGCACGCCGCGCGTGCCGGGCAGGACCCTCGCGGCGCGCACGCCTCCCTCGAGGAGATGCTGCGCCGGCTTCTCGAGGGAGGCGTGGACGCCGCCTGCTGCGGGACCTGCTGCGCGGCGCGCGGCCTCAAGGAGGACGAGCTCGTGCCCGGCGTGCGCATCGAGACGATCCACGACCTTGCCGCCGCCGTCGCGCGCAGCGACAAGGTCGTGTCTTTCTAGCGGCGCCGTGCCACGGGCGGACGCCGCAGGCTACCGCCTCGAGCGGCGCGTGGCGGCGTTCGCGGTCGGGTACGGAGTACTGCGCCCGGGTGAGCGGGTGCTGCTCATGCTCTCCGGCGGAGCCGACTCGATGGCACTCCTCGCCATCATCCGGCTCGTCGACCGGCGGCTCCGCCTCGGGCTCGAACTGGCGGCGCTCCACGTGGACTACGCCACCCGGGGCGCGGATTCGGCGCGCGACGCCGACATCGTCGGGCGCGCCTGCGCCGCCGCTGGCGCCACGTTGCACGTCGTCCGGCTCGAGCGGCGGCTCGTCGGCGGCGACTTCCAGGCGCGGGCCCGCGAGCTGCGCTACCGCGAAGCCCGCGCGCTGGCGGAGGCGCGCGGGTACGACGCCATCGTGACCGCGCACAACCGCGACGACCAGGCCGAGACCGTGCTCTACCAGCTCACGAAGTACGCGACGCCGCGAGCTCTTGTCGGCATGCGCCCGCGCGACGGCCGGCTGGCACGGCCGCTCCTCTGCCTGGGCGCTGGTGAGATCCGCGAGTATTGCGGAGCCGCCAGCATCGACTACGGCGAGGACGTGACCAACGCGCGGCCGGTGTACGCCCGCAACCGGCTGCGGCTGGAAGTCCTTCCGCTGCTGCAGGCCTTGAACCCGCGCGTGGTGGAGACGCTCGCCGACGCCGCCGGCATGGCCGCCGCCCAGGAGGAGATCGTGGCGGCGGCGGTCGCGGCGGCGGAAGAGCGAGTCGCGGCGCCGGCGGACGACGGCGACCTGGCGGCACTCGACATCCGGGCGCTGCGCGCCGAATCGCCCGCGCTGCAGGCGCTCGTGCTGCACGAGTCGGCGCGCCGCGCCCTCGGCGGCGAGGCGCTCGTGGAGCGCCGGCTGGTGGCGGCGCTGCTCGCGCTCTGCGCCCGGCTTGACGACGCCGGGCGCGTGAGCCTCGGGCGCGGCGTCGAGGCGGTGCGCGCCGGCGGGAGCCTGCGGCTGCGCCGGCGGGAGCCTGCGCACGTTTGCCCCTCGGCCGCCGTCGACGGCGCGGAGCTGGCGGCCGCGGGCGACGAGGGCTGCGCCCTCGTCTGGTGCGGCCGCTCGTACCGCGTCCGGCTGCTGGCGCCTTCCGGCTTCGACCGCGCCGCCGCCGCGGCGGGGCAGGCGTACATCGGCCTCGGCGCGCCGCCGCATTCTGTCACGCTCCGCCACCCGCGCCGCGGCGAGCGCTTTGCTCCCCTCGGGCTCGGCGAGGAGACGACCGTGGCGCGCTTTCTTGCCGGCGCCCGCGTGCCCGCCGGCGAGCGCGCTCGCGCGCGCGTGATCGAGGTCGACGGCGCTGCCGCCTGGATCGGGTACGGCGGCGCCCGCGCGCGCGGCAGGGTTGCGCAGTCGCGCCGCGTGAACGAGAGTACTCGGTGCATCCTGCACGTCTTTCGGGAGGGACCGTGAACGCGCCGATCGCCGAGGTACTCGTCGGGAGCGACGAACTGGCCGCCAAAGTGGACGAGCTCGCCGCGCGCATCTCAGCCGACTACGCGGGCGAGGAGATCCTGCTCGTCGGCGTGCTCAAGGGCGCCGTGTTCTTCATGGCCGATCTGGCGCGCCGCATCAAGACGCCGGTGGCGCTCGACTTCATGGCCGTTTCCAGCTACGGCTCGTCCACCGACTCGTCCGGCGTGGTGCGCATCCTCAAGGACCTCGACCTGGAGATCGCCGGGCGGCACGTGCTGATCGTCGAGGACATCATCGACTCGGGCCTCACGCTGAGCTACCTGCTCAAGAACCTGCGCAGCCGCAAGCCCGCCTCGCTCGAGGTCTGCGCGCTGCTCACCAAGCCGTCCCGGCGCCGCACGGAGATCCCGTGCAAGTACGTCGGCTTCGAGATCCCCGACAAGTTCGTGGTCGGCTACGGCCTCGACCTGGCCGACCACTTCCGGACGCTCGATTTCATCGGCGTCCTCACCCCCGAGGCGGCGGCCGACATCATGGACCAGGCAGGCTCGCTGCTGTAGCCGCCGGGGTTCTTTGCCGCCACCCGGCGGGTATGCTACTCTCGCCAGACGGGCATTTGCAGGCACAAACCGCTTGCCGCTGAGCGGCCGGCGCCACTCCACCGAGAAGGATCCACGTGAGCAGATTCATCCGCAGCGCCCTGTTTCCCATCCTCATCGTCATCATCGTGGCGATGTTCATCCAGTACGTCATCTCCAACAACAACAAGGGCAACGCGCAGGCCAAGCCGATCTACTCGGCGCCGGGGACCGCCAGCCTCTCCGTGCTCAACAGCGACCTGCAGAACGATTTCATCAAGAGCGTCGTCATCGACCCGTCGAGCAGCAAGGCGGAGGTCACGCAGACGGGCGGCATCCAGTACTTCGTCGTCCAGGGCATCTCCAACCCCGCCGCCCTCGAGCAGCAGATCAAGACGGCGCACCCCAAGGTGACGGTGAGCACGGGCACCGTCACGCCCCCGTCGACGGTCCAGCCGAGCTTCACCAACGACGTCATCAACCGCAGGGTCGCCAACGCCGTGCTCAACGTCAAGGACCAGACGCTGGCGGTGACGCTCCAGAAGGACGCCAGCGGCAAACAGGCGCAGTACACCGTCGCCTACACCGATCCGGCCTCCACCACGGCGCTGCTCGACCAGTACAACGTGGCCTACGACGCCACGAGTCCGAAGTCGGCGTGGTGGTCCGGAGCGCTCGCCTTCATCCTGCCGTTCATCCTCATCATCGGGCTGTGGATCTTCATGATGAACCAGATGCAGGGCGGCGGCTCCAAGGTCATGAGCTTCGGCAAGGGGCGCGCCAAGCGCGTCAGCGTCGACTCGCCGAAGGTGACGTTCAAGGACGTCGCCGGGGCGGACGAAGCCGTCGAGGAACTGCACGAGATCAAGGAGTTCCTCGAGAACCCCAAGAAGTTCCAGCAGCTCGGGGCGCGCATCCCCAAGGGCGTG
>Ga0075520_1000503_pt1 | contig 17218 bp, 12 predicted proteins | sample NGEPerB_FD_75100 | JGI IMG/M metagenome (GOLD analysis project Ga0075520, IMG submission 75100) | Arctic peat soil microbial communities from the Barrow Environmental Observatory site, Barrow, Alaska, USA - NGEE PermafrostAB12-B | ecosystem: Environmental > Terrestrial > Soil > Wetlands > Peat ... | reverse complement strand
GCATTGAAGAGCCGCCTGAGGACTTCCTCGACCGCAATCCTAGACACGTACCCTCCCTGCAAGCACTCTCGGATTTTGCACAAAGTCAACAAGACCTGGACACGGCAGCCCTAGCGTCCGCTGTGATAATCTGCCTGGAAAGCGGGCGTCCAGAAGATGAAGCACGGTCTGCAGGGCTCGTGACCGACGGGTTGCCCCTCGCGCAGCGCACGCTCAATGATCAAGATTTCGAAGAGATACTGTTGGCGAAGCTGGCGGACGTTTCGATGCTAAGGACACTTGGAAAACTGACGCAGGTGGCCAAAGAGGCCGGGCTAGCATCCGATTCTGGCAGCGAAAGCCTTCCGAAAGATGCGACCGTGCTCGACCCTGTGTTAAGCACTGCTACCCTTGCGCGAAGCCTTGCCTGGGCGGCAAAGTTCGTTGGTGTCGACACGCCCGAGCTTGTTGTGCTTCCGGAATTGCCGACCCATTTGGAATTAGCGGTTACCGAAGGAGCCCGCCTCTTAATCTCGAAACAGCTTGGCACCGGGTTAAATTTATCGCAGTGGGCCTTTCTAGGGTCGCGTCACTTGACCATGTTGCGCCCCGAGCTCATCTGGCGGGCAGCGTTAGATACCCCGGAACGGTTAATGTCCGTCATTGGTTACTGCGTCCGTTACGCGCAGCAAGGGGGCGACTTCATTAAGTCTGTCGACGAATCGGAGCGAAAAGTCGCCAAGCGTTTTCTCGCGCAACTTGAGACTGACGACCTGCTTGCGGGGCAGGTTACGCAGGTTTTCTGTGACATCATCGCGGATCGTGCGGAGTGGGCTACGATTGCTACACAATACTTGAACGCAGCGGATCGCGTGCTGCTGCGCGGGGGTTTACTGGCCTGCGCAAACCCCGCGGCGGCGTGGCAGCTTACCCAGCAATATCCGCTTAAGAGTCTTTTGTCCGTCGAAGAGCAACTCGATGAAATTGCACGATTTGCCATAAGTGATGGCCACCTAGCGCTGAGAAAGTCGCTCGGGCTCGCCCTGAGCGTGCCGGAAGTTGCATCGTAAATGAGCACTAACTACGCGATGCAATAGTAAAGGCTGCCAGGGCCGCTGCGCTGGCAACATAAACTGCCACCGTTTCGGGGGAGCGACTTGCGGCACAAACCGTGCAGTCACCAATCGAGCTTGCCGCTCCGTAACCAATAAGCCCCGCTGCGCTGCCAAAGAAACCAGTGATTCCCAAGCGGAAAAGGCCACCCGGGCGGGAGCGTGACTGGATAGGCGCACTTTCTGCGTTGCGCTCTGCACTTGCCGAAGGCTTCACGATGCTCAAGCCAGGGCTACGCTACGAAGACCATCGTAGTTTCACTATGACTCAAGATTCCATTACGTAGGTAATGGGGCTCGCGACCCCGATTGCGCATTAATACTGGAACGAACTGCCTCCAATGAATTCCCGAAGAATCGAAGTGGGAGGCACTCTGTCGGGATAGAGAGCAACAAAGCGATCGACCAGGCCGAGGAGGCGAAACGCGGTCAGCCAGGCACGATCGCTCCTTGGTACTTCGAGCAAGTAGCGTTCTGCATAGACTTTGAGCACGGCAATCTCGTAGATAAGGGATGCGTCGAATACAGCGTCGGCATGATGCTGAAATGGGAATATGTGCTTGCGCTCCCCTGCGCGCACGCTGTCCCAGCGCTGGATGGTGTCCGCTGCGTTGTAACCCCGCGAATGACGGTCGCGAACGATACGACGAAGTAGTCGCACGTCCGAGGCGTGAAGCCGAGTCACTCGGTCAAAGGGCAGTTGCGCTAGCGGGCAGATGAACACTCGATAGGCTTCATCCTTACCTAACTGGGCCAAGAGTGAGGGGTTCAGGCCATGTATGCCCTCCAACATGAGCACGCTGTGGTGATCCATCTTCAATTCAGGGCCGCCCGTCGGATCGCTCTTGCCTCGTTTGAAGTCGTAATGTGCCGTGGTCACCGTCTCACTTCGGAGCAGCCTTGCCAATTGCTCCTGCAGCACCTCCAAACGCAACGCCTCGAGAGCTTCAAAATCAAATTCTCCCTTGTCATCACGGGGCGTCAGTTCCCGATCGCAGTAGTAATTATCGAGCGATATGGCAATCGGGTTCATCCCCAAGACTTGCAATTGCACCCGCAGCCGTTTGATAAACGTTGTCTTTCCAGAACTCGACGGACCCGCAATACACACGATGCGTGCGGCCTTGCCTCGGCCGTGTACGTCATCGGCAATTCGACTGATGCGCTTTTCGTGAAAGCCCTCACTGACGTTGATGAGTTCCCCCACGTGGCCGGTAATGCATGCGCGATTAAATGCGCCAACACTGCGCGTATCCAGCGTTTCCAGCCAGCGGTCCTGCTGTTGTGTCATCGAAATCGTCTGGCGCGATACCGCGAGCGCCTCTTCGTTGCTCACAGTGCCCGAAGCGTCCACCGAGTATCGAAAGGGTTCGGCGTCTTCCATCGTGGGCACTCGTGCATCCGGCCCCAATTGTTCTGCGCGGATGATAGGCGGCGCTTTGTCGGTGTTTTTGCTCGCGCGAGGGTGCGACTTCTTCCCATTGCCGTAGAGCAACAAAAGTCCTCCACGGTCGGCCAAGATACGCGACCCGCTTGCCATGCGGGTGCTCGGGAGCAGCGGCATCATGATGTGCGCATAGACGCGTCCGTATGTGGCCAAAGGCACCACTGCATCTCGCCAAGTGGCGAGCAATTCTACAGTGTCTGACCAACCGACGCGACGAAAGTACTCCACGGCCTCTGTTACACCGACGCCTATTTCGACTAAGGGACGATCTTCGAGTACCAGCTCAAGCATGGTTTGGTGCAATTTCAGCGCAAGTTCCTCGGCGCGTTGCTTGTACCCAAGGCCCACGAGCACGCGGCGCCCAAAACCCACGGAATGAGCGAGGCGGATATCGGAATCGGGCGCTACGCGTTGTGCGGCCTCTAGCAACAGCAGCGCCTGAGACAGTCGATAAATTCGCGTACCTTCAAATGAGTCCAATATGATGGGCTCGACTTCGGCATCCCAAGACACTCGGGTTGTCAGTGACATGGGGCGGCGTCCAAGCAGTGCAGCGACGACAGGGCTACCGTTGATTTCTGGCGGCAAAACGTTTACCAGTGCGGTGCCGGGCTCCGCCGTAATGCGCTCATCGCCGACGCGGAGTACGACGCGTGTCGGACGAGGTAGCAAGGACGGAGGAGACGAGTCAGTCGCTGATTGCAGAGCCGAAGGTCGAAGGGTCGCTGGTAAGTCGGACATCGTCCTTGGACGGAACAACGGCCGCACCCGTAGGTCAAGCCGCAAATCTTCGGATTGTGTGCCGTCACGCCAAAGAAGAACTTCCAAACACTGCGAGCCTTGCCGATTTGGATTCGAGCTATGGGAATAGCGTCGGGCAATGGGCCAGGCTCCTGGGCGATATCGACTCAATCCGTGGGGCCCTGCAATATTTCGAGTGGCGGAAAGCGGTCAAATCGCTATTGACTGCGCGCCGTGCAAAAAAGGCAAACCTTAGCGTGGATAGCCTTTGCCGCGGTTTGCTTCTTTTGGGGCACTACGGCCCCTGCGATTCGTTTCTCGGTTCGCTACATTCCGCCGTTGCTGCTGTCCGGTGTTCGATTCGCACTGGCCGGGACCTTGTTGTTGACCGTACTCGTGGCGATCGGCAGGGGTCCCGAGCAATGGAGTGTGGCACTTTGGCGCTCCGTGCCCGGTGCGCTGTCCCTGGCCTTGGCCAACGCCCTGACTTGTGCCGGTTTCGTTACGGTGCCAAGCGGCAAAGGGGCTGTGCTGTTGGCAATGACCGCGCTGCTGATGACAATCATCGATAGTTTGTGGCCATCGAGTAAAAGGCGAGCGTCCCTTCTCACCTGGTTAGGTTTGCTCTTGGGGTTAGGTGGAGTGATTCTGCTCTTGGACTCACCGCACTCTCATCTGGGGTCGTCCGTGGGTACAGTGATTCTCCTCGTGTCGTCCTTCAGCTGGGCAATGGGATCAGTGTGGCAGTCGCGACACCCTACCCACCTGTCTCCCATCCTTGAAGCAGCACTGCAGATGTTAATCGCTTCCGTCGTTCTTCTGCCCGCCGCCTTTCTGCTCGGCGAACGTTGGAAGGCCAACGTGCCGACGCCCGCGTGGCTTGCATTCATCTTCTTGGTGCTCACCGGCTCGCTGATTGGTTATGTATCTTTTGTCTACATACTCCGAAATCTGCCGCCCAAGGTTGTTGGCCTTTACACCTACGTTAATCCTGTCGTTGCGACCTGGGCTGGCTGGTGGTGGCTGCATGAACAAGTGGGCCCTCGATTTTGGGGTGCTTCAGCGGTTATCCTGGGCTCGGTCGCAATGGTCCGCTTCGCGGAAAGTCGGGGGTCGAGCAGGTCGCGGGCGGACTCAGCCGTGGACGCGACGCTGCCGCCACTGGAACCGCTGGCATAGGGTAGGGTAATGAGGCCAATGAACCCTGCCGTTTGCTTCAGGCCCGGCCCTGCGATAAAGTAACTAGTTCTTGTTCCCAGATTAGGACGAAAAAATCATGAAGCACTCGACTACAACGGGGCATAGCTTTGCATTCTTTGGCACCTTTGGACTGACGCTCGCAGGCATTGCCTGCAGCGCGACGCCGATAAGCTCATCGACGGGGCTAAACGGAAACGGCGCGGCTGGCTTCGCGAACAGCGGTCAAGGTGGAGGGGGCACCCTGTTTAACACAGATTCAGGCAATCCGAACAATGGTGGCGCCGGAAACACGAACAATGTCGTGCAGCAAGACGGATCCTTCTTGCTGCACGGCATTATACGTGATTTTCACAAGACATATCCGGACATGGAACCCTGCCTAAATGTGCCGGGCAAACTTTGCGACAGTGGTCACGTCGAGCAAAACCCGACCGTCTCGGATCCGGCAGAAAACTGCGGCGCCGGTACCGCATATCCCAACAGTTGTTTTATCGCCACAACGATTGGTACAGACTCAAAGCCGGTTTATGTAGGCAAGGCCGGAGGAACGGTAACGACCACAAATGCAAATGACTTCTATTATTGGTTCCGCACGGCCGATCCGAGCGCGAACATCAATATGGAAGCCCCGTTTGCGCTTCCGTTAGGTGCAAACAAAGACGCCAACGGTAACCCGACCGGAGAATACTCATACATCAATGATTTCTTCTTCCCGATTGACGGGCAACTCTTTGGAAACGAAGGTGATACCGATCAAGCCGTCGTTAACCCCAAACCGCACAACTATCACTTCACAACCGAGTTTCATCTGATGTTTACTTACCACACTGGGCAATCGTTTTATTTCAAGGGGGACGACGATCTTTGGGTATTTATTGACGGCAAACTGGCCGTGGACCGTAGCGGAATTCACGGGGCACAAGACGCCACACTTAAACTTGATGATCTAGGCCTAGTTGACGCGCACGATTATCAATTCGACCTATTTTATTGCGAGCGTCACGTGACGTTGTCAGAAATCGCAATCACCACGTCAATGCAGTTTATAGATAAGCCTGCGATCAACTAGTTCGAGGAACCGGTCCAGTATCGATGCTGTTGCGAATTGTAGTACTTCTTTTGCAAAACGCGCCACCAGGGCTGAAATGCCCAAGGTCCGTGGTATCATTAGGTTTATGCTACGGCGCTCAACAATCATTTGCTCTCTATCTAGCCTATTCCTGCTGATTGGCTGTGACACCCCGCTAAAGACGGAACCGCTTTTGCCGGACAGTGGCAGCAGCGTACAAGGGAATCCCACGCCCAATCCACTCATCACAGAAACGTCGGAAGACCCTCCCGGCGCTGTCGAAATGAACCCACCGACCGCGGCGGATGCGGACGCCAAGCAGCAATTGAAGCTGATCTCGCACGGCATGAATGTGGGCAATTTTCTCGACGGCCAGCCGCTTGAGACCTCGTGGACGGGTGCCAGTCTGCACGGTTGGTACTTCCAGGCCATCAAAGAGGCTGGTTTCGACCATGTCCGCATTCCGGTACGGTGGAATATTCACGCGGGTGCAGCGCCCGACTACACAATTGACGCAACATTCATGGCGCGCGTAGACTGGGCAGTTGCGCATACGTTGACCCGCGGTATGGCGGCAGTGCTCGATATTCACCATTACGACGAGTATTATAAGAACCCAGCGGCAGAGCACGATAAGTTCATTGCCCTCTGGAAGCAGATAGCCCAGCACTATCAAAACTATCCAAAGCAGCTCATCTTCGAATTGCTGAACGAACCTCAGGGAAGTGTTAGTGCCGCCACTTGGAATGCCGACCTAACCGCCGCGGCCAGCGAAATTCGCGTAACCAATCCCAACCGGACGTTGATGGTAGGTGGAGTGAATTATAACAATTATTCCCAGCTTACTGGCAATCTGGTGACGTTCCCCGCCGGCGACAAGAATGTCATTGCGACTTACCACTATTACAATCCCTACTGTTTTACGATTCCGCCTCAAACCTGGGACTGCCCTGTCAACCATAGGGTGGGGACGCAAGTCGTGAAATGGCCAGTCCTGTTCCCCGACGACTTCCCCGGCGATGCTGGAGCTGCGGAAGCGGACTCGAACGAAGCGTCGATTGACAATGCATTCAGCCAGGTATCCGCCTGGTCTCAGGCATCGGGCATTCCCGTCTACGTGGGCGAATTCGGGGCCGACACGGTCAATCGCGATGTCAAATCACGTGCCGCATACATTGGATTCATAGTGCAAGAGTCAGAGAAGTACGGATTCGGATGGGCGAATTGGAGTTTCATATCCACGTTTGCCGCTTGGAACGGCACCGTTGGCTGGTATCCAGAAGTCATCCAAGCGCTTACTGGATACGTGCCGCCGGCGAACTGAGAGCGCGTTTCACCGCCTCCCGCGCAAACGGAGGCGTGGGTCGTCGGGTCTCAGCTTGAAAAGTCGACTTAAGTTCAACGAGTTTTGCGCGTTCAGCAGGCCAGTCGCTAGCGCCGGGCTTTATATTCCGGATTTGCGTAAAAACTACCCCTCGGGGCCATTTCACCCTCTTTGCACTGATAGGCTTGATTCGCGCTGCTTAGCGTGGTTCAGCGTATTGGCGGTCAATGGGTTGCGCAAAGATTTCGCGTTTGCTTGCTTGGATACGCGTTGACGTAGCAGTTGCCAACAGTCTTACTTATGTCAAGCGCCGCAAGCGATTCGTGCGCTGTTCGGCGACTCGTAACGAACTCGCCTCTCGGAAGGGCCGGAAGTATGTCATCCTTCAACATACTACCTAAAGCAAAATTCGGAGACTGGGTCAGTTGGCTCACGGAGCGCTATCGTGTTTTTGGGCCGAAGCCTACCGAAGGTCAGTACACCTTTAGCGTTATTAAGTCTGCCGACGACATCGATTTCAACTATACACAGACAATTTTATCTCCCAAGAAATGCATAGTTCCGCAGCGAGAACTGCTCTACAGCTATGAAACGAGCGGAATGCGTGTACACGCGGTCATCGAGTCGTTGCCGACCGTCATATTGGGCGTTCATACCTGCGACCAGCATGCGATTCGCTTGTTCGATCGGATCTTTTCCCACAGCTTTACCGACCAGCATTATCGGTCGCAACGCGAAAATACGCTCATTGTCGGGCTAGAGTGTCTGCGCTCCTGCAGTGAGCAATCATTCTGCCGCAGCATGGGTACGACCAGCCCCGCCACCGATGTGTTCGATCTGCACATGATTGACCTTGGTGAAGAGTACTGCGTGGAGATTGGCTCGGCACGAGGCCGGCAACTCGTGGCGGAATTCCGCGGCATGTTCGTGGCCAGCGACGCTGACCTTGAACATCGAAATACTGTGTTGCGCAATAAATGGGATAGTTTTCCTTACCGGTTAGATTGCGACGTAACGGACCTTCCGGAGCTAGTTGACGGCGCTTTGGAAAGCAGCCATTGGCAGGAACTCGGCGACATTTGCTTGGCCTGCGGTATGTGCACGCAGGTGTGCCCGACCTGTTACTGCTTCAATATCGAGGACCACGTCGACCTTCGGTTGCAACGCGGCAGTCGCTATCGATCTTGGGATTCTTGCCAAATAAACGAATTTGCCATGGTAGCCGGTGGCCATAATTTCCGCCAAAAACGCGCGGCACGTCAGCGTCACCGGTTCATGCGCAAAGCCAAGTACCAGTACGATGCCAATGACATGGTGGGTTGTGTTGGCTGCGGACGTTGTGCCACAGCGTGTCTGGTGCACATTGCTCCGATCACGACATTCAATGAACTGTGGCGCCGCAAGCACGTTGCTGAAGCTCAGGAAGCGAAAGTTCAGCCATGAAGACGCTGCTTGAGGAGGTTCGAAACAAGGAATCGATATACGTGCCGGTGCCGGCCCGCATCGTCAAGGTCGAGTCAATTACGGAACTCGAAAAACTGTTCACCTTGGCTCTGCCCAACGATTTGAGATTACAGCACGAGCCCGGACAATTCGTCCAATTAACCGTGTTCGGAGTCGGTGAGGCACCCATAAGCATTACGTCATCTCCAAGTCGTAGTCAGGGAACTTTTGAGCTTGCGATTCGAAAAGTCGGCGACTTAACCAATGTCATTCATGGTTTGACGCCCGGACGTATTGTAGGAGTTCGAGGTCCTTTTGGTCGCGGCTTTCCGCTTGCGCGATTTCGGGGCAAAGACCTGCTTCTCGTTGCCGGTGGTTGCGGTATGGCGCCACTGCGTTCACTCATCAATCAAGTGCTCGATGAACGTGGCAACTACGGGAAAGTCCAGATCTTATATGGTGTGAAGTCACCCGCGGAGTTCATGTTTAAAGAAGAACTTCGTCGGTGGGCCCAGCGCAGCGATGTTGAGTTGCACCTTACAGTCGATGCTCCGGATCTGGGGTGGAATGCCTGCGTCGGTTATGTCGCGAGCCTGTTCCCTGAGGTGAAAGTCGACCCGCGCAATACTGTTGCGGCCATTATCGGACCTCCAGTTATGTACAAGTCCGTGATTGCTCAGTGCAAAGCCAAGGGCATTGCAGACGGCAATTTATGGGTCAGCTTCGAACGACGCATGCGCTGTGGAGTTGGCAAATGTGGTCATTGTCAAATGAATCACATCTATACCTGCCAGCGTGGGCCGGCATTCATGTACACGGAAATCAAAGGACTCGAGGAGGCTTTCGTATGAATGATGTCCAACCTCCCAAGCCCCGTGTTGCCTTTTTCGATTTTACCAGTTGTGAAGGCTGCCAGTTAACCGTGTTAGACTCACTCCAGACGCACCCAGAATTGCTCGACGTGATTGATATAGTCGAATTTCGCGAGGCTCTGACGGGTCATGCGGACCGTTACGATATTGCCTTCATCGAAGGCTCGTGTACCCGTGCCAGTGATGAAGAGCGACTGGCTGCAATCAGGGCGCGTGCCGCTGTTGTCGTGGCGCTCGGCTCTTGCGCCCATATCGCGGGAATTAATGCGATTCGCAATCGCGCGCCGCTTGAAGAGGTTCGCAATGTCGTATACGGCACTGAGGCCTATCGATTCGATACGTATCCAGCAAGACCGATTAGCGCGGTTATCCCCGTGGACTATTCGGTGCCGGGTTGTCCCATTAACCCCGAAGAATTCCTAAGTATCGTAACGGTGTTGCTGCAAGGCCGCAGCCCAGAATTGCCGGATTATCCTGTATGCATCGAATGCAAAGTGCGTGAAACCGTATGCGTCTATCAACGGGGGCGCACCTGCCTCGGGCCAATCACTCGCGCCGGTTGCGAAGCGATTTGCCCCGCGCGCGGCTACGAATGCGTGGGGTGCCGCGGGCTCATCTCGAATCCAAATCTTGAATCTCTAGAACAAGTGATGGCCGAACATGGTCTCGGGCCTGACGACGTGCGTTGCAGACTAGATATGTTCCTGTCTTGGGAATTGCAGAGTCGGCGCGCCAAGGAGGTCAATCGTGACTAATCTGCAGGTCAATCTGCACCATGTGACGCGCGTAGAGGGACATGGCAACATTGTAATTGACGTTAAAGGCGGTCGTCTGGAGTCCTGCCGCTTCGACGTTGTCGAAACCCCGAGATTTTTCGAGGCAATGTTACGGGGCCGGCCCTATCAGGACGCTTCCCACATTACTTCGCGCATTTGCGGCATTTGCGCGGTAGGGCACGCCACGACGTCATTGCGAGCGACGGAGAACGCCTTAGGCATTGTTCCAAGTGAACAGACGGTACAGCTACGAAAACTCAATTTCTTCGGCGAGATTTTGGACAGCCATGTATTGCACGTCATGATGTTGGTGGCGCCGGACCTGCTCGGGGTGGGCAGCATCATCCCATTGGCGCGGACGGCTCCGGCGGTAGTTCTCCGCGCGCTGCGTATGAAAAAGCTGGCCGGTGACTTGTGTCGCACTTTGTGCGGACGTCATACGCATCCCCTGTCATTGATGGTCGGGGGATTTGCCCAATTCCCGCAGCTTGACGAACTGACGCAACTTCGTGTCCGCCTTGAGGCCGTGCGCGAAGACGTCAATGACACAGTAGAATTGCTTAGTGGTCTGACATTTCCAGAATTCGAGCGTGACACCGAGTACTTGGCACTGTACCGGCCGGATGAGTACACCTTCATCGACGGCCAGTTGCGAAGTAGTGACGGGGGTGTTTGGCCGGCAAGCGAATACCGCCAGCTTACTAATGAGTATGTCGTTCCGCATTCCAGCGCCAAGCACACGCGCCACCTGCGGGAGTCATACATGGTGGGCGCATTGGCCCGATTCAACTTGAATCATAGCCAGCTTAGCCCTTGGGCGAAGGAGGCAGCTGCCACCTTGGGGCTCAAACCCAAGTGTACGAATCCATATCTCAATACTGTGGCACAGCTCGTAGAAATTGTGCATGTTGTGCAGGCTTCAATCGAGACACTGGACGAACTGCTGCAGCGTGGGATACAGCACGAAGCGCCTGTCGCGCCTGCCCGCCTGTCAGGCGAGGGCGTCGGCGTCTGCGAAGTGCCGCGGGGTGTCCTGTTTCACCGCTATGTTATCGATGAAGGCCGTATCACGGCGGCCGATTGCGTCATCCCAACCGGACAAAATTTGGCCAATATTGAGGCGGACATGCGGGCGCTCGTTCCTGCGATTCTGGATCGGCCCCGTGAAGACGTTGTTCTACAGCTGGAAATGCTAGTTCGCGCCTACGACCCCTGTATTTCATGTTCAACTCACCTCGTTGATGTCAAATTTCTCGAGTGATGCGTACGTTAGTTCTCGCTCTGGGCAATCCACTCCGTGGTGATGATGGAGTGGCAAGGGCAGTACTCGAAGGGCTCGGACAGCTAGATCTTGGACCGGCAGTCTCCCTAGTCGACGGGGGTACGGCGGGACTGCACACCGTCCTGTCAATCCAGGGTTGGCCGCGAGTAATTATCATTGATGCCGCGGACTTTGGCGCTGAGCCTGGAACCTTTCGACGTTTGGATATCGTCGCCCAGGACGTCGAGTCCCTCCAAGTGCTCTCAGATTCACTTCACTCGGCAGGCTTGTTGGAGGCACTGGCTTTGGCGGCAGCTTTGGGTGAGTTCCCGCCGCAGGTGACGCTGCTTGGCGTGCAGCCTCGGTCGTTGGACTACACGACGGAGCTCAGCGACGAGGTTCGCGCGGCCATTCCCGCGGTCGTTAGCGCGGTCATTCACGCCGTCGCCGAATAGCGGCGATTTACGGCCAATGTTGGCGATGATTGCACACAATCCCAACGCGGGCCCATTCGTGCTACGCATCGTACCCAATGCGATACAGAAATGCGCTACTGCCGACTACGAAAGAAGCCCCTGCGGATGCCACCAGCGTAAGCCATATCTTGCTCCTGCGTGGGGGGTACGTGCGTCGATTGGGGGCTGGCATTTATAGCTTTCTTCCACTAGGGGTGCGGGTGCTAGCAAAAATTCAAGGCATTGTTCGCGCGGAGATGAATCGAGCTGGCGCTCAAGAAGTCTTGCTCCCTGCGTTGCTTCCTGCTGATCTGTTCCGGGAGACCGGGCGCTGGGATCTTTTCGGTGAAACGTTGTTGCGTCTCAAAGACCGCAAGGGAGGCGACTACCATTTGGGGCCAACGCATGAAGAAATCATTACCGACATGGTGCGCCACGAAGTCAAAAGCTACCGCGACGTGCCTCTGAATTTGTACCAGATCCAAATGAAGTTTCGCGATGAACCGCGCCCCCGCGGCGGGCTGCTACGTTGTCGCGAGTTCATCATGAAGGATGCCTATTCATTTGACGTTGACGAAGCCTCAGCCCGTCAAAGCTACGAGCGTATGCGCATCGCTTATTTGAAGATATTTGACGGACTGGGTCTGCGCTACCGAATGGTCAGCGCCGACTCGGGCGCGATGGGCGGTTCGGGTAGTGCGGAATTTCAGGTGTTGGTGCAGAGCGGGGAAGATATTATTGCCGCCTGCGAAAGCTGTTCTTATGCTGCCAATCTTGAAGTGGCTCGAACACCCGCACCTGAAGCGAGCTCTCCGAGTGAATCACGTGCTTTGGAGCGTGTCGCGACGCCAGGGAAGCGGAGTATCGAAGAAGTCTCGTCGTTCCTGAAAGCGCCGGCGGAGAGTTTTCTCAAGAGCCTGGTCTATATTGCGCAAGGCGAGCCAATTTTGGCGATTGTCCGCGGTGATCACGAGCTCAATGAGGTCAAGTTGGCACGAGCGGTAGGCGTCACGGAAGTGCGCATGGCGAGCGCCGAGGACGTGCAAAAGGCTACGCGTGCCCCAGTCGGGTTCGCTGGCCCCGTCGGCTTTGGGGGCAAGATATACATCGACCCATTTGCGGCTGCGGTGGCTGACGGGGTATGCGGAGCTAACGAAGCGGGTGCCCATCTGCTACACGTGCAGTTGGGTCGAGATTTTCAAGCGAATGTCGTTGAATTACGCAATGTGAAGGCCTCGGATCCTTGCCCCGAATGTGGCAAGCCGCTCTCACTGTATCGGGGTATTGAGGCGGGTCACATCTTCCTACTTGGCACGCACTACAGCGCCAAGATGGGAGCCACATTCCTCGACGACAAGGGTGAGAGTCGCGCCCTCGTTATGGGTTGCTACGGCATCGGTGTGTCACGCCTTGTGGCAACCGCAGTCGAGCAACACCACGATGAGAACGGTATTTGTTGGCCCATGAGCATTGCTCCCTACCAGGTACACATTGTCCAGTTAGGCGCAGAACCCGAGGTAGAGGCGGCAGTTTTGCAGCTGGAACGCGAACTGCAAGAACGAGGAATCGAGGTTCTAATTGACGATCGGGAAGAACGACCGGGCGTCAAATTCAAGGACGCAGACCTCATCGGAATACCTTTACGCATTACTGTGGGCAAGAAATCCTTGGCGCAAGGCGCGGTCGAATTGAAGCCGCGATTAACCAAAGATCCGAAACAAGTTGAACTTGTCGAGTTGGCTCAATGCGCAAGCGTGGTTGTTGCCCGCGTTGAACATGAACTTAGACATTGAGCTGTACCTTCCCTTCGGGTTACGGCCAAGCTGCGGGTTTGGCGTCGTGGGCTTGACTTTCGTAGTTGCTTGCCAGTGGGCGCATCCGGTGACCGTCGTTCCGCCCTCAACTGCGCCGGCAAAATCCGTTTATGGATTATCTGAAGCCACTCGTACCAGCGGCAATGACGCGACGGCGAGTGAGCCACCGCCCGGTGTGCCCGACATCTCGCCCCCGCTCGTGTCCGTTGATAATCCTCCCGATTGGTACGATCAGCCCTTCGGAATTCCCGGGGCAAATGTGACCCTGGGTGCAATCGATCCGAAAGGTCGCTGGGTCCTGTATTGCCAAGCCGAGGTCAACTCGAATTCCGAACCCAAGGCAGAAGCACAGAAAAGTGCCAATGCGCAGTATCGGAGCGAGACGCTAAAGCCCTATTTCGCCAGCGGCAATTTTAACAATAGGAATATTGTAGCCTTGCTCGCGTCGAGTCCAAACGGTCGTTACGTCGTTATTTCTACCGAAGCGAAGGGTCCGGAGTTGCTCGACATCCAGACCTCGCATAGTGAAAGTTTGACCCCCGCCGACCTTGATCTGCGCGCGGATGTTATTCCCGGTGATTTGCGTTCGGTGGCATTCTCTCCCGACAGTTCGAAATTGGCGCTTCTGGTTCACGAAAAGCGGCCGCGCGTTATCGTGCGGGACCTGGAAAAAACATCAGTTGCTGAGGTGGCACCTGTGGGCGACTGGGTATGGCGTATTGCCTTCGACGCCTCGGGGCAATTTGTCGTTTTGAAGGAGATTCTGGAAGATAGCAATAAGAACGGTCGCTTCGATTGGCCCGTACCCGAGCGGAAATTGAGCGAAACTAGATGTACAACGCCAATCCCCGCTCATGCCGCCTGGTTGCCCGGCGGCGATGAAGCACAGGTAACCATTGCGTCCGTTGGCGGGGGAACTGCGCGTGCTGTGCCGGGTTTTCTCACAAGCCTTGGAGCAAGTCTCATCACAAAACGCACCAGCGGCGAGCTTTCCGCCGCGGAAGGGTCGCGCACAAAAACAATAAGTAGCACCGATTGCCAGGCGAACATTATTGCTCTAGCCCCTCAGTACGGCCGTATTCTTACCGGTTGTCGCGACTCGAGAGGTCGATCTAACGTCGAATTGGATTCCCTCGACTCCTATCAACAACTAAGCTTTGACGTCCCTTCTTCAAGCGTCGATTGGACTTATCCGCAGCGCACTCGATACGTGGTGCTCTACTCTGGAGTACACAGCTATATTGTCGACATTGCGGCAGCTGAGCTCATCGGGCTCGAAGAGCGAGACCAAGTCCTAGCCGAGGGCAAATTGGGTCTCTTGCTGCGTCGCGGCTCCACGATCATGTTGTACGACCCAGCTTCCGGTGCAAAGAAACACCTGCTGGAAGACGTGCGGCCGGGTACTCGCGTTGTAATGGGCGAAGGGACAGTTCTTGTAGGGCAATCTGTCATTAGCGCCGACCAGGGACGGGTGCTGGGGACGGTATCGAATCCAGTACTAGCGTTGGCATCCACCGGCTGCGCACTCGCGGCACTCGGCGGTGCTCCTGACGCTCGCCGATTCGCGAGGGGGCCGTTGACTTGGACATGTCCTAGCCCCAAGCCTTAGCAGCGCGTCGCCTGGCCCACGATGAAGGATGTATTCCAGGACTCACTCAGTGCTAAGCTGGCCCCGATGCGATTGACGTGGGCACTACTTGCCATAGGTTTTTCTGTTACAGCTTCCGCATTCGGTGATTCTGACCCCACACTAACGGGTCGGTGGTCGGCGGGGGTCATGCATTCGGCCTGGACTCAATCAAGTTGGGGCGATTCCTGTGGTCCAAGTCCAATAGGGGGCAGTGATGCGGGCGGTATTGTTACGGTTACACAGAATGGCTCAGAGCTGACAATATCTGGTTTGGGCCGCTCCTTTTCGTCGAATGCCTGTTGGGAACAGCAACCCGGGGTTGCAACGGTAAGTCACTCGGTCGGACACCGGCAGTGGACGACGGTCTGCCGCAGCGCCGCGACTGATCCGAGGCGAACAACAATCACGACGAACTTGGTGGCGAGCGATACGACACTAGATCTCGACGAAATTGGACGTTATGAAGTTGCCGTTGCCGGGCAGGACTGCTCGGCTAGTGTTAGGCGAACGAGGCACTTTGCACTGGTCGAGCGCGAAGGCGAAATAGCGCCGGCGAGCAGTGCGACGGGAAAACCAGCGTCAACTTGCGCGCAACCAGGGCCGGCTGCGCGACTAGAAGCCTCCCCATTGTACAAATTGTTGCGGCCCGGCGAGCAGTTCTCATTTCACGCGAAAGTGTTCGACGAGCATGGTTGCCCACTCGCACAAAAAGTATCTTGGCGCCTGTTGAAATCATTGGCTAACGTGGATATTGATCAAACTGGGGTTCTAAGTGTCCGTGGCGACGCCGCAGAAGGCGAAGTTCAAATTAGCGCAGCGGTTGGCGAGCAGTCGATTCAGTTAAATGTGTATGTAGTATCGGCCCGTCGCTACGCGGAACTATTGACGAGTCCATCCTTCAACGACGCGGGGGAAAGCGAAGCGAGTGCCGTCAAGACTTTGGTGTCAAATTTCGTCGGAACTCGGGCCCCCCGAATCGATCCGGTTGCAAGGCGTAGGCGCACGGTTTTTGTTTGGGCGGTTACAGTACTAGCGGTATTGTTGGGGATCGGGGCGATGTTCCTGGCCAGGCGCCGGAGGCTTTGGATGTCCACCCCGCCGGGGCCTGTACCGCGCCCTCCAACTACGGCTTACAGTGCCAGTGAAGTTGCCCCCCGCCAGCCCGTAACGCTCATTTGCCCAGTTTGTGGCACCCAATACGGCCCCGAACGCCAGTTTTGCGACAAGGATGGCGCTTCACTGGTGCCTATCAACTAGAACTTTCCCAGAAAAGTGAGACAAGCCGCGGCTGGAAGTGTAAATGGCTAGGCCGGCCGCGACGGCAAACGAGAAAGTATGGCTTTCAGAAGTTGCCATTAACTGAGCATTCCGCGAAAATCAAGGAGTTCCCGAACCGTACGGGCGTTTGGTTTGCCCTGGCCCGAGGAAAACGCTTCCCATGAAAGTCAGCTGTCCCTCTTGCGACGCCAAGTACACCATCGCAGACGACAAAGTCTTAGGTAAGAAAGTTAAGGTTCGTTGCAAGACTTGCAGCACCCAGATCCTCGTTGACGGCACGTTGCCTCGAGCAGCAAATGCGACGGACGATGAAGAAGAAGAGATTCGGATCGGTGGCCCTGATGATCTTCACGGTTCCTCGCCACTCGCAGCGAATCCTCCCAATGAACCGCTTGGGTCTGATGCTTGGACGGTAAACCTGAGTGAGTCAGAAGAACGTCTGATGACCACGAAGGAAATCGTGGAAGCGTCGATTCATGGTCAACTGGGCGACGAAGTGTTTGTTTGGAAAGAGGGCAGGGACGATTGGTCACTCGTGCTGGATGTGCCGGAGCTGAAGGCTGCAATTGAAGTCGCCAAAAAGAAAGCGGCCGCCGCGGCTGCACCCAAACACTTTTCTGCCGCGAACAAGACAGCCGCCGGGAGCTCGCCGAAGGCCACGGGCGCGGTAAAATCCGTCGACAAGACGGCGAGTGGGACAAAGACGGCGCCAGCGAAACCGTCCGGGAGCGTAAAGCCCCCAGCTGCCGAGTCCCCTGCTGAAAAGCGCGGCCCCATCGTAGCGGCCCCGGGCTCTGCCCTCGCCAAGAAAATGGCG
>Ga0075520_1000500_pt1 | contig 17267 bp, 15 predicted proteins | sample NGEPerB_FD_75100 | JGI IMG/M metagenome (GOLD analysis project Ga0075520, IMG submission 75100) | Arctic peat soil microbial communities from the Barrow Environmental Observatory site, Barrow, Alaska, USA - NGEE PermafrostAB12-B | ecosystem: Environmental > Terrestrial > Soil > Wetlands > Peat ... | reverse complement strand
GTCATCGTCGAAGCCGGACGCGGCACGTGCGTTTACGTTAACCGGAACGAAGACTTTTCAGTCAACATTGACAACATTATTGCAGCGCTCAAAGACAACACAAAGCTGATTTTTATTTGTGCTCCGAACAATCCGACTGGAAACGCGATTGAAAAAACTGCTCTAAAGAGCCTTTTAAGATCGACTGAGGCCTTAGTAGTACTTGACGAAGCCTACGCGGAGTTTACGACTGAGAGTCACGCTGATCTTGTGAATAACTTTGACAACTTGGCGGTCTGCAGAACGTTTTCAAAAGCGTTTGGATTAGCAGGGCTGCGTCTCGGCTATGCCGTGCTTGATTGCGACTTAGCGCGCGACTACGACCAACGTATGCTTGCATTTTCGGTGAATCAGCTCGCGGTCGAGGGGGGGGTAGCAGCACTGTCAGATAGTGCTTTTTTGGAGCGTACGGTGTCTATGGTAACACAAGGCCGACAGTACTTCCGCGAGAAGCTCCCTTTCAAGACGTACCCCACCGAAGCTAACTTTGTGTTCGTTGACGTAGCACCTTACACCGCGCAAGAGGTGTCAGAATATCTGCTGAGCCGAGGCATAATCGTTCGAAACTGCGACGCTTTTCGTGGGTGTTCCAACTCGCACATCAGAATCACAGTCGGCCAGCCATGGCAAAATACCACGGTTGTGGAAGCGCTGAATGAATTCGTAAATTCGGTTTGATGCCTTCATTTACCTATGAAAATTGCGCTCACAGGAACCCCTGGCACAGGTAAGACGACCATAAGCAATGTGCTTAAAGATGAATTTGGTCTCAAAGTCGTCGACTTGAATAAAGTGATTAGTGCCTTCCAATATTATATTGGGTGGGATGACAATCGTAACTGTGGCGTGGTCGATCTTGAGGCCCTTAGGGCGCATCCATTCGAAGACGGTCTTGTGATAGAAGGACATATTTCGCATCACCTATCAGTCGAGCGCGTTATTGTTCTTAGGACGAATCCGGCCGTGCTTCGAGGACGTTTGCAGGAAAAGGGTTTTTCAGAGAACAAGATACGCGAAAATATCGAAGCTGAAATCCTTGACGTCATCCTTATTGAAGCTCTTGGGTTGCACGGGAATAACGTATATGAAGTTGACTCGACAGGAGGATTGCGTACAACAGCGCAGCTTGTGTGGGAGATTACGCAAGGGTATACGCTAGAGCGATTCGTGGTTGGTCGATACGATTGGACGAGTTATTTGAATGACTCTTGATATATTTCGGGGACGGGTGGGGCGGATCTTGAATCCGCTCGCGTGGACGCTTTATCGGCACGGCGTAAGTGCAAATCAGCTCAGCTTGCTGTCCCTCATTTCGGCAATAGTTGCCGGAGCGGCGTTTTGTGTGAACGTGCTCCCAGTAGCGATTGTGACAATTGCGTTCAACGCCCTCTTTGACGCTCTTGACGGGTGCTTGGCGCGGAGTTCAAAAAGCGAGTCGAAGCAAGGCGATTTGATTGACCACGTTTGCGACCGGTACTCTGACATCTTCATTTTCGGCGGGATCACGATAGGTGGATACGTTGCGTGGCAGATTGGGCTCTTAGCGATTGTCGGCGTCCTAATGACAAGTTACCTTGGAACTCAGGCACAAGCGCTTGGGGTCGGTCGGGACTATCGTGGCCTTCTCGGCAGAGCTGACAGACTCGTACTAGTTTTTTTCGTGGCGCTACTTAGTCTTGGAGTCCCAGAGACGATTATCTGGTTTCCATTGTTAGGTTGGATGATGGTGTTTGTGGCTATCGTTAGCAATATCACCGCGTTACAGCGATTTTATCTCGCGTATCATGAAATTTAAAGGTACTATCGAGCAGCGAGTGTTTGTTGCGCGTTAGTATCTTTGCTTCCCGTCAGACCCATTGCGTTCACTAGAGATTTACTACTTTGCGCTCGCAAATCGATAAATAATTCGGCGCACGAGAACTAATGGACTACGCGAACATAGCTTCCAGCTGGTCTAATTGTGCCTTAGGCGTGCCCATAACTTTGCGGACGGCATCGTCGAAATCTGCGATCGTTACAGATTCGCGTTCAGCGCGGATGGCAAACATCCCGGCTTCCATCGCAATAGCTTTAATATCGGCGCCGCTAGCTCCATCAGTGAGCTTTGCAATCTTCTCAGCATCTATTTCTTGGACTAAGTTCATCCCTGCCGTGTGGATCTTGATAATTTTAACACGAGCTTCGTAGGTCGGGAGTGGGATATCTATAAGGCGATCAAAGCGTCCAGGCCTAAGCAAAGCAGGATCAAGTATGTCGCTCCTATTAGTAGCCCCGATGATCTTGACTTCGCCCCGGTTTTCAAATCCATCCATTTCGGCAAGGAGCTGCATAAGGGTCCGCTGCACTTCACGGTCTCCCGAAGTTGCGCTATCTAAACGCTTCGCTCCAATTGCGTCGAGTTCATCGATGAAAATAATACTGGGTGCCTTTTCCCTGGCCATTTCAAATAACTCGCGAACGAGGCGAGCCCCCTCACCTATATACTTCTGAACGAGCTCACTACCTACGATTCGAATGAAAACAGACTCTGTGTGCTTAGCAACTGCCTTTGCAAGAAGGGTTTTGCCAGTTCCCGGAGGTCCATAGAGAAGTACACCTTTGGGCGGGTCAATGCCTACTTGCTTAAATAACTCAGGTTTCAACAGAGGGAGTTCTACAGTCTCACGTAGTTCTTGGATCTGACTGTCAAGGCCGCCGATATCATCATAGCTTACTGTTGGCGTCTCAATGATTTCCATTCCATATACGGTCGGATCCTTTGATGGTGGCAAAGCGCCGACGATTGCAAGGGATTGCTGGTTTAGCGCCACTCTGGCACCGGCGATGAGCTCTTGTTCAATAAATTGTGAAGCATTAACCACGAACTTTGGACCGGTTGAGCTTTTAATAACGACTCGATTGTCGTCAAGAACGTCCAATACAGTCCCAACAAGCAATGGCGGACCTTTAAGTCGCTCAAGCTCACTTCTAAGTTTTCTTACTTCGCGTTCGTAGCGCACCTTCTGATTCTCAGCGGATCGCTTTTCATTTTCGACTTTTCGATTAGAATCGCGGAGCTTGAGATTGCGCTCTTCCAGTTGACGAACGCGATCTAGGAGATATTCAGAAAAGTCGTTGCCTTTCTTGTCGCTTTCGTCAAAAGAGTCTTCCAATCTCGTCTCCACCGCATGATATTTAATATTGCATGCTATATATCCTTTGTTCGGAGAAAACCATGCACTGCGAATTATGCGGGAAAGAAATCCTTGGGAAGCCTAAACGCGTTGTCGTCGAGGGAGCTGAGCTTGAAACATGTGCTGAGTGCGGAAGTTTTGGTACAGAAATTCGTCGCCCTCAAACGTTTAGCGGCCCCACGAGCAGAGTTGCGCCTCACTCCCGCACGAGGTACAGAGATATCTATCAGCAAATGGAGGGTGAACTCGATCCAGACTTCAATGACATCGTAAAAAACGCTCGAAAAAAAGCCGGGATAACGCAGGAGCAACTCGCAGCGCAGATAATGGAAAAGGCGCTTGTGATAAAGAAGATTGAGCGAAAAGAGCTAACACCAGACGATAAACTCCGAAAAAAACTCGAAAAGGCGCTAAACGTAAGTCTTGTCATCGAAATCGGGCGAGAAAAAGCACAGAGGGGTAAATCGTCCGGAAACTTGACACTCGGAGACGTAGCCGTCGTTAGGCGACGACACTGATTGTATACCGATATCCTAGGGTCTCCTGTGACACTTAATCGGATTACGACAAGCACAAAGGTTGCTGCCAACGCCATCAAGGCCGGCAAGATCGTTGCTTATCCAACCGAGACTGTCTACGGATTAGGGGCGCTAGCGCTTGAAAAGTCGACCGTCGAGAAAGTAATCGCCCTGAAACAAATGACTTTGATGAAGCCGATTTCGCTCGCTGTTTCCAATTTTAGTATGTTAGAAACCGTCGCTTTCGAAGAAGACGTTGACCTTCTCCATCAATTACTGCCGGGGCCGATTACCGTTCTTTTGCGAAAAAAGGATATCGTTCCAGACATGCTTACAGCAGGTGCCCACCTCGTTGGCATCCGATTTCCTTCACATAAGGTAGCCCGGGCCCTTATAGACTCTGTTGGGGCTCCTATCACCTCGACAAGCGCGAACGTCACAAGCGCACAACCTGCTACGTCTGCAAGAGATGTTAATATCAGCGTTAGTTGCGTAATTGATGGGGGCAAAGCGATCCTAGGTCCCTCCACGGTCGTTGATCTAGTCAATCGCGTAGTCGTGCGCCGAGGGGCGGGATACGACTTTTTACTTAAGAAGGCCAACATCCTTTGTTAGGTCTAAATGTTCGATCTTCAAGCTGTCCGATAGTCTTGCCTTTTGACTTTTCGACTGCACAAATGGGTTACCCTTGTTTAACTTCCAAGGCTTAGTATTATCCACAAATGGCTCAGTGAAGGCGAGGAAGCTTAATAACAACTAAGTGATAACCCGATTGCATGATGATGCCAAACGAGACCGTTCGCATTCGAGATTTTGTTATTACTAAAAAGAATTGGATTTTCGCGGTTGTTTCTTACGACAACGACGCTTTTATCCAAGGTTTCTTACGCTATGCGCCAGACAAAAATGGCAGTAGAGTACGTCAAGATGGCAAGCGGTTTCGCAAAGTCGACTTCGATGAGGCACGACAATTGATGCAAAAATCCTATGCATATGTGGATGGGATGTGTGCCATTCCTTATGAGGACGTTGTTGAGTTAAAGCATCCACAACAAGGTATAAAAGACTGCGATGATTCTGTTTCGAAAATCGTGGAGTTACTTGAAGGGTATGGCATACATAGACGCTACATGGGAGTAACGGGTTCTAGACTCATTGGGCTTGCTGCAGCGTCATCTGATATTGATTTCGTCATTTATGGCAAGCCTAGTTTTGAACGTGCGCGAGATGCTTTGCGCGATGCCGTAAAATGCGGATTGTTACCTATGATTGACAATCGTACGTGGCAGCAGATATACCAGAAACGTGCCCCCACTCTTACGTTCGAAGAGTTTGTATTGCACGAGCAGAGGAAATGGAATCGCGGTTTGATCGACAAGACATACTTCGATCTGTTGTTTGTGCGTGGGCTTAACGAGATAAAAACTGAACCGCAAGGTGTTGACGACGGGTTTGCAACCATCCGCGCCACTGTGACCAACGCTTGGTATGCATTCGACAGTCCTGCTATTTACGAAATCGATCATGAAACAGTAAAGAAGGTGCTTTCATATACACACACTTACGCGGGGCAAGCTAATGAGGGGGAGGTCATTGAAGCGCGTGGAGTCTGCAATGACTCGGGAGTAACACGTTTAATCGTAGGCACCACGCGCGAAGCTCGAGGCGAATGGATAAAAAGCTGTTCGCTGCTGCGCACGCAAAAACATAGTGCAGGATGAGCCGAGTGGACTGCTAGGAAACCCCTAGGTGAACTAATTGCAGTTAAAGCTTCAATATGACAAAGGCACGCTCCTCATTCAGGGGGACGTACGTGTTCCGAACTCCAATTGGGATGCGCGTTCAGGTGCATACAGAGCGTTAGCATTGCATTATGTAGATATCATAGAGTACCTCGAGAATAGCCACATTAATTTCGTTGATGAAGCGCTTAAGCTGCTTCCTGTGCCGCACCTACAGCCACGCACCACTCTTCGCGACTATCAAAGAGATGCGCTGGACTCGTGGATACAAGCGGGCAAACGAGGGACAATTGTCCTTCCGACTGGCGCTGGAAAAACCATTGTCGCTGTCGGTGCAATTGGCAGGCTGCAAGTACCTACATTAGTCATTGTACCTACACTCGATCTGCTAGAGCAGTGGCGGGGTACGCTAGCAGGTGAGTTTGGCATCGAGATAGGGGCCTTTGGCGGTGGTGATAACTTGCTTAAACCGCTCACGGTTTCGACCTATAATTCAGCGTATTTGCGCGCAGTCGAGCTTGGAAATCGATTTGGATTAGTCGTCTTTGATGAGGTCCATCACCTCCCTGCTACGGGGTACCGTCATATCGCTGAAATGTTTCTCTCGCGTGCGAGACTTGGACTTACTGCAACATATGAACGTGAAGACGGACTTCACAGCGAACTCAAGCGCCTCATTGGGGGCAAAGTCTATGAGCTAACCGTACAGGACCTTGCAGAAGAACATCTTTCTGGTTATGACGTTGCACACCGCTTCGTCGACTTGGAGCCTGACGAAGCAAAGGAGTATTCGCGGTGTCATTCCATATTCACCGATTACCTTGCGCACCGTAACGTTACGCTTCGAACGCAGCACGATTTTGCTCAATTTATAAGGCGTAGCTCGTGGGATCCGGAGGGTCGAAAAGCGCTCCTAGCTCGGAATCGAGCTTTAGACATCGCTTTAAACTCACGAGCAAAAATGGAGGCGCTTAAAGAACTTCTTGTTGAGCATCCATCTGAGCAGACTATTATTTTCACTCAGCATAATAAGCTCGTTTATCGCATCGCTCGGACGTTTTTGATCCCAGCGATAACGCACACCACCTTCAAAGATGAGCGCAGGGAGACACTCAACCGGTTTCGCGATGGAGAGTACCGAATGATAGTCACCTCCAAAGTGCTCGATGAGGGCGTCGACGTTCCCGAGGCCTCGCAAGCAATCATTTTGAGTGGGACCGGCAGCTCCCGAGAATTCATTCAGCGGCTCGGGCGCGTATTGCGTAAGCGAGAGGGAAAGCGCGCAAGGCTCACCGAAATCGTCACGCGGGATACAACCGAGGCAAGGATGAGTCACCGTCGGAAGCGAAAATGGGGGAGCGCAGAGAATGCTCCCTAGCAACCTCCTCATTACGCGAACTCGCTCTGGGAAGATCAAACCGGTTTACGTCCCGATTGAAGGGCGTTACATAGAACTAGCTACGCGTTTGATCGAAACGTATGAAGCACACTTACACAAGCGCAAGGGCGAGCTAGCAGGCCGTTGTCAGCAGTTTGAGGGAAGCGGCTTTGACTATCGCTTGGTTAGGGGCTTAGTCGCATTGCTCGATCGCTCGGCAACATTTAAGCCGCATAGTTTTGTCGATCCCAAACAAGCCCGCCGTGAAGTCTTCCAAGAAGCAAATCGGTATTCGCTTGTCGGGACGGAAGCGCTGAGACAAGAGGTTATTGCTCAGGTCGCATCACGACTACACCTCTCATCATCTCAACTCGAGGCGTCGCTTTGGAGCGATTTCGAAGAAGAGCTGGTGCTAGAAAGCTTTGTCGCCCCCCTGCCGCGTGACTTGATTCAGCAGTATAACTTGAGTTTGACACAAACGTTATTGTTCAAGGCTGCCTCTTTTGAATTTATAGTCGGGAGTAACTACCAACGTATTTTCAGTCGGCTCAAGCGTTTGGGCCTCATGTACACGGTGGAACAACAAAATGCGGCTTATAATGTCGTCGTTGACGGTCCTATATCGCTTTTTAAGCTGACCGAACGATATGGCACTTCGCTTGCTAAACTGCTCCCTACGGTGGTTGAAGCTGATAACTGGCGCTTCAAAGCACAAATCGTCGGCGGGGAACGGCAAGCACCTAAGTTGCTCGAACTTGAACTTAGTGCGAAGACGGCAAGGGATCTTCTTCCGGTGCAACGTCCCCAAAAAACAGAAGAGCAATATGACAGTTCGGTTGAAGCGGCGTTCGCGCGCTCTTTTAAGGCTTTGAAGTTAGGTTGGACCCTCAAAAGAGAGCCGGAACTGTTGGTAGCCGGCCGCTATGTGTTTATCCCAGATTTTAGCTTTGAAAAGAACAATCTGAAAGCGTATCTTGAGATCGTCGGTTTTTGGACCGACGAGTATCTCAAAAAGAAAGTTTCAAAGTTGCGGGAGGTCGTCGTCGATAACTTGCTTATCGCTGTCGATCGGAGTCTCAAATGTTCCCAGTTAGAGAATGTCAAAGGCTTCGTCATCTTCTATGATAAAAAGGTGCCGGTGAAGTCGATCGTCGACTTCTTGAAGCATTTAGAGGAAACCGCCATCGTAAAGGAAGTTAAAACCATTGACGGTTCTAACCTCAATCTTGAAGGGGACGTAATCGACGTGCCTCGATTGGCCGACGAACAAGCAGTTTCAGCGGGGGCTTTAAAACGATGGTTACAGACAAATCCGGCAGCGCATTACCGTCTTATTGGCATGCAGCTGATAAGTGATGGAAAACTCAAAGAAATCACAAAAAAACTCCAAGCGGTTAATGGATGCGTACTTTCCACCGCTCTAAAGACCATTGAAGAAGAAGGAGTTTTATCACCTGAGACAACCTTGGAATCGTTAGGCTTCGTCGTTGAATGGCGCGGCCTAGATCCGGAAAACGCTACGATTAGTAAAAAATCAAGCGCGTTGCGGTAGAATTACAAGTTTTGCGAAACCGTGTCACGTTTCGCGCTCAACACGACACTTTGTGTCAAGACATCTTATTTTGGTTTTTAACTGGAGCTTAGGAAGCCCGCATTTGCAGCGCCCAATGATATTTGCGTTCATCGGCAGAAGGAATGCCGTTTTGCACCCGTCGTAGTATTTAGTGCATCCAACGATGATTCCCTTCCGGCGAACTATAGTCAGCGGACTGTGACAACGTGGGCAGACGAAGTCGCTGGTGGCAAAGTGTCGGGCGATCACGTCTTCAATACGTTCGCATTGACGGTCAATACATACATCCTCGCCTAAAAGCTGAAGCTTAAGTTTTGGCAATCCGCAGTTGCATGTAGAGTCAGCGAGATCAGCCCCACTAGGCAACTTGTAGAACGCCCCGCATTCGCACGTGATTACGTTCCCAGCGCGTTTTAACAAACCCCCGCACTTCTTACAACGCCCTACGGAACTTGTGCGCTCCTCTAAAATCGACTCGTCAGACGACTTCGCCCCATTGCTTTGCGTCGACTCACGAGCAAGTTCGTGCAGCAAATTCTGCGGCAAGCGCTCAGCCGCCTCTTCTTGGGATGCTGGAGACGGTGCTACTAGCTCGGATTCTTTTAGCTGCGGTTTATCTCTGTCGTTCGCAAGCGGCCCTACACTCGTGCGTTCAGCAGTCTTCTGAAGGTTGTCTGGCAACTCGGTGACAACGATTGTCTTCTCTCGGGTCATGGGAGGTTCAATACAATTAAGAAAGTCAACTCTTGTTCGATAGCAGACTTGCACGTTTCCTGAACCAAATACGCCGATTGGAATGGACTTGGAGTAACCCTTCGCAAGATAAAAACTGTCGCGAAACATTTTTAGGCCATTAGCGAACACGGTCACAGTCAAACGTGCGCCTCCCTGAGCGTTTGATATGGTTGCGTAACACATAGCACTTTGTCCGAATGGGACAGAGTCGGGCAACTGCATATCTACAGTGATCTTCGGCAACCGATCTATTGACCGAGCAATTCGTGTTCCAGAAACGAGTCGAGACAGTATGGCAGGGGTTAGGTCAAACGGCGACCGAACTCCTTGGCTGTGTTGTTGAGTCGCTTGTTTTATACCTACCCCATCTAGCTGAAGCAACGAGCACAGCTCTTCTGGCGCTCCATATTCGAGCCGTAGCGCGAGGATTCTGGCTCGCAAGACGGTCTCCGGTGTATTGAAACGCTCGATAAATGCTTCAAGTGCGGACAAAAGTCGGAGCGCGTTTTGTCGAATGAGCCACGCATCACTTTTTAATGCTTCGGCAATTTCTCCACGTCCAATGTAAGTATCCAAAATAGCACGCACCTTTGACTTGTGTCCTTGATAACTTGATTGTGTACGCTTTATCGCAGAGACCTCGTTTCGCCTCACGACGACGTCGGCAAATTCCTCAGCTGAGGCGACAGCGTCAAGTAGTTCCTCATCAGTCGGTGCCTCTTTTAATTGCGCGAATCCTCGAGCTGTGTTGAGACGGAGGTAGTATTTTGAGGCAAGTTTGCCGAGATCGGTTGGAAGCAGGAGACCTTCCGCCTCGACGGCAAATCCTTGGTTAATGAGAGTGTTTACGTGATCATCCAAAAGGACACTCGACTGCGGATTTTGCACATAATAAAACGTTTCGCTAAGCCATTTTTTGGCTTCCGCGCGGCTATTGATCGTGCCCATACTGATTTCTGCGTTCAGGTGCTCACTTAATGTCTTGTTTAGCTGTGAGCGTATTGGTGGGCCCTCTCGTAGCATCTCGATGAAGTCTTCCGCACGGTCGCGCGGTGCGATAATCCACCCGAACCCTCGTTCGTCGTACTGGGGCCTACCAGCTCGTCCGATCATTTGAAGGATATCGAGGGGGCTCATATCTTCGTCAATAACCTCGTTTGCTATGTCTCGAATTACGACGATTCGTGCAGGGAGGTTGACTCCCCAGGCAAGCGTTGAGGTGGAGACTAATATTTTGATGTGTCCTGCTTTAAAAGCCGCCTCTACTATGTCTCTATCTTGCTTGACAAGACCGGCGTGGTGAAAACCGATGCCGTTGCGCACAGCTTCGCTCAGGGATTTATTCTTTATTCGTGCGGCTATTTGTTCCGATTCGTGAGACGTAAGTTTCGCGCTTTTTTTCTCGAAGATTTCGACAAGTTTCGACGCTGCTTGTACCGTGTCAGATCGAGTTGCGACAAAAATAAGTGCCTGGCCGTCAAGAATATGGGGCTCTATCAACTGTACAGCCTTGTATAACCGGATGTACTTATCAACGAACTTGTTTTTACCAGGGTTGTACCGAAAGACGTCGGCTTTAAGCGGAACTGGACGGAAAGAATCGTCAAAGGTAAAGGTGTGGTCGTCGGAAGCGCCTATCCACTGGGCGACCTCGCCAACGTTAGGCATCGTTGCACTTAGCGCAACAATGCGAACTTTATCATGTCGGATTCGTTTCATTCGCGTGACCAACGCTTCAAGCACGCCTCCGCGTTCGTCTGAATCCAGAAGGTGTACCTCATCGATGATGATCACAGAGACGTCATTGACGAACTTATGAGTCGTGCTGTGCTTTCTGCTTGAAGAATCCCATTTTTCCGGGGTCGATATGATAATCTGAGCGCTTCGTGCTTTTGTAGGGTCTAGCTCTCGTTCGCCAGAAACGACGTAGACTTCGAACCCCATTGGTGTAAACAGGGTTTTCCACTCAGTTTCTTTCTCGTTTGTGAGTGCACGCAGAGGGGCCAGGTAGAGGATTTTCCCTCTTTTTGGCTTTGAGAGCTCGCGAACCATTGCAAGCTCTGCAAGAACGGTTTTTCCAGATGCAGTAGGCGCAGCCACGACGACGTTTTCATCCGAGGTAAGAAGACGGGGCAAAACGCGCGATTGCATTTCATTAAAAAACGAAAAGGGGAAGAGGGAAACAAACTGTCCGCTAATTGAATCTGCAACTGACAGCATCCTCTGGGCCTACCTCGTAACAACAGGATTCTCGCCAGACTGCTATTTTAAGCTATGTATTAGGGGGAAAAAGTAATATCGCGTCACCAGCATTTGGAAACGACAGGAAAAGTGTGTGACGATGGCGATTGAAATAAAAGGCGACAGTGTGATGCTCTCGAAAGAATGCTTCGAGGAGCAGGATTTCAGTTACTATGGCCGATTGAAAGGCGACGTTCTTGAACTATCACTTGTCGAGGCTGCTTTTCTCATTGAACGCGAGCGGCTCGACTTAGGAATCACACTCAAAGAGTTCTTCAAGGTAGCTTCCACCATTCAACCCTATTTGGATCTTAAGTACGTCGTCTACAAAGACCTGCGTGAACGTGGCTACTATGTGAAGCCCAGTGTAACCGACTTCCGATTGTATCCACGTGGCGGGAGGCCGGGCGAGGGCCCCGCGTCAGCTTACGTCTACGTGCTCTCTGAGCGCATCTCTCTTCCTTTTATGGAACTCGTGGAAAAGGTGAAACTCGCGCAAAACGTGCGGAAAAAGATGCTCCTAGCGGTTGTTGACGGGGAAAGCGATCTGACCTTTTACACAGCTAAAACTGCAAATATGCAGGGTAAGATGCCCCCACTCGGGCTTGATCTTTCTGAAGCGGATGCCACCCTGCTCGACGATCGAGTTGTGATTTGGGACGAACACGACGCCGTGCAGCTTTACCGAGCGGGTTTTTATGGAAAGCTCGTAGACGGGAAAATGTTGCAGCTCTCTCTTCTTGAGTGCGCATACCTCATGCAGCTCGGATTGCCGGTTGAGGATGGGGCTACAAACAGGCGCTTCACCACTTTGCAATTCATCCGCAGAGCCGAAGTTATTGAACCTGAATTCGCGATGAAACTAGACGTGTATAAAGATCTTAAGGATCGTGGTTTTGTCGTTAAGACTGGTTTTAAGTTTGGAAGCCATTTTAGGGCATATGAGCAAATCGAAGACGTCGATCGGATACCGCACTCAAAGTACCTCGTACACGCCCTGCCAAAAGATTTCATCGTAATGCTACCTGAAATGTCACGGGCGATTCGTCTTGCACACGGCGTTCGCAAGCGGATGATTTTTGCTTATAAAGGAAAAAAGGCCCTCGAATACCTTGATATTGGGCGGGCAAAACCATGATAAGTCTATTTGGCACCCGGTTTCGAAATGGGGCTTATAATAACGCGCTAGTGCAAAAAATTCCGTGTGATATACGGTGTCTTTATAACCGCTAATGACTATCAATAGCAGAAATAAGTAGAGGGAAGGGGCCAGAACAGGATGCCAAGCGACGAGTTTATCGTAACTCCGTGGGAAGTCGAAGGTCACGTTGACTACAACAAGCTGATAGCCCTTTTTGGAACGCAGCCCATTGACGAGGCTATTTTAGCGCGATTTAAGAAACTCACCGGTTCAATCCCGATGATGTTGCGACGGCAAGTTTTCTTCTCACATCGAGACCTCAATTGGATACTGGATCAGTACGAAGCAGGTGAGAAGTTCGCGCTCTACACTGGAAGAGGGCCTTCGGGGCAGACACATCTTGGTCATCTGATGCCGTGGATGTTCACGAAGTACTTGCAAGACGCATTTGGGGCTGAATTATACTTCCAGATGACTGACGATGAGAAATTCCTTCAGAAGGACGAGCTGAGTGCATACGCGACGCGCGGTTTTTCATATGACAACTGTCTCGATCTGATCGCGCTCGGCTTTGATCCGAAAAAGACGCGAATATTTCTCGACACTGAGTATGTAAGAACCCTATATCCAATAGCACTGGAAGTAGCGAAGCGCGTGACGTTCTCGGCAGCTCGAGCGGTTTTTGGATTCGAAACAAGCACTAACATTGGAATGGTTTTCTTTACGAGCATGCAATCGGCGCCAGCATTCTTGCCGACGATTTTGGCGGGGCATAACGTTCCTGTACTGATTCCATGCGCTATCGACCAGGACCCGCACTTTCGCATTACCCGCGACGTTGCGCAAAAAATGGGTTACTATAAGCCAGCGCTCGTATTTAGCCGCTTCTTCCCAAGCCTTTTAGGCCTTGACAAAATGTCCGCTTCGCTTCCGGAAACGAGCATTTTTACGACAGACACTCCCGAAGAGGCGAAGAAAAAAATTGCTAATGCATTTACCGGCGGGAGAACCACAGTGAAAGAACAGCAAGAACTTGGTGGTGTGCCTGACATTTGTGCAGTATATCAGTACTCGTTTTACCTGTTTGAAAAGGACGATCGAAGGGCGCTTGAGCTGCGTCAGGAGTGTTTGCAGGGGGCACGTGCTTGTGGGGAGTGCAAAAAGGAGCTGGCTGCTAAGGTTGTGCAGTTCCTAAAAAGCCATCAGATTGCGCGCGAGCGAGCACGAGATCATATAGAAGACTTCATTATTCGAGACTGTAGCGACTAAAAAACGAGCGAGTAAAACGGTAGCTCAGCTTGCTAATATAAAGCCAGCGCAGCGATTTATCTCAGCTTCTGAAGTCTGGATGCAACTAAATAGTATTATCAGCGATAACACAAATTGACTTGTCAAAACTGGGAGGCAAACAATGGAAAACCAAGAGGAAGGCAAGTTTAAACGTTTGAGAACGTTCAACGTCATTGCGGGCTTGTTCCTTCTAATTCAAGCCATTGCTATAATCTTTTTAAGCAATTCCTTTAAGCTGCCAATAAATACGTACTTTGTGCAGCTCAACGCAACCACAAAGCTTCTTTTGCCTGTCGAGAATACGATCTACCAACTTCGGGTGGGTTTACTCGTTGCATTGTTCCTGCTGATTTCGACGCTGGACCATCTCCTTGTGGCATTGCCAGGCGTAAACCGCTGGTACGTTGAAAACCTCAAGAAACACGTCAACTACGCCCGGTGGTACGACTATGCACTGAGTTCATCCATCATGATCGTAGCAATTGCCATGCTCAGCGGCGTCTCTGACATAGCTGCGCTCATCCCACTATTCGCCATCAACGCGACGATGAACCTTTTCGGGCTGATGATGGAGCTGCACAACCAGAAAACCGAAAAAACGAACTGGACGGCGTTTATATTCGGATCATTTGCCGGCCTGGTTCCGTGGATAGTGATATTCATGTACTTCATAGGGGCGACGCAAGGGTCGACCGTTCCCACATTCATCTACTACATCCTCGGGTCCTTGACGTTCTTCTTCCTGCTATTCCCCCTCAACATGTTCCTGCAGTACAAGAAGGTGAGTAAGTGGAAGGATTACCTTTACGGAGAGTATGGGTATATCGTCCTCAGTATCGTCGCAAAAACAGCACTGGCGTGGCAGGTTTTTGCCGGAACTCTAAGATAGACACACTCTGACAACTCTGGTGACAGAAATGGACATTTTGAAGATCCCCCATATGGAAAAAGAAGAGTATGACAGGCTAATAAAGGAGAACTATGTGAGTAGGATTGCCTTCAAGGGCGATTCGCATCCTTACGTAGCACCTTTTTTGTACGTTTTCGACGGGCACAACCTCTTTTTTTTGTCGACAAAATACGGAAAAAAGATCCAATACTTCAATGAGAATTCAAACGTTGCAGTTGAGATAGAACGGATAAGTCCGGACTTGTCGTCGTTCACATTTGTGACCTTGTTGGGGCGATTAGATGAAGTCACAGACATTGCCGAAGGTCGACGTGTGCGACAGCAGTTCGTTACCATGATAAAGACGCGAGGACTCTCAAGCAACGTATTCGCTGCGCTCGGCCATTCGCCGACCGAGCCTTTGGAATCCATCGTGAACGAGAATCGGAGCCTCGTATGGAAACTTGACAGGGTGAGGGAAATAGTCGCCCTAAAGAACGAATAACCCCCTTTCATACATCAGCAAACCTATTTTCAAAAGAGTACGTATAAGCTGCAAGCAGAGGCTAAATTGAACTAGGCCCAACATGTACGCTGAGCTCTGCGTTCACACAGAGCTGCTGCTAATGATCGCATAAAGGAAGCAGTTCCCGATGGGATGCATCTGCCCGAATGGAAAGACATTTTGCCCCTTCTCGTGACAAGTAATGGAAAGACAGATAGGATAGTGTAGATCTCTCATAGGATATTAGCCGTGTAAACTGATTTTAAAGAAATTGATGAAGGGACCGGTTATATCGGCTATCAGGAAGCCTTCGATATCATTGGTACTAATGTCCGGCCGTTGGGGGAGGAAGTGCTTTTCCTCGACCTGTGCAGGGCGGGTTGTTGCCGCTGACCTTGTGGCGCAGGTGAGCCATCCTTCCATTGGTGTGTCGCTCAAAGACGGCTTTGCCGTTAAGTCCACGGATGTCGTTTTCGCCAAAAGGAGCAGCCCGGTGTGCCTGAAGGTGGCCGGATCAGCATTCGCCGGTGTCAAATACGAGGGGTACGTGGAAAATGGCCGCGCAGTTGAAATATGCTCTGGTGCGTCGATACCGGACGGAGCAGATGCAGTGGTTGCAGGCGAGTTCTGCGAGGAAATGTCGTCTGGCGAAGTCTTCATAAAGTTGATGCCGGGACGGGACGGAATATAATGCGTGCCGGTGTTGAGGTGGAAGCCGGAACGACTATTGTAAGGATGGGTGAAAGGCTTTTACCCGGTCACCTGGGGCTGGCAGCAGCGGCAGGCATTAAACAGGTAATGGTTTACCGTCGGCCGCGGGTGGCGATAATCAGTATCGGTGACGAAGTTGTGGCGCCGGGTGAAAAACTGCATGTCGGCCAGCTTTATGCTAGTAATCTGGTCACGATGCAGGCCTGGTTGGTTTCTTTCGGTATTTCCTGTGTTACTTCCATAGTCACTGATAATGAAGCCGCAATCAAACAGGAACTGCAAAAGCATTTGCCTGTCGTTGATGCCATTCTGACCAGTGGAGGCGCTTGGGGGAGCGAACGTGACCTTGTCATCGGAGCATTGAACAAACTGGGCTGGCAACAGCTATTCCATTATGTGCGCATGGGGCCTGGCAAGGGCATTGCCTTCGGACGATGGGAGCAGGTGCCGGTATTTTGTCTGCCGGGCGGACCGACAAGTAATCAAATGGCCTTCCTGCAACTGGGATTGCCCGCGCTATTGCGCATTGGTGGTGAAACCAGGCATCCGCTGCAAAGTGTGCCTGCCAGGCTTACCGAAGATGTGAAAGGTCGCCATCAGGCGTGGACGGAGTTTAAAGATGCCGTCGTAAGCCTTGATGCCGGTGGTCATTATACGGCAGCGCTCTATAAAATTGTGTATGGCTTGCCGTTGTCTTTTAAGACGTCGCCTGGTTCGTGCAGGAGTACATCAGAACAGCAGTTAAAGGCAGTATAGTGCTCATCACACACCTTAGCTATAGCAGTGTCTCTTTTTCTACTAAAAGGCGTGTAGTCCCTTTTTACGAAAACTGCCTCTATATCCTCCTCAGCGATGAGACGTTCTACGACTGCCTCTGGGCGTCCACGAAATACGCATAAAAAGCCTCGTTCTGCTGCCACTTGGCGTGAAAGGTCACAGAGCGACTCGACCATAAACTGGAATGCATTGTAACTGAAGTAAGGATTTTGCGATTCCAATCTCGGATCAAAGATAAAAGCCAGTATCACTGTTTCGGAGGCTGAGGATGCCTCGATGAGTCCACTGTTGTCGCGCACGCGCAAGTCCCTTCTAAACAAGAAAAGTGACCTTCCGTACTTTTCTTTCACTACACCACCTCTCCAGCCGATTTCAGCACGTTTTTTTACGGTCTCTCTAGATGATTCGAGAACTAACAGGATAAAGACTTGGCGAACGAGGATTGCGTGTGTAATGACGAGGTCGTTCCAGCTTACACGACCTTGTATATAGGTAACAATAAATAATAACTATGTGTAGTGAGAAGGAATAGGCGTTATCTTACCGTCCTTAACG
>Ga0075520_1000499_pt1 | contig 17280 bp, 13 predicted proteins | sample NGEPerB_FD_75100 | JGI IMG/M metagenome (GOLD analysis project Ga0075520, IMG submission 75100) | Arctic peat soil microbial communities from the Barrow Environmental Observatory site, Barrow, Alaska, USA - NGEE PermafrostAB12-B | ecosystem: Environmental > Terrestrial > Soil > Wetlands > Peat ... | reverse complement strand
TCCTAAAGCTATCCCGGTTTTGGCCAAATTTCGCATTTCAAACTGAGACACTACCGACTTTTCAGTTCACCCACGGCGGGGTGGAGTCGCCGTTTTTCTTGCGCACATCGCGGGTGCTGGGATCGCGGAAGTTGCCGTGCTCGTCGAAGTAGTCATCGTGCCGGTAGTCGCCGCGATCGTGCTTGCGCATATAGACCTCGAACTTGCGCGCGGCGCGCTTGCGCTTCCAGCGGTAATAGGAGTTGCGCAGTCCGAAGGCGCGCTCCGAGGCGGCGTAGCCAAAGCCGCGGCGCGGAATGAACTTCAGCCAGATGTATCCGAAGAGTAGCCCTCCCATGTGGGCCATGTAAGCCGTTGACTGGCCGACCTGCTGCGAGGAAGAGAGCGTGAGGTAAACCTCGATAAAGATCAGTCCGATGACGAAGTACTTGGCTTTGATGAGGAACGGGAAGGGAAACAGCATTATTTCCGAATTGGCATGGAGAATTCCAAAGGCGAGCAGCAGGCCAAAAATGGCCCCGGACGCGCCTACCGTGGGCACCACCGGGCTAGCGCCGAGTACCCCCGTGAAAGCAACAGCAACCGTGGTGAGAGCCGCCCCCACAGCACAGAAGAAGTAGAACTGTAAGAACAGGCTGTAGCCCCAATCCTGTTCCAGTTGCGCGCCAAACATCCACAGCGCGAGCATGTTGAAAAGGATGTGCCACAGGTTCGCGTGCAGAAACGCATAGGTTCCCAACTGCCAGACCCACCCGCGGAATACAACGAGCGCAGGCACGAGACCAAAATGTATTTGTATCCAGCGTTCCGCGCCAGCCCCATTGAGAACGCCAAGCAAAGCGGTCAGTAGGAACACAGCTCCATTGGCAATGAGTAATTGCTTCACCGCGCGGGTGAAGGGCGGAAAACTCATGGACATGGTCGAGCCGCGTGGCATGGCTTACTCCGTTCTGTGCATTGGCCGGGCCTCAGCGTTCCGGCAGCGGTACGATCGCCAAACTGCGATGGCCCTTGGCATCGAGGGCGCGTACAGCAAAGACTACATTGTCCTTGGAAAGCGGCAAAGTGGCCTTGGCGACATTCCCCACCGGCTTTACATGTTGCCACTCGGCCGCGGTGCTGTCGCGCCACAGGACTTCGTAGCCGGTGGCCAGTCCGCCGGGCGACGGCTCCCAGGCCAGCGTGGAATCGTTTTGCAATTCCTTGGTCAAGAGGCGCACATTGGCCGGCGGCGCCGGAGCTGAGGCCAGCGACGCCAGGGTCGCCGCATTCAGCCGCGCCACATTCGCGGTGTAATCGTAGTCCACGAATTTTGGCAGATCACCGTATTCGATGCCGTTCTCGGTGCGCACGTTCTGGTGCTGATGGTTGTAGTTCTCGCGAAATTCGGTAAGGCGCACCGCCGCAAACCCCTCGGCGTTGAACGAGGAATGGTCCCCGCCGCGCAGATAGCGATCATGCCGGAAAATCAGCAGGGGACTGAAAGTGGCGGCTGGCAGATATTCCTTGGCGACGGACGCGACATAGCGCGCGAGTTGCCGCGACGGGCCGTCGCTCTCGCCGCCCAGCGCGCGAATGGTCTTAAGCTGCTTCTCGTCGGCGGTGCTGGGAATGCCTTCGGAAAACACACGCACCACGTGCGCATCCTGCGAGGTGTCCCCGGGAGTGCGGTCTCCCCCAACGATGTCGTTGTTCAATACCGCCTCAAGGTCCCAGCCGGCCGCTTTGGCCATTTTGGCGAAATGGGCGCTGCCGTATAACCCTTGTTCTTCTCCGGCCACGGTGAGAAAGATGATGGTGGCGGGAAAACGATGCTGGCTCAGCACGCGGGCGCATTCCAGGCTCACCGCCGTGCCGCTGCCATCATCGTTCGCGCCGGGGGCGGCTCCCTTGGTGTCGTTGTTGTCGCTGTCGCGGGAATCGTAATGACCGCTAACCAGATAAATGCGGCCGGCATTCGCCGAGTCGGTCCCGCGCAGCACCGCATAGACGTTGGTGATCTTGGTGGGGCTCGGAAGGCGCGGCCCGGCCTCTTGCGTAAATTCGTCAGTCTTCACTTCCAGGCATCCGCCGCACGCTTTGGCATAGCGTTCGAATTCGCTGCGGATCCACTCCGCCGCCGCGGTGGCGCCTTTTCCGCTGGAGGCCGGCATGTCGGACGAGAGCGTCGACCGGGTCTCGAAGCTGACCAGCTTCTCAATGGTTTGCTGGACGCGCTCAGGAGAGACCTCGTGCAGGGCCGCAGCGATCTGCGGGTCCGGCGTAGCCGGGGCGATGTTGGCCGGCGGCTGAGAAAAAAGAGCAACCGAGAGGACCATGGTCAACATCAAAATCGCGATTCCGTTTAGGATTGAATTTAGAGCGGGCATCGGAACTCCAGGAACCTCAGGAAAGCTTGTGCGTCTATTACTTGACGCTGCCAAGAGATTCTAAATATAAATGCAGGGACGTGCGGGCCTAATTCTGACGGCGCGGCAACATCGAGAACTGGGAGGCCAATGATCATGGTTATTTGTCCTGAATGCGAGAGCGATCTGGACATCGAAGAAGATGAGGTTGACGAGGGAGAAATCGTTTCCTGTCCGGAATGCGGGACCGATTTTGAAGTGGTGGCCGTGGAGCCTCTGGAACTGACTCGCGTCGAGGAGGAAGACGAGGAGGAAGAAGAGGACGAGGAAGAAGAGGACGATGGCGACTACTGATCAGCCTCGGCACCTCCGACGCGGAGTGTTTGCCGGTTGTGCTTCCCTCCTGTTCGTGATTTCGGCTGTGGCCGCCCGGCGCAGGCAGTTCGGCCTGCTTCCCGCGTTGTTCAATCCGCTTCACCAGCCCTCACTCCTGCTCGTCAGTTGGTTACCCCGTAGTTAGTACCTCATTTAGGGGATTCCCCAGCATTCGCCGCAGTGCTATTTCTAGCTTTCGCTTCTTCTAAATTGTTGGAGTTCAGGCGCGGGCGCCAGCAGGCGGCCTGGTGAGATCGTTGTCGGTCGTGCGGAACATACTCGGCTCCGCCGGTAAACGCTGGGCGCACCTGCAGCGGTGAACGAACTCTGCTGTCAACTGGGGGTGTGTGATCAAGAAAAAGCCCAAGGCGAATCAGCACGATTACGAACGCGAGGCTGCGATCTGCAAGGCCTTCGCCAATCCCACCCGATTGCAACTGGTTGCCATGCTGGAGCGCGGCGATCGCTGGTCCGCAGAACTACAACTGGGGCTCGGTATTTCCAAAGCGAACCTGTCCCAACATCTGGGAATCTTGAAGTCCGCCGGCCTCGTGGGCACACGACGGGAAGGCAAACAGCTTTACTGTGGCCTTTCCATGCCGGAAGTGAAACAAGCCATGGCGCTTTTGCGCACCATGATCAAGATTCAGGTGCGCGCTAACCGTCGCGTGATCTAGCCCATGCTCGACTCCCCGCTCATAGAAAAACTATCCCGTCATTTAAACAAGATAGTCTAAACAAGATAGTCCCATCCTTCCGGAAGTCCGCGCATCGCAGGCGAAGAACACTTGCGCGGCTTGCCATGGAAGCCCCAAACTGCTGACGTGCAGTTTAACCTCCGCGACTATCGCGCCGCCGACTTCGACCGCTTGTGGCAGATCGACCAACTCTGCTTTCCGCAAGGCATCTCCTACACCCAGATGGAATTGAGTGGCTTCATCACCCAGCGTAACGCGATAACGCTGGTGGCTGATTTTAGCGAACTGCAGGATGAGCGGGAGAAGCTCACCGCCGCCAGTCCCCAGCCGGGTAATGGATTGAATTCTCGCGAGCCGGGAGCGGAGCGCTCGGCAACTGCGGCAGCGACACAGGCAATTGCCGGCTTCCTCATTGCTCATCCGGTTCGCGGAAAAGCGGGGCGCATTCTGACCCTCGACATCATTCCTGAGGCGCGCCGGATGGGCCTGGCGACCCTGCTGATGGACGAATGCGAGCACCGTCTGCGCGGCTTCGGTTGCAAAGAGATATACCTGGAAACCGCCGTCAACAATGAGCCCGCCTTGCGGCTCTACCGCAAGCTGAGCTATCAGTTATTGCGCACGCTGCCCGACTATTACGCCGCCTCGCTGGATGCATTCCTGATGGGCAAACCGCTGTAGTGGGCGGAAAGCCCGTGCTAAAATCGGCGATTCTCCGTGCCGGCGTTCGCTCGACCATGTCTCCTTCTCGCAAGCACACTTCGAAGGCACCGTCCCGCATAGCCGTGGATACCGGCGGAACCTTCACCGACTGCGTTTGGATCGAACGCGGACGGTTGCGCATGGTGAAGGTGTTCTCCACCCCCGAAGATCCGTCGCAATCCATTGCCGAAGCGGTTTTGCGCAGCGGCTGCGCCGGCGAGATCGTGCTGCTGCACGGGACGACCGTGGGCACCAACAGCCTGCTGGAACGCAAAGGCGCGCGGGTGGCGTTGGTTACGACCGCTGGATTCGAGGACATCATCGAGATTGGACGGCAGGCCCGCCCCCGGCTTTACGACCTTACGTTTCAGCGCGTGCCTCCGTTGGTGCAACGGGCCATGAGGTTCGGCGTGCCGGAACGGGTAAGTTGCGAGGGCGAAGTCCTGCAACGGCCCTCGGCGCAGGACCTCCGGCTGCTGGCGCGCGATGTCCACGCGAGTGGGGCAGACTCGATCGCCGTCTCCACCCTGTTCGCCTTCGCTAATCCTGAAAACGAGCGTGCCATTGGCCGGGTGCTGGAAGAACTTGGTCTGCCCCTGTCCCTCTCCCATTTAATCTTGCCGGAGTTCCGTGAGTACGAACGCGCCAGTACGGTGGTGGTCAACGCATACTTGCAGCCGATCATGCAGAGCTATCTGCAGCGCCTGGACACGCGACTGCGGCAGCGCGGCCAGGCAGGCGCCAAGGCATCGCGGGTCTTCGTGATGCAATCCAGCGGGGGCATCACTTCCCTGGAATCGGCGGCACGCCAGCCGGTGCGAACGGTACTGTCCGGGCCGGCCGGCGGAGTGGTCGGGGCTGCCGCCATGGCCCGCCGCAGCGGCTTCGAGCGGGTGATCACGTTCGACATGGGAGGAACCTCAACCGACGTCGCGTTGGTGAGCGGCGAGCCCAAGCCCAGCAATGAGGCGGAGGTGGCGGGGTTGCCGGTGCGCGTGCCCATGCTCGACATTCATACCGTGGGCGCCGGCGGCGGTTCGCTGGCACGATTTGACGCCGGCGGAGCGTTGCGGGTCGGGCCTGAATCCGCGGGCGCCGATCCCGGCCCCATCTGCTACGGGCGCGGAACTCGACCCACGGTGACCGATGCCAATTTGCTGCTGGGGCGTTTGCAGGCGGACTTCTTTCTCGGCGGAGAATTTACTTTGGACTTGGAGCGCACCCGGGCGCTCACGCGCGAATGGCTGAAGGCCCAGGGCTCGCGACTGTCGCTGGAACAATTTGCCGAGGGCGTCATCCGGGTGGTGAATGCCAACATGGAGCGGGCGCTGCGCGTGGTTTCCATCGAACGCGGTCACGATCCGCGAAATTTTGCGCTGGTCGCGTTCGGCGGGGCAGGCGGTCTGCACGCCTGCGAGCTGGCGCAGGCGCTGGGCATTCCCCGGGTCATCGTTCCGGTGATGCCGGGCGCGCTTTCCGCCTACGGCATTCTGGTCAGCGATGTGGTCAAGGATTATTCGCGGACCGTGGTGCAGAGCCTGGGTCCGAAACCTTCCACCGCGCCAATCCGCAAGCAATTTGCGGTCTTGGAGCAGAGGGCGAAACGGGAATTTCGAGACGAAGGCTGGGGCAGCAAACTGCACTTCGAGCGGAGCGCCGATCTTCGCTATCGTGGACAAGGCTTCGAGTTGAACATTGCTTTCTCGCCCGACTTCGTGAACGAATTTCATCGCCAGCACCATTTTCGCTACGGCTACAGCCATCCTGAGCGGGAAGTCGAACTCGTGACTCTGCGATTGCGGGCGCGAATCAAGACGCAACGTGAATCGGCGAGGCTGGTCTCGAAGGCAAATGGGTCCGCCAGGAAAATAGAGAAGCGGCCCGTGTGGTTTTTGGGGCATTCGGTGGCAACTGCGCTCTATGAGCGAACCAGTTTGCGTTCCGGCCAGAGATTGCCGGGGCCCGCGATCATCGCCGAATACAGCGCAACTACCTTCGTTCCCTCCGGATCAACTTTCCTCATCGACCCAGCCGGGAATCTGCTGATCGCAAGCACCGCAAAACAAAAGGCCGCCTTCTAAACTACCGTTCTTCGGCCCGAAATAAGCTGGAAGATCAGTGCCACTACAGCGAGCACGAGCAGAATGTGAATGAATCCTCCCAGCGTGTAGCTGGACACCACTCCCAGCAGCCACAGCACCAACAGGATTACGAAAATCGTCCACAGCATGTTTTCACCACCTTTCACGTCTTAAATCTTTTTGCAAACGCTCGCTAATGCCGAACTGCTTACATTGGACGACGATCGTGTGCCCATGGTTGTGAGGGGCCGAGGAATTCTGCCGGGAATATTTGAGATAAATTTTGTGCTGGCAGGCAACCCGTAAGGGGAACCGCCGAGCACTCTGTTATTCTCTGCGCATCACGATGAAAGTTGCGATTCAGGGAGAACTCGGTTCGTTTAGCCACGAAGCTTCCACGAACATGCTGGCGGGAGCGACCGTGGTTCCGTGCGCTCGATCGGCGGAGGTGTTTGACCGGGTGGAGAGCGGCTCGGTGCACGCGGCCGTGATCCCGATCGAGAATTCGCTCGCCGGATCGGTGGCCGAGCACTTCGATCTGCTGCTCACGCGCGAGGTGTTCGTGCATCGCGAGTTTTATTTGCGGATCCGTCACAACCTGATTGCCATGCCGGGGGTGAAGATGAACGCAATACGGCAAGTGTTCTCGCATCCGGTGGCGCTGGACCAATGCCGGAAGTTCTTTGGCTCGCACCCTCGCATCCAGGCGGTACCGTTCTACGATACCGCCGGAAGCGTTCGCCACATTGTCGCCGAAGAGTTGCACGACGCGGCGGCGATCGCTCCGCAACAAGCCGCCGGACAATATGGAGGGCGGGTGCTGCTGGCCGGGATTGAAGACGACCAGCAGAACTACACGCGCTTTCTGTTAATCAGCAAGTCCAAAAAGATCGGCAAAGGGGCCAACAAGACCTCGATTGGTTTTGCCCTCAAGAATGTGCCGGGTGTACTCTTCAAGGCGCTGAGCGTCTTTGCCCTGCGCGATATCGATCTCAGTAAGATCGAATCGCGCCCGCTGCGTGGCCATCCCTGGGAATATGTTTTCTTTGTGGACATCCTTCGCGGAGATGACGAAGCGTCGCGCAATGCCTTGCGTCATCTCAGGGAGGTTGCAGAGTTTGTAAAAATACTGGGAGTTTATCCGGCAGCCAACTCCAGAGCAGGTTAGGGCATAACATGGTTGGCGGCCAACGTATAGGTTTGGGAAAGTGAGGGCTGGATTGCACTCCTAAGGGGTTGTGATCTGTCCGTCACTTAATTGCAATTTCAATGCTCTTTTGAGATGTGCGGCGCCGAGCGTGATGTAAGCCCTCAACCAACTCGATGCCGCGGTCGATATACGATCTGGGCGACCTGATGACGCAGGATCCATCACCGCTTCCGGGGGCGACATCAAGCTTCTCCGGTCACTACCGTCTGCATCTTTTGCCGGGCCGCTTCATCTAAAGCTTGAGTGTGATAGACTCAAGGAGTCATATGTCTAACGAAACAAAAGATTTAAAGGTAACCGATCCGGAATTGCGCGACGATGCATCAGCCGCCCGCACCCTTCCGGTCCTGCCTGTGCGCGACACCGTGCTGTTTCCCCACGCGGTGTTGCCGCTGACGGTTGGCCGGGAAAGTTCGGTCCAGTTGATCAACTCCCTGGGTGAGGACAAGACCATTGTGGTGGTGGCGCAGCGCGAAGCTCGCGTCGATTCACCGCAGCCTACCGATCTTTACGCGGTGGGAAGCCTGGCGGTGGTGCACAAAGTAGTGCGCATGCCCAACCAGAGCCTGTTTGTTTTTGCCGAGGGTTTGGAGCGCGTAAAGGTGACGGAGTACACGCAGTTGACTCCGTTCATGTACGCGACGGTGGAGCCCATTCCCGACATACCGGCCCCCAAGAGCTCCGCAATTGAGGCCTTGCAGCGCAACGTGTTGACGCTGTTTCAGCAAATCGTGGCGGGCTCACCGACGCTTTCCGATGAACTTTCCACGGTGGCCGCCAATATCGATGACGCCGGCCGCGTGGTTGATTTCATAGTTTCTTCCCTGCCGTCGTTGTCCACACGCGATAAGCAGGACGTGCTGGAGACCCCCGACGTGAATGTGCGCCTGGAAAAGATCAACCAGCATTTGGCCAAGGAACTGGAAGTTCAGCAACTGCGCAATAAGATCCAGAGCGAAGTGCAGGACCGGGTGCAGCAGACGCAACGCGAGTACTACCTGCGCGAGCAAATGAAGGCCATCCAGAAGGAACTGGGCGAGCAGGACGAAACCACGCGCGACGCCGAGGAGTTGCGGCAGAAAATTGAATCGGCGGGCATGCCCGACGACGTGAAGAAAGAGGCCCTGAAGGAACTGGGCCGGCTGGCTCGCATGTCGCCGATGGCTGCCGACTACGGGCTTACGCGCAATTACATCGAGTGGCTGGCGGTGCTGCCGTGGCAGAAATCCTCGGGCGTGGAAGTGGACATCCTGAAAGCCAAGGAGATCCTCGATTCCGACCATTACGATCTGGAGAAAGTGAAGAACCGGATTCTGGATTACCTGTCGGTCCGCCGATTGAAGCCCAATATGAAGGGCCCCATCCTGTGCTTCGTGGGACCGCCGGGAGTGGGCAAGACTTCGCTGGGCAAGTCGATCGCGCGCGCCCTGGGACGCAAGTTCGTGCGCTTGTCGCTGGGCGGCGTGCACGACGAGGCCGAGGTCCGCGGACATCGCCGCACCTACATTGGCGCCTTGCCAGGCCAGATCATGCAGGGTATCCGCCGTGCCGAAACCAACGATCCGGTTTTCATGCTCGACGAAATTGACAAGGTGGGACGCGACTTTCGCGGCGATCCCGCGTCGGCGCTGCTGGAGGCCCTCGATCCCGAGCAGAACTTCAGCTTCCGCGATAACTACCTCGATGTGCCCTTCGATCTGTCGAAGGTGCTGTTCATCACCACGGCGAACATGCTCGATCCCGTAGCCGATCCGCTGCGCGATCGCATGGAGATCATCGAGCTGCAGGGCTACACGGAAGAGGAAAAGGTACACATCGCATTCCAGTACCTGGTCCCGCGGCAGATCGAGGAAAACGGAGTTAGCGGCGATCAGATCGAGTTTCCGGAGGAGACGGTCCGCTTTATCATTCGCCACTACACCCGCGAAGCCGGTGTGCGCAGCCTGGAACGCACCATCGGGACCATCTGCCGCAAGCAGGCGCGCCGCATTGCCGAGGGCAAGCACGACAAACTGATGGTGACGCCGGAGCTGGTGCAGCAGCACGACATGCTTGGCGGGATGAAGATCCGCACCGAGGGCGAAATTGCCGAGCGCACAAAGCGGTCGGGTGTGGCCGTGGGACTGGCGTGGACGCCGACCGGCGGCGACATCCTCTTCATCGAGGCCAACAAGATGAGGGGCAAAGGTGGCTTCACCATGACCGGCCAGCTCGGTCAGGTGATGCAGGAGTCCATGCAGGCGGCGCTGACCTGGGTGCGCTCAAATGCGAAGGAGCTCGGCATCGACGAAGGGTTCTTCGCCGACCATGACATCCACATCCACGTGCCGGCGGGCGCCATTCCGAAGGACGGACCTTCGGCTGGTGTCACCATGGCTACGGCTTTGGTCTCGCTGCTCACCGATCGGCGGGTCCGGCCGCTGACCGCGATGACGGGTGAGATCACGTTGAGCGGCAACGTGCTTCCCATCGGCGGCATCAAGGAGAAAACCTTGGCGGCAAAACGCGCGGGCGTGACGGACATTATTCTGCCCGCCGATAACCGCCAGAACGTTGACGAAGACCTGACGCCGGAGCAACTTCAGGGCCTGAGCATGCACTACGTCAAGACCATTGAGGAACTGCTCGACATTGCTCTGCCAACCAGTCGCGCGGAAGCCAAGCAGGACGAAGAGGTCCGCGAGCAGGTGTTGAGTACGGTCCCGGTTGGATGAGACTGACTTTCTCCGTGCAGCGGGATCGAACCTGATCGCTGTTTTCGGAGCCAGCGGTGCAACCAAGGGCCATCCATTCGGATGGCCCTTTTTGATTTGGGCGCGCACACCAGCACGCGGGTTGTCGTCCCGTACAATGATTTCCACCGCCATCTGCTCGCAAAATGGAGCAGGCCCGTCACTGCCGTTATGAAGAGGGTCCTCATCGTTCTCCTGTGCGCGCTGCCGCTCTTTGCCCAGAGCAAGACCGGTGAACTGCGCCTGCGGGTGACCGATCCCTCTGGCCTCGGCTTGAAGAGTTCGGTGGAACTGGTGAGTGAGTCGAATCAGTTTCGGCAGAGGTTTCGCACCGACGAAGCGGGTGCGCTCAACGCCCAGCGCCTGCCCTTCGGGGTGTACCGGCTGGAAGTGAAACGCGAGGGATTCGCTCCCGTTTCACAATCGCTGGAAATCCGCTCCGCCATTCCACGGGAACTCAACCTGACACTGAGCGTTGCCGGGATGAATACCTCGGTCAACGTCAGCGAGCAGGACACGCTCATCGACCCTGAGCGGGTGGGCGCCGTCAGCCAGATTGGCTCCGAGGCGATTGCGGATCGCGTCACATCCCTGCCAGGACGTTCCTTGCAGGACCTGGTGAACTCGCAGCCGGGATGGCTTTATGAAGGCAATGCGGTGCTGCATCCGCGCGGATCGGAATACCAGACGCAGTTCGTCGTCAATGGGATTCCGCTCACCGACAACCGTTCGCCCGGTTTAGGCCCGGAGATTGAAGCGGACAATGTCGAGTCGATGAGCGTTTACACCGCCGGAATCCCCGCCGAATATGGAAGGAAGATGGGAGGCATTGTCGAGGTCAACACCGCGAGAGACAGCCGGGAAGGGTTTCACGGGCAAGTGGTGTTGTCAGGGGGCAGCTTCGACACTGGCGGCGCCTATACCATGTTGCAGTATCTCTCCGGCAAGAACCTGTTCGGCATCAGTGGCAGCGGCGCGATGACAAGTTACTATCTCAGTCCTCCTGTTCCGCAAAACTTCACCAATACCGGAACTACCGGGGATTTCGCCGGCAGATACGAGCGGGACTTCACCACCAGCGACCGTCTGACTTTGATGTTCCGTCACGAGTTGGCTCGCTATGACATACCCAACGAGCAGGTCCAGCAAGCGGCAGGCCAACGCCAGGATGGCGACAACTTCGAGAACATGGGGACCGTCACCTACCAACACATCTTCTCTTCCAACATTGTGGGCGACGTTCGAGCAATGGTGCGCGACAACTCTAGTGGCCTGTCATCCAATCTGCTGTCCACGCCAATTATCGCGTTCCAAGCCAACCACTTCACCGAGGGCTATTTCAACGCAACGGTCTCGATTCATCGCGGCAATCAGGAGTGGAAGGCCGGGGTGGAATCGGACACCACCTTCCTGCACGAACATTTCGCCGATGTCATCACCGATCCTTCGCAGTTCGATCCGGGTACGCCGACCAGATTCAGCTTTGTGGGCAACCGTCCGGACCTGGAGCAATCCGCTTTTGTGCAGGACCTGGTCCGTCTCGGTGCTTGGACGGTCAGTGCAGGCGTGCGCTGGGACCACTATCAGCTCATCGTCAATCAAAATGCAGTGAGTCCGCGATTGGGAGTCTCGCGCTACTTCGCCAAGAGCGAACTACTGCTTCATGCTGCTTATGACCGGGTTTTCCAAACTCCCGCCTTCGAAAACATCCTGCTGTCGAGTTCCCCCGACGTCGCAGTCCTGAACCCCAACGTGCTGCGCCTGCCGGTTATGCCATCGCATGGCAACTACTACGAACTTGGCCTGACGAAGGGGTTCATGGGGAAGGTCAGCGTGGACGTGAATTCGTATCTCCGCGATATGAACAACTTCGCCGACGACGACCTGCTGCTGAATACTTCGGTGAGCTTCCCGATCGCCTTTCGCAAAGCCCGGATCTATGGAGCCGAAGGAAAAGTTAATCTTCCACGTTGGGGACATTTGTCAGGGTTTGTGAGCTATTCCTACATGGTGGGCTCGGCCTATTTCCCGGTGACGGGAGGCCTGTTTCTGGGGCAGTCGGCGACCAATGCGCTCACTCAACTGGGCGGGCGTTTCTGGGTCTCGCAAGACCAGCGCAACACGGTGCGGACGCGCTTCCGCTACCAGTTCGTGCCGCGGTTCTGGGCTGCGCTTGGCGGAGAATATGGCAGCGGCCTGCCCGTCGATTTCGACGGCACCTACGAACAAGCGCTCGCGCAATACGGTCAGCCAGTGATCGATCGCGTTAATTTCGAGCGTAACCGAGTTAGGCCTTGGTTCTCGCTGGATGCTTCCATCGGCGCCGATATCTGGAAAAAAGACAACCGAGCGTTGCGAATGCAATTCGACGTTCAGAACATGAACAATGGGCTCAACCTTATAAACTTTGCCGGCCTGTTCTCAGGTAACTCCATTGCGCCGCCGCGCAGCTATGCAGTCCGCTTGCAGACGAGTTTTTAGGAGGGACCCCTCACGGTTTTCCGAAGAGCCGAAAATAGACCTTCAACAGACCAGAGCGCTCCGCTGGAGGCAGTGATCGCTGCCAGTCATAAATCTGACGCTCCGACTCCCGCAACTGCGCCAGAAATTCATCGTTCGTGATGCGACGATTCGCCATAAGCGCTCTATGCTTGCGTCTCATTCTGGCGAGGCCGTGCAGCCCGGCCCACCCTCCGCGCAGATACGCGCCGAGCCTCCTGCTGCGCGCGGCATACAGCAGCCAAAGACCCTGGTAGACGACGATTCGCGGCAGCAGTCGCCACAATACCGAACCGGGATAATCCTTGGCCAGGAGATAGATCTGGTTGCGCGTAAGGTACTCGACGATGCGCGGATGGAGTACATCGCCCAGGGTCGCGCTGCCGACGTGGTGCGCAACTGCTTGCGGCAAGTAGAGTCCCGTGTAGCCGAGGAGATGCGCGCGCAATGCCAGATCGAGGTCCTCCAGATAGGCAAAAAAATCTTCGTCAAGGCCGCCGCAAAGTTGGAAGACTTCTCGGCGATACAGCACGGCGGCACCGCAGCCGCTCAAAACTGGCATCGGACGATCGTACTGGCCATTGTCCTGGTCGAAATGTCCGAGCCGATAGGCGGCCCCGGACATCACCATTGCGTCTCCGGCGCCATCGAGATGGTTTGGCTGGGTGGCGCGTAAGAGCTTGCCGGTGGCGAATCCGAGTTTCGGGTCAGAATCGAGCGCCTGTGCCAGCTTTGCGAGGTAGTCGGGCTGCATCTCGACATCGTTGTTGAGCAGCAGAACATAACGCGATTCGGTCTGCGCTACGGCTCGATTGATGGAGCCGGTCGTTCCCTCATTGGTGGAGAGCTCGATGCGCTGCGTATTCGGCGGCAGGGGATCGGGGAAAATACTGTCAGGACGCGCCTCGTTTTCAATCACCACGGCTTCCCAGGCGTCAGCCGGCAACGTCTGCTGCTGAATGAAATGGAGGCAACGCGCGGTGAGGTCAGGACGATGCAGCGAGGGAATTGCTATGGTGACGGTCTTCACGCGGCTATGCTCGCGATTGTACACACCATGGGCCGCCTAAGACATCGCTGCCGGCCCTTCGTTCAACACCGACCGTATGCTCTCGGCGAACGCGTCAGAACTAAGTTCATCGATCACTCGCTGCAAGGCGTTGGCGCGAAGGGTCTGCCAAAGAGCTGCATCGCTGTATAAGCGGCTGCACTGTTGTGCGAACGTATCGGCATCGCCGGCGACAAGATAATCGATTCCGTCCCGCCACTGCATTTGCCGCGCAATGATGTCGGAAACCACCAGCGGCACTCCGAACGCAGCCGCCTCATGAGCTTTGAACGGCAGCCCCGCGGCATAGCGGGTGGGAACCACGAACGCCCGCGCCCGTTCGTACAAAGGGCGCAGATTCTCCTGCGCTCCAAGCACGCGTACGGTGGGACCGTTCAGGTCGCCCAGGACCTCGTCGGTTCCGTAGCCCGCGACGACGAAGCTTGCTCCGGTGGCCTTCTGCACGGTCGGCCAAACCGCACGACAGAAATATCGAATGGAGTCGGCATTGGGGTTGTCCGGACCGTGCACCCCGCCGACAAACAGGAACGTATCGCGGTCTGCAAACGTTGTGGACGTGGGAGACGGAGAGAGCCGATGTCCGATGACATGCACCGAGCGGACACCGGACCGAAGCATCGCGATTCGGTCACTCTCAGAAACCACAACGACAGTGTCCGCCGACCTTGCCAGAGCGAATTCATCATAGGGCTCAACCGCGTCGGCGCCTGGTCCGCCCAGGGCCCGCTTCTGTTGCGCTCTCTCCGAGAAAATCGCCTCCGCATCGTAGATCAGGCGAAAATTTCGCGGGCTCGCATCGGCCAGGCATTGCGTCATGAACAGGTGGAGATTGTGGGGACGGCTGACCCATACGACGTCGCTGCACCGGCAATAGTCCTTCGTCAACGCCGCACGGTTGCGAAGGCCGTCAAACAGCTCAATTTCGCGGGGGATGTCCGAATGCTCATCCCGCAGCAACGGAAACATAAATGTTGAGCATGTGACGTGGTGACCGAGGGCCACGATCTGGCGCAAAATGTCATTACTTCGCGGATAGCCGGAACCGAGGTTCCTGTGGGGTATCCGGTCGTCAACATAGAGGATTCGTAAACCGCTGGCGCCGACTGCTAAGCGCGCGGCGCTGATTTGCGACAAGCCGGGAGCATGATGTTGCTTTAATACCGGCTCCCATTTATGCAGAAATTTCTTTTGATGTTCCGCCATCCGGGCCTGGGCAAACTCATTTCCTCCCGAGCTTGCCGATTCATAATGTCGAATGACCGCCAGCGGGTCATAGATGACTTGAAAACCTCTCTGCCACAGGGTCAGGCAATAGTCGGTATCTTCGTAGTACGCCGGCGCGAACTCGGAACTGAATCCGCCCACTTCGGCGAACAATCGTCGCGGCGTCAGCAAGAAGACGGCAGAACAGTAGTCCACCGGCCGGCGAAATTCATATTGCGGAGCCTGCGGGTCATCGCCTCGTCCGTAGCCCAACGCGCTTCCGTCAGACCACACGATGTTGCCGGCTTCCTGTAGCGCGCCGTTGGCGAGCAGAATCTTTCCACCGACCGCACCCACATTGGCATTCGCGAAATTGGCCAGCGCCGCGCCGATCGCGGTGGGGCTTAGTAGCGCGTCATTGTTGAAGAAACAGAGGTACTCTCCAGCAGCGCAAGCCGTAGCCTGCATGCAGGCCGGACCAAATCCGACATTGTTTGGGTTGCGGATTACTTTCGCGCCCTGTAACCGGTCCAGCATCTGCCCAGTCTCGTCACTAGACGCGTTGTCTATAACGATCAGTTCATAGCGGACGTTTGCATTCGCAATGACGGACTCTAAACTGAGTAGCGACAGGTGTGCGCGGTTATGCAGAACCACGATGAACGATACGGTGGGATTCTCGGCAACTGGACAGACAAGCTGTTCGCCTCCCTGTAGAAACTGACGCAGACGCGCGTGTCCCTGCTTATCCCACGCCCGCTGGGACGGCCGAACGTCTGCGGGCCGCGCACTCCAAGTGCGCCCTACGAGGTGATCTGAACACCAGGACAACACGCGCTGCCGGGCCCGCATCGGTAAGGGGAGTCGGGTACACACGCCCTGCACAACCCGGTACCGGTCGTCCACATTGGCCGGCCGGAATGCGCGGATCAGAGTGCGGACCCGCTTCTTCTGCCGCCGCATGATTTCCGTCAGGCTTTGCAAGGGCGATCTCAAGTATCCCAGTTTCGCGATTTGCGGCTTGCCGTCACGACTCGTTCGATCTCTTCTGCTAGAGGACTTACTCCCGATTCATGCAGCGTCACCGTGCCCGAAAAATGGGGAGCGACAGCGGTCCTTTGCCGCGGGAACGATTGTCGGAGTGAATTTCTTAATCGCTGATTGAATTCGCCGGGGTGGTGTCGGAAATCCCAAGTTTTCCCTCGAGTTCGGCCACGCGCTCCATGAGGCGACTGTCGTATCCCTTGAAGTTGCGCAGGCGAAAGAGAAATTCCCCGAGCAGCAGCAGTCGGGAACAGACAACCACCACAAACAGCAACGCCAGCGTGATGTCCAGATTCGCGTGGAAGCGGCTATACACGCCGGGATCTCCCCGATTTTCCACGCGGATCGAAACCACCTCCAGGAAAATCCCGCCGATGAAAAGGCTGGTGAGCAGCAACACAAAGACCAGGAAACGGGAAATATAGACCACAGTCGAGAATGCGTTGTTTTGACACTCACAGAGATTGAACAGCTTGGAATTCACCGAAAGCAGTCTCGCCTTCAATATCCAGGTCGATAATTTCTGCGGAGGCAGGGACAGAAAATGCCTGACCGTATCGGCATAGAACGAGACCAGGGCACTGAGAATGACCAGGACAATCTCAAAGAACCTTGCGTGTTCGTGAAGCCAGAGAGCCAATGCGTGCAGCATAGATTGGCGCAAATATAACACGAATGCAGTGTGGCTGTGGGGAAGCCGGGATCCGGTCGTGTCCTAACAGACTGTCAAGCAAATTGGGACTGTTCATTCTTCCTCTCTGTCCTTAGCAGTAAATTTTCAGCTCTTGCGCCCTTAGCCAGTCGCTTCTTTACTTTCTGAATTGGCTCTTCGATGGGCAAATCCTAGGGCTGAACACCACCAATACGCTTGATGGCTGCTCGCACTTCTTCACCAACTTTTTGATGCGTCTGCATAGCGGCATGTTCCCCTTGGATACGTTCCCGTTCGAGCTTCTGCTGAGTTTGCGTGATTCTGAATTCATTGGCGGCCAGTTCTGCCCGACCAGCGCGGTCGAGCAACTGATCCTTCGGAAGAATCCTCTTCCTTCGCTTTATGTCAGCGAGTCCCATTCCGTAAAGGCCGCGATAGCCCGCGTCGTTGAAAAGGGCGAATCGGGTCACGCCAGCAGTTCGCGCTGTTCCGGCAAGAATCCTATTGCTCATTTGTACTCTCTCGCGGAGAGCGACGCGCTTTTCTTGATCGCTTACCTCCTGCCGCCTCGTCTGCACTGCGAAATACGTCTGCGCTGTTGCCACTTCCGCCTTGCTGGAATCCCCATTCATTGCAATGAGATAGCAGGCATATCTCGTCAGATAAC